>Ga0247760_1000002_pt1 | contig 188662 bp, 240 predicted proteins | sample UWRJL171409R4_FD_179936 | JGI IMG/M metagenome (GOLD analysis project Ga0247760, IMG submission 179936) | Plant litter microbial communities from Arlington Agricultural Research Station in Wisconsin, United States - UWRJ-L171-409R-4 | ecosystem: Environmental > Terrestrial > Plant litter >...
CGGCTATGACTCCCGATGTCGAGTAGAAGGGTTTGGCCGACGGGGGTGCCGGCACATCATCTACTTCGTTATGAAGGGGGTCAGTATCAAAGATAAGAGTCGAAGGTGCTGCGAGATGAGGCACGTGAGGGTGCCACTAACCATGAAACCGGAACACCGTCAACTTCTGTATAGTCTTGCGAATGGGAGGCAGGTATAGCCGTAGAAACAGGCGACTATCATCTAACTTGATGCCCACCACGGCACTGAGTGTGTGGTCTGCTGCCCACCCGGTTTGCCACGCTTCAATAGCGTCCACGGCCAAGCCACATCCGCGACAACCCAGGCGCTGCGAATCGAGAAGCAAGGATAATGGTCGTCGTTTGTAGTTCCGGCTGTATAGGGTCGGGAAATCCGAGTTTCCGTAGGACCTGTAATGCCGGGCTGGTCTCAACATTCTACAGACCGAGCATGCCGGGGGCTTTTGCTCCAGCTGCTGTGACGCTTCCATGCCGAAATCACGCGGCTTAACGTGCTCCCTGTCAAGATTCTGGGTGGGCCGGGACGGGCTATAATGATTCGAAAGGTATACTAGATTACTGGACACTGTTGGGTGCAGTCGGATCTGCAAAGATGGTTCCGGTGCGACAGGGCGTAGTTCTGGGACAGTTTTGCGGGGTAGAGAGGAGAAGCTTCTAGTTGGGTTTAGGTGACAGCCAGCGGCGCAGCCACAAAATGTTCCCGCATGCATGCCCTAGGCCCTTGAAACGATTGGCTGTGGGGTTGGTTGTGATGGAAGCGGCCGAGCAAGTGGAAATCGTCGTCACCACATAACGTTATACTATGAATTGATTGCTGTTCTAAACACCGACAGCCCACTCCGTGTGATGGATACGCGTCTTGAACGTCGTCAATTACACCGGCTGGCGCTTATTAGCATTAATTATTAAAGGATGTCTCGTCGCATAATGTTCCAGCCCCACCCGCCACACAAAACCTAACCCTGCACACTTCGCACGCGCGCATATCAAAAGCCCGTTCCATCAGCTCCTTATACGGCAGCGGCTTAAAGCGCAACGGCCTCACATCCTCGTTCTCCTACATCAGGGAACAAAACACTCCAGTTAGTACAATTCCAGGGCAAAGAGCTGTGTCAAGCTCCTGACTCACACGTAGGTATTTCTTCCAGTTGTCGTCGTCTGTGCTGAACAGCCCAGCCTTCGGATCGTATCCAAACTCCGATTGCTCGCTAAGCTTCCAAGCGCGCCACTTCAGCTTGAAAAAGTCAATCTTATTCACGAGCACCAAACTCTGTGAGCCGGATAACAGTAGACTCTCTCTTCTTGGAATGCACCGAGTCCACCTGACCTTGATAATCTCATACAGCTGCAGCAGCTCGCCAGCAGGGCTCTGCCAGAAAATAGGAATCCGCTTCACCTGCCTTCATCTTCCTCTGACATATGTAAACACGGAAGCACAACCAGTACATCACTCCAAAGACCAACACAGCAATTACGTATGTCTGGGGCACATATCATGTCACCGAGTCGCTGGTGTTGGACAAAACCTTTGCAGCAGGATCAGGGATCCAGATGGTGCCGTGTCGCCTCACGAGCATGCCGCAAGCGAGGACCTGCAGAAAGCGATTGCCGATTTCGTCCGTAACTCGGCAGCGGGGTTGCAGTTGGAGCCGGGATGGCCGGTCTGCGATCTGGCCGGGGAAGCGCTGGTCGAGCTGCTTGCAAGTAACCTGACGAACGCTACCTTTATGAATCCCGAGAGGCACGGTCATGCGTGTGCTAATCCTCCGAGGGTGCGGTTGAGCGAGGCTCATGACTAAGAACTGAATTGGAAACTGTGAGTGCCTAGATTCATCTCGTACAGCTGGGCCGGTTTACCTACCTGCATGTCTCTCCCCTCTGCAATGGGGGCTTGGCCCTTAGACGGCGACTGGATTCCGATCCGAGGAACTCGGCGGAGGCGCGCCGATCGTGGGCATAGCGTCTGTTGGCGTCCATGCATGCGGCACCTCCTCACTGTTCTAGACTAGTTGCTGCGGGTTGCCACTCACCGTCGGCCAGCCAAGGCTCTTGTATTTCGCCGGACAGACCTATAGCGCTCCCCAATTTGCTTTTCGCGTCAACCAAATTCCACGGCCACCGATCAAGCTTATCCCCGTGGGCTAGCCTAAGATCCGTGGGTGCAATTGACGTCAACTGGTGGCGCCAATCCATCCCTAAGCATCTCGATCTAACTCTCTCCATAAAAAATCGGCGAAAGGTGAGACGACTCCCAGGGCTAAACAGCCATTGATGGCGCCATGGTGACAAGTCACCTGGATTTTCATCTGGGATCAGAACAGGCGCGACATGTTTGGTGTGATGAGCATCCGTGTTTTCTTCTTCCTTTTTTCTTTTTCCTTTTGCACTCAAGCGAGGGAGGGGGCAAGGGGGGAGCGGAGTGACGTGAGAACGGCGGCTCGGCTGCATTGCTGGAAAGCGGCCAGCACCAAATTGTTGCGCGGGTGTCTTTCATGTTAGAAGAAGTGCCTACCTGACAACTCTTCATCCGCGACGGGTGTTTCACTTACTTCTCTGTCCTGGGTGAGAGACGTAGTGGTTGTCCTAGGGCTAAAATTGCAATGAAAGCGAGAAAAAAAGTTCCGAAGCACCTATTTCTGCACGGACCACTCTAGTTTCTCAGCGGATCTCTTTGGCAGGTGGCGGGAGTGGGAAAGCAGGCGGGGCAGGCTCCGGATAGCAACGGCATTTTCCGACGCGATCAGCACTCCTCGTTTGCACCGGCCAATCGGACGAGGCGCTGCTGAGCTGGAGCCCGATGTAATGACCGCTCGCCGGACCGGTGTGATGGAGGCGTCAACACGTGATCGTGCTGCCTTGTCTTGAGAGCCGCAACTTTTTAGCACTCCGCAGTCGCGCAACCGCGCAACCGCAAACCGGACCCTCCTGCGGCCCAATGGTCGAAAAGCCCGACAAAGATGAACGTCAATAATGCCGCCGGGTCTCGGGGCGCATCCCCGGATGACATTGAGGAGGACATGCGTCGGTTCCTACAGCGCCAACTCAAGGACCGCGTATCCGTACAGCAGCGCGACAGGCAGCTTGTGTTCGAGCAGGAGAAGCAGGCGCTCGCGGACACGGTAAAGGCGCGAGAAGAGGACATCCGGGACACTCAGCAGGCGATGCGAAAGCTGGAGCAGGCGATGCAAGAACTCGAGCAGAAGCTGCGAGGGCTCGAGCGCGAAAACGCCGCAGACGCCGACAAGACGAGATTGCTGGAGGCCAACTACGACGCTGCGATGGGCAAGTTGAATCGGTTGCTAGAAGGTTCTGTTGAGTTTCAACGGTCTGCGCCAGGTGAGGTGAGCGGGTTTCCCTTTGCCCATGTGCCGGTCTTCATCTCGAGCAGGGTGTCTAACCTCTAGTAGGAGCCGCCTAGTCCTGTCGTTGAGCCTTCGAGTGTCGTTGCTGCATCGATCTGTCGCACATTGCGTGAGCCCGAGGACGAGCAAGCGCAGAACGTTCAGGATGCGCAGCGGAGGCGATCGAACCGGGCGAGGCGGTCGACTGCCAGGGCACAAGCCGCAAGCACGGACATAGAATCTGGCATAGGGTTCGCCGCCGTAGCTCCATCTCTTCCGTTGCAGCGAACGAGTTCTCCACCCCGACAAACAAGATCCCATGATCTATCGGCTCCTCCCGCCACAGATGGACAGGGCAAGCGGGGGCGAAGCGCTGGCGACGATGGTGAAGATGATGGGGACGCCAGCCGCCGGCCACCTAAACGGTCCAGGCACGACAGTCCGACAGTCTCGTTTGAAGAGGTCTACGGTAATGGACGTCCCGAGTACAGGCACGCAATTGTCGAATACCCCCAGGACAGCGGCAACTGGTTTATCCTTCGCTGCGACGAGTGCGGTCTTCACTTCAAACGGAACGCGCTTCAGGGAGGCGCGAAGCATCTCAACGGCGCGAACCACGGCTGGCTTCCCAGAGATCGGGCCTTGGCCGTCCAAGAATTCGGGTTTCGCGTTCTGGGTTGTGACAAGGAAAAGGCAAAACGCAACAACGATGCATTTGATCGGGCTATTGAGGCGGGATATGTTCCCCGTAAGCGACACATCGATCAGGCGCAAGGTCAACACCAGGAATCGATCGAACCCTGGGATGAAGATCATGATCAGCAGCGCGAGACTGACCAGGATCCCCCTATAATCAAAACCGATCTGCAAGGGCGACGCCAAAGGGGGAAGCCGTTTGAGGGCATCACTGACCCCACCGTAGGCAGATTGTACCGCGTATGGTACCGTGGAAAGGGCTTCTATGCAGCCCTGATGCTACCGCTCGGCAGCTTCGGAACCGTGGGTGTTGTGGGCGACATATCCAACATAGATCAACAAGACAAGGCACCGATATGCTACCGCAGGTCCGGAGAGCGCATCCTCCGCTGGGCAAGTGGCTATGAGGACGGTGGCCCGAAGTTCCGCGGGAGGAAATTTCCAATGATGTACTTTGAAGATTCGGTGGATCTATCGTTCGAAGATAACCTGGTCATTCCTCCTAGTCTGGGCTGGGTGGCGGCCAAGAATCTGCGCCCGTTCGATGTTGTCGATCCTGAATGTCAGCGCACTAGGGGTTTTAAGAATGCCCAGATTTGGCTCGGAAGAGCGAGGATATTAAGCGCCACAATGCTGGGAGGGACTAGTGCAGGAGAAGAAAGCGACAAAGGCAGCGGTTAGTTTCTTACCTAGTTACTACTACCGTCATCCTTCTTGCCTGAACTGACGGGATGGCGATGACCAGACACCCAGGCAACAAACTCAGGTCGCAGCAACGCTCCGGAACTAAACCGAGCCAACCAGGACAGAGATGGCCCGGACGAGAATACACAGGAAGACGACACAGAAACCGACGACGAAATACAGAGCAGGATTCAGAATAGACGCGTGTCCGCATCCACCAGTCCGCCGCCCCACGATGCCACCCCAGGGACGGATCAAGACGATCAGACGGACGAAGACAACCAGTACGAAGACGACGAGGAGAGCATGGATGACGAGACCGAAGATGAAGATGACAAGGACGACGATGGCATGGTGGTAATTGACGAGGATGCAGGGGGTGGCGGCAGCAAGCATGGCCCAGGTGCGCAGAAAGATGACCAAGGAACCGAGGACGAGATAACCGAGGACGAGATACCGGACAGAGTTCTCACCAGACAATCGCGGAGCCAGGTCTCCCCCCTAGCCTCGGAAGCGCAGATGCAAGGAGTGTCTGTCACCGCAGCGGCAATGCCTGGGGTTTACTCGCACAGCTCACGCAGAGAGTTGAACATGCCAGCCCCGGTAGACGGCGACCCTTGCCCGGGTGATCCAGGCCCTGGGGAAGCGGTCACATCTCAACAAGACTTCACCCACGAGATGCGTAACCAGGACGAGCAAGCCAGGCAGGATGGACCCATGGACACACAAAATCCCGAGGTCACAGACGAGGAGCAGTCGGATTCGGCGGCCTCTGTTCGAGAGGACACGGATCAAGATGGTTTGCGTGCTGTGTCTGATCATCAGTTTTTTTTGGATTTCCTTCCCGTCGCTGAAGGCTTGTTGTCCGAGTCCAGAAGATTGAAGGCCGGCGGTCCTGTCGGTAAAGATGCACCACTCCAGGTCGCGGGCAGAGAACAAGTTAGCCGTGATATCTCAAAGCCTGCAAGTTCGCTTGGCGCTGATGAGGATGACCTTCTCGATAGCCTCGACGATTTGCCGGGTGCAGAAGCATCAAACGCCCTCGAGATTGCACAACGGGCATTGTCTTTGAACATGGCATTGCAATCCAACGAAGAACTTGAAGAGCCCTTCAGTTTACCATGGACCCCGGGCTACTCACTAGGTGCTACAGAGGCGAAGAGGACACCCGAAGAGTCAAGACGAGCTCCACCGTCAACGCTTCCCACGGGCGCACTGCCCCTGACAACCCATTATCAACTCGATCAGGGGGGTACGATGGTGCATGCAGCAGGCCAACAAATGCCGATCCTACCAGCCATTGTGCAAGCACAGAACCAACTTCAGAGGGTCGGCCAAACCCAGTACGGTCCGACCCTCTCCTCTGGCGTTGGTCTCTACCATCACCGCTACGGCCTAGTCCAACCGCTGCCAGCTACACCGGGTCCTCTGCCGGCCCCTTCACCATCCTTGCCGCTGCCAGCCCCGCGGCGGCAGGACGGGCATCCGTCCCAAACCCAGCCTATGTATCACTTCTCTGATCCAATCCACCAAAGGGAACCTATTAGAAACAATGGGATTCAGAGGCCTTGGGCATCTAGCTAGCGAAGCTGGCTGGATGTTTCGCACTGCCAGGGCACCAGCAGGGCTGAGACACTGAGAGGACACAATCTGAATCTTGCAGACAGGTCTATAAAAGAAGTCAAAACCATAGCACAGATCACACAAGCAATACAATCACGCAGCTGTAACCCCATCAAGATCACCAAATCTAATGTGCAGCACCTCTGAAGCTAACCCCAATCCACGCGCAGCTGCAAGCCACGTCATTCGAACCCGAGTTCATTAACTGGACAGTGAGAGGCATTTTGTCTGGTTTCCGAAAATTGCCGACGCGCTTGTCTTTGCGGGAAAGCATGAGATCTTGCTCCTATCACGAAGTGTTCGTACACATTTCCCACTCCGTGTCTACCTTGGCCGTGTTGACAATTTCAGGATCCTCCTTCCGACGGCGCGCCGCCGGGCGTGACCTGGGTGAAGGTGAACTACGAGAGCGTGGATGAGTTGACCGAGGCGGTGCAGGGCGTCAATACTTTGCTTTCGTTTATCGTCGTGCACATGGACCCCGGAAATGTGTCACAGAAGAATCTCATCGAATGCCGCAGTTCGCGCCGGGGTGCAGCGGTTCGCGCCGAGCGAGTGGACTTCGTCCAGCTTCGATCATATGGCGTGGTATGCCGGCAAGATTGAGATTCGGGAGCTTCTCAAGACCTTGAACAAGGACAAGAAGGTACTCGAGTACTGCCTGTTTCAGCCCGGGATGCTGATGAACTACCTCGCCGACCTGCTCAAGATAACCAAACATATTCCGATAAGCCAGACCCCAATTGATTTCGCCAACCGCCGAGTCCTCCTGGTGGAAAGAAGCGAGGACGCTTACATCACACTTACCACGCCCCATGACTTCGCCAATGTCGTAGCTAAGGCCGTCGAGTATGAGGGTGAATGGCCGCTTGTGGGAGGAATCCAAGGCAGCAACCTTACGATTCCGGAACTTATCACCCTTGGCGAGAAAATCCGCGGTACGTCTTACTCTGATTGCTTGCCCTCAATAGCGAGAAAATCTGACGGTCCGTGGCGAATCAGGTAACCCCTTTGACGTTGAGAAACTCAAAGCTGCCGACCTCCAAGCGGGCACCGTCAACAGCTCGTGGCGACCCAAGATTGACCACCCGACATTCAGAGATACACCTGAGGACAGCAGCAATGGAAAAGATCCTTCTGGGTGGAGTTCTCCTAGGCTTTTCGGAAGGTGCTTTTGATGTTTCGGACGAGTGGAACAAACTGCTGCCTGAGTATAAGTTCACTGGAGCCGAGGAATTTCTGACTGACGCTTGGCGTGGTAATATCGTTTCCCTGCAAATTGTCTACCGGTTTCGGCCGCCTCCACGGTGTGCGATTAAATAACTTCAAATCTACACTCCACCCTCCCCTGCGCCATAGCGTCCACAGTTTATTTTCTGAAAACCTTCCATTTCTTCGCCACTCATTTTTATCTTTAGCACTAACTCGCCTCCGTCTCGCCACTTTGTTTGGCAGTTAACCGTTTATGCCTACTCATACCTTCCGTTTCTTCGCCGTGTCTCATGAGGCAATTTTTGCAGCAGTTTCCCTTCGCCCCACTTATACCTTAAACAAAGGCGGCGGCTACCTAAGAATTTTGTTTCGAAATATCCACTTTAAAATTAACTTTAAAGCTAGAGATGCTCAGGCCCAAACAAAACTGGTCCTGTAAAGGCGACTACAACAATAACACTACAGCTGGTCATATCAGGTCGCTCCACTATCCTCTGGCGCAAGTCATTCAAAAATCGGCCTCTTCACCCTGCTCTTTTCCCCCGCCATGTCGAATCGGTTTTCTGGCCCATGCTGCCGCTCCCACTTGCTATGACGCATATGGATGGTTCTGCTGGCCTGCGGCCATAATTGGCACTCGTTGTCTTTACAAGACATCGTTAGCATTTATTCCGCTCCATCCACTATATGCGACAACGTCGTGAATCTTGCATACAGCACGCAATCGCTCACCTACCGTCTTATTCGTTTAAGGATGTTCGCCCTGAAATCCCTGGAAATTATCGGCGTGTCTCAGCTATTAAAGTATTCGGTTGTATTTCTGCCAGGACGCCAGACCTGGTGTGCGCTCTGTAATGTGTGTCGGCGCGACGGGTTGGTCAATGCTGGGTGCGTGGGATTTTGCCACTATTACCCACAAATCCTGCCAATCCCCCCCAGCGAATCAGTATATAGACGGGAAGTGTGGCACAGCTCGTGTAACGCGACCGGGTGAATGTAACGGCGGAAGCCTGGATAGGCAGGTCGCTCCCTCGAGAGCAAAAGCAGCAAAACTTCGAGGTAGCCGTTCTCGGCGCCCTCTTCACTCGACACCAGCAGAGGGCTTAACACCTTGGCTAGCCCATCGCCACCCTTGCCTGTCAAGAACAAGCCTGACTAGGAATTCAAGACGGAAGGATGGAACTCTCGCAGCACATTATACGGCCCCAGACATCTACCTGGAGGTCCCTCGAATGGCCCGAGTTCCTCCAGCTATGTATTCGGAAGGGTACGTCAGCGCCCCGTCGCGGCCATCTTTCAGATGACTCCCGGGTAGAAACACTTCTCCAAAGCCTCTTGGTTTTTGCGCCAGCGGTCTGGCTCATCTTCGGTGCCGCCGTCCGAATTGTCCAGTTACGCAGCGCCAGGCCCGTTGTACTGCCCAACCGTCGGGGAATTCTCAAGGTGGTGGCCACTCTGACTCTCTTCGGCTTACAGTTGGCGCATCTCGTCTCCGGGATGCGTGGGCACGGCCCCTGGCATACGCTGGCACCCCAACTTCTCTCCCTGGTCGTCGCAGTGGTCGTTGTTGTGCTCTCACCACTTGAACACGGCCGAAATGTCGGGCCTTCGACTCTCTTGACCACCTACCTTCTGTTGGCAACTTTCAGTGATGTCATCCAGGCCGGCCTGCTGGCCGTTGCTTGGAATCTGTGCAACCTATGGAGTCTCACGTCGGCTATCTTTGCCATCAAGGTTGTGCTCCTTGCTCTGGAAAGCCAGACCAAGAGGTCTATCCTCCGTGAGCCTTTTGCAAGGTTATCGCCAGAGCAGACCGCCGGCTTCCTCGGCGTGGCCTTCTTCTGGTGGGTCAACGACATTCTCAAAACGGGCTACTCTAAAGTGTTCTCCCTTGACGATATACCGCCCTTGGACGAGGCCCTCGACGCCATGAAATCACGCGAAATGATGCAGCAGTCGTGGGAAAAGAGAAGTAAATACCCCGCTCCTACCAATATTCATGCTGCGTGCTAATGGGGCCTAGAAAAGCCAGAGGGTCGTTTCTCCCTTGGAATGGCAATATTACGGTGTCTGTGGCGACCAAATCTCTACATAGTCGTCCCCCGCTTCATCGGCGTCTTGCTGCGCTGCTGCCAACCTGTACTTATCCGATGGGCGATCACCTTTGTCAGCGAAGACCTGCCGGCTGTCGAAAACAGGAACGAAGCCTTCCGTCTCATATTGTTCACTTTTGTTATCTACACTGGTATGGCCGTCTGCAATGCCATGTATGAGCGCCTACTTAACCGCCTCCAATGTCTGGTGGAAATGGCGATTGTTGGTATCATCCACAACCGCTGCCTTACCATCAAAGACGGAATTTTCGACGAGGCGGCTGCCGTGACACTTATGAGCAATGACACCTCTGAAGTGGTGTACGCTGCCCATCTTACGCATGAAGTGTGGGCCAGTTGCGTGGAACTTTGCATCGGAATGTACATGTTGGCTGACGAGCTGGGCTGGGTCTGTATATCTCCGCTAGTGGTAGTGCTTGGTAAGCCCTCTCCCTCTCCAGTTCATGGCGTTTGGTCTTCTGCTTACTCAATCTCCCCACGCGTAGTCACCACTCAGGGGGTCAAAATCATTACCGGAAATCTGGCGGATCGGTTCCGGGCGTTTGGCGTCGCCACTCAGATGCGCATCTCAACAACCAAGTCTATTCTCGACTCCATGAAGAATATCAAAATGATGGGTCTCGTTGGTAGAATGGAAGCGAATATTCAAGCTGCCAGGGACCGCGAGATCAAGCAATATGTCTCTGCTTATCGACTCCGGCTGGCCTTTATTGTGGGCTGTAAGTGGGCGAACTTCGGCTTCTTCTCTCCTTGGAGCTATCCTTGGACGCCCAGACTGACAGTTGACCTTGACAGACTTGGCGTTATATCTCTTTAGTCCCTCCATCACGCTTGTTGCTTACGCCATTCAAGCCCAAGTTCGTGGTGCCAAGTCCATCGACGTGAACATGGCCTTCACCTCTCTCGCTATTATCAACCTGGTTTCTTCGCCTGCTTCCATGCTCGTCGATACAGCCACCCAAGCCGCCTCCATCCTCGCAGCCTTAGACCGCATCCAAAAGTACCTTCTCAGCCCGGATCGAGAGGACAGACGAGAATTTCTTAGCAAGCAATACACTAACGGAGGAACTGCGTTGCCGGGTGACCCTGTTGCTATTAACATCGATCATGTCACCATCCGTCCCGCTTCAACAGCAGACCCTGTACTGAGAGATATTAGCACGGCCTTGAAGAAGGGCCATCTTGTGATTGTTTCCGGGGCCGTGGGAACTGGGAAGACGACTCTCGCAAAGGCCCTTCTGGGAGACCTCCCACCCGACTCGGGCGCCATACAGACAGCTTACGGGTCCATAGCATATTGTTCTCAGATCGCATGGCTGATCAACGGTACAATCCAAGAGGCTATCCGTGGGCCACCCGGTGATGACACCACACTAGATGAAGAATGGTACAAGAGAGTCGTGAATGCCTGCGATCTCGAGGAAGATCTCAACCAGCTGCCGGATGGTGACCAGACAGTCATCGGTAGCCGTGGCATCACCCTTTCCGGTGGACAAAAGCAGAGAGTTGTAAGCAGTTACCTGCTACTCAGTAGCCGTGATTCTGTTGGCGCTGACAACTTATCACTAGGCCGTGGCGCGAGCTGTTTATGCCCGTCGTAATTTGATTATTCTCGACGATGTTCTATCGGCTCTCGACGCAACGACCGAGCGGCACATAATCGACAACCTTATCGGCCCCGATGGACTATTTAAGGAGCTCGGAACCACGGTCCTCCTCATCACTCACGCGGGTAAGTCCCGTCCCATATACGCTTTTTGAACCCCTGATCTCTGTTAACGCGTCTCATTAGCCCAGCATTTGCCCTTGGCTGATCACATCATCATTCTCGACGAAAACGGAAAAATCGCGGAACAAGGGACTTGGCAGGATCTTCGATCCGATGTGGGCTACATCAGCAAGGTTGTATTAAAGGAGAAGGAGGGAAGAGAGGGCAAGCCACGGGATCGCGCCGAGTCCCAGGACAAACCGCAGATGCCCACCAAGTCGCCCGGGGACGCGGACGACTTACAGGAACGCACCCGCAAGACCGGCGATATGACTCTTTACACCTATTACTTCGGCGCCATTGGGCCAGCTCGTCTTTCCGTCCTGATTTGTTCGGTATCGTCCTACGCCACCTTCTTGGGATTAATACCGTACTGGCTCCGGTGGTTGGCCGAGAGCAATGGCGAGCGCGTCTGGTTTTACTCGGGCATCTATTTTGCGCTCACTCTAGGGGCCTTCATCTCAGTGGTAACGACTGTCGCCAACATTTTCCTCGTCATCGCGCCGCACGCAGGTACTAAGCTCCACAGCCGGCTTCTACGTACTGTCATGTACGCACCCCAGTCGTATTTCGCGTCGACGGACACGGGCACGACGCTCAACCGCTTCAGTGCCGACATGATGATGATCGACCGCCAGCTTCCCGGTGCGCTCTTTCAGGTCTCGCAGAACCTCTTTCGCATGATTTCGCAGTGCGTCCTGCTGGGCGTCACGCAGCCCCTCATCATGATCGCGTTGCCTCTCACCATTCTTGTTCTCTATCTTATCCAAAAGGTATACCTCGCGACATCACGGCAACTGCGTTTCCTCGACCTAGAAGCCCGCGCCCTCGTCAACGCGAGCTTTCTCGAGACACTTGAGGGTGTCCCGACTATCCCCGCCTTTTGCTGGCAGCGGGCTTTCATCAAAGATAATGTCAGAAAGCTCGACCTATCTATGCGCCCGGACTACCTCCTCATGTGCATCCAGCGCTGGCTCGACGTAGTGCTCGACCTGATGGTCCCAGCTCTCGCCATCTGCACCATCGTAATCGCTATCGCCCTCAAAGGCACCACGACGGGCGGGCAGATCGGCATCGCGCTCAATGTCATTCTCCAGCTCAACCAGTACCTCTTCCGTCTGGTCGATTCCTGGACGAGACTGGAGACATCCCTGGGGGCCATCTCACGCCTGCGCACCTTTGAGAAGGAAGTCCCGCCCGAGGAGAAGCCAAATGAAAGAACACAGCTTAACCCGCCATCCGCATGGCCGACCCACGGTGCCGTCGAGCTCGTCCATCTCTCGGCATCCTACAAACCGCCGACGGTCGTGCTCAACGACGTCAATTATTCCATCGCCCCTGGCACCAAGGTCGGCGTGGTGGGTCGCACCGGCAGCGGCAAGTCCTCGCTGCTGCTCAGCATCCTGCGCCTCGTCGAGCTGGAAGGAGATCAAAGCACGGTGTGCATCGACGGACTCGATGTGCGCGACCTTCCGCGCAACACTGTGCGATCGCGCATCATTACCGTCCCGCAGGATCCCATGCTCGTCATGACAGACACAGTCCGAGAAAACCTCAACGTCGCCGGCACCGGAGATATTTCCGACAATGACATGATCCGCGTACTCGAGCGCGTCCGTCTGTGGAGTGTTATCCAGGCCCGAGGAAAAAATACCAAAGCTGCGGAACGTGAAGCGCGTGATCTCGATGCCGCCATGGGCCTTGTCGTCCCGGTATCCGAAGCCAGTACGAGTAGCAACACAATCGCCAATACCACACCTAAAAACGAAAGGACATCTCCCGATGATGGCAAGAAGCCCCCCCTCCCCGAAGGAGAAGACGACGATGAGCCTAAAGACAGCAAAATGAATGACGACAACTCTGGTGATGAGTCCGATAATTCCACGCTCTCTAACCCCCTCGACGTGAAAATGAAGTCCCTGCCGCTCTCCCAAGGCCAACAACAACTTTTCTCACTAGCGCGAGCCCTCCTCATGCGTACATCCCGCGGACGTCTCGTCTTACTAGACGAGGCGACAAGCAACGTCGACGGTGAGACTGACAAGCTGATGCAAACCCTCATCCGCAACGAATTCAGCGACCACACAGTCATTACGGTTGCGCACCGCTTAGAGACGATCATGGATAGCGATGTCGTGTTAGTGCTTGACGGTGGGAAGCTGGTGGAGGTCGGTCCGCCAAGTGAGCTGGCGAAGAAAGAAGGGGGCTTTTTTAGATCCCTGATTCACGGAAAGAGGAGGGACTGAGCGTAGTAATGTCCCAGCAGCTATGGGGAATCGTTATTTGCCAAGTATAGTATCTAAGCTCCATTTGGCGACAAGAGAAGTGACATGTTACAACCCTAGGTCGAAGGAATGCTGTAGTACACTGCAAAGCGGGTAGTCTGCTTGCGACCGGATGCGACATTGATCTGGCTCCTATAACCATCGCTTGGCCAGCGCGACCTCGGCGTCGCGTCTGCGCACGAGACCCGGGAGGACCTCCCCGCTGCCGTGGACCCATTTGGGCAGCTCCTCTGCCAGCACCGTGTTGACGTTCTTGCCCTTGTTCAGGCGCTTGGCGAGGGTCGAATCCTCGGCCGAGCCGCAACTCACCGCCATCTAGCCCGTTCCATTATACCAGGATCGTGTCTGTTACAACCTCTACCATGTAAGGGGTGAGCCGGCTGTACAATAGTCTCTGTTAACTATTATGGTTTATGATTTCTTCCAGACAGGACCGAATTTCTGTTCGACAGCTTATGAACTCAAGAGACGACCCATACTCCAGTCCCTCGCGCGAGTGAAGACTGCTGTGGGTAGGTACGTATCACGTGCCTTTTTGCGTACATGAGGTATGAGCCTCATATGCACCAAATATGATGGGAGAATTAGTTAGTTGCCTTGCCGCCTTGTTTCTGCCCAAAAGACCTCCAAGGGAAAGGAAATAAGCTACTAATCCGCAACCTGTGTGCATCTTGACAGCTAGAAGTCTTCCAAGGCACTGACTATTTACCTACGTTTTAAGATAAACTACACTACTTCTCTCTCACCTTGTTTAAACGAAACCTGTGCTGCACCTACAAGTTCCAATTAAGGACATTACTCACCGAACAGATTGATCAAATATTTCATTTTCCCTGTTCTACATCAAACTGACCAGCCATCCTTCCTCAATCGAGAGGCGGGCTGTGCTCCATTGCCCTCGATCTAGCCAGGACAGTGGTAGATTAACCAACTTCGAACTTCAATGAGCAAAGGTTATTGAAAAAGCAAGGCCTGTACTGAACCGGGTGGAGAGATTGGAAGATGGTAGAGCAGAGCTGGACAGATCGAAGGCAGGCCTACAATCATTTGCGGGTGGAAAGGGTTGGATGTAACAAGGACTTTCTTTGCATTACAGGGCTTCAAAACGGCCCAGTTCAGGGCGCTCTGTGTAGTACAAGACCGTTAGTAACTATCGATGCACGAGTCTAAGGAGTCCGGGGATTTCCGTTTCAAGGTCCTTCGTCCTCAGACTTCACAGCTTCCGGCTTCACTGATCCGATCCTCCGCCGCACCCGAGTTTTCACCTTTGAGGGGCGGTTACTGGTGACTGAATTGATTATGGTTTACATGAAATGGAAGGAAGACAGATAGATGGCTATTCTCTTGTTCGTTGAGACCCACTACCTGGCCTTCTTGTGGCACTTCTCACCGACCTTGTAAGTCGAACCAATCTCTCCCCACTTCACGTTCGAAAATGTGACCTCTGGCTCCGGCTCGATCTGCAGGATGTTCTTGGGGTTTCCCTCCGTGTCATTGCAAGGGCCTGCATTCTTTGAGGCGGCATCAAGCCACAGCATGTTGCCTCCGTCGTCAAACCAGATAGAGAAGACCTTTTGCTGGTGTTAGCTCGTTGTTAAATGGCAGCCGAAGGGATTTGGACTTACCAGTGTCATGCCACGGGTCAGAGCGTCACCCATTCCGGGGTTGCCGCCGAGCTCCAGGTACTTGGTAGCTTTGGTTGCCTGGCAGAACTCGGTGGTCATGGAGTCGACCTTGGGGAGGCCAGGGGCGTCGACAACGTGCGACTCAATCAGCTTGCCATCCTGCACGTACATGCGCTTGATGGCCTGGAGCTTGCCGTTCACGGCCGGGAACTGAGTGATGACGGTGAACTTCCTCGTTGTGTCGACCTTGAACTGGGGCCCCTTGCCGTAGTAGTCGGTGATGTTCACTCGGTACGGGTTCCACCCGCAGCCGCCCTTGTCGCACACGCCGTTGGATCCGCACTCGGCCCCCTCGCACAGATACATGCCCGTCACGTTGCAGGTGTGCGGCGCAATGTGGGTGGAGCGCCCGTTGGCCTCCCAGATGTCCATCTCGTTGCAGCAAGCGCCCTTACCGCCGACATTGCCCTATCGTAACACCACGTTAGCGATAATGTTCGGAAACGACCCGAGTAACTTGGGTGCTAGGTAGGTATACTTACAACCCCGTCGATGAATGGGGTCACGAAGCACTGTGCGTCGCAGTAGCCAGTGCCGTAGAAGGCGCCTCCTGGGTTCAGCTTGCTCTTGGCGCCATCGGGGGCCATCTCGGAAAGGTAGAGCGCGCTGTTCATGCCGCATGGCAGCTTTGTGGCGTCGACATCGAATGTGAACTCGTTCCCGGTGAGGTCGGGCATCTCGTACTTCTGCTCGGTCGAGTCGAGAAGGTAGACGCGCGGCGTCACAACGCGGCCGTTGCGGACCTGCTGCATCCGGAGACTATTGCCATTGGTTGTCACGCCGTACTGGCTGTAGTCGGGGATACCATCCATGATGCAATTCTCGGCGCAAGCCTCGACCGTAGGGCAGGCCGTAGCGTTGGGCTTGCTGCCCCAGTCGCCGCAGTTGAACGCGTTGGTCGCCTGGTGGACGGGGTGCGAAAGCGCGTCGAGGACCAAGTAGTTGGTCTGGTCCTTGCAGCCGCCCGCCTTGGTGCACCGCTGCGTGATGAGCTTGGGGTGCACTTCGGCGCTTGTGCCGGGCTTCTGGGCGCTGACGAGGCCCACAAGGAGGGCGGCCAGGCCGGCGAGCGCGAGTCTTGAGGCCATCGCTGCGTCTGTCTGTACCTGTGTGTCGGTATCTTGCGAGGTAGTGAACGAGTGGTCTAGCAAGGTGGTCCCAACACCCAACCACAGATGCTGCGGCCGCGTTTGTTTAAATAAGTCACGACGAGCGGATCCCCCAGGCGCTGCGGGAGCATGATGCCGACCCAAGTGAGCCACTTTTTGCACTCTCTGGTCTTGCCGTCATCTATCCATCCCCTCCCTGACCCGTCCTTACATCGACCCGGAAGCACGGGAACAGCTTTACCTTCTCCAAACGATTGGCGGCATCTGAGCGGCCGTGGTTCCCCATAGAATCCCCATAGAATCCCGCAGGGGCCAAGCCCCTCTAGTCGAATGCACCGACCCGAGTCTCCGGCTCGCCATTTGCCCCAATCTGCGTAGCATCGCGCTTCGAGCCCCGTCCCGGGCCAAGAGGGCCAAGACCTGGTCGCGGATATTAACCACCGAAACTTCCGGAAGAGGCTTAGCTCCCCACAAGGGAGGCCTGCCGCACGTCTGGTCAAACTGCCTTCATGACGTGGAAAAGAACGCAAAAGAGTGTGCAGAGCAGTCAGTCGTCAGGACAGGCTATAATTACCATTAGCAAACAATTATGAGAAAGGCTAGCGGTTTCATCAGTGCTGGGATACGTATCTCGTTTACTTTTGGAAACTTACATTCAGCTCAACTGGGCTCCAGTCAACGCACAAGGACGGACGGGGTCAATCTGTACTGTGCAGGTACGGTTTTTACCGCTGGGAGCCTGAGAGGCGGAACGGAGAAGTTGGAGGGCGGCAAATGCAGGAACCGAGCCGGAGCCATTTGTGAGCCGCCCCGCCCATTAAATTACTAGTTGCCCACCATCGGCCTGACATCCCAACCGAGCAGCCCCGCCCCCTTCCCGAATGTACCGTCTACCCATGAAGGTAGCATTTGGGGTGTTGCTCAACACCGGCAGACGAGCCGGTTTCTGTTGCCCCAACAGGCGTAATGCCTGCCCAGGATGACCTCTCTGCACTATTTGTGGTAGATCACTTGCGAGAAATTGGTGCTTCTCTGTCAATGGGTTTTGCCCGGTGCGCTAATGCTCACATCCGGATGGACTGAAACATCGCTGCCAGCAAAGCGCGAAGGAGTGGAGCGTAGAACTAATCGTCAACGGACCACGAATGGTACGCATCATATGTCATGTGAATGTTGCCAACTAGTGGGGTTGTTTAGTACTTCCATCACTCTTGAACCTCGAACTGGGTCACTTGGTTCTGGTTGAGATGGTTGCGGCGATGGAACTTAGATGTCGGGTTTTGGCTGTCACTTTATGATCCCGGCACGGTTACCTTGGGGTAGAAGATCTGGGCCAACCTGTGTTCAATCGGTGCACACCCCTGAACTGCCCGTCATTCTGATCTTCTGAAGGGCCTGTAATAGGTAGGTGCTAGTCAGAATGCATGCATGCGGAGGGAGTGGATACAGCCTGGTTTCCTGCGACGAATCTGGGCACACGAAATTTCCTTTTTCGTCCGTCATCCTGAGCTGGGGTGAGCTGTGGCTGATTTGTCCTGAGCTCCCCTGATTTTCCCTGAGCTAGGGTGAACCCATACACCGCCGCCGCACAGCCTCTGAGGCCCCTTTTCAGGCCCCCAGCTAAAGTTTCCTGTCAGAAACTACTCACTGCGCCAAAGAGCGGGGGAACCCAATTGCTTCTTGACCCTAGTAGTTTCACTTATCTGACATTTCCTATCGATGGAAAGTAGATAGCACATAATCTGTAAGGATAGCTCTTAGGTAATAATTCTGATTACAACTTACATGCCTATTAGATGTCGTTAGATAAAATAGCAACTACCTCTGTTTTAAAATAGTAAACGTTCTATGCTTTTTCATGTTACCGTAGTCTGTGATAAATCTCCTTGGTTTAGCATAGTTAAAACAGTTAGAGATAGGGTAGATAGAATTCGTGTTATAATAATTGGCAGAAAGGCAGGGGCCAGGTTTTGGGACTGCGACGACCTGCAGGTCACCCCGGCAGCCGGAACGGACCGATGTGTCCCTGTAGGAGTCACAGTACAGGACAACGTGCGAACACGCTGTTAACACGGAGTGCTCGGTCTCCTAAAGGTGCTGAGGAGCGAGCAGAAGAAAAACACTGAGCAAGTGCTCGGTTGCTCGGCCTGCCAGAACGGCGAGCACCTGAGCAGAAGTATAATGTATAACCTAAGGGCCCAGCTAATCGCGCACTCATTGTTTGGCTATTCGCGCACTCATACCCCACAGGGTTAGGGTTATATATGGCCCAGATTATCTCACATTCAGGCCACGCCCAACTCATTCATTGCCACCACGAAAGAACAATCATATTTTGCAGTGATCTACGCCTTCAATTAATAATACAACTAATTCTACATGCTTTCTACAGGGTCTATAATTGTAGAACGAAGCCTCGTAACTGGGCCAAGCCAACAACGCAGTACCGAATTGACTTGCAAATCCTGCTCGCCGAGAGGGATAATCCTGTACGGCCGCGCACTGCATTGCAGCATCCCAGCCGTGGCGATGGCGTCGTTTGTCTCAGCTCTTCTCCGATCGTCATCCTCCTCATACGAAGGGAGATAAACCACCGAAACAGCCTCGGTGTCGTCATACCGTTCCCATCGATCACCGCCAGATCCCCCCTAACAAATCACTCCTCCTCCGCAAACGCCTTCTTCGTTTTCACCGGGTCATTATAATACTCCGTAAACACCACCGGTCCCTCACACGCAACTGCCCTATCTCTCCCGCAGGCACCGCCTCATACCCCCCCGTCTCCATCCGGCCGCACAACCCGCATCTCCATCCCCTCATGACAAGTCCCCAACGACGCAAACATCAACCCCTCCCTCAAATCATACCCCGGAAACGACTCACTGTGATCCCGCACATGTCTCCGTCATCCCAAACCCCGGCACCAACACATCCCGCGAACACTCATACACCTTTAGCACCTCCAAAACAAACTTCACCCCCGTCTCCACCACCAGCGCCTCCCCTCCCAACGTGATACACCTCAACCCCGACAAGTCCAAATCTTTCCCGCTCTTCTCACTGGCATTCATCTTATCCAACTCCCTAACCAACCCCCTTAACAAAAACCCCGGCGCAAACGAAAACCCCACCCCCTCCCTCCCCAAAATCTCCAAAAAAAAAGCCCAACGGATCCGAAACCACATCCACGGCATGCACATGGATCTGCCTCGCGCCGAGACACATGGCGTGTAGGTGCACCTCAATAAAGGCCCGCGACGTGGTCGAGGTTGATCCAGTTGAGGAAGGTGGTCGACGGGGTGGCAGGTGGCAGGTGCACAGTAATCGTTGTAGACATCCTCGGGGACATCCTCGGGGGCTTTGCAGTAGTCGGGAACGATGTTGAGATTTGCCGCGGCCAAGAATCCGTATATCCTGTCTCTTGGATCGGCCGCTTCAAGACGTGAGGAGATCCGTGGTGGATTAAACGGTTTCGGGCTCCGAATTAATCATTACTCAATGATAGAGGAGAAGGTATCAGCTTGGACCTTAGGAGCCCCAATTTGGTGAATATGCCGCCACGGGATGGTATCGACGATGACCAAATTCTGCCATGACGAAGGTTCCCGGGGATTCGGTAGTACATTTCGAATGCCTCCTTTCAGGGGCGTTGACCAGGCGAAGGACGTCAGCGGACCTGAAGAAAGGGGTTTCCGAAATACAAGCACTCGAACAGAGGAAGAACAGCTTGCTCGCCAATAGCACCTCCTGATAGATCCAGGCTCTATTAGTCCAATATGGTAAGCGACATAATTCCCGATATGCCGCCTATTGCCGGTTAGTCGAAGTGCCATCCGTTTCGGGGTCCCGGTAACAAAGGCCGGGGAACTATCTCAGCCATTCCAAGTCTTCGACAACTTGAAGCGCATCCCTGCCCTTTTCCTCGATCATTGGCCACAAAAAATGGAGGATGTAGAAAGCGAGCGGTAAATCCTTGTCCTCTGCAGCAAGCCAAGAGAAAACCGACTCGGCAGATGCGTACACCAATCCCATCAGTTGCACTTGATTCGTGCGTTCTTCAATGTTCGTTTGATCGATGCAAAAAGCGTCGACCCAGAGCCTAAAAGAGGAAGAATCTCGTCCATTTCCGTGGATGGTTTCCCAGTGGTATTTGACATTCCGCAGGGCCGAAGCGAAGCCTGCAGTGAGGCGTCTCAACCGGCTCGGCCGTCAAGGATCTCTCCAGCAGTCGGATTTCCCGTTTTGAAGGGTCGAGCGAGAGGTTGGAATAGATGCTTTCATTTGTAGTATCCATGATGAAAATTGTTCTTTGCAGTTAAAGGGAGATAAGTACACATGCGCGATTGCTGGTGCCGCAATCGTCAAGAAACTTGACAAAGCCTACCGTCGTAGTCCGTTCGTGCAAGAAGCGGGGAATGTGGATGGTGAAGTCGTCGGGGCAAGGGATCAAGCATCGCACAAGGAGAGAATACACCCGCGTATTGTAGCACCTGTCTCACTTGTCCTGTGGCCCTTCACCAAAAACACTACCCCAATCAAGAAAGCTTCAGCAGTCACAGGTGCGACACATATTCCCATTTTCCGCAGCTTCAAACAATACAAATCTCCCTAACATCCCGCATGAAGTTCGCCTTCAACAACTCCACCGCCATAGCGGACGCCGCGATGTCTTCCACTCCCATGCCCACCTCTTCAAAAATAGCATAGATGCAGTCGATAATATTTTCAATGTACTTTACATAATCCCTGGGACGGACAGAGAAAGAGCGCCACTCCTCTCCATTCCGACCCAGCTGGGCTTTGACGCGCGCCCACGCCGCCGACTCCATCGGGAGGACCATGTTCGAGACCAGGTCCTCAAAGACAGCTTTGATCAACTCGATCAGCTCATGCGGGGAAGCGTCCAGCGCAGAGATAAGGTATTCCACCGTGATGCCTTGCCAGTGTTCTGGGTCCGCTTGTACCTGCTCCGTGTTTTCCATTGACCCCACACCCCGAGCAACAAGTTTCAACACGACCGGGGCCCCATGTTCGGGCTTCTCTGGTTCTATCATCTCGCCGTACGTTGAATACAGGTATCGGATGTTCCATGTTAAGGGGCCGAACATCTGATCAAGTATTTCGGGCAACTGCGAATCTGTTGCCGGGAAATAAAGGGATGGTCCTTGTGCCTTTCTCAAAAGAGGGAGGGCAGGAGTCGCTAATAGGTGTAGTTCTCTGCGGGAACCAAGTTGAAGCTCTCCATCGGGTTTATCCAAGTCCCAAAAAGTCTCGAACACCATGGCTCTGGATTGAAACCTTAGGGGGACAAGGGGGGGTGGGTGTTCGAGAGATTCAAGTTTCTCGCTCGAATTGTCGATTTCAGGCTCGCGAGAACACGGCACGCTCCAGTCGGGGGCCCAGCTCGGCAAGTTGGCGACTTGGGGTTGGCGAAGGAGGGCATGATTCATCACGCGATGCCAGCCGAAGCGATGGGCGAGCCAGTGCGCCGAGTGGATGTAGACAAGGTCCACGCTCAAGGCGTAGTCTACATCCAGGTCTTCAGCGCCTCCAGGTACAAGGCCTAGAAGCGAATACACCTTATCGCGCGGATCCTTGGCTTGACATCTCGACGCAAACTCCAGCAGATCCAAAAGACGATCCGGGTTGGTAAATGCGTTGTGATCAAAGTAGAGAGCTGGCGGGGGTATTGGTACTATTATGGGGGAGTCGTCGCTCCGAGTCGGCTCGAGTATGTCCATGTTCAAGGTGCGGAGATGGGTAGGTTGGATGTACCGCCAGGGGATAGTGGTATCGTCGCATAGCAATTCGGCCATCCGTGCTAGAGCAACTTCTTGGAGGACCCAGGCCCGAGAGAAAAACCTCCGGGACCACAGCTTGGACAGCCCCTGGCGTATCATGTCCCTCCGGGCCTGGAAGACACTGGCACCGGGCGGGCGGCCAATGCGGTTCAACGCCGCCTCCAAGATGTCTGGGGCATTGCCATTGCCATTGCCAGCTTGAACTTTACCAATGGCCTTCAACGCAGACGAGATGTTTCTTTCTTCGTCGTCCTCGCCAACGTACACGAGCACCGTCTTGGCCCTGGAGTAGATGTCTGGCATGAGCCGAACCTGATGTCCTCGCTCCGTGTCGTTTTCCTGGTCGATGCACACGGCATCGATCCAAACCTGCCATTTTGACGCCCTCTCTCTCTGTCTCTGTCTCACCCTCTTGAGCGCCATCTCGCAGTTCTTCGTAACGGGGAACGGGGTCGAGTTGATAAAGATGGTGCGGCACGGAGAACTGTCCCCCGACTCGTCGGCCCAAGTGTACGAGACGGCCTCGAAATCGCCCCAGTGGCTTCCGCGATAGACTTTTAATAGTTCGACCGTCATCTCGCATTGGATGGGCTCATGAAACATGTCGTCTTGAATTCGCAGAAGGCGTATTTCTCCATGTCGTTTGTCTATCGGCGGGTATTCGAATAGCGTCGTGCTGGAACCGCAGCTGAGGCAAGTGACCAGGCTCCCGATCCGGGTTTCGTCGAGGCGCCGACACGAACTGTCGTGCCAATCCATTTTGTGGGCTGAAATGCCGGCAATAAAGAGAGTGACAGGACTCGAAGGCTTAGAAGCAATCCGTGCCTGCTCAAGTTATTGGATGCCGGTTGGGAGGTTGTGGAAGCTGACAAAACAGATTTTGTTGAGTGTGGGAGATTGGCCACCTGACCCCGCGTTCTTCTTTCCTCGGTGTGGCTTGCACTGCCCCGATTTGGCTGCCTATCGCACCCGACCTCCCAACTCGCAGCTCTTCAGGGCCACGGTGTGTGACCAATGGCGTGAGCCGCTGCGCCTTTCACCTGTCAGGCCTAACCGTTGCGAGCAGTTGGCAGAGCTATTTGACGAGGTCAAGAGTGCAACTCGAATCCCAAACACTTATTATCATTTCGCTGAATGATAAAGGCTCAGAGTTGGAGCGGCTGATTTACACCTGTTACGGCTACCCTGGAAACTGCAATAACTTCCAGGTTACTGCTGACTCTTTCAGCCCTGTCTGTCTTGGATATCAGAGTGGAAAAAACAAGAACACTGTTACACGGCACCAGCCAGGCACCCAGTAAGCTTCACTTACTGGGCAGATGGCACGGGACAATTATCTATGACAGACGCTTAGCGCAAATTTGTAAAGTTCGTGATATAGATGCTAACATTTGCTACCGTACCCACCTAAGAAGGTGATTATAATCAACGCAAAAAAATAGGGAATGAGTCTCTCAAACGCCTCGGGGCTCGACTCTTCCTCATACGGCAGGGTCGTAATGCCCTTCCTTAACCTCTCCGCCTTTTCTCGCACCTCTTCCGCCTCGCATATCCGACCGCTATCTCGTAACACCTCCGACAGCAGAAAGGTGGAGCGAGCCAATCTCGGCACTGGGTCGAAGCAATTTTCAAAAATTGAGAGCGCCTTCCGAGCATACAATCTATTTGAGCATCATCAGCTTCAGACTCTCTCAGTCCGCCAACCAACCTGTAAAAAAAAAAGACGAAAAATACTTACTCAGCATTACAATAGTCGCCCTCAAGCCTGAAGAAAGTCGCCATCTTATGCCAGCAGAGTCCTGTCTTGAAGTTATGGCCTAAGATCTTGCAGTAAATATCGAACGACGTCTGGTGGCACTGCCGTGCTTCCACGATCCGTCCTTGGTCGAGTCGGAGGTTTCCGAGGTAGTACATGCATCTGTCCGACCAAACAATCAGCAGTTTGCCTCATATCCTAGGCACCTTATGCATGTCCTCACTCACATGGCGTATCTGTCCGAGTCCGTCCCGTAACTCAGGCGCCACAACTCCTCGCTCTTCTCCATGCACTTGGAGGCCTCGTCCAGGTTGCCCATGCGCCGATGGATCAACCCCAGATTGCCGTACGTGAATGCCAAAGGCCCCTCGTCTGAATCTCCACACTTCTCCCTCACCTCCAGAGCTTTGAGATTGTAGTCGAGAGACTTCTCCAACTGGTTGTCCTCCATGTAGAAGATGCCGATCGAGTAGTAGGTGTTGGCGAGGACCGGGTCATTCGGAGGGAGGAGATTCTCGCGGATCCGGAGAGACTTCAGCAACAGCGGCAATGCCTCTGTGATTTGGCTGTTCTCGAACAGTATTCCAGCAAGAGGCCAGACTATCGAGGCAACCACCAGATTATCTTCGTCGGGGGACGCTGCCAGGCCCAGATTTACCAGGAAATCGATTTCGGTGAAAAGTCCGCGCTCGAAGAGGTACCTATGCGGCTATAATCAGAACAATGACCAAAGTCTGATAAATTTGAAGCAGGGTTGTGCGTGGTCGAGCCTCACCATGTCACGGAGCTCACCAGGCTGGCAAACTGAATCGATTTCTGCCCCCGAAAATCCTTCTCGAAACGGCGAAATAGAAAGAGCGCATGGGGAAGATATCGTTCGCACTTGTGCCAGTCCTTCCACATCTGGCCTTCAGCTCCCGTCGGGAAGCTCTGGCTGAGAACTTTGAGGACGGCTTCGAACCCCTTTTTTCGTTCATCCTTGGACATGAACAGATACACCACGTCCTGCACCAGACGGTGAATGCTCATGTCGTTCTCGAACTTGATGAGCAAGGACATCTTGATGAGTACCTCGAGACTCTCTAGATAACTTTACAATGTCTTGGTCAGTAATTGCCATGGAGAAGAGGGAAAAATGCACAGAAAAAAGACGGAGGCAAACGTACTCCCACTCGCACACGGAGTTGAAGTCTGGCTCCTCATCTCCTGTTTCGGCATCGAAGCTCGATTGGATCACTTCGCACGGCATTCGGTCTGGGTCAAAGAAGCACATGGCATGCAGGATCGCTTTTGGTTCCTCCTGCAGTTGTTCGGTCGCGAACGCGGTGGCAACACTGTGGGGATACTCGTCGTAAAGATTGGCCTTTCGTAGAAGCTGGGGCGCGCTCTTGGAGTAGAGCTTGACGAATTTGTCCAGGTCCATTTGCACGCGGGTGATGAAGCTGCTCATCTGATTGATGGCCAGCGGGACTCCCTTCCAGTCGTCCAGCAACTTTTCGATCTTTAAGTTGCGCTGCGGGGCTTGAGACCTACCGATCTCATTGTAGAAGAGCTCGACCGACTCCTCCATATTCAGGGGTAAGACGCTGATGCTGGCGCAGGCGCGGAAACTCGCCGTGTAAGGGTTGCGGCTCGTGACGATGATATGGCCCTTGCCTCTCTCGGGCCAAAACTTTCGGAGTATCTCCACATCGTCGAGATTGTCATAGACCAGAAACCAGGTGTTGTCTGTAATTAAGTCGGCCCATTAGCGACTCAAAGGTCAAAAGATGACTGGATGTGACACGGGAATAGGTAAGGGTACCCACCTGTTACCTCAAGCCACTCCAGCAAGATACGGCAGTTCAATGCGCTGTCTCCCCGTGCTTCGGCTCCGGGTAAATCGAGGTTGACGGCGTATTTGGATAGTGCCTCCTGGATTTTTAGCTCCGTGTCTGCTTCAGTCCATAGAATGACGTCGTATTGAGTCGCTCTTGACTTGCAGTATCGCATTGCTAGCTGCGTCTTCCTAATACCCGGCAAGCCGTACAGTGATACTAAGGCAGGTCGTTTGGCAGAGGTGGCAAATGTACGATCGATAGTGGCAAAATATCCCTCTCTCCCTTGAAAATGCCTGCTGAAGTGAGCAGGAATCGATTGGTACTTGTGAGTGCCTGCTCCTTTTGTTTGTTTGTCTGGATGTGGGAGAGCAGTTCGGCTGTCCGACCCATTTGACGAGGTGCAACCCCTGACTCTGTCGCACCAAGCCTTCAGTCGCACAACCGCGGCTTGATTTTCGCCGTTGAACTGCGTAAACCTTTCGGTGGGCTTTTCTCTTCGACACTCTGTATCGTCGCTGCATGTCAGAAAACGCTCGGTAAACGTAGCATCGACACAGAATAAAGATGGAAGCAGCGGACCTGTTGGGTGCTTGAGCATGGACGACGCAAGGTTCATCAGACTAAGCGCTAGTTCAGCGAAAAGCTGAACCAAGAAGTCGGCAAAAGGTATATTGCTGTTGGATGGTGGGTTGAAAGGTGGCAGAGGTAAAGACGTGTTGGTGGTGAGTTCCTCGATCAGAGGAAGGAAGGGATTCCGGCCCGAGTCCCCTGTCGGTAGAAGTTCCTGGGAAATCGATCAGTTCGTGGTCTCCTGGATGGGGATCCTTGAGAAAATTAGTACTCGAACGCAGAGGGCTAAGCTACCAAGGACGAGAGCTTGCCAACTCTCGACCTTGTCAGGGATGATCCCCGACGTATTAACGACGCTGATAAATCCTTTGCATGTCTTTACCATGCCCTCGACACGCACACGCAGAGTATGGCTCACTGATTCCCACTCCGGAGACGACTGAATCCATTGCATAGCTTTCCCGTCATCTGGGCACACCAAATTTCCTTTTTCGTACCGCGCCCACGCGACGTCGCTCACCCCAGCTCAGGGCCGGTTCAGGATTGGCTCAGTCTTGCTCACCCACTGAACCATTCCTGGAAGGCTGCGCCGCAGCATCCACAACCACTTCAACTCTAGCTGAGCGAGCCTAAAATTGGTCCCATACATAAAAATGGCTACGCTTGTCCCCGTCTTTATAAAGCGAATAGTTCCGCCTTAGCTTTTACCTCGATATCTCGCACCTACCTACAGCTAGCTGTATATACTCTTTTGTTATTTTATACCTTGAACTTTTTACTACCCTTGACAAAAGGCAAAGATATAGAGTCCCAATCAACGGCGTTCAAATCAGCAGATGCTGTTATTGAGCGGGCGGTGAGGAGAGGTCTTACAGCAGACCGCACCAAGATCGACCCTCGTGCCGTTCGCAGGAATCTGAGGCCTAAGAGCAAATACCGCTATTTACTTGCACTTGAGGTGTGGCATTCGTAAGTAAATATGAATATCGCGCACATAATTTACACTGAAGTTTAACATAGTTTAGATATGAAAGGAAATATGGGCCTTCCGATCCTCGAGACATGCAGGTCATGAAGCATTTTGCTGAAACTGTGGCCCTCGGTATGATAGGCAAGCTCGATGAGGAGGACGAACTACCAACTCCTGACAGTCTTAGAGGTTTAATGCGCCGATTTTATAATGCTTGGGAACGACATTACAACTTGGAAATACCCTCGGATGTTAAGCGGTCAATGATACCTGTAAGTGAAGCTTTATTACTGCTTGAGGATGACTTATGATGTTGTTGTGAGCTAAGATGCTAACCAGTGCAGTATATTTCAGCACAGCATCCACGCGATGTCTAAAAGAAGTCGCGAAAATTGAAATATATTTTGCGCTTCTTTGCTAACTATTTGGAAACATCCATAGAACCATCATAATCGCTATTATCTCCTAGTTCGTAACCTACAGTCTGGCGGCGGATGTCTTCGGCGGCATGCCATCTTAACAGCGTTAGAATATAGCAGAGTGCAGTTCGCTCCCCCTCCTGCATCTGCAGATTTAACTACCTCGTGCTGTGTATGTAGACGAATTTATCCTTGTTATCGTTATTGGTGAGGTCTAGTTAAGTTCTTTCGTCCACCGCCTTGAGATACTCTATATAGTTACGACTGAACGTGAAGTGGATAAAACGTACGAAAATGTTAGTTACTATGATGAGGAAGACATTAGAGAGCTATTATTAGCGTCCGACTTGAGGATTTATGAAATATCCTTACTCGTTATTAGGTATTCTTAATTTCCCTTCCACGTATCACCGCCTCGCCAAGGTATTAAGCTAAGTGTTTATTTAAAACATAAGGGATGTAACTCCCCGTTGTCTCCTCAAATCGTATATACTTAAACGCCCTCTTTACTTTAAAGAGGGCTAAATATGGGTTATTCACTTTCCATTTAAGCTTAATCTGGCGTATTAAATAGACCCCTCCATCACCTTTAGTGGTAATAGGGGCATTTTTAGAGATATAACCTGTAGTCTTCTTGCGCTTTACCCGTGGTCGTACCTCTGTCTTTGTGATGGAAGCCTGCTGTGAGATGTAAAAATTTAGTGTATATTGGAGAAAAGAAACGATAAGGTAAACTGTTACTTTTTCAGGCTTGGTCTGTCGGTCTTCGTGCACATCTTCGTTAAGATCATCCACGTCGGCCTTGAATTTAGATGAAGAGTGTTAGATTGGTGAAGAAGACTCAGAAATTACGTTTACAGAATTGACGTAGCCCTCCCGATACACCTGCTTTCTCTCGCACTGAGGGTGTACTTTGGCCTGGTCTATAAGTTCGGGGCGAGCTGCCCGTGTAAGTGCGGCCTATAAGAATCCACCAGGTAATCGCATAAGCTCGCCTTTGGATTTCGCGTAGAGATTCTGCGGGGCATTCTCGATCAAAATCCTGGTATTGGTATGATTGAGCTCTTGGGAAGAGTGTTCACTTTCGCATATTGGACACTGCTCGTCATGGTTGGTTTTGAAAATCGGTAGAAAGGGCGCCTCTGGTTGGGTAAGAAGCCGATAAGGACTCAGGTGACGAGATATCAATTTGCTAGCGGAGCTCGATCTCCAAGGCGGCATGGTTGGTGTACTGTATCGGACAGACGTCGCGGATGAAGATCTGTGTCGCTACAGCATGTCTATAGAGCGGACAGTATTACTTTAACTAATTGTGTCCCTTCGTATCGATGACTTTGCTTCGTTCGGTAGTAACGAGATTAGCACGGAGATGCCGGCTGCAGGAATTTCAAAGCGAGCTAAAAGGTAAGCGGGCAGAGGTAGGGTTGGCAGCTGGTTTTTGTTTTACAGGTCGGGCGGCGAGAGATCTGCCTAGCAGCACGAGGGCGAGCAGTAGTTGGCTGTTGAATTAGGTTGTCAGTCGTTATAGTAAAGAGAAGAGGAGGAAGTGGATTTGTACACTCTAACTATTATGACAGACATCTCCCGCCACACTATGCCTGCGGCACACGGTCGAGCTTGTCAATTCCATTAGGCTAAGCGCCAAGATTTTATCGCCAGATCGCGGCAGAATTGCCAAAGGCGGTGTGGGCTTTTGTGGGTCACCGTTTGGATCGTCCCGCCTGGTCCTCTCGCCGCGCGCCGTTTGACTTTTGATCGCACCTGCTGTTGTGGACTTGTTGGAAAAGATTTGACGGCAAAAATGAGGTCTCATCCGGCCACACCGCCTTCGCAATTCTGCCATGACGTCGCCAATCGCCGGCATGAAACGTTGGCGCAAAGGATCCATCATGTCAGGGCAGACTATTTCGAAGACGCCGAGCCGTCCCAACCAAGCCGCGCTGTACGAAAGGGCGGTAGCGGGACTTCGAGGGTGGTTGGTAATGTCGAGGAAGCCGTGGACCCGTAACTCTTGACCATGCGTGGTACCCGCTCGTACTGGCCGGGAGCAAGGACGTGACCAGTCTGCGGGGTGGGAAAGGGAAAACAGTAATTTGGTCGAGATGTGTGAGGAGCTTGGGATGTGGCGAGGTGACGGTCCCGTCCGCATCGTCGGGTTACGGACTTTTCTTGATTATTGGTAATTGCGGGTCGGCCGATCGGATCTCGAGAGTCGAAACTCGCCGAATCGTAGAAAGTCACACCTTGAGGTCGACTGCTTCCGCCGCTTTGTTAGAGGCGGAAGCACCGTGTTCGCTGTCAAACCACTCCCATTGGTTCCACATGGGATCAAACGTCACCACTCTATCAAGGGTAGAGTAGTTCTAACATGACAGTGGGCGGCGCCAGATCGGGTCACCACGTTAAAGGTCACCGGCTCTGTCAGGGTTAGGCTCTAGCAGCTTCAACACGTTTTGACTAACTTGGCTAACCGCTACGTTGGTACAGGTCCTTCTTATCGGCCGCGTCTTCATGGACCGCAACCCGCCACGGCGCGCTCCAAACGCCAACTTCACTTGCAGCGACCCGACGCCCGCGCCTCGACAGCACCATCGGACAGCGAACCCCGATACGTTTTCAATATCAAGCTGCTAGTGATGGGAAGGTCTGTCAATCCTTTGCATCTGCATTGCATTTTTCGGCTTTCAAGACCGATTACCAGCGCATGCGTTTGTCGAAACCGGCGAACCAAGTCAAAGGCACCGCGAATCGGCGATAAGCTTATCGTCGCTCACCTCGCTTCCAAAACGCGGTCGAGTTTCCACCGACATGGATGACGAATTGAACCCGTTCAGGGGTAAGTAAACAGCAAGCGCAAACCGGGTACCCAGGCAACACCCCACACGAAGTGATGGTGGGACCCGCATTAAGAACAGACCCCCAGCCTCCCACCGCAGCCGAATCCGGTCCCCGATCCGCCGACGCGGTGCTCGGTAGCTCGCCAATACGCTTAGCCTCATCCTCGGAGTCCCGCGGCTACCGCTGCCGTCAACCAAGTGTCCCTCGTAACAGCTAGTACAACACCCCACAATCGATACGATAAATTTCCTTTTCCTTCTTTGGGACTGAGCAGTTGCCGCCTTAGTGTGCGAGGGGGTCACTTTCCTAAACTCCCTCGGCTATAGTTGCTGCGTTCTAAAATGGCGGCAGAATTGCAACAATCAGCCCCTGACCCTACCTAATTTTGGGACACCCACCACCATAATCGGCGATTGAGCGGCGGCCGGGGGCGTTGCTGAGTCCACGGTTCGCTAGGTTGCGTCCAGTCAGGTTTAATACATCTAGGCCTGTCACCAACCGAGACTATTGAATAGGTGCGCGAAGGCGCCTAAATAAAACAAACCAACCTCACAAACAAAAAGAAGCCTTCGGCTTCTTTTGCGTGGAATCGAACCGATGGTCTGTAGGAGTGGAAAAAAGAGTGGTTGATTGGAAGAATCTACGTACAGAGCGCGCAGCGCGCGCGAGAATTTTTATGGTGTTGCACGTGCAGGGGGCCGGAGTCCCCTGCGCGGCTGGCAACAGCCGTTGGTAACTGGAACAAGTGGCTGGCAGTGCCAGCCACTGCACCACCCCAAGTCACTATCCGACACCATCGAGACTCTAGAAGACTGATGCATCTCGAGTCTCTCACCATGCAAGGAGCGCAGATGTACTATGGAAAGCCTGACTTTTTTGACGTGACAGCACCTGTCAATATGACATCCGACGTGCCCCTTTATACTGCTAGTGAAGAGACCTTCTTCACAGTCGTCATCGCTCTAGTGGCGCTGCATCTTCTTGTGCTGGGGATGCTAGCTTGGGATTCTCTTGAAGATGGAACACTCTTTCTTAGGCACTACGCGGCAGGTCATGTCTCAATTTTAGAGGCAGCACGTCAAATCGTGGTGCGAAACTGCTAGGCTAGCGATTTCGGGGTGGAATAGCGCATAAAGGCGCAGGGCGTGAGTCGCATGTTGGCCATCTTCGAGGAATCTAATGGAGGCTTCGTTAATAGAGATGCACTATAGCGCTTGACCTCATATTGAACGACTCTGAGCTTGATACATAATATTAGACTGCTGAGAGAAGAATCACCAATGCTTATTTACCCTGCACCCGGACAAAAAAGAAGGCTGGGAAACAAGTTGATTCAAAGAAATCTCAAGCAAAAGGCTTATTACCGAGCTCTTGGATATTGATGGTTACAGGAGACCTCCAGGTTTTTCCTCCATACTAGCTTTGCTTCGGCTGTTCAGGTAAGGGCTTCCATCGGTGCACAGGCCTCAGGCGAGCGGGACTTTGTTCTCGTCCATTTTCAGTAGATAGTGAATAGTTTCAGCCACTTAGCTCGTGACAATACCCTCGGCGTTCACTGGGACTAAACAGCCACCAAGTCGAGTTTCTGGATTTCTCCGTACTTCTCCGCGGCGTTTGCCGGAATCATCAACTGTTGCAAGCCAATTAGAGAACCCGAGCGAAGCGCCACCCAGCCATGCCGTGGACCATCCCCGCCCGACGCATATGCTGGCTGTGAGCCTGGATAGCTGATACGTTGATGAAGGTAGGGGCGAGACGCTGTGCAACCACTTAAACACGAGGCTCCGAGCTTCTCTTCACCGAATGTAGAGTGACACAACGGCTTCTTGATCACACGAACAGCCTCTGGTGGGCAAATTTGAGACATCCAAACCGATACGTCAACTATCGAGTTAACTTGGAGCCTATATTAGCACTCGTTGACCCTGCTCTCTCGGGAAAGGAAGAGGAGAAGAAGAAGAAGGACATAGCTACATTATCAAACCATCATATCCTTTGTGTACCCGATGCTCGGCTGAGATGGATGTTTTCGACCGGTTAGATTTTACCAACAACTGCACGCTGGCATCATACTACATTGCCAACTGGTTCTACCTCGAACCAGGCATCAACATAACGGTTGAGTACATCTACTCTGCACTTAACCCAGCCGATGGCGCTACTTTCCTCGAAGTTCTCAGCTGGTTTCTTAGTGTCACCAACGGAGGAGACGTCTACTCATTTGAATCCAAGTGGTTCCACCGAGCCATCGAGCTACCATATGAAAGATGCCAGGTAGAGGTATGCCGGAGCGTTATCCGCAATGGAAACCCCGACATGGCAGGCATAGGCGCATGTTGCCCCTCCCTTCCTGGCCGAACTTTGTAACCTGCTAATCCATCCCTTAGGTTCTCGTTGCCTACTATGTCGAGGCGGCTATGGTAACGGCCTTCTTCATTATTCTTCTTGTAGACCAGCTGAAGTACGGTCGACCTACGCCGCCAACTCCCAGGACCAGGCGGAACTTCTTAGACTCGGTCCACTCTGCGGTCAAGCCATTTCTGGACGGAACCATCCTCTTCAGCCTTTCCGTGTTAGCCGCGTCTATAGCCCAAAACGCACGAATTCTATTGCACTTGAACCAAAAGAGACCTTTGGATACTACCAAGTACGAGAACATTCTGTCCCAACAACTCGCCCTGTTTTCCATCTTTCCCGCCATCATCCTTGACAGCCTCAATCCCTGGCCATGGAGGCAGTGGCTACGGCGCGCAGTCTGGACGTTGATCGTCATCATGGCAGTAGCTGCTATAGCCGTTGCGAGAACGGCGGGCTCTCGGGATGACGAGGAGGATATCTGGGAATTGATGTGCGACGCTGACGGGGGCTTGAGGATCCGTCAGGCCCTGATAGCGTCGTTTGTCCTCTTTCCCGTGACCTTTGTATTCTGGCACGCTTTCATCCGCAATACCTTTGGAATCCAGCGTCTGGAACGCTCAACGTTTTTCCGCAAGCTGCGCCCTTTCTGGCCGTCCATCGTCGCCACGTTGTGCTGCGTCGGCATGTGGACTTTACTTGCCTTGTTTGCCGTCTACCGGGGGAAACTAATATCCACCGCTTCCAATGGAACATTCAAGGACGAGGAAGACGAATGGAAGTTTGGACAGTTCTTGGCTCTGGCGACTTGGCTGCCGGTTTTTGTCGAGTTTGGCTACGTCTTCGGCTGTGAGCATGTCCCATGGCGCTCAGTTTTGTCACTCACGCTAACCTTTATGGCAGTGGGCACAGAGCAAGGGCTGCGGGGGCGGCTAGGATCGGCTTGGGAAGTTCGACGTGCCCCAGAAGGATAGGGCGCTCATACGAGCATGGGCGGTCGTCAATTTTGGGGCGGTGAAACAGGTTGGATAGGTCACTGCCAGGAGCTTGCTTGAGGTTGCGCTATTTTCCACGGCCTAGACTCCTAAAACCAGGAAGCGTTCCTGATTAATCTTGCCGAGCGAATGGGGCTTTTTGATGCAGCGTCTCCGCAGACCAATTTTGACATTGACTTATTTTCGCCAGCTTGCATTTCTATTTGCCGCTCATTCTTTGAGCATAAATTTCCTATGACTGGTTGAGTTGAATATTGCGAGTGACGTTTGGATGCTTCAGGTTCCTCGACCAATACAGCATGCATCTTTGACTCATAGGATGCAGTGGAATCGGCAACTCACCAGCGTTCGAGCGAAGATTTACGATTGTTTCGTGCGATGAATCTGGGCACACCAAGTTTCCCTTTTTGTACTTTGCTTACGTGACAATGATCAACCTGGCTCAGGCCCGGCTCAGGATTGGCTCAGGTTTGCTCACCCTAATTACCATTTTCGGCAGGCTGCGCCACAGCATGATGAATTGCTTCAACTCTAGCCGAGTGGGCCTAGAATTGGTCCTAAACATAATGATGCTTTTTAGGTAGTTGCAGGCCTGTAGTAGAGTGCCTGCGAGCTGGTGGAGGGCCTGCGGTACAAGGCTTCCTTAGGGGAAGAAGTGCGAGTACAGCTCTGCGAAGCAGAGGTGTAGTCTGTGTAACGGTAGTGCTCAGTGAGGTGCCGAAGGAAGCAAACGAAGGCCTGCAGTTCAGTGCCTAAGACCGTAGTTTCAAAGCCAAATACAGCACCGAAGGTGCTGTAGAACAACAGTGTTCCAGTGGAAGAAAGGTTGTGGTAGGTTGAAGAGCGGAATGGATTGCTTGCTTCAGTTCAGCTGGCCAGAGCCACGCTCTGCCACCATTGTTGCCACCACACAGTACTATGATAGAGGCCCTCTGGCGTAGCTACAGAGCCGGAAAAAAAGTAACAGAATCAAGCAGTTTTAACCCCCATCAGTTCCAGAAAGGTTCCAGTGTGCAGTGTTTCTGATAAAATGGGCAAAACATCCATTCGTATGGTGATTTGTATACAAAAAATGCTCAATCCATTTCCTCGAGCCGGTGGAGCATATCCAACCCATGAATGATCATCTCTCGCACTTCTTCCAGTTGCTGCGCGCGGTCTTCAGACCTAGCCCTCCGCTTCCGCTTTGGGGCCTTCCCCAAGGCCTCTTTGGCTTCAGCAATACCCTTTATACTAGCGAATTTATCGTTAGTTGGCTCACGGACCCTCTTGCGAGTTTGAGGCTGTAGAGAGCGCATTTCCTCGTTCAATCGCTCTACATCTCTGACGCGTTGAGGTCCCTTTGTGCTTTACCTTTGTCATTAGACCCTAGTTGTGGGGGCAGCAACTTGCTTCGGTGGTTTGTGGCGACGCGCGCTTCGCTGCAACGGCCGTCCGATGGATTTAAAAAAACAAGAATGTTCGATGCAAGAGGGAGGCGGCGTTAGGGAGGGCGACGCTCACATTTATACCCTTCTATCGCAGTGGAGGATAACATGTCGCTCGTGGTTCTGTGTGTAGTTGCTCCTCAATCGTCGCTGCAGCATATACTGCGGATAGGGGACTTTCCGACGGGGAGGCGCTGCTGCTTGTGAACGAAGACTGGCTAGTGGCCACGGGCAGATGGCCAGGGTCCATGAGCCCCCTTTCTTTCTGAAAGATGGGAGCCTAAGTTCTGGCAACCTGGAAGTTACGGGCGCAAAATTAGATAGCTACTGGCACTTAGAATATACCAGTACATGATATATTAGGCCAGAACATACCAGCATAGAATATATCAGTACATGCCCTGGGTTTAATGTGGACACTGCGGGGCGCATGGAAAGGAAACTTTAGCCAGGGGGACTGAAAACGGGCCTCTGAGGCTGTGCAGCGGTGGCTAATAAGATTACCCTAGCTCAGGCAAGAATCAGGAAAAGCTCAGGACAAATCAGCCACAGCTCACCTCAGCTCAGGATTGCGAACGAAAAAGGAAATTTCGTGTGCCCAGATTCGTCGCAGACAACTAGGCTGTATTGTCAGTTTCAAGCTCAAGAACAGAACAACTTCATTTTGCAACCACTCAGGAAACTGCCTGTACAGCATTCCACGGTAATTCTCGCAACTGAATTACCTGCTCTCAATCCTGGTAGAACATCCAAGGGCCCTGGTGTTTTAGGACTGGGATTTCCGATTCAATTGTGAAAGAACCATGCAATAACTGTTTTTGTCAGCTTATATAAGTAATTGGGGCCATCAGCGGAAGCAGCCGGCTTGGCAACAGAGGCCCCTGGAAGCCAGAGATTTCCACAGTAGTTGACAACAACAACAACAACAACAACAACAACGCAATCAATACACAGTCATCACCATTATTGGCCCCAAAGTGCTAGATTCTGACAGTTTTAACCCTGGGAAAGAGGCGTTAGGAAAGTCACAAATACGGCCCTGTCAAGTCAGCCAGTTGCGAAAATTACCGTGGAATGCTGTATCTTGAATCCAGGGATGAGATATTAGGCTCAAGTTATGCACTTGGCGAAATTTCAAAGTTGGAATTGTTGATGTTTTTGGCCGAACTCTAGAACTTGCGTGCCTGGCATACTTCTCACGGAGGTCATGGAGAACTGGTGACCTGGTAGCAGCCCGTGCACTTGAAGCTCGGTGTTTTGGTGCCTTCAGATCACGACGCCGGGACGGGCCGAGTGATTGCGACGCGCCCGAAATATGTATGGACCCACTGATCCCAGCTGACTGATGGTGAATACTGATGCACTAACAGGGTACGCGGTCCTAGCGTCTCAAACCTGTTAGACTGTTAACACATCCTAAGATGCGCTAGCCTCGATGCGAGCATGGCACCACATCCAGACCACCCCCCGACACATCACGCCACCAACAACCGCAGGTCATGCAACCATCGATCAACGCTCGACCCATGTCAATGCCACAACTTACCACCAAAGACCAACAACCACGAGCTGACATTGGGCAACTTCATATTAAAGCCAGATTTTCGCTGTCCAAATTCATGTCCCAATCGTCTCAGATCACACACATCTACAACACCAACTTCATCCGACCCATCACCTTTTTGAGAGTTCCCAAAGCTGTTTGCCGTCACAATGCAACAAACCCCGCGATTGCATTCATCATCAGCACTCAAAATGGCACCAACTATGGTTATTCCAGGCCTCGTTGTAGCTGGAACAGGTTGGACCCCCACCTGGAGATAGTCTCTGCATTTTTGGTTGGTGAGGAAGGCCAGCGCGCTGATATTGTACTGAAACTCCCTAGTTTACGGGGTAGTCAGCTACGTTCGCTCCCAGCTCAGCAAGGAATCGGCCACGATGGATCGCATGTTTGCCCAGCAAAACACACCCCGCGTGATGGAATCGAGAAGGAGAACTCTGCTTGTCGACACCGAAGGCGATCCGCGACGAACCCCCTACAATTTCTTGAACTGGTCACGGTCCTGAAGATGCGGTCCGAGTCAGAAGAGCGTTTGCGTTGGGATATCACGGAGCGATCCTAGAAAGGGTTCTGCCCGAAGAGGAGTCTGGTGTTGTATTGTATTAGGTCTGTCAATCAATCGATTTGCATTGATTATTTGGGGATCGTCTTGGTGAAAAGTGTACACTGGCCGACCTTGGTATCCACGGCAAGCTTGGTCTCCCGCCTCAGACGCGCTGAGAGTTTTCACGGATGTTGTCCCGAATCTGGCCTTCCTCTTCGTCGCTGATTGCATCCGGATCATCCTTGATGCCGGTGATATGCTCAACAATTCTTGCAGCGAACATATCGCCGCTGACATTGACGGCAGTTCTAAATCTGTCCAGGAACCTATTTTGCAATGTTAGCGGATTGTACTTGCCCTCAAGATTAGGGGGCTGCGCAGCAGGTGAGGGGAAACACCAAGGATCCTTCACAAAGAACGGAAATAGCGCTGTTCTCGACGTTGCACGTACCAATCCTAGACTCCAGTTAGTATTTCGGCTCTAGGGGTAAGCATTTAGATGTAGGGGATATCAACACGCGACTTACAATGGTGATGATAACTCCCTGTCAACTGTGGATTAGCCCTTGCTCCGAAAACCAATGGAGGCGCTGGGAGTAAGCAGGGGGATTACGTACATACATGCCCGTGATGGGGACATTCACACTCGACGCGATCATGACCGTCAATACGAGAGAGCTCGACGGGATAGGGGTTGTGCCGATGGATGCAAGCGTCGAGAGAAGACAGATAATGACATAGTCGACAGGCGTGAGCTTGATGCCCTGAGTCACGGCCATGAAAACGACGCAGAGCGGGAAGTAGATGGCAGTACCGTCCATGTTGATCAGGCATCCCAGCGGGACGGAGAACTTGTTGATGGTGTAGGGAACTCCTCTCTCGGCGACGCACCTCATGGTAACAGGGAGCGTTGCGGCCGAGGAAGCGGAGCCCCAGGCAGTCAACCAAGCGGGCGAGCACTTGAACCAGTAGGCGTACGGGTTAGTCCGGGTCACGGCGAAGAATATAATGGGCAGAACGATGAAGAGATGGATCGACATGTTGGCGATGCCTCCGCCGATGAGGATGCCCAGATTCACGCCGATGTCGCGCAGGCTGAGCAGGAAGAGGTTCGGCAGAATCAGGAAGAAGACTCCGACTGGCGCAAGCTTGATCAGGAACGTGATGACCTGGGTGATGAGGACCTCGACTTCCTCGAGTACGCGAACAATGGCCGAGCCTGTGTCAAGCAGGTAGCCAACCACGACGGCGGTGATGAGCACGGCCAGCAGACTGTCGTTTGCCAGCGCGTACACAACGTTCTGGGGGATGAAGGAGTCGAACATCTGCTGCACCACTTCGTAGATCTCGAGCGCCTCTCTCTCCTGGTACGTCTTGGCGTCCTTCTCGGGCACCGCAAGACTTGCAGAGTCCACTTCCTGCATCAGCCGGCCCCAAACCAAATCAGTCAAGATGGTGCTGATGACGATGGCGAGGAGTGTCGTGGCGATATAGTAGCCGACGGTCCAGCGTGCCAGCGTTTTCCCTCCGCCCGTCATCTCCTTGAGACGCTGGACGGCAAGAATCATGGCCGTCACAATGAGAGGGAGTACTATGTGTTTCGTGTCAGCAATCAGTTCACACACACACACACACAGGGATGGGGATGGGATTCAAGCTCGCGGGGCCTGATAAACGTACCAACTGCTCTCAATGCCCTGAGCCATAGCCTGCCCGGAATGCCAACAAGTACCGTTGCGGCCTTTGGGATTGTTTCAACACTGTAAGAGACCGCGATGCCGATGCTGACGGCGAGTACGGCGGCTATGATGATTTGCGTCACGGAGCCCGCCACGAAGACGGAATTCCACCATGGATTCTTCGTCTCTGCCGCCGCCACACCGGGGGGGCTTATGGAGGCCTGGAGGTCGCCGCCGCCGTCATCAGTCGATGCGGCTTGCGCCTTCTCAGTAGACTCAGCTTGTGTCTTTTCGGCCGACATTGTGCTGGTCCACAGGTACCTAAACAAAGGACGACTCCCCACTTCAGGGGCGAGATTTCAACGTCGGGCCGCGGGAGGCGCACCGGCTCGGGCAGATGGAATGAGAAGACGGGATAAGTGGCGGCCATAAGAGAAGCCCACCGGGAGGTGGGAAGACGCTGCATTTTACCAAAACTCACCCCAACCCGAGTGTAGAATTTGCCTGACTCCCAGCTTTCACCAGTCTCCCACCGATCTCACTCTGCATATCTAGTTATCGCACCACAAGATCCAGATGGCGCCACGACCTGCCTAATCCAACCGCAAATTGCTGGGCGCGGCGGTAAGTATGTACGCTGACGGAGTGTCCCCGGCCAAATGTTGGCAGAGCCCAGCGCTCGCTTCCTTGGAAGGCCAAGGGATGCCATCCCAGACCGGTAGGTACTGGGTGCTGGTAGCACTTGGCGACACATGCGACCGGAGCTCCTTTGCTGTGGTTCGTCGCCCCCGGATCCAAGCCAGGCCTGAGTTGCCTTGCCCAGCCGGCCAATCCGTGCCGAGTGGGCCCTACGTCCGATTGATGACTAGAAGCGTGACCGACATCTCCACACCAAGACATACCAAGACATACCAAGACATACCAAGACCTACCAAGACCTATAGGATTCCTTGGCCAACCAAACTCCACTGTTATCTCTTCCCAAGCACCGAGTCCTTGCCTCGGGACCGAACGTCGTGACGAAGCATGCCATTCATGGACACTAGGTGTGACTTTGACGTGCAGTTCTGTAGCTTCTGCATGTCAAACTACCTTGAAATGAACCCGGGGTTAGGAGACTCGGTATCCTGAGTTCGGTGAAGTATGCAAAGCAGAGCCCATCTCAAGGATCTAATGCTTTCGAGATTGAAGCTACTATTAAGGTACCCGTTTCGATGTGGATGGCAATCAGCAATCTTTGACATGCTACCCGCGCCACCACAGTAAGTAGGTAGATACCAGACAAAGCAGGCCCGCCTAAACACACACAAGGGAACCAGAAAAGTCGTATGTATCGACCCAAAACTAAATTTCCCAGAGTCTCTCTGCTAGCGCTATCTCTGAATCTTTTCTATTAAAATTTCATCTTGATGGGAAACACCCCAATGCCCCTTCTATTAGAAAACACCACTCCACCTTACTCCACGACGAAGCGGTTGTTGCCGGTGAATGTCTGATGATACGAGGACCCATCGCGGACGATAGGGAAGTCTGAGCTCGTAAAGAACTTGGAGGCTGCAAGGCTTTGCTCGGCATCCGCAAGCGCCAACTCGTAGAATGGGGCGGCACCGTCACCGGAAATTACACGGCGGAAAGACCAGATGATAGAGGCATCCTGGCAAGCAGCGAAGCCCACATCCGGCAGCGAGCCGACTCCCAATGGCGCTCCAGTGAAGCTGCACTGCGTGGGGTACGGCATTTGGTTGGTGGCCACTTTGAATCCAATCCTGGGATGCAGCGTCAGTTTCTCTCTTGTCAAAGACGGAGTGAGAACGGAGCCATTTTACTTACGAGCATTGGGTGCCGTGGGGGACGCAACCAGCGCTAAATTCGGAGACATCAAACTCCTGGGCGACGATGCGGACCTCGAGGGGTGCTGCAAGGGCCGAACCCACGAGCCCAGAGAAGAGAATAGGAGTGATCTTCATTGTTGGAGGAGTGCTGTTGCTTCGATTGATGTTGAAATTGTAGTAGTGTTTAGGATACTAACAAACGTTGGGGGCGGCGTTGTTATCTGACTTTATAACCATGTTGGGGTCGCATGTAGATTAGTAAGAGACCCCAAAGAATTCCGCTTGCGTTGACACCTAACCCATGGTAGGTGGCAAGAGGCGTTGCGGCAACGCCTGTCGAAACCCGAGAGAGGGCGGGCTTGTGGCTAAGCACCAACACCACACGAGCGCTACAGAACACGAGGTCGCGTCCTAGTGGCCTGTAACTGTGGTTTCGGGAATAACTCAAGACTTGTCTTACCCATACGAAGCTAGCTTGTGGGACTCTCGGCATGCCATTCGCTGCTGTTATTCATCAATAGATTAAACAGTCCGGGTTTAGTAATCCATAACCTTGCCGCCAAAAAAAAAAAACCACCCACATTCTATTTTTGGGAGTAAACCGGGCCGAAGGTCACGTCCCAATACGAAATCCAACTTCTAATACCTCGTACAGACCATGAGATACGATTTCAGGTCCTATTGATCAAGCTACTCAACTCAAAACTTTTGTCTCGTTCAGTTGAGGACGAAGTTGGTGTCAATTGGGGTCTTGTGAGATTGATGACACCCGATAACTAAGCTCGTCACGGTGTGGCTCGAGTTGGAAAGCTTGCATTGTATTTGTATTCACCAGGGATATATATTCTTGGGAAACCGGAAGTTCGTGGTTATTATCAGAAAATTATGAAATTTCAACCATGCCCAGACATTCCGCAAATTGAGAATGAAAGATGGAAGGCTCGCATTGGAATTGGCGAGCCCTCAAACGCTACCTTTAATCAGCCGGTGCCTGGTACTGCTTATGCGTCGCTTTTTGAGAGGGGTTGGGGAGGTCAGGTGATTGTCACCTGACTGGAATGTGCGCCTGCAACATGCAGCTCTGGGGTCGCCTCCCCACTCCCACTCTGTGCAAAGCTCAGCAACCTACCCCTCTTAACAATCACTTGAAGCGAACATGGCCTTTCATCACTTCTGAGTTTGTTTTGCATGTCAACCCCATCTGGTGGATCGCCGCGGGCAGGTTCTGGAATCGCTGGAATTTCCGTCTCAGGGTATCATTCGAGCACCAGGAAAATAAGAACACACTTCATTGCCCCGGGCGTTTTTTTTGGGGACTGGCGGCTCCCTCGCCGGGGCTGACGGACGCAGCGGGAATGATCAAAGACGGACATGGAGCATCCCGAGAGCCCCACATAGCTTGCATCAATCTGCCGAGCTCGCCGAGGGTGCCGAAAGCTGTTCTTTTCTTCCGATTGGTGAAATCATTCTGAGGTTGTGCAACACCCAATCATCCATCTGCCGCCCCGCTCATGACTTTCATAGTCCGCCACCTACCTACACTCGTATATATCAACACACCTTCAATTTCGCCCTGAGAACCTTTCTATCCAATAAGAGGTAGGCTGCCGAATTATAAACCATCCCAATGCTTTGGAGACGCGGTGGAGACTGCTGCCGGCATCCGAGCGATGAGGCCCTGCAATACGGCACCCTCCGAGCCCAGCAGTGGAATATGTCCACCATTTTTGGCCCCAGTTCCAGTATCTTGTTGACAGCAAAAGTTGGCTCGGAGCTGGAGACAGGAAGTCCAGGGGATTAATCCTGGAACTAGACGTTATGCCGCTTCGTGGACCCTGTGGTCGACATACCGCCTTGGTGCCCATTGAAACTGTCGCGTATTATCGATGATACCTTCCGGATTGAAGACTCCGCTCTCTATGATTCAAGGCTACCAGGAGGGAGAGTCCGGGTTATCTATGGCCGATTTTTAGACGGAGAACTGATATGTGATACTTCTGATGGACCATCTTCGACGTGTCTCCAACTCCCGCCATGCTCTGTCAGTCCAAGATGTACCAGTCGGATTGATTCCGCAGCCCATGTCAACCATCTTCGGAAATATTACTGCCGTATGCACGGCCTCGCCTGAAGCACCAGCCGACCTATCTGCGATGTCATAGCATGTCCAAGGGCGTTTGGTATATTGTTTGCAACCTCAAAGCAGTTAATGCGGGGAACGATCCCCCAGGTTCCTGGTCAGGAGGTGGTCACAGTCCACTTTATAGTTCGGTTGGATAAATTGTGGGTAAACAGTCCAGGTCGAGGTCGTGTAAGTCGTGACGACAACCACGGCATAATGGATGACTCCAGCGATAGCAGGAGCCTGGAAAAGTATTTTATATCCAGGTATGAGAGCCGTATTCTCTCCTCCCGTGTGGACCTCCCCATCCTTCAGTCTCGCCAATCTTCAACTTCCCGCCAACATGAAGCTGCTCTCCATTGTTCTGGCGCTCGCGGCGCCCTCGCATGCCTACCTTCGGTTTGGTTGCTCGACTCTGAGCATCCAACGGCTGGACCCCATCGTCGAGCCTGGCAAGGTCCCCTCGGCACACGTGCACCAGATCATCGGCGGAAATGCCTTCAACGCGACCATGGATCCAAAGGTCGATGTGGCCGAGAAGGCGACGTGCACAAGCTGCAGCTTCTCCGAGGATCTCTCCAACTACTGGACCGCCGTCATGTACTTCAAGGCTCGCAACGGGTCGTACAAGCGCGTGCCCCAGTACCCGAATGCGCTCCTGGGATCCTTGACGGGCGGCATGACGGTCTACTATTTGCAGGCAGACTTCAACTCCAACGGCAACACGAAGATCACCAGCTTCAAGCCCGTAGGTTCCCTCCGTCTGTCCAGTGTTTGGCTGAAAGCTAACCAAGGTTCCAATCAGGGCTTCCGCATGACAGTCGGCAGTCCGTCGGCTACGGCAGGCGGAAATCCCGGTCTGCGTTACACATGCCTGCAGGATGTCATGACGAGATTCCCCGAGACGGCCAACTTCCCCGACAAGCCCTGCCCTGCCGGAATCATGGCCATCCACCACTTCCCTGCCTGCTGGGACGGAAAGAACCTCGACAGCCCCAACCACCAAGACCACATGTACAACTCTGGGAAGGGTGGTTTTGTCACGGCCGGCGCTTGCCCGTCGTCTCACCCCGTCCGCATGCCCCAGCTCGCCCTCGAGACGATGTGGGACACAAAGGCGTTCAACGACAAGTCGCTGTGGCCTGCCGATGGCTCGCAGCCCTTCGTCTGGAGCTTCGATGGCAGTGACAAGAAGGGATACGGCACCCATGCCGATTATCTGTTTGGCTGTTAGTTCCCCCGCAGCGTCCAGTGGCCACCACAGACAGCCATCTTCGTGCTTCACACGCTAACACCTGCGATAACAGGGAAGGGAGATGCTCTTCAGCGGACCATGGACTCCAAGCCGCTGCTCAGCAACGGCCTCAAGACCCAGAGCGTGGCCGAGTCCAACAAGTGCACCATCCCAAGCACTGTGAAGGAGAGTGTTGACGGATGTAAGCCCCCCTATTCCGAGTGGCACAGATGGGTGAAGTGACGAAGTGAAATCAACGGTTTCGGACAAAGACTGACCATGAACGATGTATAGGGCTCGACGCGCTTCCCGGCTATGGTGCCATGTGAGCAGGCTTCACGATCGGAGCTCAGACAAATCTTGATTGAGCGTACATGTATCTTTCCTGCCTAGGTTGAAGCACCACGTGGGCATTCTCTTCTGTGTGTGCTGTTTGTAGCTGTGTATCGAGGATGCTATTTGACCCCATATTCCCAGCAGCATGGGAAACTGCCCACTCGTTGCCGTAATTCCAGATAACTACCTATGATGTCAAGGTTGCCAACCCAAGACAAAGGGCAATTGGGAGCTGGAGACATTTCCGTTATCAAACAAGTATATTCCGTATGACAGGCTATCACATGCGCACATGGTAGCACAGATCAGATAACAAACGCTGGAAGTGCCATTCCGTCCCATAAGATGGCACCCAGAGACCAAACAGCCAAGAATTGAAGAAGCAAAGAGGAAGACAGAATCACAAGCTTCCATCTACTACTCGTAGATGTAGCACAGATCGTTATCGATGCTTGAAACAGTCTCTCGAATCTTCTTTGGGGGAGAAATGACACCAAAGTTGATCACGGTATCGAGGGTGGCGTTGGCGCTCGGAGGGACTGCACAGGAGGTAGAGTTAGCTCTTGATGATCACATTTCAAGGTATTTGGTGTAAGTAGGGAAGTAAGAACTCACAATTTCCGGCGGTTTGTGTGCCCCAGACCTCGTTGGTCCGGACTTGGGGGTTCTGGTTCTGCCAGATAGCCCACAGACGATCGATCTGGGCGTGATGCAGCCAAAACAGGGGGTCGCTGGGGCTGGCAAAGACATCCAAAGCAATGTTGCCCATCTGGAAATGCCCGGAGCCGTGCACACCGCCAGGGGCATCCAGCTCGATGTTAAAACAGCCAAGATCGGCGCATCCGTCCAGCAGCTTCGTGACGTTGGTGGGCCTCTGGTGCTGGCTGAACACGAGGCTGAGGTCGCGAACCAGACATCGAGGGTTGTACCCGAATCCGCCACCGGGGCCTTGGGGCTCGTAGCCCACGGGGCCGAGATGGAGCTGGAACTTGTCGGGCGTGAAAGGCCCCGAGTAGACGCACCCGCCGCCGGTGCCTGGCGGGAATACCAATGTTGGGCCGTTAGGGATGACAACGGTGGTTGCATTGCGGTTCGGGACGAAGACGCCATTGCTGCCCAGGGAGTATGGCGAGCCGTCGAGCACGGTCGAGGTCCGGGGGTCCTCGTACGAGAGCGTCCAGTCCCAGTAGGGCTGCGCGCCCTCATAACCGCACTCGTTGCGGAGGGCCTTCTCATACTGCCACAGGTAGTAGCGGTGATAGCCCAAGAACAAGCCGTCGGCATGGACGAATGGCGTCTGCTGCATGTGCGAGCCCACAAAGTCGTCATAGCGACTGCGCGCACCGGGAATCTCGGATGTCGGCGTCACTCCGGGCTTGTTCGCGAGGCAGTAGACCGCATCGATGTAGTTCAGCCGCTCCTTCTTGGAAAGCGATCCCCTGGGAGCACAAGAAGTGTCAGCTGTTCCGCAAGGTATCTTCACTAAGGGAGCGAGTGAGACGGGGCGCCATCGAGGACTGACCACTCCTTCCGCTCTAGAATGTTCTTCTTCGTACATCCTGTAGTCCGGTGCTTGATGGTGTCTTTGATGTACTTCTGGTAGTTCTTCTGCAGGTTGTCAATCCGCTTCGATGCAACCGCTTCGGGATCGGGTACAGCAACCACCAAGCATGCCAGCTGTAGCAACTGAGCGGAGAGGTAGGAGAGCTTCATGATGTTGGTACCTCAGTAAATGGACTGCTCGGGAACAAGAAACTACCTTACCTGCTAGCAAAAATGTCCATCCAGGGAGAGAGAGGGGCCTACCTTTGTAGTCGCCGTGGTCACCGTGACGCATCCCAGCCTACACCTTCTTTCTTTGGGTGTGCCTTGACCTCCTTGCAGTGGTCTCCGTGCAAGGTACCACCAATGTCAGGATGTGAAGATGTTTGATTCTATCCTGACGCGTCCACGCTCCTCGGCCATGTTTGCTGCAGCCCAGTAAGTAATTTTGCGCCACAGAGGTGCAGGGTCGGAAATGGGGTTTTGGGGGCCAATGTAACGGTGGCTTTGACAGCGCGGCCTTTCCGCCCTGCCCATTGGAGACGATCATTTCCTGTTCTGCATTGTGGGAATGCCAATGCCGAACATTGGAAGGGCACGGACGGCTTCCAAGATGTGGCATTCCACTCAGCTCCTGCGCTCTGCCGCCCACATCAGATATATGGTTCCATGTGACAATATCTTCCTCAGTCTACATCGGGTGGAGGGGGTGGCGTCCATAAAAGCTGTTCAACCCTGGCGCGACAGCCACTCCGAAACGGACGAGTACCGAGAAATTCTCAGTTGCGCGGATCGTCCCGCCACAACGAAGCTCGGAGAAATCCCCCTCCTCCCCCCGCCACGGAATGTGACCTCGTGTTCCGGGTTGGATGGAAGCTGTCCGCCCATCCATACAAGCCATCTGCATGACGCATGTAGGGGGATCCAACCACTGTCGGCTTCATTCCATTGTCGGGCCCTCTCAGGGGTTCAATAGGGACGCTGTGAGGCATTCCCTCTATATTTGCGGTTCCATCTTGGTCCCTCCTGTGGCCCAAATTTGGACAAACCTTTGTACTTTTGAAATCACCCGTACCAATATTGCTATTCCCAAACCACCCTAATCCTTGCCGCCGAGCCTTTCAGGCATGATAAAAGTGCCTTGCTGCATGCGTCATTTCTCAATCGGGAAGACACATAGAACCACTTGGGGGAGGAAAGGGGGATGATATTCGGCAATATTGGTTCAAGCTTCTGGGACTGGTTTTTCTCTCGCAATACAGGTACCTACCGAGTGTCAACGAGCAGTCTGCAAGCTGAAAATAACCGGGAAGATGACGTGACAGATGGACCTCTGGCTATCGAGAAATTTGTAGGGCAATCCCACACGCACGCGCTGAAATCTGCCAAGGTGGCCGAAGAAACCATGTAACAGATATCTGATCTAGCACATTGTCAAGAGTTCACCTTAGCCAGTCTTCAGCCCTCTCCCACGACCACCATTTTTGCGCGCTGCGGCTTCAAAAGACATTCAGATTGGTGGCGAAGGTCTAGGCAACAAACAACCTACAATCCAATAATGGTTTGTTTGTGGGTTCGGCTCTTCCGACTGGGGTCACCACAGCAAAACACAAACTTGCAGTTTGTTTCTCAGAAAAGCGATTTCAACACAGAAAAGTACAGAATTTCAAGCAGAGGTGAAAACCAAAAAGAGGTGGATTCGATTACTCGGAACAGTTCGAAGGTACTCTAAGAGCTGTGAAACTCCCTAGACTACGATGTTCTTGGATCCCACTTTTTCACAGTGTCAATCCGGCCAAGGGCTACACCACACACTACCCTCCTCGTAACCACGACCCTCGTGTCACACAAAGTCGCCGGGAATATTTGGAAGCCCTGAAGGAACCGGTTAGTCAGAGTAGCGTGAGGTAACCGCTGTCGAAAAGGGGGTTTGCTCACATCCATCGACGTCTTCCTCGATATTTTGGGGCAAGGTGCATCTCATCGCCTCTTCTGAGCTTTGCGTCCGGAGCTGATTGCACACTGCATTTGTGCAGCGAGCATCCAACGCTCGTTGAAGTGAATCATCCTTCCCTATAACACGGAGTTGGTCAATTTCTCTCGGCCGGGGCTTTAAAAGGGAGGGCGAGGGGGACTGGTAGACGAACAACCAAAGACATAGTCTCCATGTTGCGAATATCCCTTCCTGTGATTGTGAGAAACATCTAAGTCAGCCAGTTGCTCTCCTTGCATAGATTCAACGCTGGCTGTGAAACGCAACGGGAAAAAACTCACGTGTCCATGGTGCTCCAGAGGAACGGCTGTGAGCCGTCTTCGCGCCACAATGCCTTGTCGTTGAAAGGAGCAGTCTGAGTGATTTGGCACATCTGTGTCAGCGGTGAGGGGGCCATTGCTGGAAAATTTCAGGCACTTACATCCCACATGACCTCGTACATGAGCTGAGGTAGCCTGACGGGGTGGCTGTCGGGACAGGTTCCGGTTGACTCGAACGTCCCTGTCTTGGGATAGGTGACGTGGCTCTTGTGGTCCGGACTATCCGTGTTCTTGCCATCCCAGCAAGTTGGAAACGTGATGGTCGTCCTGATGCCGCCAGGGCAGAAGTTTGGTGGCAGAGTCTGCGTGTCTCTACCAGTGCAGGGTGCTCCGCCGCCGCCTGCCACGCCCAAGCATCGGTGGCAAAGTTGCCGTTGCTGGCCCGTGGCCGTCGTTAGTCCGGCGTCTCCGACAAGCATGCGGAACCCTGGCTTGAAAGCCGTTACCCTCGTCTTCCCGTCATACGGCGGAATGTAGTACACGGTGATGCCACCATCTGTGCGAAGGCCGTCGTTTGGGAACTGGCGGACACGCTTGACGCTTCCGTTTCGGGCCTGGTAGTACATCACGGCCGTCCAGTAGTTGGAGAAGTCCTCAGAAAACGTACAGCTGGTACAGGTCGAATCCTTGACAAGATCGTGACTGGCCGGGTCCATGCTAGCATTAAACGAGTTGCCACCGACAATCTGGTGGACGTGCGGGGACCTTTGGACGCCTGGATTCACCAGCGGGTCAAGACGCGCGATGACAAGCTGCGAGCATCCAAACCGGATCATCTGCTGGGCCACAGCCCCGTGCCCCAGGAGAGCGAAGGCGAGGTATGTCGTCAACTGCATCGTCACTTGGGCAGGTGTAGACTGTGGAAATGGGGCCTAACGGTATCAGCAACTGGAGTTGCCGGTATGGAAAGTAGCAGGCGGGTAGGTATAGTACACGAACCATTATCCTGCTCCCCCTGTGCCCCTCAAACTCCTGCGAGTGCCGCAACACAGGCTTCTTGGCCGATGCATCATGTTATATTGAGTTTACGTGGAGTTGATTGTCGATATTGCCGGCAGCAAGAAGACGGTCCAACTAACCAATGTTGATGGTCAGACCCCCTCATATGATGTTGGATCTGCCGTGCCCCAGGAACATCCAGGGCGGCCCACGAAAAGTAATCTGGCAAAATGGGGCTAAAGGGGAACACTTGCAAACTGCCACCCATTTGTGCTTGGCGGGCGAATGCCCCCAAACCTGACAAAGATAATCCCCGCCTCCATATTAAACCCAATATTGTTAGTCGTTCTAGAAGCTGGCATCTGTATAAACGTTTATCCCGACTCTGGCGATACCATTAACCCCGCAGCGGGATCAGCCTTCTGATGGTAGCACAAGACATCAAAGCGGACTGCCACGCCCAGCTATGAGCTAGCTTATTCGGCAGAATGGGCAGTATTACTTGGTACCTTATCCAGCAGCCCGAAAGGCGGACTCGGCTCCGGGTTGGAGGAGGCCAGCGAGCGGATACTGGGTGAGGTGAACAGGGGTAACCCACGCATTTTTGGTTCTTTTAAGACCACTGGGGCTCCGCGGGCGTTTCAACGTAGAATCCCTGGCCTTGAATACCTCTATCTTCCTCCTCCGGCTCAGCTCGAACTTTGACTACCAACCTTACCAAAAGCCTCGCATCATGAGAAACGGTGTAGCGCCCTTGATTCTGGCTGCCGTGGCCGTCTTTTCGTCCGGGGCGAACTGCGCGCGGGTGTGTGGAAATGGAACATCGCCATCTGCAGGCAGTTTCCAGTACCGGTTGGTCGATGTGAGATACGATGGTCCCGACCCAAGTAAAGAACTTGGCGTCTCCACCATAGCGGTCGGTCTGGGAACCGCCAGTGGAACGCCTCTCTATGAGTGCGTCGCCCAGTGGCCGGAATCGTGGGCTGGTTGGTATGAGGGCGGAAACAGCGCCATATGGAGCGACTGCATCTGGACGGGTGCCGGATTCGGCCAAGATAAAACCGTGTCTTTTGCTGTAGACTGGAGGAACAAGACGCTCTACGTGGCCCACTCGTTTGACTGTTCGGACAAACTAGGGTAGGTCGGATACACACGATGGACCGAGAGGCGGGAGCATGAACAAGCAGACTAACACGCCATGACATAATAGATCCGACGGCTTGGCATCAGGGTCCATCGCCCTGGATTTTGACTGCTCGAGCAGGGACGGTTTGGTCTACTGCATCCCAAAGAGCACCAGCACAGGAGCTCGCGCAGACTTGCGTATCAACACCTCCCTAGGCCCAGCGGCCCCGAAGGAGGCAGCTAGTTGTTCATCCAGCCCCTCAAGTCGCCAGTCATGGCGGGTCGAGAATTGGCTACGACGGTACCAGATGGCCCCTGGCTCTACGTCACCCTGGTCACCAAAGCCTCTGCAGTCCGACACCGGTCCTTCCTTCACACTACGGAGCCGCCCAAGCAACGCCACCTTCAGCTGCGCAACAACTGAGCAGCGGAATGGGACGTTTTCGGGCACATGTAAACCCTCTGGCACGGAGACGTCTGCTACAGGTGCGGCGAACTTCAGCTTCGACTCAAGGCTCAATATCCTCAAGGTCTCCCAGCAGCAAGACTGTAACGGCAGGTAAGTAGCAAGCAAGCATTCAAGATCTTCATGCGAGATGTTTTTCTAACTTCCATATCTACCCCTTCACAGATTACTCAGTGCTGTTGGTATTGCGTACTTTCAGGCCATTTGCGACCGCGGATTCAACAGCATCGTATTCACCTGCACCTCGCCTCCGCTGTGGATAGGCGAAGGAATTGCATGATACCTAATATCAAAGCAGACAAATGAATATCTCGCCATTGAACAGACATGGAGGTATAATTTAGACAAGTACGATGTGCCCATTTGAGGCATTACCCGTCCGCACCGTCAAGAACAATAGTCAAAAGCCTGCCGCTTGTGATCTCGTCTGCTCTCTCCAGGAGCTCCTGCGCGTCCCAATTTGCCCACACAAACTTGCCCTTCAAAAACGAGGCCTCTGGTGATGCGAGCCACACATAGAACTGCCCCGGAAGCGTGGCTGTGTGGCAACGAGGTTAGCGTCTGCCCAGTCCCTTCACGAATCGACTCAACGCTGGATGCACATCACCTACCAGAGTCGGGGGCCTCCTTCTGGAACCCGTTCGCCTCGGTCGATACCCACCCGGGTTGGACGCTCACCACCCTCAAATTTTGGTTTTCGGCCTGGATGTAGTCGGTCAGCTTGAGGAGCGCTGCTCGGCCGTATGCGTACAGGCCGAACCCCGGGATCGCCGGCCAGTGCGCGAAGCAAGTGTTGGTGCTGAGGAGGACGGGTTGAGGCCCAGCGAGGGGGAGGAAAGCTTGGATGGCGTGCATGGCCGTGAGCACAAGTCCGTGGAAGCTAAGAAGCAACCGCTCGTCTGTGGCGTCGGAAATACTGACGGGATCGCCGTCTACCGAGGGCGCCGCGTTGGAGACCAAGATGTCAATGGTTCCGCCCACTCTCTCGGCGATAGAACGCATGGCCCGAGCAGTGTCCTCGCGGGACAACAGGTCAACTTGCTCCCAAATTACCAGGGTTTTCGTCGTCGTGTCCTCGGAAATGGCTCCCGAGACAACTTCGGCACCCGATCTGAGCTTGTCGATGCGACGGCCGATGATCGAGACGGACTTGGCGCCGGCTTGTGCAAAGGCGACCGCGACTGCATTGCCGATGCCAGTCCCTCCACCCGTTACAACCACGTTTCGGCCTGCAGCGGACAGTTCAGGTCGTGTTGGTGAGATGAAGGGGTAGGGCTTGGAGTGCCACGTCTTTGTGAAAGGCGTGACGTTAGGGAAAGTGCTTGCATCCACCGGCATCTTGGAGTCGTGCCTTCCTGTAAGGTAGTTGGTGTCCTGAACTAAGAACTTGCCGCCTGATTGCTTTGGAGAAGACTCGTAGTTGTTTGAGGGTCGAGCACTTCCATCTTATAACCCCCCACCTGCCTTGGTCTGCGGCGATCATAGGAGGTACCAAGGTACAGGCCTTGAAAGCTGACAAAAACGTGTCGGTGGGGTGTGATGCAATCCTTCGGCCATTATTCACCCAATCTGGGGCTGCCTTTCCAATCTGCAGCCCTCGCTCGCTCTTGCTTGAGAAGGGATTTGGTCCGCGGACCTCTTCGCCCATCCAATCGCAGCTTCCCCAAATTTGTCATCCGCTACCCTCTCATCGGACGACTGGAGGAATCCATTTAACCCGATCACAAGTCCGAAATTTCCGGACCTGATTTCACATCCGGACTTGGTCCATTAGGATAACAGACGGCAACAACGGCATGTCTCTAACTTCGAACGAAGACGCTCGACTGGTCCGCGGACTTGAGAAGCGGAAGGTCAGCACGCCTCACCCCTCGCACATACCCAGAAGCCCGAACTTGGCCCCGCACACCACGTCGCGAGACCAAAAGCGCTAACAATGCCAACCTAGGCATGCGATTTATGTCATGTCAAAAAGATCAGATGCGATGCCGCGAGACCTACGTGTTCCCACTGCGTGGTGTACGATGCGCAGTGCGCCTACACGCCTCACATCAAGAAGAGACGAGGAGAAATCAAGGTCCAGAGAAGGTTCGTACTGGTACCGAACTTCGTGGAAACATGGCTCTCAGTCCTCCATCTAAAGTTAATGGTAGCTACGCTAACACACAACTCCAGTGTGAAGACCGCAGTCGAAGGGAAGGGTGAACTTCCGAAACTCGGGTCACCCACTCGAGCCATTGGGCTGCCTGGGACCAACGGCGGCTCTGCCAAAACTCCTGCCTCCAGTGTGGTTGGGCTTGGGCTCCCTCCCCTCTCGGATCTCCTTCCTTGGATTCAAGAATACTTCACTCATGTCAACGCCGTTATCCCGCTTTTTGAAGAAGCCTCATTTGTGGAGATGTTCGAGAGCGGCGCTACCGATAGCCCGCGACTCCAAGCTGCAACGATCACAGCAGCACTCAACGTGATTCTGGCGCTGACCTATCATCATCACCGGCCTACCACTTCAACAGTCCTGGTCAACCCTGAAACATGTGTGGCCAACGCCGAAGAAGCTCTAAGCAGGCTTTCTGACCGCCACTGCGATCTTCTCAGTCTCCAGGTGCGGCTCGGGTTGGTGATGCTGCACCAGGTGATGCCAGCAAGTCATCAACGCCAGTCAGCTGCTAGTTTTCTCATGGCAAGTGCTGTCAAGATGACACATAAGCTTGGTCTCCATGACAGCAGAACAAACGATCTCTTTGACGCTGACGACATCCTTCAACGGAATCGTGTGTTCTGGATCACATACTTGCTGGATAGAGACATTGGCATGCGTTGGGGAGAGCCGCCCTTGCACCGCGACAGCGATCACGACATCCAAATGCCTGCTTCGTCAGTCGGACACGGGATCGCTTGCTTCCGAGATAGCTCGGGCGCCGAGATCGAACTGGATATCTTTCGGGCTCGAGTCCATCTCGCGCACATCCAAGGCGAGATTTACGACAAGCTGCACTCGGTCCAGGCTTCACGGCAGCCCCCAGACGCGCTCGGCAAAAGTACTCAGCAAATCCACGACACGCTGCGAGAGTGGCTAGGCACTATCCCCGCCGAGCTCCAACTCAGCCAGGTAGGCGCGCTGCCGCCGCAACCGCCTTTGCGGCCGCTGATCGCCATGTATTTCACTTACTTGTCATGTTTCCAACACATGCACCGCGTTGGCTCACACGACGCAGAGTGGATCACGCGGCTCATCGATTACAGCCAGAATGCCATCACAGCGGTGTGGACGCCATCCGGCCGGGATGTGGTCGCACCACCTCGCCCAACGCCCGCAGCATCTCCCTTCCAGGGCCCATCTGCTGCATGGGCCGAGGTTGTGGTCACGGCGAGGGAATGCACCAAACTCTTCCGGATGGTGGTGCTCGAAGACTTGGCGATGATCTGGTGAGACCCCCCTGAGAGCACACATGGCTAGTTTTCCAGGAGCTCACCACTGCCATTAACACCAGGACTACATCATGCACATACCTCTCTGCCGTTCTTGTCCTGACAGCCCACGCGCTGACAGCCATGGACCACGGCCCGGAAATCGACAGCAATATCGACGAGGACGATCAGCTCATCACGGAGGGTTTGCAGTTCCTCGAGTCGGCCGCTGCGGGTGTGCCCCAATGGCGCAGATTGCATGCCGCATGCTCGGAGCTAACCTGCCGTGCCCGCATAATGCGCGCCCGGTTCACGTTGGAGAAACCAGGCCCCAAACCGGCATCTGTGGCATGGTTGGAGACCGAGGCGCGTCGAAGCGCGGGGGTTTCCGCGCGGAAGCTTGTCGAAGCCTTCACTGCAGCCGACGAAAAGCCTCTGGCATCAAGTCTGTGGCGTGTTAGCGAGTGAAAGAGAGGCAGACCGGGGGCGATGAGCACAGCACAGCTTGTGCGTTACTCTACACAGCAGTTCTACATACCCGCATTCTCAATCTCAGATGGGTCCCGGATACCTATCAGATTCGTCTAGACGACCTCACTCTGGCCTCAGTCTGATTGTGGCGAAGAATCCGACGGTCTGGACATCGATGGTGAGTCGGACCACCGTGCCACCCATGCCACTGCCATGAGGTTTGTAGCATCAGCCTGCCCAGGCTAGGCAAAAAACGGGCGCAATCCGCAAGCCACAGGGCCGAGACGAAGCTGAGAACATGAGTGGAAATTGCGTTAATCACCCAACCCACGTTGAGATTCAAATATGTACTCCCAATCGAGAAACCAGGCGTGCACCGTCCAATAGCCGTTGATATCTGTGATTTGGCGATGGGTCGCTAAGCTATTTTGATCGGCATCAGCTCGATTCACCATGTCGAGTTTCTATTGTTATCGGCGGCCAGAACCGGCCTCCATTCACCCCCTGGCTGGTGATGGAACGAAAACTTGGGGTCCTGGTGTCCCGACACCCCCATTCACTTCTTGATTCCGGTCTTTTTGTGCGAAACACTCGTTTTCCACGATCCTCACTACGGTGCCATTCACTCGGGGGGGACGATCAGGAGTGAGTCGACATGGCGTCATTCATTCAAGCCGCGATGCGCTTGATCGCCTCCCGGCAAAGCCAGGCCCAGCCCCAACCCCACACAGACGAAGAACAAGCCGTGGGAACGGGCTCGATCGGCACATCATCGACGCACGGCGGTTACTCCCCACACCCACATCCTGTGGTGGGCAGCAACAACAGTCTGACGCTCTTCCGGCTGATGCTGGGCATCACAGCCCACCCAGACCTGGGATTTGAGGAGTCGAGAGCCCGGCCGGCCGACAACATCGGCCTGTACGCGCGTGTCGTGCACTCAGAGCAAGTTGCAAAAGACAGCTACAAGGTCTTTTCGGTTGTCATCAACGCGTGCTATTTTCTGCAAATTATTCTCGCCGCCGCCCTGACCGCGCTGGGGGCAGCCAACGCGGACAACAAAGCCATAACGGCATTCGGCGCCATCAACACCGTTATCGCCGGCTTCTTGACCTACCTGAAGGGCTCCGGCCTGCCGGCTCGCCTCAAGTATTTTGGCAACGAATGGAAGAAGGTTCGGGAGTTTATCGAGCAGCGAGAGCGCGATTTTTCGCACCAGGGATGCACTCTGGACGTTTACGAGGTGGTCGACACCATCAGGGGCATGTACACCATCACTAAGCGCGAGATCGAGATCAACACGCCAGACAGCTACAATTCCATGACCAACATGCGACCTCCTGCTCCTGCCGGCACCGAATCATCCGGTATCCACGACGTAGCCGGCAAGCTGCGCACCCTGGACACCACCATCCAAAAGCTGAAAGCCAGCGCCGAGAAGACAGCCGAGAAGACCGAGACAAGTGTGTATGATGCTGCCCACGCAGTTCATGAAGACGGGAAAAGGGTGTTGGCGGACGTCAAAGATACTGGACATGTAGCGCTTGGGGAGAAGGAGAGCAAGGGGCCATGATGACGCGACAGCGTGAACCTGACTTCAGTTCTGGGTACTCAGCACTACCAAATACTAGTATGATCAGGGAACAAGCAGCAGTACTATAGCGCGGCCGGTTGCAAACACGACTGCTTAGACGTAATGGATAATGACATACCTAATCTACCTTAGGTACCTGGCCTGCGTCTGAAGCTCTTCAAGTGCCCAAACCACTGGTCCACTTGCTGCAAAGCCCAGCGACCGAAAGCTCCGAATGCTGTATTTTCTACTGAACCGACGGCTGGAATACGCCACGCTCTTACTTTCAGAAATCCCATGCCCTCTAAAAGCCACAAGCTCTCTACCAGCCTATATGGCACCCTGGATGAACTAGAGACTTGTCTACGCGATTGCGTTGCCTCTCTCGCCACACTACCTCGCCGTCGGGGTGGCTCAGTCGGGATAGGAGAATAGTTTACATACTGCTCGATCCGTACCTTGGCTAGAGAAGCAATACCACATTCCAAGCACCGATGATGTCAACCCGTAATTGAAGTCCTAGATTGGCGGCATAGAGCCAGAGCTGAGTCCTGTAGGAGACATCCTCTTTGAGCGTGGTCCTCAAATCCAAAGCTAAATTGCCCGATGAGGCGGTATAAAATACTCCGTAGGTCTAACCCACCTTTTCGGTCAATCGAGCATGAGGGGGAAAGTCCGATTTGCGTAGGAGAGTAGAGCGGGATGATCTTCTAGCATTTCAGACCGGTCTGCGACCGAGAGCTGCTTTGGAGACTTGGGTTCTGGCTCGTCCACAAATATTTGGTTGGTATTGATATCTATGCTGCCCGCGATGCACGAATCAATGATGATATTAATGGGTGGGTTGGAAAATCCCTAGAGCCTCCTAAAATAGAAAATCTCTGTACTATTTCCCGCGCTGGAGGATGTGATACACTCAAACGCTGCCGCTTCGGCAGCTCACAGCGTCGAGGTTGATCCGCCTCATCTTGCCGGTCAGTAAAAGATGAAGAGGGAAGACCATGGATAGAATCAGGAGTGCTACTCAGAGCCGCAGATTTCAGCGCTGCGACTAACGCGGAGGCAGCCTCTGTAGAAGAGGAGGTTATTGTGAAGCAGCTGAGGGCGAAGGTTGTTTGAAGGCAGGAGACTATCACAACAGTTACGGTGGAAGATGAAAGGATTTATTAATAAGTGCCAACCACTCAGCGTCCGCGATTTATATGGTCAATGCCTAGAGCGCGTCGTGGTGGGAGGGAATGTCTCTTATGTGATTGTATCGAAGGGGTCGTTTCTACCTCTTGGACTCGCTTAGAAGCAAGCCTTCGGACCTCCTTTCAGCTTCAGCAATTTCGGGAGCCAATAGGGCTCAAGATTAATATTGATGGACGTTCCTCTAGAACTGTGTTGCACTATAAGATGCGGTGGCATTATCTAGCCATGGAGAGATATTATACCGTGCGCCTCTGAAAGTGCGATATAATTTAACAGTCTTCCCCCACGGCCTAGCCCTCCGTAACCAAAACAAGTGTCAAGAACGTTTTCAGCTTACCCGGATAGCGATTTCGCATTGACCCCCTACTCCTTAGTCCAGCACGATTGCTCCTAGACATGTCTATGCTACTCAGAAGCGTCGCCTTGTTGCCATTGATGCTGTTTATTACCCTCGGCCTCGCCGGTCGTTCCATGGCCGACTTCACCTGCGACGCAAAGTACTTTCTCAAGCATGCCAGCACGGGCGCATACTATACCATCAACAACGCCAACGGGGGGGCCCTACAAGCCTCGGGGAACCACCGAGGCTGGTTTCAGCAGTTTACCGTATGCCGCGACTCGTCCTGGAGCTCGCAGTTCTTTGTGCTCAAGTCCTAGGCCATGAGCTCGCAGACGGGCCAGGACCGTTATGTCCGCCAGGACAGTGAATATTTTTATGCTATTCCGGGTACGCTCACTGGGAACCATCTGTTTGAGTGGCGCGGTGGGGGGAGTGATGGATACTATGCGTTGGTGCATGCCGAGAGCGGGAGGTATCTGACTGTGAACCTGGCGGATGGACATGATTGGGTGTATCTTGGTGGGAAAAACTTTGGCTGGGAGCAGGCGCTGTATCGGGAAGATTAAAGGTCTGCCCGACATGAGATGGAGTGCTGGCGATAGGTGGTGCGTGCGTCAGGGAATCAGAGTGCTCAATGTTGTTAAATTCTGTTCATCGTATGTTGTGGTAATTGTCAAGTGGGGCTGTGTACGTAGGTGCTGAAATATACAAGATACTGTTCATACTGATCATCAATGCTCCTGCCCTGAGCAATCTCTCTCTGTAAGTAAAACCTGCGGGCAACTGAGAATCGACTCCTGACATTACACGCCCATATGAAAATAAAATCATCCCGGCTTCCATGCAGCCTAGGTACAGGTAAAATGATCGAGTTGTAGTTTCTGGCATCCTTGCAAACGTTGTAAGACATTGTAGAGCTGGATCCGACGCATCCAGGACAGTGTAGATTCGTTAGCTCTCTCCTAAAATGAAAAAAGTGAAGAAAAAGAGAGAAAAGGGATTTTCAGTGTGTACTTACCTATGCAAATGCTAGGTCCGGTCTCGAGCCTCGTGCTTGCACCTGGCAGAACGGCACAAACACCAATCTTGGCGTTGAAGACAATTCCCGAGCCTGAACAGCCTCCAGAGACGAAGGACCTGTAGTTGATGGAGGGAAGCGACTACCTCGCCTCGAGTGGGACGGAGTCTTCTGGTGTAGGCGTAGCGACGACGTATGCCGCCAGGGCAAGAGAAGAGACTCCGGCAAACTTCATGATGATACACAGATGGATTTAGAGCTGTGATGCGTAAAAGAATGCTGTGTCGGGGTCGGACGGCTATCAGAACCGAGACCTTACCAGCTCAGCCCCTGCAGGGGCGGCCACTGTACTTATTGAAGCGTTCCTCCCCCAAAAGCCCACTTTCTACCTTCTCTTTGTGGAAGCCATGATATATTTTGCCACCAGTAAGGGCCCTTGCCTTCCTGGACCATCAAATAGTTCCTATACCGCATATAGATCTTTGATATGGGGCAGAGGGTGGAACGATCTAGTTCCTCAACTTCCGAATCGCCTCCATGACACCGAGCAATTGCAAACGTTAATAGCTTAGTCCAATCGGATTTCAGGAGGCCCTCAGGATACCAGAAGAGGATCCTGAGGTCGACCTTGCTCGTATCTGACAACTTATTTAGTAACATATTTCTGAGATGATTTTAATCCCTCGACAATAATGCTCTCGGCTCTTTTCCTCCATGGGTTTAATTGTGACAGGTGATAGTATCACTGTAGCTTTCTCCATCGCGCTAAAACTGCTCGACCCCGGCAGTTTTGATGATGTGTTACTTAGAAGGCGAACGAAGCCGGCTTGACAGGCGACCAAAGGCAGGCAACTTATCAGGTATAGTAACATTGGTGTATTGTTGTTGCAGAAAGGAGGCTGCAATGGCTAAAAGTCCAGCTGGTTAAGTCATAGTCACCTGATCGAGTCACGTGATGTGACACGATCTGGGATCGCTCGGGTTGGTTCAGCCACCATCTCCCTACCCAAGGTACCTCAGGTAGCTAAACTTAATTTCAGACTAAATTTCCCTCTGTTAAAGGCTAAATATTCTATCGCCACTAAACATGTTTTTAATGCTCCGTAGAAATGATTGCTTTGGGTGGTGACCCCTCAGCTAACTCTCTCGGACTTCCACCTCGGTATTTCGCATTCTTGTCTCTCGGAACTCGCACTCGATGCCACACAGCAAGTGCATCGGCTAGGCCGGCGAACCCAGCAATCACACAAAGCCGGTATCGGGCCAAGATGGGACAAGAAGATGACCTGGCCGACCCCGCGCGTTATCTCATTCCTCACGACTCCGGGTCTTCCATAATCACCGTCACCGACTAAGTTGAACTGTCCGCAGCCGAGATCACCGCAGCCGATATTCAGCCATGGCATCAATCTCTAATATCCGAGGGCAATTATGGGTGTTAGGTACGACTTCACCTCAGACTTCCAGCTTCGCACACGGAACGAATTGACAGAGTCCAGGTCTTCTTCGCGGCACCGAGGCGGCGGCGTGGGCCAGTATCTTTCCTTACGCGTACTACATGTTGCAGTCCTTCCACGAGGTCCCGGACCAAGACATTGCTTTCTACACTGGTCTACTGGTCGCTGTAGTCACATTTGGTGAATTCCTCAGTGCTATGGCCTGGGCACGCATCAGCGACCGTATTGGTCGCAAGCCGACTTTATTGATTGGAACGGCGTTTGGCACCATTACCGCCGTGTCACTTGGGCTGTCACGGTCTATCGCCGCTGCGGTAGCCTCCCGAGCTTTTGGCGGCTTGCTTAGCGCGAATGCAAGTCTCGTTCAGACCTGCACGGGTGAGATAGCAAGAAGAGAGCAACAAGCCAAAGCCTTTTCTCTGATCACTTTTATCAGAGCTCTCGGGTGAGTGGCATCTGTATCCATACCCTTTCTGAACCCGAGGCTAAACGTTGCGCTGCTACCACTGCACTAGCAACCTTATCGGCCCTGTCATGGGTGGTCTCCTAGCAGATCCCGTCGCTCTATATCCGTCAATCTTTCCCCAGGAATCGATCTGGACTACCTACCGTTATCTATTGCCAAATCTTGTGGTTGCGTTAATGCAGTTGTTTACGTTTGGCGCAACCCTGTTGGTACTGAAGGAGACCCATCCTCACTTTGAAGCTCGCCGAGATCCAGGTCTGGCTTTGGGACAGTCTATCGGTAAACTACTCTCCAAGATCCTAACCGGCCATAACCGGTCCGAATACATGGCGCTAGATAGAAGTTCGGGGGCCTATACGGATGAAAGTAGGGAGGGCTTCCAGCACGAGGACCTGAGAGCGGACACCACGCTGGCCGAGCCTCCTACAGAGAGCACAGCTCTAATACCAGATGCCACGACATGCGAGACCATGAGACCAGGCATATGGGGCGCCCAGGTTGTGCTGCAAATCTTGGCCATCTCCCTACTGGCCTGCCACAAGGTCTCGTTTGACACCCTCATGGCGACCTTCCTCGCCCTGCCATCTACATCAAAAGACCCCGTCGCCCCAAACGGCTTTCCTGGTGCCAGCCGCGGATTTGGCCTCAGTACGCAACATATCGCCCTCGTCTTCCTCACCGAGACAGCCTTCCGCGTGGCTGTGCAGTTCGCCGTCGTATCCGTTGTGATCGACCGTGTAGGTGCGCTGAAGTCATACCGATGGGTGCTGGGGATCTACCCGGCGACGTACTTGCTTACTCCCTTTCTTCCTAATCTGCCTTCTGGGTGGCAGATGGGCGTGCTGCTACCGGATTTGTGGATCAAGGTCGCGATGTCCTCTGTTGGATACGTCTGTTCAGCTATATTGTAAGTCGACAACTCTTAACCCTCTCGCTTGGGCTTTCGGGTTTATTTACAGCGCATTGCAGGATCACAAACACCGCACCGTCGGGAGAGGCTCTTGCTAGAATCAACGGCGCGGCCGCGTCCTTTGGGTGCCTCGCCCGCTCACTCGGTCCGCTGTTGAGTGGCAAGCTTCTGACGATGGGTATCGCGGTCCAGCACTTGGAGATTCCGTTTTGGACGCTCAGCGGTGTTGCATTGTTGGGCTTTTTGGTGACACCCTTGCTTACCGATCATGCGTAAAATTAGGAATTAATCTCTGAAGGGGGCCAAGGGCAAAGTGTGACGAACTCAGCTGGGTTTTATGAGTAGGAGGCGAATAAGACTTTGGTTTTGTCCAAGGTAATTGCACGAAAAGAACCGAGTTCACCCGGTTTGATAGTTCTAATTCTTTTAGTTCAACACCAAAAGCTAGCTATACATTTACAAGCTGTAATACATGACCTTTCTTCTAGTGTGAATGTATGAAACATTGAGCTGGGTCGTCTCTTTTGATACGCAGGTACGGGTGTCCATCGGGCTTGTAATGGAGGGCGTGCATGTTGCTGCAGATACACCTCAATCGGTGAACCTTGAAGCAGTTGCTTGCACGTATGAGCGGCGATGGGTGCGAGGGGGTGAAGATAGAGTGTCTAGGTGAGTAAGTGCCTGGAGATTTTGGAGGGCGTCGGGACGTCGGTCGCGCAGAGATGCACATAGTAAGCCTTATGCGGCTGAGCACTTTCTTCCTTCCCTTTACGTTCACTCAAGAACATGAAATGGCTCTCGGATCCATTGTCATTTTTTATATTGCAACATCTTCAGTCTTGTTCCTATAAACCCAAATTCAAGCCTCGCTAAGCTATATCAGGCAACGGCGGTAGCTCGCCCCCAGACGGTAACCCAAACAGTAGAAACCCTGCCTCCCTGAGTAGTGCTAGGACGCGCAGTCCCCCAAACCGTGCTTGTCGAGGGAGCCCTCGCGCAGACATTATTCATGCACACCCAATCGTGATCGCAATCAGTTTTGGCCGCGCAATAGTCACCTTTCACTGTTAGTAGGCCGCAATAGAGTAGGTAGAAAGCTGGGGTGTCCTCATACCGAGACAATGGCCCTCCCACTGACATGCAGGAGCAGGATTGGGCTGGACAGGCTGAGGCTGTTGTGTAGGAGCAGGCGTGACAGGCGCGACGGTAGGCTGAGGTTGACCGCCTCCGCCCCAGGGTCCTCCTCCTCCTCCTTGATCTCCGCCCCATCCGCCACCTTTGCCTTTACCCCGTCCACCTCCCCTGCCGCCACCGCCACCTCCTCTTCCCCCCCTCCCGCCACCACCGCGCTGCCGAGCGACGAGTTCAGGGGCTTCAGCCTCAGCCTCAGGGGCGCCGTTGGTCGCAGCGTGGGTTTGGAGCCCGAGAGCGACGAGGGAGAGGACGAAGGTCACCTTCATGATCAAGTTGGACCTGAATCTATTAGGTAGGTAACTGAATGATAAGCTTTCTACCAATTTGGTCGATGGCTCCGACCGAGATGCTTGGGTTTCCTTGGTGTCATGCTAACGGAGGGTCTTGTCCTTTTATGCCCAGGGCAGAGGAGAGGAACCGTCAGAAAACTTGCTCGGCATGTGTCATATGAACTACTGCCCAGCACTAGGCAATTTTCTCCGGATTTGCTTAATGTTGATCATCTACTCGGCAATTGGATCCGAGTCGATGCGGCGACTGCGTGACGGGACGACTTCAAAAGTCCGGGGTATTAGGCGAGAAACTCGAGTATCTGGGCGTTCTATCAACTTTGGTAGTTTGAGACCAGAACTTCAAGATTGCTGCAGCGCCGACGAGGCTTGGCGCTGCCAAAATCTTGAAGTTCAACACATCCCATCAAATGTATGATCCCAACATTGTACGACTCAGTGCAGACCCAGTTTATGTTCACGGTTTAAATTGATAGGCCGCGATTGCTTGATGATTGGGTGTTCTGTCAGTATCCCCGGCCAGTGTGTTGGGGAGCCTGGCCTGACTGCCGCCCCAACTGCCGGCCGTTCCCCAGGAAATGATGCTTGGCAAAATGTTTCAAGATCAAGATGCATCCCTATCGTTGTGATGGCTTCCTCCCAAGTCTAGAACCACGGAACCGCCAATGAGAGTAACATTGATGGTCCTCGCCACCTGCTCTAGTTTATCATGCGTCGTCGGCTTGAGAAGCGAGTCCCGCCTACTGAGAGCCGCGCTAATCAATGGGGCAGGTCGCGGAGCTGTGAGGTCGTACTGAAGCACTCAGCTGTTATGAAAAACCGGCCGTGGACCCCACTCTCTCCACTTCTGAGCAGCCCATGACTTCAGGTCCCGAACCCGACGACCCAGCTCCCGAGCCTGAAGCGCCATGTTGTTTGAGGGCCCCAAACAAGAAACGGCGTTTGGGCGCCGGCGGGAGGGCAGGTTGTTGCATTCCGTCTTGGCGCCCCGGACACTTTAATATCGGTCGCGTGGATGTGGGCCCTTGGCCGTTCCGTTCGGCAGTTCTCAGGTCCTGAGCCATCGTGACTCCCCTTTGTTAACTGCGAACCGCACCAATCCCAAGCAGCAAGCTTGTACGTCTGACGGAAGGTGCAGTTCGCATGCGCTTGCAGATAGCAACCGCCTCCATAAAACCATTGGAAACCGGGGACCTGCTAATATATCACGGCGTGGCTTACCAACTTCAGACGCCGGCCCGCACGGTCGACTTCATTACGCCATGTCTTGGGCCGGAGAACCCTAGGCTCCACGCCACACAGGACATGCCAGTGGCAGACAGCCACAGGGGTTCCAAGTGGCGGACTTAGAGTATATAGGGCCTTGATGAACCGCTCCTTCCTCAGCTGAAACTCGGCAAGCTTCCATCGTCACTGCCTTACCTTACTACTTGAACGAGTCAACACACTCGCCCATCATGGTTGCCTTCAAGTCACTCCTCGTCGGGCTCCTGAGCGCTTCGGCCACTGTCGTGAATGCCCTCCCGTCGGCACCGCTCGCCGGCGAATCGGCCAACCTCAACGTTCTGCAGGAGCGCCAGCTGTCCAACCCCTCGTTAGGATGCGGCAAGTCGGCCTTCTCGTCGGGCACCAAGTCGGTTAACGTCAACGGCAAGAACCGGCAGTTCATCGTCCGCGTGCCCAACAACTATAACGCCAACCGGTCATACAAGCTCATCTTCGCGTTCCACTGGGTCGGCGGCACCATGAACGACATCTCGTCGGGCGGCAGCGACCGCGAGCTGTGGTCGTACTACGGCATGCAGCGCAACGCCGGCGAGTCGGCCATCCTGGTGGCGCCCCAGGGCCTTAACAACGGCTGGGGCAACAGCGGCGGCGAGGACATTGCCTTTGTCGACGCCATGATTACCTACATTGAGAGCGCCCTCTGCGTCGACAAGCGCCAGCGCTTCAGTCTCGGCTTCTCGTACGGCGGCGCCATGACCTTCAGCATCGCCTGTTCGCGCGCCAACGAGTTCCGCGGCGTCGCGGTTATCGGCGGCGGCCAGCTCTCGGGGTGCAGCGGCGGCAACGACCCCATCGCCTACCTCGGCATCCACGGAATCAGCGACGGCACCCTGAATGTCGGTGGTGGCCGCGGCCTGCGCGATCGCTTTGTGAAAAACAACGGATGCGCGTCGACGAACGCCCCCGAGCCCAAACAGGGCAGCAGAACGCACATCAAGACCGTCTTCAATGGATGCAAGACTGGATATCCCGTCACTTGGATCCCCTTTGACGGAGGCCATTACCCCGGCGCTGTCGACAATGGCCCGGAGAGCGGCGCAAAGTCGTGGGTTCCAGGCGAGATCTGGTCGTTCTTTACCCAGCCGCAGCTGAGCAGCTGAGAGCGGGAACTTAATCATGTATTTTTGTCTTGGTAATATTGAGAGGGAGAAATAAAGAGGCTGTCTTGCCAAATAATCGACCTTGGATTTGCAGATCGGCACTAGCGGGTGCCAAAACACTGATGAGACGAAATGGTGCCATGTTCGGATGAAGGGCAATCCCTAGTTCATGCTTGATGGAGAACCCTGGGGAAAGGATCGTGCGCTTGCTGTACCTTGGAAACAATACTCCGTGTTTTCCCCCAAGTCAATCAGTGGCAACACACTGCGCAAAGGTGCTCGGAATCTCCAAAGTCGGCAGCGTTTCAAGCTAGTGCAATGCGCTGAAAGGATGCATGACAATCCCACCTTCGTCTTGAACATGATGGGCTCACCCACGTGTCACCCTCTCAATCGGTCTGTGCGGCACCTCGAGTCCAGACGAACTACGTATTGCAGGTGTGTGAATCCAGGTTCATTTTGTTACAAAGGCCAAAGCTAGTGGCGATCTACCAAGATCGACTTCGTCTCCAGGTTTTGCAACATGGGCGTCGCATCATCTGCAGCCCCGAGAGCGGTTACGCACCAAATCTCCCCAGGTTATTAATCCCCCGCATTGCCGCCGACTTTTCGTACTGATCAGGTACTGCGCGACGCTTCTGTACGACGAGATGACCAACGGTCATTTATAACGGCTCGACCAAAAAGGCTGGTCGAACCGACTATGGAGAGCTCATACTTGGGATCATCGCAACCGTCGTAGCGGGAAGAAAGGAAGGACTTACAGGACGACAGAGGCCAGGCGCCACGACCCCTCCGATGGGCGGTCCTCCACCCGGCGAATGGAATGGCTGGCCGTTTGACTTCAGCGGGTTCCCACACGACGACTATGGTCCACGCCTGAACTGGGGCGTTTGGGTCCTGACGGCGCTGGCAGGCCTATTCGTGGGCCTTCGCATTTACTGCAAGCACCTGCGACGACGCGGGCTGTGGTGGGATGATCATGTTCTCATCGTCAGCTGGGTAAGTGGGTCGTAGTTGTGTCCCCACTGGGTAGTGGGAGCTCTGTGTCAGGACTTCTGAACGGCTGCTAATGCGATGATGGTGACAGGTCTGTCTGGTGGCCCAGTCCTCCCTCATCACACTCAACACCACAATCGGGTACGGCAAACACATCTGGGACTTTCACCCGAAGGATCTTGGCACCTTCCTGCTTCTTTCCAACACGGGTGGCTTCTTCTCCATCCTCGCCGCCATGTGGAGCAAAACCTCATTCGCCCTCACCGTTCTCCGCCTTTCCGACGGGTGGGTGAAGAAGGCCGTGTGGTTTATGATCGTGTCCATCAACGCGCTGATGGGGTTCAGCGCGCTGGCTACCTACATCCAATGCACACCCACCCACAAGCTCTGGAATCCCCTCATGACCGAAGGGAGCTGTTGGCCAAAGCAGGTCATCATTGACTACAATATATCCACATCAGGTAAGCCTGACTCGGATTTCAACTCCTCCCAAACGCATAAACACCGAAGCTGATGCGATGAAATGCAGCATTCTCTGGCGCAATGGACATCTTCCTGGCCTTGCTGCCGTGGAAGATAATCCTGACGTTGTCGCTGAACAAGAAGGAAAAAATTGGCGTCGTAATTGCCATGAGTATGGGCGTGTTGTGAGTGTACCCCCTGGGAGTTGACTTCCCTGATGAAGGAACGCTGACACAGAAAACCGACAGCGCCGGAGCAACCTCGCTTGCGAAGATCACGCAGCTGCAGGCCATCAACAAGTTTGATTTGAGTAAGACTTCCTCATTTGGCCTTAGTTTGGCTAAGACACAGCGGATATGCTATATGCTAACAAAATGTTTCTAGTCGACGGAATCTGGCTCTCGTATCTCGGGACGGCAGAGAGTAGCATCACTATCATGGCTGCCTCTGTTCCCGTCCTCAGGGCCCTTGTCCGGCCGGCACATCCCGCGCCGCCAGGGTCATTTTACAATGGCGATTTGTTGGAGAGTCAGCTTGAGCTGGTAGCTGTGGATCAGGGACAGCCTGGGAAGAAATTGCAGGCCAAATGAAGGTCCCCTGAGGTTGTGTAGGTGCTTGACGATGCATTAGTGACTTTTCATGTACATTTACAACAAACACCCTGTATAAATTCTACCTAATGCTTATTACTGGCTGCTTTGATCTTCTCTCAACTGCTTGCGAGTGACGCCACAGCTTCTCATGGGATTAGGCAACGTCGCAGTTTCTCGCACGCCCTCAGCGCCGCTTGGGGCTTTAAGTGCCATAGGAACTGAGGCGGAGAAGGAGACCGTGGTGGCTGCCGTTGAGAATTGGGGCCCGCCTCCTGCCCCTCCTGCCCCGCTTGCTCCCCGGTCGTCAGCCGGCCCGCTGATCCCGGCCACCGACGCTCGGTGGCCCCTGAGCATTTCCCCTCGCTGGCGCCGACGCTTGAGCGAAGTGAGAATCGCGTCGATGGTCCTCCCGCCGGAAGTCAATGCCGCTCGAGGTAAAAAGAGATAATGCGAGAGCTACGACTGAAGTGTGTATGTCATTGCGTTCAGGAACAACGAGCTCGCTGCGCGCTAACCCTCGTCTGGCTAGGATACATGGATCTGATGTCACCGGGGTTGGAGCGTTCGGTTCGGACGGGAAAGCAGTCTTTAGCGCCTTGGCGATTGGGATAGAGGATGGAGATTGGCGGAAGACGGTTCCCCATGAGGGAGGTACGGGTGCCTGTACCTCGCAGGATGGCAGGCGCGCCCTCGAGCCGCCCCACCACACGACCGCGACGACCGCTGTCGCGGGCCGATGCTGGGTTCTCCACGGCTCCACGGCGCTTTCCAAATTCCAACCCGGTCCCCCATTTCCCTCTGAGAGTTTCTCCTTGGTCGCTTGAGCAGGACTGGGTCCCACAAGGATCACCCAAACTCCGCAAACGGGATGCGTTGCGCCGTCGGTTAAAAAACCCATGTCCAATACCGCATTGGGGTATTGCTCGCCAACCGCTGCCCGTCCACCCATTTCAGCCTTTACTGTCAGTACAATCTTACCCGTCAACCTGGCTCGCGGGAGATCGTGACGGGCCCGTTGAGGGGTTCGGCCAGCTGCTGCCAGGTACTTTACATTCATTAAGGGGCAATGTTGCATCCCCGATTTACCGCTAGCGAGGGATGACGGGATCTGCTGCATGAGCACTGGGTATTTGGGTCGTATAGTGGTGTCTATGGATGGAGCGCGGTCGGGACTGCGGTCACGGAATCCTTGGCGAGAGTGGGAAAATCCGGTGGAACCCCCGGATTGGATTTGATATTAATACCCTGGCCCACCGCCGGTCGAGTTCCCCAGGTTTGTTGTTGTCTCGGACGGACAGAGATCGACATCTGAACTTCACAGCAGTAACCCGCCGGCCAATCCAGACCCCCAACGCGACCATGAACAAGAAGCTGCTCGCCTTCCTCCTGGGGAGCTCTGCCTCGGCCGAGATCATCTACGCCACGTCGTACAATGACCATGCCGTCACGGCCTTGAACCTGAACGGATCGTCTCTGACCGTTCTGGGGACCAAGCTCGACTGCGGCTCCGAGCCGACGTGGTTGACGCTGGACAAGGCGAAGGGTATTCTCTACTGTCTGAATGAGGGCTGGGGCGGCGCCGCTTCCATCACGTCCTACATGACGTCCGCCAGCGGGTTGCTCAGCACCCTTGACGTCCTGCCCGTGCTGAAGAGCCCGGTCTCGGCGACCCTCTTCGGAAAGGGCAACAGCAAGCTCGCGGTGGCCTACTAGTACGTCATGACTCACGACCGCCCAGATATCTGATGATTGCCATTGCTAATCTCCACTGCAGCGACACCTCGTCGTTCGGCACTTTTGATGTTGCGGACCCTAAGGACCTGAAGCTCCTGGCACAGCAGAACTACACCCTCTCTGCGCCCGGCACAAACCCCGGGCGTCAGGATGCGGCCCATCTCCACGATGCCGTTGTCGACCCCACCGGCCAGTTCATCCTCGTGCCCGATCTGGGAGCCGACCTGATCCGCATCTTCAGGGTTGACTCCGGTGTCACGGGCGCTGCCTCGGTTGGCGCCATCAAGGCCGTCGCCGGATCCGGCCCCCGCCACATTGCCTTCGCCACCGCCGGCAAGAGCACCTTCCTCTACTCGACAAATGAGCTGTCCAACACCATCACCGGATACAGCGTCAATTACGGCAAGGCCGGCGGCAAGGGCCCCGACTGCGCCACCAAAGAGGATGCCCTCCCGGAGTTCACCCAGCTCTTCACTTTCAGCACCCACGGACCCGGCGGCAGCGTCCCCGCGGGCACCAAGTCGGCCGAGATCGAGGTTTCTGTAAGTTGACAGACAGCCTTTCTAACTTTAATCCATCATTTTCAGACTAACAAGAAAATAAATAGCCCGACCAAAAGTTCCTCATCGTGTCGTCGCGCGGAGAGAACCTCCTCAGCATCCCCAACTTCGATGCCAAGAACTCGACTGCCATCCCTTCGGACCCCCTTGTTTCGTTCGCCATCAATGGCACATCCGGCGCCCTGACCCACGTTCAGACTGCCCCCGCTGGAGGCCGCAACCCCCGTGGCTTCTCCCTGAATAAGAAGGGCAATCTTCTGGTCTCGGCTCTGCAGGACGACAACCGCGTGGTCGTCTATGAGCGCGATGTCAAGACCGGCCTCCTGGGCAAGGTCGTGGCGTTTGCCACCGTTGGTCTTGGTGCCAACAACGGGCCCAACTACGCCCTCTTCGATGAGTAGGGGTATGGGGGTAATTTGCCATAGGAAGGGGCCAAAAGCTTGTACCATTTATTTGGGTGTTAGTAGTATTACTATGTTTGATGAGACACAATAATGCGCGTCGAACTTCCAGTTCGGTCTTTCTCTCCCTCTGTTCTCCTGGGCGGACCTCAAAGCTGCCTGATATGCTGACTTTGCCCACACAAAACAGCACGGCTCTATTGTAAACCCTTCTTGTTTTGCTCTCACCTTGAATGTCCTGAATTAGGCAACATATAAGACGGCATTTGATGTATTGTAGCACAGCGTGTTGTGGGCTGAAAAGAGTGCGAGCTGAGACACTTCGTGCCACTTTGGTGCGACCAACGATCCCGAGATTCTCGTTCAAATAGCTCTAGTAATCTTGGCAGTTTACTCTACTATGTCATTTCTAAGCCACTCGGGAACCTTTCAAACCTATCGTAACACGTGAAGTGAGAATTGCCGCTCTTACTGGTAGTTGTCGGTTGTAGTGAGTCTGTGCTTCCCACACAGCGGAAACTAGTTCCGATGGCTCTGTCCACGGTGAGCGTGGCGTTGAATTTGCTTGGCTGAGACGCTTGCATCGGAGCCAGGCTCAAAGATGCGGTTATGACATTTTGTGTATTCCCCAACACATGCATTGTGCGGAAGGTGACGTGGTAGTCTCGCAGAAAAGTAGGACATAAAACCAGGGATTTTCAACGACCTCATGCTTGGGTACCCGAGAAGTTATGCCCTCGTGCCTCGACATATTCGAGCCGGTAGCAGAATAGACCTCTTCTCAAGCTGGATCTGTTGTTCATACCGTCACTGTGGATGATGACACTGATCTCTCACCTTGACCGGTCCAAGTAAGTGGGCTCCACGTTTCCCAAAGCATTTCTCGCTGGCTTTTAGACTTGATGGGGAAAACATGCTGATGAGTGAGATAGCATTGGCAATGCGGGAATTGCTGGCATGGGCTTGGACCTGCGGTTGTCTTTAGCACAGTACAGCTTGATTATCATTGCCTTCTGCAGTAAGTATTCTGTCTGGTAGCGTATGTCACTGCCGCTAGCGGCAACACTTCCTTTGCATGTCGATGCAGAAACTTAAAGTCTCCCCCCTACTCACACAGTGGTTCTTCGCATCTACCTAGTTAGCTACATTCCCCTTGCGCCCGTCTACAGCATGATTGTCGCGCGCACACGACCATCTATCCTCCTGCCTTCCGCCATGGCGTGTTGGGGGGTAGTGACTTGTGCGCAATCGGCGGTCAGAACGTCATCGCAGCTCCTTGCTCTTCGAGTTCTCATTGGCATGTTCGAGGCTGCCCTGACCCCGGCCTGCATCGTATTGCTGTCATGTTGGTACCGCCCAGCGGAGCAGTCGAAGAGGGCCATCGCCTATACATCGTCAGTCATGCTGGGCGGTGCCTTTGGCGGGTTGCTAGCCGGCGCCATCACGGAGAGGTTGGAAGGTGCGCGAGGGCCTAGGGGCTGGCAGTGGCTCTTCATCGTGGAAGGCTCCATCACCATCTTCTGGGCCATCATCTGCGTGTTCTTGATTCCCAACTTCCCCGAAAACTCACGCCATTTCAGTCCGAGACAGCAAGAGACGGCAATCCTGCGAGTGAGAGATGTGGGTATGGCTGGGTACTTTGGAAAGCTGCCAGGAGGGCAGAAAATGGGCAAGGTTCGTTCGGTGGTGGTCGCTTTTAGTGACTGGAGGACGTGGCTTGTCACCTTGGCTACATCGGTCCGTTACCCCTTTCCTCCAAGAGACGCAGCGATGGGGCGAGTACCTACCAAGTCACGGCACCACTAACAGTTACTAGTGCCTCAGCTGCTCCCTGGTCTTACCCTACTTCTACCCAAGCCTCGTGTTTGAAATGGGATACAAGAACCTGGTTACGGCACAGTACATGACTGTAAGTCCCACAACCGGTTCATCACCTTACTCAGGTATGTGCTGATGGTAGCGATGCCAGGTCCCTATCTGGGCTGCGGCCTTCGTTTGGTCCGTCGGGCTCTCCGTCCTCGCGGATCGCATGCCTGCGAGCCGCTCACTGCTTCTCTCCATCTCGATGGCCTACGCCACGGTGATGACGATTGCGGTGTGTGCTCTGTACGGTACCGTGGAGAGGTACATCCTTCTCGTCCTCATGGGGACTGCAGTATGCTCGACAATCCCGGTGGGCGCCTCGTTCGCCGCCACCACGTTCCGAGACATGCCGCCCGAGGCCCGCACTGTTGCTGTTGCCGTGACCGGGGTAGGCACTCAGCTCGGGAACTTTTATGGGGCCTACCTATTCCCAGCCGAGGCCGCACCCAAGCACCTCGTTGGATTTGGTGTCATTACGGGGACACAGGGGGGCGGCCGCATTTCTTTTCCTAGCTGCCTTCTTCCTGCTGCGTCGTCGGGAGAGGCAAGGGGCCATGGCAAAGGAACGTGATATCCCCTCCAATAGATAGTTCCCCCTATTCCAGTTCTTTCAACCAAGTCTACTGGTTACTCGGGGGCACTTGACTTTCTTGGATGGTCATCAAAGTGAGCTTCAGGCTGGGCGCCCATTGTTAAAACTTGAGTGTATTCATTCTCTTGCTATCGCAGTATGTGCGGCTTTGTCTAACTGGGGCCTTCATTATTGTCGGTGTCTATCCTTTATTTGTCTTCCCTTCAAAATACTCTACAGCTTGTTTCCAAAGAAAAGGTATCTCAAAATGTTCCCCGAATCGCCATGCATGTACAATTCCATCCTGCCTCTGCGGCTCTCTCATTTACTTCGTTATGCCGGACTTGGGCTCTTCTCGGCTCTAGTCGTTTTTGCCGCTTGATTCGGAGCTTCTATCGGAGCTCTTCCTAATCTTCTCCATCAAGGGCACGCCGATGCCCAACAGGCCCTTGTCATCATTTCCTTCCGTTTTCGCGACTTGCTTTTCTTCTTCTTTTTGTTTCTTTTTCTGAATCTTTCCCATCACCTCAGCGGTCAGGTCCTGCTTTAGGAGACGTTCCAGAACATCCTTTTTTCGGGTTCGACGATCACCGATGGATATCAGGATGCCAGCTGTGGCGTTTGTGGCTATCGAGAAGCACAGAATGGACGTAGTAGCGGCCGCCGATCTCGATTCCCTGCTGACCCCGTAGGTGCATATGCCGAGGGCAAGCTGCAGGCAGCTGTGCAAATCGAGCAACAGAACTACAGCAACTAGTAGACGGAGAGGGAAGGCGTAGTGCGTTTGCGTCTCGTGGGGTTTGTAGAACGTGTGAGACTTCTCTAGTCTCCTCTGATGACGAAGCAGGATCTCCTGTTCCTTGTCTGACAGAACGGGGTAGAACTCGTTTCCCTCTTGCCTTTGCGGTGCGGCCTCTACATCAGGCGGTGTGGCACTCGCTTCCCCAGTGGGGAGGTCGTTGTGATCTTTGAGGTTGGGGAGGAGTAGTTTTTCACGCATCTTCCACGTCTTCCTGTGGTAATGGGCTATATACGCCATGTTGTAGGTGTCGACGGCTCGGAAGGGTGCCAGGCCGAGGCCAACCAAGTTGAACAGAGCCACGAGCACAAGGTCGATGACATCGATGGCGTAGAGCTGCTTCTCGCCAACGTAGATCCAGCCGATGAGGAACAGTACCCAAGCCAAGCCCTGTGCAGTATTAGCCGAAGGTAGCGAGTAGTCATAGCTAGAGACGTACAAAAAGCGTGATGAGCGTGGCGTATAGGGTAACGAAGAAGCCCAGCGGGTTGCTGGCATACTGCCCGAATGCTTTCAGCCGCTGCTTCATCTTGGAGCGGCGGGAGTGGAGCATATGTCGGACATAATCGTTGAGCAGCTTGATGTCTTCCTCGCGCCAGCCCTCCAGGGATGCATCGTTGGGGAGTATGGCGTATTGAGGCTCCGTGAGCACGGAAGACAAGCTTGGGCTCCGCACAGCGCCTGGCGGCACTTCTTCGGCATCCTTGCCCTCCCCGACATCTTCGACCGACGGTGGGAACGCACCGGGCATCGGAGGCAGCTGGGAGAGGTTGTATGTTGGCTGGCGATTCACCCATCGGCCCAGAGATGGGACGAACAGGGAGTTCTGGACATTGGTAATGGATGACAGCGTCGCAACCTCGGGGTCTGGTGGTATGTTAGCGGGGGTTTGGCAGGTGTTATCCAGGGGCAGGATGGCGACATACCAATAACGTCGAGGAAGTCCACGATTCTTGAGTCGTAACAGTCCTCGTTGGAGGCATCTGGCTCGGCTGGCGGACCCGTGGCTGTCTGGCGACGACGGCCGAGCAGACGGTGCAGCCTACCCCTCTGGGGGTCGGCAGGGTCGGCAGCCGGATCAATGCATGCAGCGGATGTGGACTCGAGCTCGGGAACCGACGACAATGGGTTCGTGGGGCCTGCATTGGCGGCGTCCCGGGGCACTATTATGGTGGGCCGCTGGGGCTCGGAGCTCGAGCGGCGTCGGCCCGAGACGTCGGCATCGCGGTCTGGGCCGGCAGCATGTGGGGGGTTGTCGATGGTCGATGCCAAGTAGAGCTTCGACGGGAGTGGGCCCCTTAGCCGGCGGAGCCGGATTGCCGATTGCTGGCGATCCAACGGGCGGAGGTGCATGCGCGCATCCTGGGCGGTCCTGGCGTGCACCAGCGGTGAGGCGGGGAAGGAAGGGAAGGGCGATTGCGATTGCGATGATGGCGATGGCAAAGCATTGGCATTCGCTGCTGGGGGTTGCTCAGTTATCGGAGTCGCGGGAGTGACGGTCGTTGATGCAGTGATGGGAGCCGCAACGCTGTGACCCGAGCGACGGATCTGTCCGAAGTACGATGGTTCTGAGTCGCCGTCATCCTTGCCGGGATCCATCCCGTGGTCTGCGGTGCTGGGGGTGCTTCGACCTCGCGCTTTCCTCTCTCTTACTCTATTTCCTTCGCCGTGATTGACAACTGGGTCTTCTTGTCCACTTCCTACAGTGCCTTCGAGGTGGAGGGTCGTATTTTGCTAGGATAAAAAACATTACAAAGTACAGCACCTATGTTTTCTCAGCGGCGTGTCTTCGATTCCATGGCCCCTGCGCGTTCCGTTCCCTGCTGGGTGTGGTGACGTCATGTCGCTCTGTTTTGCCCCGCCTCGCGTCCGGGGGCAGCCCAACCAAGAAGCTTCGCGACCACGCTGACCCATTTTCATACCTCCCTCTGGCGTCGACGTTTCGTCTGGGCAAATCCGGCACCAATCCCGAAATCCACCCGCTTCTATCCGAATGAATGGTGGGCGGTTTAATGCTGTGCTGTAGCAGTGCTTGCTAGAAAATTGCGCCGAATAGGTTTTCCACGAAGTGCGCGGTAGAGGTATCTTGGGGCCAACACCTCAGCACTGGCCAATCCAGAATGGATCCCCGCACTTGGCCGAATCGCCTCCAAGCACACTGCAGGTCGCAACCATGCCCCCCACAAAAAGGAAGACGATTGCAGACCAACTTTTTTTTTCAATCTCAGTGGTCTTCTCGAATATCGCAAGATAAAATAGATCCCAGATGGCAAAGGGAAGAAGCCAGATGTTTTGTTGGTCGAGATCCGCCAGTTGCCGAGCAAGTGGATCCCTCCTCGTCATCGATGGCAAAATGGCGCCCAACCAGGAGTCTGTATTTAAGATGGTGAGTGCTTCCATCATGAAGAAAGATGCTGTGCTCTTAGGTAGTGTCGTATTTGCACCCACTGTATCATTTCTTGGGCAACCATTCAGTTCCCTCTCGGCCGTCAGTACGACGCAGCCTACGAAGGAAAGAATTGGAAGGGTCTCTTATCTCCGTCCGAAAATGCGTTCTTGGAATCCTCACACAGTCTTGTTCTGGAACGGTAAGGCCTTGGCTTATCACATAGCAGGCCTTTTTAACATGCAAGAAGGCCTTTCGGAATGCCAGAAGGCATTTTGTGCACTGGCGAGGGGGACCCTTTCTTTTGGTCCAAGCTCGGCCAAACATCGAGTTGATGCGAACGACTTCCAAGGCAGCTCTCAACCCTGAGGACGCTTGCCGGCTAACATTCGAGGTAATCGACAACCCTCTAGATCAGCAAAGCTGGCCGCGCTGCATTGGGACTCTTCGAGTGCCAAGTAGTAGCAGCCCTCCGGGAGATGACGGCTGGATATGCCTGGATAACACTTCGGCGCCTGAGAAGAAGTGCCCAGCTGACTGCCTGTCCGAGCCGTTTCAGCGAGAGGTCAAGAGACTCCTCGAGAAAAGACTGTTGGTCTTTGTGCAAATGGAAAAAGCGAGACGGCAACACGTGGAACACAAGCCCCGAATCCTGACTCGCAATCCTTGTTTTGCTTACCACCACCACTAGGGGATTCTTGAGAAAACCGCGGCTGCCGCTAGTGGCTGAAGATGCGAGCCTTACGCCTTTTGAGTGGCCGCCTACTAACCTGGAACAGTAAAAGGTTGTCACTCTCTGGATTACCAGCGCGACCCAGACCGGCACAGCCTCTATTTTCCGGGGCACGATGCTTGCACTTAGTCGCTGGCGAGGTTGGTGGGGGCCGTGTCAGCGTGCAGGCAACAGGAATTAGGCCGCAATCGGGACGCAGTGTACCTTTTTTTCAGCCAACAGGGGGTCGAGATTCGATCAGATAGGACGGTCAACTGCGGCACGGACACGCGGGGGACTTGTGCAAGCTTGCTGTCACCAATCCGCATCGCCGCATCGCCGTGGCGCCTGCACAGTTGAATGGCGCCGGCAAAGATCTTCACACCATTACCAGAGCCTTGTCTTGAGGACAGCGGGGGAGGGTTGGGGATGTCCTGCATGCAGGCGGCCCGGTACTACTTACCACTATACCCTGTTCGCACTGGCCTTTCCAGAGCCGCTTCAGGTTGTTATCTACATATTCTCTGTCGGTTTCCCGTTTTTCAGAGTTTCTCAGAGTCCGCGTCCGGTCACCTTTGACTTTGGTCACCACCAAAAACCGTCCTGATGAGCGGCGTGTCAACGACATCTTCGGCGCTCCCCACGGCCACGGCGCCGCCACTGTCATGGGCGGCGCCACCGATCGCCGATTTCAACTTCAGCCGGAACTGCACTGTTGCCGGACTGTGGGCGGCATCTGAGGAGGTCCCGTTCGTCACGACGCTCGACTACATTCGCGATTCGCTTCCCGAGGGGCTCAGTCCGATACCGACCGACTACCAGATCCTCGAATGGTTCACGAGCAACGTGGTGTACGGCAACGAGACCATATATACGAAAATGCGCAGCGGTGCTGTGGAGAATTGCCGGTATGAGACCTGCGTGGCGCTGGACTGGGAGGGCATCGCCGACCTCGCCGGCGTTGGCATGGTCATCACCTACTTCCTCGAGGCCATCATCACGACGCTCCTGTTCGTCCTTATGTCGCTCGATCACCACGTGTCCGGGAAATCCCACGTGGGAAACTTCCTCGTGCGTTGCGGGCTGCCTAGGCTGCACATCCCCTACCGGCTCTCGGCCGCCATGCACGGCAGTCTCGACGAGTTTCTCAACAGTGCCATCGTCTTCGCCCTTTCGATGCTCGCCGCCTCCATCTTCGAGAACGCGTTCAACACCATGACGCAGGGCGTCGAGACCACTGTCTACGCCACGCTGTTGTCCATGCTGCTTCCCCTCTTCACCGTGTTCCCCGTTGCCATCCTCCAGGCGACCGCCCGCGGTACACTGCGCCGATCGAGGCTGAGAGTGGCCATCTGGGTTCTCATGATCGTCCTCATGGTCATCGTGTGCGTTCTCGCCATGGCAGCCTTCAAGTTCCTAAATCACACCGAAAAGGGGGGGTTTTATATCCGGATCTCTCCTCAGCAGAACTTTGAGCGGTGGTGTGCTCCAACCGAGCAGGAGTTCTCGGTGCTCCCTGCCATCTACACCGGCGCCGCCACGTTCGCCTTCACGTTCGCCTTCTGGTTCATTGTCGTCCGCGATCACTACTTCATCGGGATACCCTTCTTCGGCCTACACAGAGGCCTCAACAAGATGAGGGAAGTGTGGTGGCTGGTCGTGGCCGGGCTGAATCTCATCGGCATGTGGACGTACCTTGTTCTGTTCACAGAATACCGCCGGCTTATTGTCCAGCTCGCGGGATACTCGCAGCAGGACACCCGCTGGAGCGTTGGACAGGTGCTAGCCCTTTTCACGTGGGCCCCAGTCGTGGTGGACTTTCTGTACATCCTGATCCGTATGTCACTCACCAGGCCCCCCCTTGAATAATGCGCTACTAACAATTTGCAGTTGGGCCGAAGGCGGGATTGGAAGGTCGCATCTCAAATCAGTGGGATATTGTTGCCAGCCAGGGCAGCGGCCCAGCAGATCGTCCCCCCAGGGGTGGCCAGGACAAGGTGCCACTGGTACAGGATGTCGAGGTCTCGTTCCCAAGTCCCGACTTTCGTTACTCTCATCCATCGCCAAGAGAAGACGCCTATCTCATGCGTCAGAGGTCGCGAGAAGAGTATTAGAGCCGGCACTGCCCTTTTCGTGGCGTAATAGCCGGCCAGCGACGAGAAATAAAACAGGTACAACTCAGCCAGCGGGGAGAATGTCGCCTATTACAGACATTCCTGGCATGTGGATTTCAAAAAGAGTCTCAAGGCTTTACGGTGATGAGAGATGACGCAATCAGCCGGAGGTTTTATATTTTCCTCGCATTAGAGTCAAAACGCTGGCATTCTGAGGCTGCCGATCCCCTCATTCCGATTCGGCCCCCTCCTTTTTCGTCCTTTTCCCCCACCTCCACCTCCCGAGAAGCTTGGAGCCAACCGCACCTTGGCTCAAGTAATGTTTCAGATCCAGCCATGTTATTCGCTCAGCGAGGCCGGGTATCATGCCGGTGCAGAATGCCCATGAGCATTAGACCTCGCTAAACAACTCAAGCTACTGGTCTCTCTAAATATATTATGCTTATTCCGGCCCCGCAGCTCCGGAAGCACTCTCCGAGATTACCCATTCAAGCGATCGGTCATGCCTCTAACCCAACCAATGAGATGCAAGTACCGACGAGCTGCCTACCTAATGGCCGGGGAATTCGTGTCTACCACCCTTGAGGTTCAACAGCAAGCGCAAAGCACGTAGTTGTCGGTCAGATGCCCAGACCCCGCCGTCGCCTCATCCTCTGCTGCGTTACGAAGCGTCTTTCGCCCCTCTCTCCTGACAGTTGTCCAACCTCATCGTACATCCTGGTGTTGTTTCACAAAAAAAAGAAGCTTTGCGGCCCTCTTACACTTTCCTCGGCTCCCCGTGCACCAGCAAGGGCAACCCATGAGCTACGTGGACAGTACGCCGGTAGCGGTCCGGCAGCTTGACGGCGATGTGCCGAGTGGTGGGGCCGGTCGGTTTGCTTGTCCCATGTGTGGAGATCGCTTCAGAAGACTCGAGCACATGTATAGACACAAAGTCGGGAGCCACACAAACAACCGTCCCTTCACCTGCTTATCTTGCGGACGCAAGTTTGCTCGGAGGTCAGTGAGATACCGATGCCTACTAACCCAGCGTAAAGCTCTCCTCCAAAACCTCCCTCGTCTTCTTCTTGCATAGTTGGAACTGTTTTTTTTTTTGGCTGACTGAAGCCGCCATATCCGCCGGTGTACGACAGCAGTGATTCTCTCGCTCGTCACAACGCAATCCACGAGACATCGGCTTCGCCCCAAAAGGTCACGCCCTCGCCGAGGGTTGCCAAGGCGTGCTCGTTCTGCGCCAAGCAGAGGCTGAGGTGCGACGGCAAGGACTCCTGTGGTCGGTGTACCGCTCGGGGCCTGGAGTGCGTCTACCTCCCACGGGCGAAGCGCCGAAGCTCGTCTGCCAAGTGGCCCACCGCCGGTGAGCCCCTATCCACCGCTTCGGACCACTCTCCGGGGTATCGGCCCGTCAGAAGCACGACAAGCGGCAGCAATGATGGCTTGCACACAGGCTCAGGGGTAGCAGCTTGGGGGGCAGCAGCAACAGGGAAACCCATGTACGACTACCGCGCCCAGATCAGACCGCATCTAGGGGATGGCTGCGAACACGGAGGTGACCACGATCAGCTGTCCGCCGAGCCGCAAAGAGTCCGATACAGTCTGTTGCAGATGCCACCCGCGCTAACCACCACGCCGTTCTCCGCACAGCCCGGCCAGGGAAACGGTCCGACGGGAGACGCACCGTGTCCTCCTGATTCACAGACGTTTGTTTCTCGAGAAGGGGGCCCAATCCATGGCCTTCAACGATATGGGGTGATTTCAGACCCACCCCCAGGCTTGCCATCGGCGCCAGCCCACGGACATGCGCCAAGAACAGCAGTACCTATCGACGATACGAATCCCTTCATGATGGACCTCGAGTCTCAGTTCAGCATCTGGGACTGGATGGCGTCGGACATCTGGGCAATAGACCCAACCATGATGCCCGTGGCGATCGACCCGGTCGCCAACACAGCCTCTGACCCCACCGTCCCCTCTTCGAACATGGCCGAAGGGGTCGGCCAAAACCACCAGGTGCTTCCATCTTTCAACGAGGGCGAGATGAACGGACAGGGGCTGCCAGCGCATAGCATCCACCAATGGCCAACCGAATGGAATCCCACAAAACAAGACAATCTCATCCGGTTCCCCAACATGAGCAACGCCCCTGCCGAGATCTTGGATGCCGAAGACTTTGCCCACGTCGAGCCGATGGCACCGGCATGTTACGAGAAGATCTCGGCTGCTATGAAGCTTCACGCGAACGGCCACGGACCCTTCCGGCCGTTCAGCAATGCGAACATGGCCTCCATTGAGGTCTTTAGCGTCTTTGTCCAGCTCTTCTGGGAGTACTTTGCCCCGAGCTTCCCTCTGCTCCATCACGGGACATTTGACACCGGGAAAGCGGCTTGGCAGCTCGTCTTGACAACAGCTACGATTGGATGCCGCTTCTCCAAACTTCCCGGCGCTGCACAGTATGTGGTTGGCCTGCATGAGCTTTTGAGAAGGGTGATTGCTTGCAGTGTAAGTCTAACACAGCTCATACCATGTCATCTTGTCATAGCAGTTACTCACTCCTCACGTAGGTGGAAGAAGATAACAGCCAGGCGAGAGAGCTGTGGTTTCCTCAGTGCATCGTCTTGTCCGGCGTGGGCATGATCTACGGCGGAACCAAGCGATTGTTCGAGATAGGGGAGATCGGCCGCAACACGATTGCCACGGTCTGCCGCCGCAACGGCTCGCTGACCAGCACCGTGACTCTGGAGAGGATTCGGACCGAAAACCCCGAAGCCAGCCACGAGGAGCTATGGGGCCTTTGGGCAAATGAAGAAATGAAGAGACGGTTGGGGTTTGCCACCTTTGTGAGTCTGGGTCCCAAGCCCCTTTCCTTGAATTTCAGTACTTTTCTTCGGTACTAATAGCGTGCTGATGCAGATCCTGGACTCCAACATGTCCCTTTACTTCGGACTGAGTCCCTGCATGGGCGTGCAAGAGATAAAGCAGTCACTGCCTACATGCGAGAGGATATGGAATGCCTCAACACCGTCCGAGTGGGTTGCACAATGCCAATGTGAGTTTAGATGACGATGCCCCCACCCTTTTTGTCCCCCCTCTTTCTTTGTTCGGTCTTTGGGAACAGCACTAACAAGAGGGCTGCAGCCATTGACGAAACTGTGACCGCTCATGCTGCCATACGAATGGCCCAGCGAGGCGTTGCTCTCCCACAAAGCCTCGGATATTTCAGCCACCTCGTCTTGGTGCTCGCAACATACCGCCACGCCATCCATATCCGCGACATGGCGCTGCAGAACCCCCTTTTTGCACACACTACCGAGGCAGAAAATACCCATCCCACAACGTCGGAGCTTTCCGGGGGAGCTGTTTCGATACTCGAGAGTCTGCAAGTCCACCCCTTCAACCAGGACCCCGAAAGCGAGATGGGCCTCACGTTCGAGTGCCGAAGACTCCTCGCTCTGATGCTTCTCCATGTGCCCCAGACAGATCTCGTCCGCTTCGCCGCGACGTTCGACACTTGGGACTGGCAAACAAAGGACCACTACCGGCTGATGCTGTGGATGAGCGAGGACGAAGGGAAGACGGCGCGAACTGCGGTAGCCTACGCCGGGGGCCTGTTGGCCCGCATTCGGCAAAAGTCAAACTACAGCGCATATGACGATCCACCATCCGCCCTGGCGGCGACGTTGGTGCTCTGGACCTACAACAAGCTCTTGCAGAATCAGAACGTGGACGACGGACACCACGACGCACAGAGCGATGGCACCGGCTCAGGGGCCGCACGAGCCGCGGTGGTTCGTCTCGATGCATCTGGTCGATGGGGGATGGGGCTGACGGCCGACGTGCGGGCGTGGCGGGATGGTCAATCGGGAATGCGACCCTACTTGCAAGGGGTGGGGGATATCTCTCGGTATGGCGCGGCATCACGACTGCTAGACGCTGGCATAGACGTGCTGCTTGTCTTGGGCGATCGATGGACATTGTGTCAGGGGTTGGTGGCATGGCTCACCAGCTTGAGGACGAGATGCACGAGAACATGAGAGATGCTTGACTTGTATACGGAGTGGTAGTACGGTAAGTACTGAGAAAACGAGCGCGTGTAGCTTCAGATACCCCTAAAAGGAGGAGTAACAAAGGAGATGAAAGGAAAATAGAGTCTGCGATGAAACGCTACGCAGTGTCCACGCCCCTTTTGCGCTTCTCAAGCCCCTCCCGAACCAGGGGCAGGATGTAACGGCCGTAGTCGATCACATCGTTGAGGTTATCGTAGCCGCGGATAGAGATCAGCTCGGCACCAAGATCAACGTAGTCGAGGAGAGAGTCAGCAATGGTCTGGGGCGATCCGACGAGGGCTGTTGACGCGCCCCAAGCGCTGGTGGCCGTCACGGTCGGGTACCAAAGTGCGCGGTCCTGCACATCGCCGCGCTTTGCGATCTCGAGCAAGCGCTGGGAGCCCACGTTCTGGGGCTGCAGAGGCGCCTTCGGACCAGCTGTTGTGACAGCGGCACCGCCGTTGGCCTGCGCCTCTTTTTTCTTCTGGAGGACGTCCAGGATCTGATGCGCCTTGGCCCACGCAAGTTCCTCCGTCTCGGCCACAATGGGACGGAACGTGACCCAGATGCGCGGGCGGTCCGACTCGGGGCGTCCGGCCCGTGCGGCCTCGGCGTAGATGCGGTCGATTTGCTCCTTGGTCTCCTTCAGGGGCTCGCCCCACAGGCCGTAAATATCGGCGAGTGCGCCGCCCACGCGGTAGGCATCGTCCGACGAGCCGCCCACCGACACCGGGATGCTGGTGCCGTTGAAGGGCCGCACTTGGTTGCTGAACTCGCTGAATTTGTAGAACTCGGTGTCCCAGCTGAACGGCTCCGCGGATGCCCAGGCGCGTCGCAGGATGCGGATGTACTCCTCCATGCGCGCATATCTCTGCTGCTTGGTCAAGAAGTCGCCCTCGCGCTGCTGGTCGGCGTCGCTGCCGCCCGCGATGAAGTGCACCACGGCGCGGCCCTTGCTCAGCTGGTCCAACGTCGCGAGCGCCTTGGACACGACGGTCGGATATGCGAGATTTGGCCGGATCGCGATGATGATCTTAAGCTTCTTTGTGACCGCCGCGATGGTCGCCCCGATGCCGAACGGGTCGGGGTGGCCTGAAGAGTACGGCACCAGGGTGTAATTGAACTCGTAGTCATCGAGCGCCCGTGCATACCGCACAAGATACTCGGGATCGATGCCCGCGCCGGGAATTGGCTTGAGCTCGGTCGAGGCGTTGTGGTACGCCAAGCTGATGAATTCGACGGGCATTTTGACGGCTCGATTTCAGTCTGTGTTCTGGACAGGCGAATTCAGAGTATCTCGAGATTTTGCGCGAGGAATTAAATGCTCCTGTTGTGTGATTTCCAATCATTTCGTGGCGACAGATGTGGAAGGGATCACGCCATGGAAGTAACACCGCACCCGACGGGAACATGACTGGCTGGGGCAAGTCACCCAGATGCGTACCTACTTGGGGTTTTCATGCTGCAGAAGATTGAGACATCACAGCGTGGTTCAAGTTTACAGCGGCAGACACCCAAAAATTAGACATGTGGGAATGGATTTTCCCAAAGAGAGAATGAAAACTCCAACATCACATCGGCATATGGCTTCTCACACTTACAGATTACCGCAATCTGCTATTGCAGCTGCGATTGAAACTGGTGCAGTGATCAAGATGGAGACTTTCTCTTCAATCTCTGTCTTTCCTCACCCTCATTGAACATTACAGCGTCATCCGATGTCGATTCAAGGTTGCCCTGATGGCCCCCGGACCCGGGAAACATGACAGCGCCAAGGATTAAGGGGGGGCGGAACCGCGCCGCTCGGCCATCTTTTATTTAGCCAATTCCATCCACGTCGAGCCGCATTTCACAGGCTTCCCATGCAACGAATTCCGCTGGTTTGATCGACAGGGTCTGCTGAACAATCCGAGCCACAGAAGGTCCCCCACTGCGATTGTCATAAGCCCCCGTCATCCCATTGTGTCCGACTTCGGTTTCGGTGGGGCGATCATCCCAGCACGTCCACACCCTCAGGGACGGTAATTAGAGGTAATTGGATACCATCATCCAGCGATGTGTCTGACAGGTAGATAAGGAAGATCTTTAGGTTGCCATCGTTCATCCCAAAAAGGTTCGTCTCTGTCACTTCGGACTGACGTCCTCTCGACTCACCAGATCTATGCACCCAGCATGAGCTCTGCATCTCCTGATACGAGAAACTCCGCGGCCACCGACGCTCGCTAGACGACAGGTATCGATTACGCGGCCAGTTCGGCGCTTCCAACTAAGATGGACACCGTGACCGAGGAGACCAACGGGCCTCGGATTGTTATTTCGCTATCCGTCGTGACGGTTATCTCGCTGCTCATGATGGTCCTACGCTTCTTTTGCAAGGCGAGATACTCCAAGAAGTTCGGGTGGGATGATCATCTGCTCGCCGCATCATGGGTACCTACACATCCCTTTGTCTCTCCGCCTGAGCGTTTCGATGTAAGTCGTTGCTGACCTCATTCCAGCTCTGTCTGTTGATCTACTGCGGGTTGACAGCAGCGGCAGTCACCAACGGAATCGGCCGCCGCCGAGCACTTATACCATCTGCAAGCCTGATCGTGGCTTTACGACTCCTGTATACCGGACGGTTCTTCGGTATTATTGCCCTAGCCATCAGCAAGTCTTCCTTTGCCGTCACGCTGCTTCCTTTGGCGCGAGTGGCATGGCAACGAGCCGCGCTCTGGTTCATAATAATCAGCTTGAACCTGGTCTTGTGGATATGCGGCTTCTCGCTGTTCTTCCAATGCTCGCCCGCCCGGAAAGCCTGGGACCTCAACGCTCCAGGGACGTGTTGGGACTCTCGAGTGCAGGTGAACATTGGTATTGCAGCTGGCGGTATGCACCCTGAGTGTCTCGCTGAGTTGACATCGACGCTAATGGAACCGACATAGCGTATTCGGCCGTAATGGATTTTGCACTCGCTCTTTTCCCTGTCTTCTTGATCTGGCATCTACAAATGGGGAAGCGAGAGAAACTCGGCGTTGTCGTCGCGATGAGTCTTGGCGTTTTGTGAGCTCCAGCCCCTATCCCATCTGTCCCCTGGCAAAGTGTTGACGGTCGGCTCCTTTCTCCAGTGCGGGTATTACAGCCATCGTGAAATCGAACTTCATCACAGGGACTGCACGATCAACCGACTTTACATTTTCATCAGCGGATCTCCTTATTTGGTCAGCCTCCGAAACAGCCGTTACGATCATGGCCGCCTCATTGCCATTCTTACGCCTCATTGTCAAGGAATTCTCTCAAAACGGCCAGACGGCAGAGGAGGGCACGAAGAGCGGAAAGGGTTCCGGTGGCAAGGGAAAATATGAAAATCTGGATGACGATTGGCTCGTTGGGACCGGCAACCTCGACGGGGGGACGAGGAAGGGAAGACTCGCTATGCAAGATGGCAAAGCTACGGTTGCATATCAGTAGGTAGGCAGGCAGGTAGTAGCCGAGGGGGGATATAATAGGTCAGCATGCCTCAAAATGCCAAGCGGTGATGATGGAGCTGGCCAACGCATGCAGTAATGGCGTAACGGAGGATCTGACCTTTGCTAGTTGACATGCATGTGTGGCCTGGAACGCGTATTCTCGTTTTGTAATCAGAGCGGGGGGTTGATGCACCATGGTCTGTTCCATGTACATACCTCAGCCACAACTTCCACCTCTCGTTCGCATCCTGTGATTCCAAAGCAGATCGCGATGTGCCAGCCATTTGTCGGCCGGAATGCTGTGTTCCGGCGACGCCAATGGTTGCGATCGTGATGGTGTTCCCGATGGCGATTTAGATCGCGATTATGTACTGCTATCTTCGATCGCGCTTACCATCGAAACTGGTGGCGTCGTTTGATCTGATTGCCGGACGTAAAAAGGTTTCTGGGCGGTTGGGTGTGGCTGTTTTTGAGGTGAGAGGTGGAGTGGGGAAGCGGTGGGGAAGCGGGATGAAGAGTGCATACAGACAGTGCAGTCCAGGTAAATGGAAACGGACCGAAGACCCCATCTTAGACCCACAGCGGCCGGTCATACCTTTAAAGTCACCCGTGGCGGGACGTTCCTGCCGCCTGCGGAGTATCAATAGTTTGCTGCGCTTTAGTGGACAGCGTAGATGGAAGCCGCAACCTGCGTCCATGCAGGCGGAAGTTACTGTCTTTATGCACTCAGCAGCTTGTTATGGTAAGAGCTCTGGCCAGATGCAGCTGAGCTCGAGCAGGCGATGCTGCTGGAGTGGCCTCACATCCAGCGGCCATCGAGAAAAGGCCTATCATAAGCGTCAACGGCCATGTGGGAGAAAGCGAAGCTGTCTGCATTGGGGGCAGTTCGACCCCTCTTTGACGCCGGCGTCTGCCCGTCTCAGGTTCCCAGTGCACCGATTGGGCAACGGCCACCGAACCCAACCAACAGCACCGTATTGCAGCATGCACTACTGCTGGCGAAGGCGGGCGACGACCCCAATGCTCTGATGTGACAATGCTCTGATGTGATCTGGGCCAACTCGTTTTAAGCTGGCGGCAGATGCGCCGATTGGTCCACGCGGCGGTGCCTGCTGTACGTTCTTGCCTAAGTTGCGCGTTCGACGCTTTGAGTTGAAATAAACCCCGTTGGGAGTCACGGTCTAGACCGACACGAGTCCGTCGCTGCGAGAAAATTTGAGGGTGCTCGAAAAGAGGAGAATAGGGAATTATTTGCAGGTTCAGTACAGCCGTGGTGGATTGGCACTGTCTTGAACGCACGCGCGATGATTACTGTGGTGATGTGCAGACGAAGCAACTTTCAACAACGTTCCATCTGGTTTCTCCCCAACAATTCCATAAGAAGCAGTGTTCTATTTCTGACACGTCTCGAAGCCAAATGCCACAAAATACAGCTAGCTCCTCGGTCCGTCTTGGCATGCGGTTAGAACGGCGACTGGTGACTGGAGTGGCCACAGCCTTTCACTCGACGATGCAGGGAGTCGGTGTTACGCACGGAGTAGGTGACTTGGTCAATAGTAGGTGAGAGAGCTCCCGCGCTCGTCCAATGCAGCTATCATTTTGCAGGCCCAGCGAATCTGGACAATGATCGGAGGCTGAATGGGCAAGGTGAAGGTGCCCTGGAAAGAGGGGATTGTCATCCCATGTTACTACGCCGTGGGCTTCTCCCAGCTGCCGCATGCGACCACGTGGTTACCTACTGCGGAGCTCTCCAGTCAGGCCGTCGTATCTTGCGCCGTCTGAGGAAGGCAGACTTGGCTCATGCCCGGTCTGGTCCTGCACGTCTTACTAGCACCATCTGTCCGAGTTCCAGGCTTTCTCCCGAGTATCAAGCTAGCGCCATGCGTGATAGCAGCACGCACACATGCCGGGGCTTTGGGCTGCTACTTTTGAGCGTGGCGGGTGGGCCCACCTGTACGGGTCTGTTTGAATGGATGTACCATCTCGGAAACCTAAATCTCGCGGTTCCGAAGTCGCCGCCTCCCTGGGCGCCGAAAGTGATGGCAGAGGCGGTCTTGCCGTTTCCAGGCCCTCGGACTCGGGCGCCACTGGCATTGGACAAGACCCACATATCCACACTGCGCGGAACTTTTATCGGATGAAACATTGGAGTCGGCGCTGCCCTGCAGACTGGGACGGATCATCCGCGTCAACGCAGCGCAACACGGACCCTGGGCAAAATCCAAGCAGGAAATGCCCGATTACTGGAGGAGGCCATGATAGGGTGCCAATCCACCGTGAGGCGCCAAACTGGACGATGAACCAGGACCTGCAGAGAGCAGAGCAGCGAGCGAGGGCGGATTAGCTTCGACCGCCGGAACGGGGAGGTGAATAGGCCACCGGTATGTTCCACCCTTCCTTCCTCCTCCCCTCGGGCATTGTGCTCCTATCATTCGCACGCCATTCACTGCTGCGGTACCCACCTTGGCGCAGAGATAGCAGTTCGGATGAGAGAGAAATCTCAAGCCCCGAGGAGGAGTCATATATATTATGGGGAGCCTCCGCCGTTCGTTCAATTTCTCCAGCCTTTGCGTGTTCGTGCTCTTCCTTCGCGTGTTTGCCTTCTTCTTCAACTCACCAACATACGCGGCCCGGTATTTGCAAGACTAACAGCAAGCAACTCCGAGTTCACACAGCAGCTGCTTCACTGCCCACCATGGAGTACCCCATCATTGCCTCGAGCCACATCTTGGCCCTCGTCTTCCTTCTTGCCCTCTACATTGCAGCCAAGTCCATCTACCGCGTTGTGTTCAGTCCCTTGGCCGGGTTTCCAGGCCCCCGCCTTGCCGCGACCACGAAGCTGTACGAGGCATATCACATGATCATCAAGGATGACTGGCTGGACACCCTGGAGCGGCTCCATCGCCAGTACGGTAGGTCGTCGTCCTCCTTTCCATGTGTTGTGGGCGAAGACTGACACATGTATCTGCTTGTCCAGGACCTGTGGTGCGAATCGGCCCAAAAGAGCTGCACTTCAATGACCACGAGTTCTGCTTGTCGTTTCACAAGCGGACCGACCTTAGCAAGTGCACCAACTACTACGGTCTGCTGTCGACCCTGCTGGGCGGCATTTCCAGCCCTCACGGCCATGCGGAGCGCAAGTCCATCATCCAGCCCCTCTTCAGCGGCAAGACCCTGTCAGAGTTCTCCAAGACAACCATGGACCGCCACATCGAGTCCCTTCACGATCGCCTCTTATCTGACCTTCATGACGCCCCTGTAAACAGCACGCACTACCTCTGGGCGTACACGAACGATATCATGGTCTCGTATCTCGTCGACAAAGACATGGGCTATCTCTGGGACAAGGATCTGGCCAAGGTCCACGACTCTCTCCGCGCTTTCAGCTCCATCGAATTTGCCACCGTCCTTCGCGCCATGCCTCCCATCAAGAAGCTCTTTGACGTGTTCCCGTCCCTGCGGAAGATCTCACCACTCAGCTGGCTCGACGAGGTGAGTAACACGTTGGCATGCCATGGATGCAAATCATGCTGACTTCGTTCCTGTTAGCTTGTCTTCTCTCACCTCCAGGACATCGTGGACGATGATCTTGAGAACCGCCACGGCAAAGACCACAGCAGCGTCTTGGCCCGGCTGTGGAGAGGAATCGGAAACAACCAGCTCGTCGGCCAAGAGGCGGCACAGGCCATGTTCATCGGCAACGAATCTCTGCTCAGCAATCTGACCTGCCTGCTGCACTACATGATCCAAAATCCAGAATGCGTCGACCAGCTGAGAGCCGAGCTCGACACGCTCGACATTGGTCTTTACGGACACAAGGTGTGGCGTGACCCCAAGGTCCTGCAGCTGCCCTATTTGGTATGACACTCCTCTCCGTAACTTGATCATCTCCCGCTGACTTGGACTCTCAGGATGCTATCTGCCGCGAGTCCACGCGTTTGAGCTCGCCTTCCTGGCACCGACAGCCCAGAATGACGGCAGAGCCTGTGGAGTATCACGGCACTGTTATCCCAGCAAATGTATGTGCGAAACCGAGACGGGGAGGCAAAGCCGTTCCATGGACCGAGAAGGATGCTGACGAGATCACAGGCAAGCATGAGCTTCACGCTCCGACTCCTTGAGCGCGACCCACAGATCTATCCCGAGCCGGAGAGCTTCGCGCCCGAGCGGTGGATGGGCCAGAGCCCGGAGGCCCAGAAGAACAGGATGCGATCACCCACATTCGGCACAGGTTCGAGAACGTGTCTCGGACAGTTGTGAGTTCCGACTGCGCCTTCAATCCTTCCTCTCCGTGCGGATTGACAGGTGCTGACGTGTGCAACAGCATTGCCCGCCAAGTCCTACGAAAGACCCTCGCTGCTCTCATCTACAACTTTGATCTTTCTCTTTGGGATGAGGAGAAGGACAGAACCGAGGGTTACCGCTACCTGAACACGTACCCGAGGAAAGGAGCCGAGGGCTTCCTCAACCTCCGACTCAGTCCGAGGTTCAAAAGCGAAATCAGTCCGAGTTGAGTGCAAATCTTGCGAGACATGTCCTTCACGGGACGATTTTGTCCCCCGATACCCTGCTAGATCTTCAAGTGGCATGGTTTGGCCCTATAGAGGAATAGAAAGATGTGTCTGTGGAGTGTATGGTTGATTGTTTTTTTGCGGGAATTTTGGATTTTGGGGAGTGTCTGGCGAGAGAAGTCAGAGCTGTGACATCTCAGACAGACCACATGCAGGTACATGATGGCTGTGGGTTGATTCGAATGCATGCATAACTTATGATTCGTTCTTGTGATGGAAATACCAGTCAGTCGGACCCAAACACGCGAGGAAAATCCGACATTCAGTCAGCAGATGTGATCTTGTGTCAGAACCAAAGCTCTGTTGTGTGAGATCAGGGGTCAAGTTCGAGATTGACAACAGACACACCTGTGTGGTTCGGTTAGCGCTCGCTGGACGTCATCTCTTACCAATCCCATTGGGTATATGTAGTGTGGTGTCCATGCAGATAGATCCAACAGCGTGGCGATATTGAATCCTAATGCTACCCTGGATGCATGCACGAGCAAGCGACAGTTTGGTTGGGGGGTCTCGGCATCCGTTGCAGAGCCACTGTGAAGGGGAAAAGAGACAGAACAAAGGAAGTCCTTGCAGAAGAGCTGCAATTGCACATGCAGCCAAGCTGAGAGGAATAGTATGTCCCTACCAGTCCACCGCATTTCTGCTTTTGTCACGATAGGCTTGTGTGGGTTGACGCAACGTGGAAGCCAAACGCCATTGTCAAGTCCAACGATTATTGGCTGAAATGAACCCCGGCAATAACGGTTTGGAACAATGGAAACAATGAAATTGTAATGATCATGCTATTTTAAAATGACGCTCGCTAGTATTCGGTACCTACTTTGAAACAAGAGGCTTCTTGACAAAGACACTGCTCTCCCAGCCGTCGATCTCGTCGACGGTCGTCTCGCGTATGAGCTCGTATTTCCCAATCTTTGGCAAGATGATGGCCCACACGAGATAGTAGACGCCGCCAGCGCCGATGATGGCGAAACCGACGACGCAGTGGATCCAGTAGGGAAGTGTCTCGTAGATGTTCTGTCCGGCCTCGGGGGGCACAAACGGCGCAGCAACGAGGTAGGTGTTGCTGAGCATGAAGAAGATGACGATGGGCATCGTGGCTGAGATGGGGGGATTCCAGTTCCACTCCTTGCGGTTGAGATGCAGATGCAGCAGACCGGCGGCGACAAACGTGTTGACGATGGCCAGGGGATACGAGATGAGGCTGCGTGCAATGTTAGGAATGGTGTCTGGTAATAGGGGGGAAATAGGAAAAGAGGGTCGGGGAAAAGGGGGACACTTACTTCAAGATGAAGTTGTAGGCATCTCCCGGCGGCGGAGCAAGCATGATGATGACGGACACAAGCCAGTGCTCAAACAGACCAGCCAGGGGGGCGTTGAAGGGTTTGTTGCTGGCCCAGAAGTGGGAGAATGGCAGAACACCCTCGCGGCCGAGCTCCTGCACGAGACGACCCTGCGAGAAGATGACGCTGAGAACGTTTCCAAAAGCGGAAAGGGCCACAAAGACGGAGAGGGCGCGCTCGGCGGTGCCGCCAAACACGTTGCGGAAGAGGGATGCGGCGACAAGGCGACGGGCGGCCAGGATCTCCTCCTTTGGCACGGCGGCGAAGTAGGCAATGTTGACAAACATGTACAGGATGGAGATGACGCCGATGGCCATAGGCGCGGCAATCTTGAGCGTTCGGATGGGGTTCTTGGTCTCGCTGAGGGCGTAGTTGGCGTTGCTGTAGCCGATGTAGCTCCAGATGACGTTGTAGAGCGCTGTGACAACACCGTAGGCACTTCCCGTGGTCCCCTCAAAGGCATTCGTGAAGTTGTGGGGCTTCTCGTCCTCGGGCAGCTTGACGTGACCGGCGAGAGCAACCCAGCCGGCAACGACAATGATCAGGATGATGAATACCTTGATGGCGCCCAGGACGTTCTGGAGTCGGATCCCCCACTTCAGCGCTGTGCCGTGGATGAGGAACGCGGCCGTGATGCAGGCCAGGCCGATTACACGCTGGTTCCAACGCCCAACCTCGATATTTGCTGCGTGTAGAATGTACTCACTATCACGGGGCACCCGTTAGTGGGTGTTCGTCTTCAAGTGCCAACACAACCTGAGCTATGGTATTCGCACGGACTGGAGCTGAGGATCGGGGATAGGGGGTACGGAGGGTGCAACAGAGAAAAAAAGGGGGCCGCACCCAAAGACAACCGAGTTGCCACTGGCCCAGCCAAGCAGAACAACATAGCCGGTGTACAAGCTGGTGGTGAGGAACTTTGGCTTCCGGAACACGTATTCCAGATAGTTCTTCTCGCCGCCATTTTTGGGGATGGCCGTGCCGAACTCAAGGTAGACGGCCGTGCCGGCCGCGGCGATTAACATGCCCGCCACCCATATGAGCAGCGAGAGTCCAACACTGCCCGACAGGGCGAGGATTGCGCCGGGCGTCGCAAAGATGCCCGTGCCAATCACGCGGTTGACGATCAAAAACGTCGCCGAAACAACACCAATGTGTCTCTTGGCCTCCCGCGCCTGCTCCAGCTGTCCTAGTGCCGGATGATATGTCAGCACAGTGCAGCATCATCTCGCGGCGGAAGGATACAAAAGCGGGCTTACCAATTTGACTGCTGTCTTCATTTTCGGGCTTCGAGTCCGCTGTGGAACAGGCCTCTTCGTATTTTGGGGGCGGTGGTGTCTTGCCCGCGTCTGCAGACCCATCCTCGCTGACTCGCGACGAGCTTAACTTGGATTTTGACATTTTGCACTCGACTTGGCAGCGTGACACAAACAGTCCAGCAACCTGCGGACAGCGCGTCGGGCCTGACTAGGTTTTATCATTTGTGCTGCCGGGCCCCATTCTGCCCGAGTACGACGACTGGACAAGGATACGGTCGTCGTCACTGGACACAGCGTGCATCAGGGATATGAGAAGGGGAGGCCACAAAGGGCGTTGCATCGGCCCGCCGCCGCGTCCAGGCCTGAGTCCTGACTCGCCCAAGGATGATAGTCGCAATCGCCACCAACGTGGTGGATATCCGGTGTGTCATGATTCGTCCTTTTCGCTGTTGACCCCCAATGGTGTGCTTAGACGCCATCCAGAAAAAAAATCCCTTCCTTGCTTTTCGCTTTCGTTTGTCTGTCGCGTCCAATCAGAAGCAACGAGTTTGACAGAACGTCCCACCCTAGCATACGCACCCCAGAAATCCTGATTCAGGCACCGAACAGTAAGCAACGGATTGAGCCGACAACCTCTGTCCTATCCGCTCCTTTGGCAGAGAGAAGCCCGTCGATTATTTGTATCTGGTCGGACCTTCAAGAAATCTGGGAGCCGATCGGCGCCGGGTCCATGGATGATTCAAACTCCATTGCCTCCCGTCTCTGCCGGTTGTCGTTGTTTGTCGCCGTATGGAATATTGGTATCTGAGGCGTGTGTTGCATCATGTCCATGGATGCTCCTTGTAATCGGCATATTTCCCCTGAACGCAGCATCCAGGGGGGTCTTCAAAATTCCCAACTTGGACAGAAGATGATACTTGAGTTCCAAGATAGACACTGTTCAGTCGTGATGGATGTATACAACACCCAAGTCGGCCTGGCGTAACTTATGCCAATGCTGTCACTGTTAGTCTGCCTACCTAGTGGAAAACCACTGTACCCGCTGGGTACTGAACCCTTCTTCAGATGTGGGTATGTCACCACTAGTGACAATAGGAGTGAACTCGTCCGCTCGAATGTTCTGCAGAGCAACAACTTCATTCATGATCGTTCTCTTTCTCTCTGCCAAAAAAAACGGAACGCTGTCTCGAAATTTCTGGTGCCATGTCGAATCTTCCACTGCAGAAAATGCAGCCAGTAACTAGTACCTAGATTCGTACAAGGTGCTAGTAGTTGCCCATCAACTACTCACTTGAGGTTCTGTTGATCGACACATCGCGCTTTTCACTTGATGTTTCGCTCGCTTGTTGAAATTATTTGTATTTGCTCAACTTCCAGGCTACATAGATTCCACAGCGGAATGCGCCTTGAGAAGGGAGAGACATATTAGTACTAGAGACAGCTGATAGCAACAATGCAGGCTGGGTATCTTGAAAAGCAAGCCTAGTTGATAGACAATTCTCATATCATGTCCGACGCTCAATCCTTCTTGGTGAAGGAATCATCAGCCACGTCCACCGGGCCCCCCTGGATAGGCGCAATGCCAATAGACTCGGTGGGCGGGCCACGATAGTTCTTGCGGCCCCAGAAGATATACCAAGCCAAGGAAATGGCAACGAAGCCAACAAAGACAACGGGCGCATAGTTGACGGTGGCAGCGGTCACCGGCAGGTACGCAGGCATGCAGAAAAGAGGGACCGCGAGAAGCGACCAAGCTGGGCAGGCGAAAAACAGATCAGCAAATGTTGGACTTGAAGGGCCCGGGAGTAAATACCTATAGCGACGGTGTTGCAAAACCAGCCAAGTTTGTGGCCAAGGGGAAACTTAGCCGCTTTCATCTGGGCACGCCCTTCGATCATGGAGGACACAATAGGTGCTGCGTAGGACAGGGTCAATGAAATGACGCCAACGCCAGAAAAGGCGTTGAAGGCGGTTGTAGAGCCAAAGTAGATGAGGCCCAGCACGATCTGAACGGCCATTGACAGCATCATGGCGTTTAGGGGTAGCTCGTGAGTAGTATGAACCTTGCTCCACATCTTGGAGCCAGGGATAGCGCCGTCGCGAGCAAACGCCCAGGTGCAGCGAGATGCGGCCGTGGTGCAGGCCGTTCCGCACAAGATGGATAGGACCATCAACGGGAGCAGCAGGGCAATGGCAGCACCCGAACTTCCGACAGCGGACTTGATGATGGTCGGCACGGGCTGACCCGATGGCAGAGCGACCAGGTCGGCGACGTTAGGCAGTACAAACATGAGGGGGACTAGGAAAAGGAGCCCGCCGAAGGTGTTGATAATGATGGTAATAACCATGGCTTTGGGGACCTGGGTGGAGGGATGCTCGACTTCCTCGGTCATGCTGATGATCATGCCAGTCGAGGACGTGGCGTATGCGGCATGCAGCAGGCCGACACAGAAGGCCCATCCATCCGGCCAGCCAGAGGAGGGCTCAAAGTCGCCGAAAGCGAACGCGGCGTCGCGGCGTCCCTCCTTGGCCACGGCGAGGACGGTGATCATGATGGCAATGAGGCCAGCAAAAGTCCAGAAGATGGCAAAGGTCTTTTGGGGGGATGATTAGGTCAGCGTGATGTCGCGCGTGTACAGACGGCCGGTGCGGTTGCCACGGCCCCCGGGAGAGGGATGTGGGACGAGAAGAACGGGGGAGTGAGGAAATGCGGGGGGAGGAAACACAAAAACTGACATCCAACAGCGGCAGAAACTTGTTGCCAAAGACAGAAATGGCATTGCACAGCAGGGTGATGGCCAAGAAGGTCAGGAACACCTGGTACGTCTCGGCCTGCCACACGCCGACGCCGGGCTCCGACTCGAAGACATTGACGCAGGCAACAAAAAACAGGGTGGTGCCAAACTGCACAGCGAGGGTGATGGTGATGTTGCCGACGACGTAGGCCCAGCCGCAGGTGTAGGCGAGAACGCGACGGATGGAATGGGGCGCCAGCATGAAGGTCTGGTAGTAGACGCCACCGGCGGTCGGATACACGGACGTGATCTCGCCGAGCGATGCGGCGACGCAGAGGATGATGAGACTGACGAGCACCCAGCCCCAGATGACGACAACGGGGCCGCCGCCCTGCAGCGGGTAGTACAGCGTGGTGGCCAGGCCGTAGGGGATCGAGGCGAGCACGAACGACATGAAGGCCACGTGCCAGGTCGATCGCGTGCGCACCAGCTCGGACTTGTAGCCCAGGGCCTGGAGCACGTCGTCGGCAGAATCGGAATCTTTGTCGCGTTCGCCCCCGATTGCCCGTGTCCGGACGGCCGACCCGTGCGACCCGCGCCGGCCCGCATCGGCGCTCGGTAGGAGGCCGCTCATGCCGTCGCGTACCCTGGAGATGGGCGATCCGGCTCAAGTACTGGTAAGACGTCGGCGCGATGTATTTCGCGTCGCTGCTGCTGCTCGTGGTGGTGCCGGTTCTGCTGTTGGGGAAAGATGGGAGTGTTGGAGATGCCAGAGCTGGTGCCTGGCTCCCTTTTCCGTTTTTGTTTTCTTTGGCACGCGCTGCATGGGTCGTGGAAGGGTTTTCCTGGCTCGCAAGCGAGACAAAACTGGACGACTGCTAGGACCAATCGCTGCTGTCACGGAGCGGTGGAGTACTCTGGGGGAGGGTCGCCGTCTATGGGATGGGTTGAGATTACGTACGGGATTTGCTTCAGAACTGGCGGGCTCCTCACCCAGGCGTGGGCGAGCGTGGGTCGGTTCGAGTTATCTTACACAGTACGCCTGCAGGGTTGCCCGTGCGGTGCCGTCACTGCGACGCGCCTGCCGGATCCTGACGGCCTTCACATGCCCACTGGCAAAGCAATCCGGGTTGCCATTTTCGTGCACCACAGCCGACCTGCCGAGGGTAGGAATTTGGAGTCCTCCTCCTCGCCGAGATGGGAGAGGATATCAAGCGCCAGCCAAAAGCGTGCATCACAGCTGCTGGACCACGATACTGAAAATTCTCAGACAGCCCACTCACAAGATTCGTTCCTGCCACCTGCCGCAGCCCGTCCGATAAGGACCGCCCCGACATGATGCAGAGCGGAGTTCGGGGGGACCGTGCGTCTTTGCGTTGCATCATCGCCCCACCTGCAGCGGAGCTTATCATGGGACCCCGTGGGCTCCACGGGGTCGAGCCTGCTGGGCTTCCGCTTTTTTTTTGCTCTCTGTTTCGAGGCCCTTGGTGGGCAAACCCGAGGAGGCGGTCTTGAACGCCATCAAATCCATCTGGCAGGTGTCGGAAACTCCTGGAAAGAGCCTGTATTGTGTTGGATATCTCAGCGAAAATGCAAGCGCGACCTTTGTGCGCTATCTCGCGCCAAGAGCCGAAGGAGCCCAATCCCCAATGCCGTCCACGCGGAGACCCCGGCGCTCCTTTTCGGCCCGTTGGCAACACACCCAATCCAAAACCGTTGGTATCGGTGCGAAAAGTGCACCGCTCAGCCACCGGCGACCCGCGGGCACCACACCCTGCCGTCGCGACAACCGACTCGCACCTAAAGCTGGTGGCCACCAAGCGATAACCAGAGCGGAGCCGAACCGCTCAATCCTGGAATGGCCAGTCGAGAGACGGTCCCGACGGTGCGGCACGCTAACTGGCGACAAAGTTCCTTGCCCTTGATTGGTTGGACGCATTGAAGTCTGTAGAGGTCCAGACCACCCGGCGCTGCCCGACAGGCAGCAGCACGTGCGCTTCTGCCTCGAATGGCCGACGTTGTGCACCTTGAGACAAGGAGCCTGCCTTCATAAAAGCGACTCATCGTCACTGGGTTGATTGTGTCTTGTCTGCGGACTGGATCCTTCGAAGCAAACCCCTCTAAATACCTAGGCGCTACGGACCCGCATTCCGAGGCAGAATGCTATTGTCGGGAGATGCATGCAGCCATGCCCTCAAATATGTCTGTCCACGTCTTATCTCGCGACTTCTGCCGCGCAAATGTCGTCCTTTGGAGTTGTGCAAAACCCTCCAGTGTCTGGCCCGCATCAGTGACTGTTGCCCTGGATTCCACTGACAATATCATTGGAAACTTGGCTGATGGTAAACAAGGAGCCACCTGCAACTCCTAGGCAGAAGACTTGGAACTCTCCACGTCCAACACCCGCTCAAGCAGTCTTGAGCAGTGAGGTAGCTGCCAGGCCACTTGTGAGGGGAATATTCGAGTGATACAGTGAATTGGTCACGAGGTCTCTCTCTACCTACCTAATACCTTACCTGCCGGAAACGCCCGCCTGCCCAGCTGATGTTGGCCCTGGGGTGTTCTCTAGTCGGCCACACTTCAGCTGGTACTTCAGGGGGAATTCAAAGTTCCAGATAAGATTCGCTTCTCCAATTGAGGGGGCCGAGCAATGGGCAATCGTACCTACCGTGGCACGCCATCGAACCGCAATTACTCCAACTACGGCGTCAAGACATCGGGGCATTGGGACGTCGGCAGTTGCCACGATTCGTAGGTAGGGGTTTAGGACAAGGGGCTTTCTTGACATCATCATGGGTTGGGTGCCTTTGTCTGAGCCCCCTGACTCGGCAGTTGCTTGCCTCCCGGGAACTTGCGGCCCAGCAAGGCAGTGTGCAGGGACTCGAAACGATATGATGTTGTTTGTTTTCAACCCATGCATCTCCTCAAGCGTCTAGCAGCAATTGCTTGTTTTGATGCGCTATACCGGGTCACCTTCATACCAGGTAGGAACAGTCTGAGAGGAAAGGTCCGCCACATTGATCAATACACCCCTGATTGGGACGCCGCTTGACAGCCGCCTTTCCATATGCATGTTCGGCCATAAGAGTACGGACCGATCGGTTATTCCTTATTATATTAATTTCGTCACCGGGTCGGGCATTTCGCGGTAGCCTCTCCCGAAACCCCACTGGCTCACCCGGAATAGACAGTTCATTCTTATCTGCCTCCGTGCACTCTCAAAAGTATGTTGAGACTGCTACAATTCTCGATTTCTTTGCTGGCCTGCTCTGATGTTACGTTGGGGATTGCTGGTACATCGGGCTGGTGAGTTGGCGGCAGTTTACTCGATGCATTGCAAAAGGGAGAGTCGGAGGGCACTGGGGCTGGTCGGGAAAGGGGCAAATACGCACGACCGGATATGATCACACAACCCTCGGCACAGTTGGTTAATTACAACCCGTACATAGTGTGCACTATAAGCAAGCTTTTCGATGGGGTCACGCAATACATCCGCGTCGTGGGTGGACCAATCCACAATGCATTCGCCCTCGGCCTTAGGGAAGCAATCTAAACGTAGTGATGGTTTGTTCTGGAAGCTATCAGAGTAACATCGCCCAGTTCTTGACAGCGGGAAAGCCGCTAAAGCAAACTGCGAATGGGGGTCGCGGGGCCAATCCCAGGCCTTGGTTGTTTTCGCAAGATGCCAGCAGGACGGCAATGCAACCCCACACACACCCGGGAAGATGCGAATCTGGGGCCCCAGTTCCCGGGTAAATCTGGGGTTGCTCAGGTTTCGTGCTGCAATGCCGCAGGAATGATACACAAGAATAGCGCCAAATATCATTCCTAGTGGGAACGGCGCTCAACAATACGTCGAGGGGCCAACCACGCGCAGAGTCTACCTAGCTTCGCTGTCGTACTTTTGAAGGAACAGCCGGGGCACTACACATCAACTGTTGTTCTGGCCATCTTCACGGCGTGACAGTCTCGTCCTGTGAAACGCCCCCTCCGACAGTAGGAAGCCGAAAGATTGTAAAGTGGCTTTGCAAACGCCATCCCACGAGGCTTCGAGATGTCGTACAACTTTACTAACGCCTTCAGGCGACGCCTGCTATGAGCTTCAGGTGTCTGCACAGGCCGACCACGTACCTAATTATGACCAAATTTGCCGTTCCACTAGAGTGCGGGACATCCCTTTCGGTCATTGTGCACTACGTCGGACTGAATTGGGTAAAGTTAGCATTGCTGCCAAGGATATGTCCCTCCCTTGCTCCCACGTTGTGGCAGTCCTCGGCCGTTATTTCGATTGGCCACGAGCACCTGCTACTGATATTGTCAATATAGAGCGCACGACCACATGACTCGGCATTTTGAACCAAGGTACAGTGGCGGCAGTTATCCACAAGGGCTCTACAGGCCGTGGCTCTGCGCCTTGTTATTCTCCTTAAAAGGGGGTCTAGCCGGGCTGCGACAGCGCCTCGTCATGTCCCTGCTTGGCACCCGCATTCGCTCGTGTTGAATCTCAGTCCCAGCCTCAGTCTCAGACACTCGGAATCGAATCGTCCAAGTTGCCTACCTACCTCCCTTAGGTACAAGTTACTCCACGACGATGAAGCTCCTGACCACCATCCTCGCGGTGGCGGCGATCGCTGAGGCGGCGCCGTCGGACTCGACGCCCGCGTGGCTCAAGACGGTGCAGAAGCGGCAGGGCACTGGCGGCACGACCATGTTGCGGTTCGGCTGCTCCAACATCGTGATCGACCGCATCGACCCCCTCGTCAACCCCGGCCAGGCGCCCACGGGCCATATCCACCAGATCGTGGGCGGAGACAACTTCAACGTCACCATGACGACGAGCGATGTGTCGACCGGTGCCCAGTGCACGAGCTGCCAGGCGTCGGAGGACTTCAGCAACTACTGGACCGCGAACATGTACTTCAAGCACAAGAACGGCAGCTTCAAGCGCGTGCCGCAGGGTGGTGCTGCGTGAGTCTCTTCTCTTGTCTCCATAACCATCTTACTAGTAGTTGGGAGGGGAGGCTTGCCAAACTAGGGACTGCGGACTGAGTCTGATCTCTCATCTAGATACCAATTCAACGACCGATTCAGCACCCAGACGCAGGGTGGAATTCTCGTCTACTACGTCTCGGCACAGCCCGGAAAGATCACAGCCTTCAAGCCGGTACGTTTGCAATGACTTGTAAAACGACAACAAGACACGTGCTGACCACGAAACTCGCTGTAGGGCTTCCGCATGCTCTCGGGTGATCCCATGCAGCGTACGGCCATCTCCACCATGAAGAGGCAGAACTGCTTCCGGTGCTACACAGGCCCCAACTTCCAGGGAGACAACGGCGCCCCCTGCCAAGACGCCGCGTATGTGCCATACCACTATCACCACCTTCCAGGCCATCCCGGTCTGGCGGGCTGTTGCACCATGCACATCTACTGACACAGTCTACAGTAACGACCACCCCGGCCTGCCCGAGAAGGCGTGCGCCGGCGGCATCCGCTCAAACATTCACTTCCCGACGTAAGTCCTTGGACCTCATTTATCCGTCTCCGTTCCTAACCGTGTTCAAAAATCAGATGCTGGGATGGCAAGAACCTCGACACCCCGAACCACAAGGACCACGTCGCCTACCCGGTCAACGGGCCCGCCACCTTCCTCAGCCTCGGCGGCAACTGCCCGGCCACCCACCCCGTCCGAATCCCGCAGCTGATGCTCGAGGTCGTCTGGGACACCACCAAGTTCAACGACAAGTCGACGTGGCCCGAGGGTGTGAAGCATCCCTTTTACCTCAGCACTGGAGACAGCACTGGCTTTGGCCAGCATGCCGACTACGTCTTTGGGTATGGACGCACCCCCTTTTCTTTTTTGTTCTCTGTCTGTTGTGCAAAGGTTCCAGTGATGGCTAACACTTTCTTCTTTCTGTAGATGGAAGGGAGACTCTCTCCAGCGTGCCATGGACGCGTCCAACTGCTTCGGCCCCACGTGCGGAAAGGACTTCAAGAGACAGACCATCGATCAGGCCTTGGCCTGCAAGGTTGGCGCAAAGGTCAAGGAGAACTACGACCAATGTAAGGAAACTGTCCTGCCTATTCCCCCGAAAGGCGCACACTAACACTGAGTTAGGGTTCACCACTCTGCCGGGCCTCGAGAGCATGTAAACCCCAACTCAGCGCGACGCCTGGCATGGCAGCCGAGCATAGGAGAGTTTGGAATGTTAGGTCTTGGACAGGGAGCATAGGATTGGGTATAGGGGGCTGAATGGAGAACTTGAAGCATTTCAGACTTGGGCTTTTAGAGTAGAACAAAAGCCTTCAAGTGCTCGGGGAAGATGCCCAGACCAGCCGTGTCATCATTTAGTACAATTATATTTCATCCGTCTACTTTTTGACTCGTACAATTAGTTGTGTATCAACTGTCTTAGTATGAAATGTCTGGACAATAGAACTACCTGGTAAGATTCGATGTTCATTGTTTTGGCTGTCTATGTCCGAACGAAGTTGTACCAATGTAACCTAGTTAGGCAATAGCACCAGGTAGTATAGCACGAAAGTGGCAGGCGTTTTGGTCTTATCTCACACGTAAGCTGATGAGCATTGAGGATATCGCGTAACTATCCAAGCGCCAGCTAAGTGCTGAGTCGTATGGAATACGAACAACAGTAGGCCTAGGGCTCCCCTCATGTACATGGATCCCAGATGAGATGTTTATAAGATGGGTGCGATGGTCTTGTTACGGCATCGCGTGAAGATGGTAACTGCCTACCTAGCTATCTCCCAAATACCGACTTTTACATCATTCTCATCCGGACGGGCGACCTGCAACACTCGCATAAACCCTCTCCCATCATGCGGATTTCATCTCGCAGTTTACTCCCCCTCGGGTCTCTGTTTCTGGCTGCATCTGGAGCTGTGCACAATCTCTTTGTGGGAAATTTGAACCGGCCTGCCTGCCTCGGTACACTCTCTCGAGTTCGACGACGAGACCAATGGCTTCAAGCTTGTGCGCACAACGGCGGCCGATGCAACACACGCCTGGATAGCTTTCGATGTCAGCCTCTAGAACTAACCGAAGCTTGCCTCCCCTTGTCAGTTTGTCTGACAACCATGCCCAAATAGCACTCCAAGAAGAACATCTACGGCGCCAGTATACAAACACCCCGGATCTCTAGCTATCGGGTCTCAAGTCCCACCACGATTGAGCTCGAGAGAAGCATCCCAGCCGCGAGCACCTGCTTCAACAGGACAAGCGCGTTTGTAGAGGCAATGAAATCCCCGCCGTATCATGTCTTTTCGGTATCGTGGCCAGGGCCCAACTCCTGCGGCATGAGCCTCCCCGCCAACAGCAATGGCTCTCTGGGCACGGTGCTCGACTCGTGGAGCTACGCGAATAGCTCAGGGGTTCACGGCCTAGCTCTCCGAGAGGCTGACGGACAGCAGCTAATCTACTCGGCCGACCTCAACGGGGATCTGGTCTGGACTCACGCAGTTGACCGGGCGAGCGGAGAGGTCACCGAGGTCGGCCAACTCAGTACAACCCAATCAGGCATGCATCCAAGGCATCTAGCGTCCCACTCGAAAGGAAAGTACCTCTATGTTTTGATGGAGAACGACAATTCCCTCGTGCAGTTTGATCTGGACCAGCAGACAGGATCGGCCGCCAAAGAAGGAGTCCGGCACCTCCTCTACCCCGAAGGTGAGATTTCGTGGGTCGTTGCCGTGCAATGGGCTAACCTGTGTTGGTTCGCACACTAGACAAGAACAGCTCCATGTACTGGTCTGCCGAGGTGATGCTGTCGCGTTCCGAGAGATACCTATGGGCGACATCCAGGGCGCAAAGTAACACCACATACCCGGGGTATGTATCGGCATTTCTGCTGTCCGGCGAAGGCCAGATCATTAAGCGCATGTTCATGGTGCAAACCACAACGGTGGGCGGGTGGGCAAACGCCATCAGCCCAGCCCCTTGGAGCGACGAGTACGCCGCCATGGCCGACCACCCGACGGGTTATGTGCAGATGTTCAAGATGGAAGGCCGACAGGAAACAGAACACGGCGTCGAGTACACTACCGCCACTCCAGTTGCTAGAGTGGACATCGCAGATGGTGGCTGCTGTGCGAATGTAATCTGGTATAGCTGAGATCAAAACGACTCACTTTTCGACGCCCCTTTCTGTCGACGGCTTTGATCACAGAAACGTTCAGTTTTATGCGGAAACTCCGTTGCGTATATGTACTAGGCGGCTGTTTATTTATCATCAAAAGTCAAGGCCGGAAATCTCAGACTTGCGCCAGAATGGGTGCTCTCGGGTCCCCTTCCAACTTCCCTCCCTATGCTCTCCAGTACCTGCCGCGCCCTCCTTTCCAGCCAGTTAGTTTCGCGAAGCGTTGCATGACGGAAGCTGTCTTTCGCGTTGCTGGCGCCGTATAGTCAACCGTGTACAGGGACAATGATACCTTGCCGGCCGCTACCACGTAAGTCTCACCGGGTAAGTCGCAGTCCCCATTTAAGCACTGGTTCACGCCAGCGGCGCGAGGGGACAGGTTGGACCACATAAACGTTCCGGGTGTCTTTCCAGGCACTGCGGCGTCCACCTCGGCCTCGCCGGTCATCCTGCTCTGAACCACAGGGACCGACATGAAGTTGTCAGAGAGAGGGGGCATGTTGACGCTCACTCCATACCCGAGCGGCAGAATGGGATGGCTCCGATCGGTGGTCTTGATGATGGCGTCCACAATATTGAACGACAAGGCAGCGACGCGGTAAGCGTCATGCTCGGTGCTGTTCACCTCGTAATAGGGCACCGCCGCGTTACTCCCTGCGATGGCGATGGCGGGGATATTGCGGGCCGTCGCAGCGTATCTAATCCCTCGACATGTCAAGTCAGCCACTGGATCTCGAGAAAAAAGAGTCCGGTGGTGCTTACGCTGCGCCGGCGGTGCCAGAGAGAGTCCAGACGAAGGGGCCGAGGTTCGTCCCGTAATTGGGGCCGGTCAAGACGAGATCAGGGATGGAGAAGTCGCTGAAGTTTGGAAGCACGTGGTCCAGAGCAACAAAGACGCAGGCGGCAGGGGTTCCGTTGTAATACCAGATGTGGCTGTCCATTGGGTCACGGCCGATCGAGGGCGCTCCCGCGGGAACCAAGTTGTACTGCGTCGGGCCCGTGAGGTTTGCTTCGGCTGTGAAATCGACGCGGCCTCCCTGACCGCTTTGCTGGAATGCAGGCGCAACGATGTAGACTGTCCGAGCCGTGATTAGTCAGCTGCTCCTTCCTTCTATGCATCACCACGTTGGCCACCGAGAGCGGGTGACGTGGCAGGGAGCCTTACCATTATGGCCGGCGCCCGTGAGCATGCTGTACAGTTGGCGCAGATTTCCCGAGCCGAAGCCATCGTCGTTGGCCATCAGAATGTTGACACCATTGCAGGCGCCGCCCAGTACCAGCGCGGTACGAGCGAAGAGCGAAAAGAATCGCATTGTGCGGGTGCGAGGGGAGGTTGACGGTCGTAGTGGAAAGACGGTGCGAAAGGGTGGAAGAGTGAGCAGCTGAATGCAAAAGGCAGCCCAACTTCTTTTTGTTGTTTTTCACCGGGGCCGACCAATTCATGGTGGCGAAGATTCCGTCTTGCCGAATCTCGGAGATCTCCATCTCTCCTATCCTCCTTCCTAAACTTGGTTGCTGGCATCCGAACTTTGGGAGCCTCAACTGGCACGCACAGCGACTCAAACAGCACACGCCACTTGTTTTCAGGCTATGACGTAGCACACATCCATCCCATCCCCTCAATTATGCTGCGTTGCCGCCAGAGTAGGGCAATGCCTGTGCGCCCGGACTTGTGTCCGGATCCTTCTCCGTATCTTCGCCGGGCTCTCGGGTCTTTGGAGGGGGACAACTGGACGGAAACGAACACGTTTGATCGCGCACCTTCCTTCCGGCGTCACTCAGGTTCGCAACTGCACGTGCTTTCGCGTTTCACATTGGTGGTCAGGTCTGGGTTGATCGCTGACTAGCGAGCATTGTTTGTTGCATTCACCCCATGTCGGAGACTAGCATACCGTCTGACCCAGCTTGATTAAACCGACCCGCGGACATGGTTTGAGCAGGTCGCGCGCAAAGCCCCGGCGATTCGGACACATCAGCGTCTCCTCGCTCAAGCCTTGCATCTTGGCCTTTGCCACATTCGCGACTCCCCCACACTCGCCATTACCGCGTCTGCGGTACGAAATCGAGAAACTACGGCTACTAGAAAGGACTAGAGGACCGAAGTTGCAAAACTGGGTAACGCCCATGCGATACCATCAACACCAATGACAGTACCATCAGCTGTACTAATCATCTTCATGCATGCTGAGTGGGAGGAGCGACGAAGTCCCTCACACAGTGCTACGATAGTACAAAAGTCCCAAGACACACAGGCACACTTTCGCGTAATTTACGAGAAGCTTCTCGACATGTTGTGGGGTATCTCCCTAGGAAAACCAAAAAAAAAAAAAAAAAAAAAACCTCACAGCCACTGCTCAGCCCCTGAAATGCCGGAAGGGTATCCGAATTGGTAGTAGAGTCGAAGTTTCATAGGGTCTTCCATCCGCAGTTGTGTAGACGGACCCGGGTAAGCGGCGGCCCTGTTGTGTACCCCAAAGTCGCGACGCCGCTCGCGCTAACCAACGTTCACAGGTCCTACAAGAAGCTGTTCGTGGGCTGTGGCATGTTCCACCGCAAATAGCTGTCCTCAGGACCGGCTTCACCAAGCACCCGTGCTCGAATCCGAGGACAACAGCTACACAGGAGTTTGTGCGCAAGGAAGAAGAGGACGAGCTGCTGCCAGTGCCGCCCAGTCCTGGGAGTAAGGTGCTTCACTTTGCGGCGCAGATCCAATCCGCCATTCTCGTTGTTTGCATTGTGTCTGGGTGAGCGGTTGGTCAAGGAACGGCAAATGAGGGAACTTTTATTTCTCTGTTCGAACCTCCGTTTATGCCCCCGTACCCTGTGGTTCTCCCGGCCATATCTCAAAGCACGCCATACGCCTCCCCTGACAGCCCGTGTTAAGTACTCCCGTCGAGGAAGGATTTCACCATTATAAAACACCGAAAAAACAAATCGGCGGAAAGAAAACGTCCCCTCGCCCCGGGGCGGAACAACAATATTACAAGCGTTATGTATCACAGGACTTTGGCAGGCACGAACCATACCCTCTCTGGCTGTCAAACGGCTCTCCCGTACCCAGAATCTTCCTGACGATTTGGGTAGGTTGGGCGTGGATGGTCAACGTCATCGTATGAGACCGTCTACCAAGCAGGTTAGCGTACTGTCTCGGGGAAAGTTTGAACTCTGGTGCTCTTCACAACAAAGTATGCGGGGACGACTGACGATATCATGTTTGACGACGACAAATCGGCCGTTATCTGGTTGGAGGATCTCTTCCTGCGAATCGCTGGTGTCGGTCCGATGCGCCTTGATCGATCTCTTGTCGCTAGAGATGGAGCCCATGGGCAGGTTTTTGCTGCGGTGGCCGCTGCCGTGGCTGTACTGCTGCTTCTTCACACCACCAGCAGAACCATACAGAGAATGTTTTGTTGCTGGCCGGTTGTTGACCAGGATCTTGAGTGCGGGGAGACTGCCGACAACAACGGCTGCGACAGGCACAAGAGTCAGCATTGAGTTCCGGGGTCCCTTAACAGCAAAACACGTGCAACCGAAGAGAGAGACCTACAGATGGAGGCAGTAAGAGTGGACCAGATCATCAAGAGCTTGAGGTCGACGAATTGCTGCTGAACCAGGACCTGCTTTGCTCGGATGATGGCAAAGGCGATCATCACGAAACACAGACCGAAGACACAGACGAGACCCAACTTCTGCTTCAGTGACACCTTCACGTTGTAGATCAAACGCAGGGGCATGGCCATGACTTGTGAGTGTTAGCAACAAGCACAGCAACACGACAGAGAGCTCGAGGATCACCCACTACACAGGTCTGTAAAGACATCAATGGCGGTGCTGTAGTAGACACTCAGGTTGGAGGCCCAGATGTACTCGGGCTTTGCGCACTGATTGAACTTAAAGAAGTTGGTGATCTCGCCGCACGACACACACAGCGTGATGACGCATCCTCCATAGGCTAGGATGGTGAAGGAGGCGAGGAGATACCACACGCGACGGTAGAGGGCGAGCTCTCGGAAGAGCTTGAAGTAGAGGGCCAGGAAGCTCGCCTTGACACACCACAGGACGGTCCAAAACAGGATGATGATGGCGAACTCAAGCCGCAGATAGTCCTCGGTGTTGGTTATCAGCTCGAGCGATAAGGGGATGGAGCCGGTCAGCACGGCCGTGATGTGGTAGAGGCTCGGGAGCTGGATCGTCTCGAGGACGCACAACGTCAACAACGCCGCCAGGGCCGCGAACATGCAGTAGTCCTCGGCAGTCAACCGCCGAACGGTGAACTTGAGGCGTGTGATGGTTCGCAGCCCGACAAGGAGCGCCGCGACGCCAAAACACGTCCATATTAGCGCCAGGAGGGATCGGTGAGGCAGGGCGCCACTGTCTTCGGCGGCCATGATGTTCGACTTGTTCGTGCAGCGTGGCTCCTGCAACTAAGACGCGCCATCGAAGACGGCGAGGGGGTCCGTGCCGCTATATAAGACACACGCACAGCACCGGGAACATCGCGCAACATGGCATGGTGATGGTGGAGACAGGGCACGACATTTGCCTCAAGGACCGGCCCTTTCATTCAGGGGCCGAGGGCGCGCGTGACTGGCTGGTTCCGACAGGGCAGTCACGCTGCAATATCGGCTCAGGAGAGGGCCAGAACGTCTGCTCGGGAGGGGGTCCATGACTTGCTACTTGCTGGAGCATTCGTGCTCGGTATGATCAAGAAAGTCGCCCGTTCACCATAGGCCGACTTGTCCTGACGAGACGCCAATTAATATGGTGTGAAGGCCGAGAAACCGGAGCTCTGTCGTCTGACTGGTCCGCGGGCTCGACTGATTTGCGGTGATGCGGCAGGGGCCGCAGGGGCACCACAACCACTCAAGTGGGATGCAACCACCATCTTTTGCCTCGCCCCCCTACCAAATTGCCCGCCAATACGACCTCGACTCCAGTCTCCCAGTGCCAGGTCGCGCCCTCAATCGCCAATGGGTCCCCGTAAAAGCCATCACACATATATACGAACCCGACAGTTTTGTGGGCTGCGGGGAGACGCGGCATATGAGCTGCGAGCTGTGGCCCCCATGGCCCAGCGGGTTTGGGACTGAGCTCAGCAATGGTAGCAGCGGGGGCCAGGAACCACGAGGAGGGATAAATCCAATCCGAACGGTCGAAAACAGGATGGCTGCGGTTGCTGGTTTAATTACGGATTCCCTCCCCAGCTTTATCATGCGGTCTGTCGCGAACGCCTGGAGTGTTCCTGAATTCCCAGGTTTTCGGATCGGTTGACCAACCTCGCCCGAAACGCTCCAAAACCCCTCATCGTGGGAGGTGGGAGAGACGACGTGACGACCAAAAGAGGGAAAGAGAAAAGAGGGAGGTGGACCCTAGTGACGGTGGCTTGCTGAAGCAGGGCTCGCAGCCAATAACATACCCCTGATACTCGAGCTCGCCACAGCAAACAGGAACGGGCAGAGCGAATCACCCCCTGACCATGTCGAAGCAGATAACAACGAGGAACCAATCGCTTTTCGCCTCTGCGTGTTCTCGCCGTCACGCCCAGCCACCATGCAAGGCCCGCATCCGGCTGGAGGGTTCCGCGTCTCTCAACCCGCGCGAGATGGAGGGAGACTGGCCCAGCGGTGGTGTGGACAAAGTCTCGGAACTTGGAAGCATGTCCCCACTGCCCCAGATGGTGGGTTATTCTTGATCACGGGGACGGCCACAAGACCAGACGTGTGGCCGCGGAGGCCCCTATATGATTTGGGCGCCCCTTCAAGCCCTCGGACCATGATTTACAGGGCGGTCACGGTCTCGCCATGGATCTCGCCAACTCTCGTTTCAACTCTCGCTTCGACTTCCTCCTCCGGTGGTGATGTCAAACATTGCCAGGCTGCGTCAGCGCTGGCGTCTGCTGCCCGGCCAGCGAGCTCCCGAGCCGGGTCTCGCCCAGGGCTGGCTCGGGCGCTGGGCAGCCCGACCGGCCACTGTCCAAATGGTATCTGGCACGTGGCGCCAGCTTCGACCGACTGGACCGACTGGACCGACTGGTCCTTGACGGGCGGCTCTCGGCAAACCCCAAAACGCGTCCGCAACCCAGCCCAACCATCAATTGCAGCCATGGCCGCTCTGCCACGCAACGCAACGACCGTGTGCAAATATCGCTCTGTCGCCATGGCCACGCCGGGAAAACCGAAAAGCTTTGACGATGCGAAGGGAACTCTGGACGGGGCATGACGCATTTTTGGGGACCCAATTTCGGGAGGGGGAGGGGGATCCAGATTTTTTTTTTTCCTTGACCGCCCACGGAAGTCTTCTGGAACCGATTCGTTGCAGGGATGTGGGCGGGCGCGTCAAAGCCCAGGGCTGGGTGATTGCCTGCCCAGGCTGACCGCCTTGGCGGCGTGTGGGAAGGAAAGAGGGGCCGACGCGGCCCAGCCACTGAGCACGCCGTGTTTCTGCCAGTTGCCCGAAAGTCCCGCTACGAATCCACTCCAGCATTGCCGAACACGTCATTTGGACAGCCGGCCATGCGGGGTGAGAAAGGTTTGCATGCGGCTGCCTTGGCCACCGCTGGCGAGGATGCCTCTGATGCATCGCTCGGCGGGATACCACGAATACGGCGACGACACATCGACGAGCAGCAGACCCAAGCGTCCGTCTCGGCCTAGCGCCGACCAACCCGTGCCGCCAGCTGGGACCGCCGGCGAGGCGGTTGGCGCAGCCACCATGCCACCCATCCACCGCCTTGGATTTTTTCGGGTTCCTTGCAAAAAAAAAAAAAAAAATCAAATCGCAAATGGACAGCGACACGGAGCACCAAACCAATGGTTCCAACATTGGCTTGGACGATTCGGCTGCATCATTGCGATGCATCCATGCCCCATATGGACTATCCATGTCCCCCATGTCGCATGTCCCATGTCTGATGTGCGCCATGCCAGCATATCGTCCCCGCCACGTTGCTGGCGCTGCCCTGGCGCCGCCATTCAGTAGTCGCTCGTCACCGGGAGGCTGGGCTGCACTGACCGACACGATGGATTAAAACACCGCTATTTCCTCCTTCCCGCGAGGCGCCGTTTCTCCTGCTGCTCCTGCATGCCCACTACGAGCAAAAGTCTCTCAACATACACCAGCACATTCACACACCCACGGCCGCCATCATGCAGCTGTTTGGCGCACATCTCCTACGCATCACATATGTCTTCGCCTTCCTAATCTCGACGACGCAGAGCTGGCCGATCTGGTGGCCGCCATGGAGGGGACATCACGGCCACGACGGCGACGACCAGTCCCCGGAACCGGTCGATGATAGCTGGAAGGAGCGCAACTTCAACACCATCTCCAGCATTTACAACCTCACCGTCTTTCCCCACCAGCTGCCCATCATCCAGGGCGGCGGGGCCGGCGTGCCCAAGGGGCTCTTCGCAAAAGATGTTGTGGGTAGAGTCGACCCCGTCGGCGACTTTGTCGGCTTTGAGGACTCGATCGAGTACTTTTTCGCCCTCGCGCCCCTTCCCAATGGAAACGGGGCGTCGTCGGCCATCACGAGCTACAAGATCACCGAGTTCAGCTCCGCCTGCAAGGGTGTGGCTGCGTCGGTCGTGTACTTGTACTGCAGCGTTGTCAACCCCGGCGCACCAAACCACGGGAAGGCCCTTGCGCCCCTGAAGCAGGTTAGTGACTTTTCCCGCGGGAATATCGCTTCGTGTGTGCTCCGTTCTGACCATGTCCGTCTAGGTGGCGTTCTGGAAGTTTGATGACGAGGGGGCTGTTCTGAAATACGACGCATGGATCCCGAACCTCAACAACTGGGTCGAGGCCACCGAAGCTGCCCCTGTCACCAACCCGCAATTCCAGGCCCAAAGCATCCAGGTCATCTGTGCCCTCACACAGATGAGATGCACGGGAGCAAACACGCAATGGTCGAGCATCGGCGAATGCGTAGGCGCCTTGACGCAGAAGCCGTATGGAAATTACGACGCTGCATGGGGCGACAACGTCGTCTGCCGGAGCATCCACTTGGTGCTGACCCAAGTACGACCGGATGTAAGTCTGATTCTCTCTGCTGTCCATGCGCAGACTGCTAACTTGTGGCCACCAGGTACACTGTCCTCACGTGGGACCTACAGGGGGCGGGAAATGTATCAATGTCCCGTACCCTACTGATTTCTTTTCCGACGAGTCCCTTTATGGTGAACCCGTGGGTGAGACGTTCATGTGCAAATAGATTAGAGTGCGAGAGCGAGAGAGAGAGTTCGAGACTCAGGGTCCATGTCCATGTCATGATGATTGATGAATGCCGTTACGCTGATGCATACTGCCAGGTAGATAGAACAACCGGGGTGGCCGCTTTGCTTGCTGGAGAAAAATTGTTGGAAGCAGATAGTACTAGTAATTAATTCTGGACAACTGTCCATGTAGATATCACGAATGATCATGTCTTATACGAGTCGAGATGAACTCTACCTGCCGGGATTCCAAACACACGCCGCTGACCTAACTCTTTGAGGCTATGTAAAGCTTGCATACTGTGACATTGCCTGGCACTCGACAGAGCACAGCCATGCTTGGCGCTGGACCTCCCATGGACTAGGCCATTATCAATAGCAAAGACATACGTCAGGGCTGAAAATGCTCGTTCGCTGGTTGGCTCGTGGGCACCTCTGTGCAGCACGACCTTTCAGTTCACCGAGCCGTCTAATGGCCCCCAATTAGGGTCAGCTTTGAAGCGCCACACGTACATCAAGTCCTTGTGAGACAGCTTGGCCGACTTTATTGCGAGGACAGCTTTCAACCTAACTTCTAGTAACACTTGTTAGCTGTACCGTCATTGATGGCAAGATTTACGTCTACCTAGTTATTATACTCCAAAACTTCCTTGCGGGGTCGGGGGTCCCTCCGCAACAAACTGCAGCTTCTTATCAGTAACCTCGCTGCAGACTCGGAACGATACAAACCCGGGTGTTCTAGTGACAGCGATTGGACTAGAAATAATGATGATGCAGCACCGCATCAGTGGCTGACAGAGTTGAGCTCTGTTTGCGAGATGGGATTGGAAGCCTTGTGGACAACTGAGACTTTCCACTCCTTGCGAAAGTCTTCTCAGCTGCTAATCTACGGGACCATTCCTACTATCAAATGGGTACACTAGTCGAACCGGTGCCCAAAGATATGCTCTTCGCCCTTCCGTCAAAAGGGGCTCGCGCCGAGGCGACCTCTTTTTTCACCCTTTATGATACCAACTCCTTCTCATGGGTACCCCTTTTCCGAACAAAATGGCGTGTTACTCATCTCAAATTGCTCTAGACTTGATCGCAATCTTTTCACTGGTTGGTGTCATGATAATTATTTATCATAACCGTGCAACAGACAGGCTCTTTTCTCACCAAATGGGGATCTCTGTCGTCGGCCAACACCAAATACCTGGTAACGGGAGTGGCCATATCTGCCACCCTGCTGACAACCTTCATCGGCGGTCGCATCCAACATGCCCTGCTTCGGCGTCTCGCAACTCGTCTCCGTCGCGTCATCTCGACTCAGCGCGCCGCCAAGGACGGAGAAGACTCTCATCGAGAGGAAATAGTATCTCTAAACTCGGAGTGGAGAGCTGCCCTCGGTATCAACGGTGTGTTGGAAAAGATCAAATTCCTCAACTTCGTCTTCGCCATCATCTTCACGCTCTGCGGCCTCATCACCGCGGTAATCGCAACCGTTCTCACCCCCACTGTCGCCGAACGCCAGGTGGAACATCGGCCTTTGATCCCTGACGGAAACCATTCCGAGTTCTCTGTTAGAGGGCCGGCAGAATGCGTGGGAATGGTGCCCCCTAATATCAGAGACGGGAGTTGGGCCTTTCGCTGGGCGCTTCGGAATGACAGTATCTTCCGGTCATGGTATCGAATCCATTGCGGTGTTTCCCAGGGGGCACCTTGACCGTCCTCGGCGATCAGCGCCTTTTGGTTCAGCCAGCAGGCTACAACCTTGAGTACGAAGGCTACTATCCGAGTAGAAACCTCACCCGAGACAGCGCCATGCTGAAATACTTTTGGCCCCTTTCCAACGACACGGTCGAGTCCCTTGGGACAGGCGTCCTTGTGATCGGCGCCATCACCGACCCGCAGAGCAAAACCCCCTTTGCAAACTATCTCGCAAACACAGTCAGCAAGCCGAATCACACGACAGGCACCCAGCCTGGCTCAAAGTACACCGTCACCTGCGAGTTCAACCCTCGAGCGTCGTTTGCCTACCGCAAAGTAGTCCTTGACATGCGCACCTCCAAAGCCAACGGCTCTAACTATGGGTACTACCTATCCGGAGGAGACCCTTGTATCCCGAGGAGCCCGACCACCGGCGACGTCCTCTTCACCATCGCCGCTACGGCCCTCTATCGACCGATGATGGAGAACTACGGGTCTGATGGGTATTTCCTCACTATCGACAAAAAGGCGAACCGGCACTCCAAGTCATCGTATGCCTTCCCCAACAGCAAAAATCCCCTGGAAGACTTGATGCTCCATATCGGAAAATCCAGCGCAGGCAGAGGATGCAGCATCCGAGGGGGATGGCCTTCAAGACCATCTACATTCACGTTGGACACTTCGATGCCCGCCACTCCGCTTCCATACATAGTATTCTCCTGAGTGTCCCGGGTCAGTCCGTGGGTATTGACAAGATGTCACTCCGATGCGTCGGCCGCAATTGCAGCTGGTGAGAGGGACTGGCCAGGTCGCAAGTGTCGTCCGGGGGCGCCGGCCAGCTGTGGAAAAATGCGAAAAGCGACCAAAGAAGTCTCATTGTTCCGAGTTGAGATGACGAGAGGGAAAGCCGAGGAAATGGGGTGGGGGAAAAAGATGAGCAATGTTGATTTTGGAAGCCAATTTCATGTGAGTGTGACGATGGGTCGAGATGGTAGAACCCTTGAGCCAACGCTGCAGCACTGCGGCACAGTGGCGGATGGACGGGGCCCGTTGATACCTACAGTTCTCTTCCCCGGGACTTTGGGATGTCACTTTCTGGGTGAGTGTAAGGGAACTTTTCCGGAGAGGAACGTGCAGTTTGCAAACAAAGTCTCAGCCCATCTTGGGGTCAAGATATCTAATATTTCCTACCTCTTACCCTAATTCTCACCATATTCACCTCCCCAGGTATCTACCTAATATTATCCAACCTTATGTCTAACTTTGGAGAGTCGACATCACTGCCGTAACATGAACGGCGATCGCCTCCAAGCCACCCATTGACAACAAAACCAGAATCGCAACCACGATATGAAGAAACTCGAGTTGGAAATCGTCCGTGTACCCTAAACCAGCAACATCACACTGGAAACCAAGGCGGCCCCTGCCATCAGGCCGAAGTTGACAACCGAGTTTGTCCCGAGGGAGCACTCTCCATTCCCGGAGGGGACAGAATCTACACCCGTGCCAATAGCCACGACATTGCTTCCGCAGTCGGCACTCTGGGCGATGTGGAGGTTTCCGTTGCCCCAGTCAAATACAGCTGTGAGACACATGGTCAGCTCAGTGTTTTTGAATCAAGTGAGAATATTTCACTTACCGTATGCGGATCGGAGGAATGGGGCTGGTAGTTCATGAAGATGTCAAGTCAGTGTCATTTTCCCTCTTGGAATAAAAGCCAAAGGCAGAACTCACCGCCCAGAATATGCGTTGGTGGATCAACGAAGACGGTGTTGTCGCTGATCATCAGAAAGCAGCTCGATGTCTCCTGGAAGAGTTCCTCGTTGATGAGGTTGTTGTAGGGGACAAGGATACTCTTCCCATCAAGCTCGAATGTCATTCCACCGGTCTGTTGGCGCACGGCACAGTCTACACGACAGGTCGAGCCAGCGGAGCTCATGGTGCCCTTGAGATCAGCGCAGACCTTTGCGCCGAGCCCGGGAGGAAGCAAGTTGCTGCTTGAGCCGGAATCGAGCGAGGCAACAAAGCTTCCGCCGATGTCGTAGCTCTTGGTGTCGGTGGATCCGGGCGTGGACAGCTTCATCGACTTGACCGTGACATAGTAACTTGCGGCTGCTGTGTTAGCGAAAAGGTCCACCAAGGTCGATGCGTGGCAGTGTCAGTCTGCTCACCTGGTATGGTCAAACTTCTGCCCATCGTCGGTCTTGAACTGCACCGTCTTGAAGGGGATTTTGGCCAAAGAGCCCTTGTACTTCTTCTTGTCGACTCCGCCAAAGATGACAGCGCCCTTCGTGTTATTGAAATCATTCAGATGCAAGCTGAAGGCGGGACTTTTGATGGCCCCTTGCTTGGCCATGCTCGTGAGGATCAACGGGTACGAGTCCGAGTTGTTGAACCCAAAGGGTGGCGGGCCGAACCCCATAATCCCGACTCCGGTTTGGTTCGACGACTTTGCGACGCCGAAGACCTGGCCATCGACGCTCACTCCTACAACCAACGAGACACAATCAGCATGCTGTATGTTACCGAGGAAAGAGATATCGGGACATCAAGTACCTCCAATGGCAATCTTGTCCTTCGCATATTCAATGGCGACTGTGGTCTGGTCGCCGTACGTGAAGACGGTGTTCTTGACGTCCGCTTTGTTCGCGCTGGACGACTTGGACCCATCGTAGCGGCCGCGCTTCCGACAGGCTTCCGGGTCGCTTAGCGGGCTGTCAACCGTGATGGTGACCTTTCCATCAATTGTCGTATTCTTAGCACGCGATGATTTGGAGCAGTCGGGATTGACCCAGAGCTCGTACGAGCCTGTATCGACAACGACCTCGACCTTTTGGCCAGGGGAACCGATCATTACTTCATCACGCGTCAGTAGGGCATCCGCCAAGCACCGGAAATCTGGGGGAAGCGTTTGTGGCTGCAGGGAGATGGCCCGAAACCAACAACAACTTCCAGGGGGGCAACTGACAGTCGATAGTGTAACCAGACGTTCTGAAATTTGCGATTTCGACCTCGGCGGCTCCGGAAACATCGGCTCTCTTCCGTAGAGCCGTATCGTGCTGTGGTGCAGAGATGGGGACCCGAACGAAGCCGGGGCCTGCGTTTGCACCTGGAAACCCCCGGATCTGCAGCGCAGAAGCCCCTGCGACGAGAGTCAGCAAGCCGGCTATCACTGTTGATGGCGCCATTTTGTCGATTGAGATGGAAGCTGCGCGCCAGAATTCCACAAGAGGCGCGTTGCGTGACCAAGGACCAGGCGATGGTGGTGAGTGGAAGGGAGTTGGGTTGTTTGCTAGTAATTAATATGAATTGATCGAGGCCATGCAGCACAGCGGAAGCAAAAATAGCGTGCCAAAACCGCGGGGAAATTGGGCCCTGGATTTGACCCCTGCAGAAGCGGATACGAGTCACCAACAGGTGACTGGGGTTTGTGCCGCAATCCGCATGGCAGCCTGGACTGCGCCTTTGACACACCCATTCAACGTGCCAGCCGAAGCCCCTGCCACACTCTGAAGGATTGGAAATAAAGGGTGTCAACCTCGGAAGTCTGCGCCATATCACCACGCACGAGAAAGAGCCTTTCACTGAGTACGTGCGGCAAAGCTGAATAGGTACGGGCTGATTCATTTCCATTCACTGGAGAAGCAGCACGGTGGATCAAGGTATGCTCAAGGACGGGAGCCTCGGAAATGGAGCCCGAATCAAGCCTGCTGGCACCCGAATATCGCGAGAGATGACACACGTGGGCAGGGGTTCATAGCCAACCAAATCACGATCACCAACCAGCGATGGAGCCCAATACGCACCACCACGTTTGCTGAATCCGCTTGACTTGGACTCTGGGCCACAGAACATCAAAAGTCACGTCAGATTTCTGGGTCAGGATACACGAAGCGTTGCAAAGCCCCAAATCTCACAAATCTCTCTGAAGGGGATGGGACCGTCTCCCCAAAGTTAGTTACCTAACATAGTTGAGATGCATGGCAGTGCAGCTTTTGGTTCGATGGAAATGAGTTTGAACGGCCGAGATCAAGTCCACCATTCATGGGGTTTGTCCGGAAGTGAAGGAAACCAAGACGACTTGGAGTTCAGTGTACTAGTAGTACAAAAAAACAGTAGAACGTTACGCTGAAGTCTCGGGGAAAGGCCCCTTTTCTTCTCCGTACTTTGCAGAAGCCATGTCGGGGATCAAGTACCACTCGCCTTGCAATACATCGCTGTACTGCGCTCATGTGACAGGTCATCTCCGAACGGGAGACTAACAGAAGCACAACTTGAACTTGCCGGAGATTGTGGATTTGAATTAGAGGCTTTGAGACCCAGGATGTTCAAGCCTTCCGAACAGTAGATCACTCATCAAGAGCTCAAGTCGGACGATATGAAGGTTTGAGCTATAGATACTGTCTGTGGACTCATAAGGCCCCATTCGTTGCTGATTCGTACCTAGGGAGCTGTGACTAGTACAAAGCAAGACAAAGTCTACTGATGGAGTCGCTCCTTCGCGTCTAGAATAGTGGCATCAGGGGGGTGGTAGTGCCCTCTTGTGCTACGCATCGATTCAGGCCAGCTGAGTCCGCGTGACCTCTACGAAATTGCCGACTAATAGTGAGAGGGGCATACGATGGCGCGATATACCTACTTTACATATATTGCCTCGAAATCATGAATGAGGGCTGCAGCCAGTCGAGCAGCGGCATAGGTATCATTGGTGTGGGAGTACCTATCGAGTTGGGTTGTCTCGCAAGTACCGACGTACAATACAGGCCTTTTTCTCTAACTTGCTCTTCAAGCAGCGGCATTCCCGAAAACAATATGCATTGGACTACAAGACTATAGCACGAGTACCCAAAGCGCGTACAAAACGAAACTCGCACAGCAACGGCATGCACGACAAGTATGTGAGTTGGTAGGTATAGGCAGGTCGGTATCGTCAACAAACACCACCACAAGATTACCACAAGATTACCACAAGATTACCGGTCGGCTGAAGAGCCCCTTATGACCACATTACCAATTTGATATTCCACCCCTCACAGTTACCCAGAGTACTCTCGAGGTCGACGAGATTATCCAGGAAGTTCCATCGCGAAGCGGGATGCGAACCGACTCGATGGAGAGAAACCGGTGGAGGGTGACACCGGCTGGGCAGGGGAGGAACCCCTGGTGATATTGCCATCCTGCTCGCTTTCCGTGTGCACTGCTTCTACCATCGACGTGACTTTGCTGTGGTCGAGTTCGCTCCTGATCGACCACGGACGTTGGGCCGTGTGCTCGAGCTCGGAAACTGCAACGGTCCCTGGGGTGCCTGGTGTCCCCGGGACGACGGACGAATTGGTCGGCTGTGGGGTTGGATGGCTGGCAGTCCCAGGCTCCCTTTCTTGGTGCACATCATCGGTCACTGGCAGTGCTGCTTGGCCTTTGCTGTTGCGTCGCCTGTGCCGGAGGAAAAAAAACACGGCGGCCACGGCCGCAAGTGTACCTGCAATTCCGACTCCGGCCCCTATTCCGATCTTGGCACTGCTCGACAGACCGGATTCCTCGGAGAGCGGTGCTGGCTGACCTGTTTGTGACGGTGGTGTCCCAGTGCTCGCGCTGGATGCCGTCGGGTTCTGGGGTGCTTGACTCGTTGAGGGTACGACGACGGTGGGAAAGTAGCCTGTCTCCCACTTGACGCTCGCTCCAACGGCTGCAGGCAAAGTCGCCATATTTTCCAGCGTAGACTTATCCAGAAAGGCGACATTTTGCGATGTTTCAGGACAGTAGCAATAGTCGGGCTTGGTGAGCGTTGCTGGCTTTGCCTTTTGCGAACAGGCCACCCACTTGTTTGAGGAGCCGTTGCAGTACGATAGCCCTAGCCAGGGGTTGTCTTTGTTGGGCATTTCGTGAGCCGAGGAAGCGAGGGAGCCATCAGTGGAGCCAACTTACCGGGGAAAGCGCCCTTTTTTGGGCAGTTCGAGTCCTTGTACTCGGGGTCGCTACATCCCAAGAGGTAAGTAATTCCAAAGGCGCTATTGTAGCATGCCTTGGACGACAGGCACACGTCGTTGATGCCGCAGCAAGTTTTGTGGCCATAGGCATCGTTGCCGCAAGGAATAAACGACGCGTCTGCCCTCACACTCGGTCCGATGTAGCAAGTCCCGTTGCTGATGAAAGGGTTGGCCATTTCTGACAGTTGGTTGCGGCGTAAAGTGGGTATGTATGTAATGTGAGTTAGTATTAGGTGGTGGATCGAAATCAACCCAGAGGTCTTGACGGTGGATTTGGGAGCGGTGGCGATGTGAAAACGAAACCGGTGTCGCGTCAATACTGCGGGTCACGCAGCGGGTTTGTGCGAGTGTGAGAAAACATTTCAACTCGCACACAGCATCGTCAACAATATAAATGCCGTTGGTCTTCTAGAAGCTAGAATGGAAAGGCCAAGTCCCTAATCCCCGATGGGTCCCGTCTGGCCGAGGGGTGGCGTGCGCCTCCCGAGACATCACAACATAGAGGACCGCCACGCCGTTTCGAATCTTGATGTCGGTAGCAAGAACTGGAAGGCCAATCTCCTGTAATTCAGTGATCGCCAATTACGGCCGAGGTCTTCCGGACCGCACACTGTGTAAGTGGGCGCGAAGCTTCACTATTCCGGCGTCCCAAGACTCGTGCTGGCACTGTCTGTCCGGCCAGCCAGCCCCGACCCCCGTGCGAATGCAGCAAACATTACCCAAAACTCCGCTTGGTAAGCGGCCACTGGCCACACTTCATCACGCCTGGTACTTTGTGTCACGAAAGTCAGTGCAGGCTACCGCGCTCTGGGCCACAACACCGGAGCCCCCGAGATTTCTTCATGTCCATTTAGGGGGTGCTGCATTCAGGACAGGGGCTTCCAGGTGGGTTACACACGCCTTTTCAGGACAACGCGCAGTTCGTGGTTCTGGTGAACCTTTCGGAGAAAACGCCGGTATCGGGCTTGACGACAAGGACAGTTCAGCTGGCCACGACCCAGCGTGGAATAGCACTGAGATGTCCAAGGCAAACCAAAATAAGTGCGGAACGGACAGTGGAACGGACAACAAGGACACAGTGCATGCGAGGGATTTTTCAAAGACTCCCTGAGCTACCGGGACACCAAGCGAGCATATGATTAGGGTTCCACAGCATGAACCTCGAATGAAATCGAGCGCATTATTGGAAACAATCAGCTCGGCTCCCTCGCAAAACGGCTAGCTGCTCCCATCGAAACACCAGTGCCAACAATCTACGCGCCGTAGATAACATGGATCTCTCCCGACGAGTCGCTCGACACATAGAGACGTCCCTTCTTGTCAATATCCAAGCCAACCGGCCGGAAGCAGCTGTTGGGGCATGACGCCGTGTTTTGGTTCTCCATCACTGCGATCTGTGCTGTCTTGCTGGTCAAGTCGGCCACGGGCTCGCCATTCTTGAAGTCGACTCTCATCACCCTGTAGCCATCCGGGGGACTGCGGTTCCTAAGGAGTGAAAGTCATATGTGAGATGCGGTTCTGATTTTTAGACCTGACATGCCAGTCTTTGACGGCATTTTGGTAGACTTACCAGCTCCCGTGAAACGCAATATAAGCGCTTGTGGCATTCGAGTTGAAGACCATCCCGAGAGGCGCCGTGTGCGCGTGGAAGTGGAGGCGTCCCTGCTGGCGCGAAGCGCAGTCGGTGGCGGCCGGCGTATTATCAGCCTTGAAGAGACTCCCGACCTGCAGTCCACTGCCAAGAACACTGGGGTCCCAAGCCGGGATGCACGACGGGTAGCCGAAGTTAGCACCCCTGAGCTTGTTGCTTGTGGCATTCAAAACACCGTGGTAGTTGGCCTTTTCGGCGGGGTTGTTGGTGTGTACGTCTTTGCCGCCCAGCCGGACATCGTCCATCGAGTTCTCGACAGACCACTGCATGGGTACAAAGTGTTAGTGAATCCCGGGCGTGGACGCAGCAGTGGAGAAGAATGAAGGGGAAAACGGTGAGAAATCATACCACGCCGCCGTAGATCGGGTCCTCGCCCATGCCAACGATGTTCCGGAGACCCCATCCCAGTGTCTCGCCGCCAGAGGCAAAGTCGGTCGGGGACGACATGACCTTGCTGAGGCTAAAAGTCTTGATAACGCTGCGTGCAGTCGACAGGGATGTGGTGGCGGTGTCAATATTGCCGTTGGAACCGCGCGCAACCAGAATGGTGTCGGGGCTTGACTTCGACACGAGGATTGCCCGAGTCGGGTGAGTCCCGCTGTTGGACATGCCGGTGATGATGGCCTTGCCAGTCCCGACAGTGCCAGCAGCGGCGTCGTAGGCATAGGCCGTCACACTCGACAAACTCGATGTGAAAAGCGTCTTGCCATCGGCACTGAGGGAAATCCCGTGGTTCGTCTGCCGCTCATTAGATCGCGCGCTGTGAGATGGCCCCTGGTAAGTTTCCTCCGGACTTACACTCCGGTCATTGGTGAGGGCGGTGTTTGACTCGACACAGACGCTATCGCCATTGTCCTTCAACACCAATCTTCTTACTGAACCGCTTCCTCCCTCGGCCACAAGCAGATTCCCGGCCGAGTCAACAACGATATGCCGTGGCGAGCGCAGACCGGTGGCGATCACGCTCGACTTGTATCCCGATCCGAGCTTGGGCTGGAAGCGTGCCGTCAGCGCCGCGCAGTTCTGAGCAGCCGCCTCATGGAGAAAAAGCGATGCTAGGGCCGCGAGGACCCCGATGGCAACTTGCATACGAGCCATGGTTTGCGGTGGGCGGAAACTAGAAACGTCCAAGAAACACCAAAAGCTTGACACTTACAAGGTGCAGAAAACCGCCCGATTTATCTTTCACCTCACCCTTCCCCATACGGAACTTGGCACTCTCGCCAAAACGCTACATTACGCCAGCGTCCAAGGCCAAGCCAATATCGGCGAAAGCTTCACTTTCCCAGACAAGCACCTGGCGCCCATAACCGCCCCAGAGAACGAGGCGCGCGGTGATAGTGACGCATTAGCGTGGCATTTCCACCCGGCTGCTATGGTGGAGCCGTTCCCGCAAATTTATCCAACCGGTATCCGATATTGTGACCAGGTTTGGCCATGGCTTTCGAGGACGAGACCCGACGCCAAGGGCCGGGAAAATGCATAGAAACGTGGGTGCAGTCCCACGGATATACGAAGCAATGGTCTTGGTATCTTGGCAACGCGTGGGTGTCGGGCTCACCAACACAGTTCACATTCCTCCCTTTGTCCTCTCAAACGGCGTGCTGTGGGGAGGGTCCTGGCCGAGATTCGGCAGATAAGGTAGGAGGCAGGCCGCACGCTGGGCATTGCTTCGATAGCTTGGCCTGTGGTACCGTGTATTGTCTGACCGGCCACTTCTCTTCAGTCAGTCAACAAATGCAGATCAATAACTTGAATTTTCTCTTTTGACCCTCGAAACATCGCTCTCTTGTTTGAGCTGGTGAGCATTGTGGGGAGGGTGAAACCCCAGTCATTGGTTGCAGCTGGGACCTTTCTGACCGGGAGAACTTGAAGGGAACGGTATCCTGCAATCTGAGAACCACGAGCAAATACCATGATATTGATTGATATACTAATAACTGCCTGACTTGATTTTGATGCTAAAAATCGGCGGTAAAGTATCAAAACTCCCCCGCTGACCGTCTTCATCTCTGGGGTTTTAGACAGAGCTTCGGCTCCCAACAAATTGCTGAGGGTACCCTGCATCCGAATCGCCATTCACTGAACCCAAGTTCTGACATCTAAATCCGTTCCCTGCAACACAAGTTGCCCCTAGGTATTTACTCCAAGCCCCAGAGCTGTCCTTGCCTTGCCTAGAGAGGCTCATTCACCCACTTGCTCGAAAACGGCACTCCGCTGAGCTTGAAAAACTGCGTGATAGGGCATCGGCGCTCAACTTCGGCAACGAAATGCTGGAAATCTGGGCTCTCGCTTCCGCCCTCAATGTTGGTCTGCACCCGAGCTTCGATCGAAATGCTCTCCCAGTTCGGATTCCCTTGCTCGCCCTTGACGAGCACCGCCGTTGGGAGCAGCCCGTTGACGGTCACGTTCCACTCGCCCAGAATGATGCCATGATCTTTGGCGACCACGAAGCCAGTGACTTGGTTGCACGAACTCAGACTCGCGAGCGAGTACGAAACCGGGGACGGGGCCGAGTCGAGGCCGCCGAGAAGCGTGTATGTGTCTGCCTTGAAGTCGTACGGCTTGCCTTCGACCGATATGGTCTGGATTGTGCCGGTTCCGTGGCCGTCGATGCGAAGGGGGATGGCCTGAAATCTGGCCGCCGAACTGGAGAATTGGCGAACCAGGCTGCCTGACGGTCGGAAATAGAGGGAGGATTGTTGGCTGAGGCGCTGCCTCGCGAGCGATGCAATTCGGACTGATGTCATTGTCAAGGTCTGTCGTTGCTGTAAGCCCTCGGGGAAGATGTTGTTACTACAAGATGTCCACAAAGAGGGAGTGGGATATTAATCAAAAGGGAAGCAGATGTTATGACTTCAAGTCCATGGCGGAATTTCCCCCAGCCCTCAACCTTTGTGGTTTTGGGCAATCTCTTCTCTCTAGGGAGTTCTCGGCCTAGCGTGTTGATTTCGCAATTCCCGCCAGAATGGCGAAAGCACAAGCGACGTGGGGTGAACTTTTGACTCTGTTCAACTGCATTGGGACTGGCGCGAAGCTGTGTACCACCAGTGAAGACGCGCCGTGCCGCGCCGCGCTATGATGCAATGACACGAAGCGGAGATCCCCCAAGCTCCATTATGTAAGTCGCTCCGCCATTTGGGGGTTGTGAACATTCTTGTCTTGCTCTCCACCTTCTGCCCGAACTATTCCACCAGCCTGGAGATCACGGATACCCCTAAGCCGCGCCCCCGGAATTACCGGAATTCAATAAAGCCCCCATTGGTCTGAGAATACAGAGCCAATTTGACCACACGTGCAGCCAACCCTCATTTGGTCCCCTGAATAACATGCATCCAGGGTTGACACCGCACTTGGCACGTTGAGCAACTATTGCGCGTAAAAACATGCGGTGTGGAAGTATTAATGACTTAAAATTCGACCTTATACCAACAGTGAAGAAAAGCTTTTGCGGAAAGTAATCCCTGTTGGTCGTTGAAGGCATGGCATTAATGTTAGACGTCATCTGAAAATGCATTCTCGAGAAGCCTCCCCACACTATCCCCCGCCTATCCCAATGCAATTGAGAATTATTCCAACGCAACAAAGGTTTATGAGAATGAAACAAAGACCACCACCCATTTTTGGGAGAAGCTTCACATGATACTACTATCCCATAAGGCGTGAGCGGCAGGAGTACTGTAGTAAATGCTGGAGGACCTGCCCGACTTCTTCACTATGTGCGAGTGCCATCTCGCTGGCTAAGGTGCGTGATGTACACAACCGCCCGCATATGCGTCTCTTATTGAGCTTCAAGTTCTCAAGGATGCAGCGTTACAGCTCTAATATGAACATGTGCAAACAAGGTGGGGAGCCTTGGCTCTATAAGCCCCATGACTTCAATGCGCGAACCAAGTCGCATGCCAAGCAAGTTGATTCGTCAGACAATTCCTCTGCAATTTGAGGCTAAATATCACAAGTCTGTCATTGGAGGGCCAGCTTCGGGACTTGTTCTCGATATATTCCTATTCGGCATATGGCTCCGGATCCCAGTCTCGGGAAATAGGTAGTGTATTATAAAGGCAACTGTCGCAAACATATATCAGAACGGCCGCCACGTCGCAGACCAGTACATGGGCGAACAACCGCTTCCGATACATCAAACATGAAGCTCTTTACACTTTTACTGGCAGGATCGGCTGTCACCGAGGCTCATTGTTCGTTAACTCTCGCAGAAAGCTAGGTTTCCCGCATTGCTGATCGACAATAGACCGATTTTCAAAGATTGTGGTAAATGGGGTAGCGGAGTCAAAGGAGTGGACTGCGGTTAGGCAAACAAAGGGCTACCAGGGCAACCAAGGTGTGCAAACCTCTCAACCACATCCAGTGCTTTCACCCCTTCGAGAGCGCTTTGCTGACCCTGCCAGGCGTGAGCGATATCAACAGTGTCGACCTCCGCTGCCACCAGATGCGCCCGGGAACCTCGACTGCCACCATCGTTGCCGGGGAAAAGCTTGGCTTCGTTGCTAACGCGGAAGTGACTCATTTTGTGCGTTTCACCAGGCGGTCCCCCTCATTTGTCAAAAACAAAAGAAAAGCAAAAAAAGAGCTCCATGTTACTAACTGTGTTGCGTCTTCAGGGTCCCATCAGCTTCTACATGGCCCGTGTTCCTGAATCAGCCGACATCAATACATGGGATGGCTCTGGAAACGTCTGGGCAAAGGTGGGCGTCATAGATGCCGTTCGATCTGGGGGTAACTGGGAGTGGCCTGCATACAGTAGGTAGTACACTGGCTCCCCTCTCTCGTTATTTACATGTATTTATGTGGGATGGGGTGCTGACGAGGTGACAAACAGACCAGAAGATTGTCGAATTTGTCGTACCAAAGAACATTCCCAGCGGGAAGTATCTCGTCCGGGTAGAGAGCATCGCACTTCACCAGGCCCAAGCCGCAGGAGGTGCACAGATCTACACCTCCTGTGCACAGGTGGAAGTGACAGGCGGCGGGAATGGTACGCCAAGTCCGTTGGTCTCGATCCCCGGGGCATACCGGGCCAACGACCCGGGCTTGATCTGGTCGTACTATCCCGTCAAGACGCAATACACAGCGCCTGGCCCCAAGGTTTGGCAAGGGTAAACACAACCTCGAGGTTCTTTTCCTACGGCGTACGAAACATGCAGACAATCAAGGCTGGTGCTTACCTCTGAATAACATTGTTTTCGCAAGTCATTCACAGAGCGTGTCATTGACCTGACCATCAAATACGATACATTGTTATAATGCTGAAAGCCCACCTCATTTACTCCCAGAACAATGCTTTACCAAACTCTTCGCCATTCAGAGGTACTCTTCATCAATCTCCACCAGCGCCATATACCCCTTCTCTGTCTTCAACACAGCCGTATCGACCACCAACACCACAATCGCCTTCATCGGCGCCTCCTTGCTGGCGTTGTCGGAAACAGTGTGATGGCATCCCGGACGCTCGACAAAATGCTCGCCCTGGGTATAGACCTTTGCAGGATTTCCGTTCATTCCACTGAGAAATTCGCCCTCGAGGACGAAGGCGACGGCCGTGGCACCTGCGTGACGGTGGGGAGGGCTCGTTCCGTCGGGCTTGTAGTTGAGCTCCAGGGCCACGAGAGACTTGCCGGGTGCGTTGGTGAGCTCCACATCGTACAGGATTTTGATATCCTCGCGCGTTCGGTTGTTTCTGTTGAGTAGAGGTCAGTCAACTTCCTGTAAGTCGGGTAGTTTTCAAGTGATACTGACAGCTGCCAGGCCGGAGACGCCATGTTGGTGTTGGACTGGTGTTGTAGTGTGCTTTTTCAAAGAGGGGGCCGAGGAATGGAAACTGATCGAGTGTAGTGATTCGAGTTGAAGCGTGAGAGAAGGAGAGGATTCCACAGGTACTTTGGGCTCTCTTTATAAGAGCCATAGCGCCCGCGATCCGTGGACACTGCATTGCGAGTTCGGCCTTGGAGTTAGTCAAATCGTTCCATCACGATGCCCGGAAAGCTAGTTCGGACTCCCAATACGAAATCTCCGATCCACAATCGCGATGCACTGCTGTCTATCAACACATTTTCCCAATGCCGGCACACCCGGCAACCACTTTCGGAACCTGAGTGTCCCCGACACACCGACACCATTTTCCGGCACCCGAGTCGCTCCTTTCCGGATGGAATTTCCGAGGAATTTTGAGTAGTTTTGTGTCACATCTTGTTATTAGCGGGAATTTGATTGGAATAGGAGTCCGGCGGCACGTCGCGCTGAGTAAGGAATGCGGGGAATTCCGCGGACATGCGAATTTCGTTTGCCAATCTTGGTGATTCCGATACAATGCCATGAGTCATGGGATTTGTCGGATTGTCTTGAATCGGTGCGTACGAATGATGTTGAAAAGATTTCAGACAGCTGCAGTTGCCGAATTGCTTGAGGTGCATTCAAGCATAAAAGGATCCAGTGAAGTCTTGGCCCGCTCTCTCATGTCTCCTCGCATCTATCCGAGCCTCACTTCGGTCACGCGCTAACCTCAACTTGTGAAACCCATATTTTTCAGGACAATCGATAACCCACTCGTTCGGCCCATCAGCATCGACGATGAAAGCCGTTCAGATCCTTGGCGACAGAGGTGCGGCGACGATCGCCCTCACCGACTCCCTACCCCGCCCCGTCCCCAGCGGCCAGGAGATTCTCATCCAAGTGCACGCAGCCGGCATCACGGCGGATGAGATCAGCTGGCTCGAGGTCTACAAGACACCCAGCCGGGTGCCCGGACATGACATTTCAGGGGTCGTGGCCGAGCTGGGACCCGACTACAAGGGCCCGCTTTCAGTCGGCGACGAAGTGTTTGCCATGCTCGACGCGGATCGTGGACAGGGCCAGGCCGAATACGCCACGGCATTGGACGAAGAAGTCGCGCCGAAACCAAAGACGATAAGCCACGCAGAAGCCGCCGCTCTGCCGATCCCCATTCTCACGGCGTTTGAAGCACTGTCGCGCCATGCGACCCTCGCGCCTGGCTCCAGGATCCTGGTCACGGGTGCCTCAGGGGCTGTGGGCGTGATGCTCGTGCAGCTGGCAAAGCGTTTGTTTGGCGCCGAAGTCGTTGCCCTGGCTTCGGCACAAAAACACGAATACCTCCGCCGACTTGGGGCCTCGGAGGTGGTGGACTACAAGACCCCTGGCTGGGAGGCGATCGCGAGCGTAGACGCGGTTTTCGACACCGTTGGGGGGTCGGTACTTTCGCAGAGCTGGAAAACGCTGAAGCAGGGTCACGGTGCTATTGTTACGGTTGCTGACCCACCACCGCCGTGGGCCTTTGGAAGGGAGGTTCCAAAAGAGCTGGAGTCCAACCCAGAGGTGAAATATGTGTACTTCATTCTTTCGACAGACTCCAAAGCGCTGTCTCAGGTGGCGGGTTTGATCGACAAGGGCGAGGTCGTGTGCCTGCCGGTGGTGGAGTTCCCTGTCTCCGAAGCATTGTCGGCCTGGTCAGCTGCTGCGGAAAGGGGTCGAGCAGGGAAGGTTGTCATCGATTTCGTTCCACAAGAGCAAGATTAGGTAGAAAGGTAGCTGCCTAGGTAGGTATATGGATGTAGGTATAATGGAACTGGCTTCTCTCTTGGGTTAGTTAGCACGAGCGAGAAGAGAAACCGATGTGATGCTTGTTTCTATTACTCCGCCGAGCCTCAAAGACAGACTCGTACGTGAAACACATCCTATCGGCTCCCTTGGGGCGGTTTATAGAGTACATGTGGGGGCATAGGGTGGTGTTAGCTGTGGAGAAAGCGAGGAAGAACAGGTATAAGGAGTTTGCCGAGAGGATTGAATCGGAGAGGACTATGTAAGAATAGGGAGTGTAGCTATGTGGCACACGTGGTACAAGGCGCACTAACCCAAATTGCCCGCTCGAGATGGCCAGCATACGGTAGGCACCTACGTGCCACTAACAAATGCCTGCGCCGCAGGCCAAATGGATGGACGGCTTTATCATGGCCCTCCACATTACCCGACGAGCCGAGCTGCTACGCCGCCGGAACGGCGTACGAGGTCTTTGACAACGGTAGTTCTGGTGCATGCTATCTATCCGGTTCTAGATGGTAACCCAGATGGAAAATTCACTCAAAGTCGCAAAAGGCCAACTTTCATTTTGTCTCCTCCGGTGTCTATCTGCAACCCAGCCCCTCTCCTAGGTACTTTCCAACTGTCCAAACACCTATCTCCACATTCTCAAGCTCTCCGTGCTTATGCAAAAGTGTCGAGGAGGCCGGGGCTGGTCCATTTATACTTGATATTGAGGGCATGTTCTCCTACTTTAGCTCTGATCTGAAGTCCAATATAGCATGTATCTTCCTTGTGAATGCTCGACTTGTTATGGTCCCGCTGTCTGCCAAGCCCTTACAATACGCGTACATCCCACCTCTGCAGTCTGCAGTGCCGCGGGAGAAAAAGAGATAGCTGCAAGAAATAGATGCTGAAACTGACAGTCGCCGATTGCGACATCGGCAACATCCGGCCCGACTCACGGCCGCTCCAAGGAATCAAAACGATGGGTATCGTGGGCTCAGCGCTGCATAACTTTCATGGGCAGCCTGAGATCCCGAGGTCATGCTGAGGCAAGGCAAAAGTCTGGATCATTTCCGGCGTCTTTCCTGCCATGATTACATACGTGCCTACCTAGGCGACCTAGGCGACCTAGCCACGGTTCCGATGCCTTCAAATTCTCCTGGTTACAGACGCACGTGGATGAATGGTATTTGATTGATGTGAATCTGGCCATTGTTACTTATCCCGCACGTATCCCTCCCATCTGGGCTGCCCATCAGCCCACACCTCAGTCTGCCGCTCTCCAGTGTGGTCTTCGTCTTCTTGGGTTAGGTATTCCCACTCCACCGCTGCAAACCCCTAGCCACGTGCCCTTGAGGCCGTCGATCTTTTGTTTACTGAACCCGCAATCTGATCATTGCCATTCTTGGCTGCAGGTATTGGTGATGGCCTTCTGATCATGTACCCTCCCACTCCCTGGCATAGCATGATGGGATGGATGCGGGAGCTTGGTTGTTACAGAGCGGTTGGTGCCTTCGTGCCTCAGGCTGAACAACTTGCTGTGGGGAAGGTGGGTGTGCCTGCCTGAGAGCTCAGGTACAACAAAACATCACCCGAAAGTGGAGGTCCCGCTCAATCAATCGACGTTCCTTCTCAAGACAACCAACACAACCCATCTGCCCATCACAACCTTGGCGGCAAATTCAAGACGGCACCAAACTCCCACGCCTATCGCATATCTGGAATGGCCAGGAAATGCACATCCTGCGGGAAAGAGGGGTCATCGCGATTCCCCTCCCTCAACTTCATCCGCCACTGCGCGGCGCAGCAACGGCAGCTTTTGCCGGCAAAATGACGCCCATGATAAGTTTGGGTCAACCCGGTCTCCCCAAGCTCTCAGATTTGACAATACTAGACTTCTTCGGCAGTATTGTGACGAGCCGTACACCACGAAATGACGAAACGCGCAATCGAGCAACTGGACGCCCATGGGCCCTCAACGTCCGAGACGGCCCCGGTGACCGGCCCCGGCGACCAACCGAGCTATCCTCGCAGCCGCATCTTGGCGACACCTTTCGGCCTGAGCATCCGCGCCGGAATCAGCGCCTCCGCGGGGGCAAAGCATTTCTACACCATTGTCAAGGCCGACCTGTTGATCCCGGGAGCCAGCGAACCCATCCCACACGGCGCCTTGGTCATTGAGGACAAAACAATCGAGTGGGTGGGAGAACAGCGAGACCTGCCCGACAAGTACGTGTCTGCGCCGCACCGCGATGTGTCGGTGCCCTACCTGATGCCGGGGCTCTGGGATGTGCACACGCATTTCCTGGCGGGGTCCGACGCCGCCTACGTCAGCTTCATCACGGAGCATCCCGCGAGTGCCGGAGCGAGTCTGGCTAAGGCGTGCTGGGAGTCGTTACAGAGGGGCGTCACTTCGGTCCGTGATCTTGCTGGATTTGGCTGCGAGGTGGCACGTGTCGTGAACGAGGGCATTATTTCTGGACCGAATATCTACAGCTCGGGAGCTTGCCTGAGTCAAACAGCCGGTCATGGTGATGTCTTCCCGCTCCCTGCGGGAGATGTGCTCTTGAACCTGGGTGTGTCGACTGTTACCCCAGGACACTTTGGCGCCAATGCCAGCATGCTCGTGGACGGCGTGGACGAGTGCCGCAGGGCTGTGCGCTTACAAATTCGCCGTGGGGCAAAGGTGATCAAGGTCCTCGCCTCTGGCGGTATCATGTCCCGAGACGATAATCCGCTCTACGCCCAGTTTGATTCGTCAGAATTGGAGTGCATGGTACAGGAGGCAAACCGTCAGGGCCGAGCCGTTGCCGCTCACGTACATGGCAAGCCCGGTATACTGGCGGCCGTCAACGCGGGCGTCACAACCGTGGAGCACGTCTCCTTCGCCGACGACGAGTGTATCCAGCTGATTAAAGAGAAGGGTACAGTGTACGTCGCAACCAGGACGGCCATGGATGTCCTCCTGGTACTGGGAAGGAAGGGTTTCCTACCGAAAGAAAACTGGGAGAAGGTGCAGCTTGTGGCGGCCAGTCATCTCACGGCATACAAGCTTGCCATCAAGTCAGGCGTCCCGATCGCGTTGGGATCCGACTTTTCTCCGGGGTTTAACATGGCCGTCGAGATCGAGCATGCAGTCCGCTGTGGGATGAGCACTCTGGAGGCCATCAAAGCTGCCACCGCAAACGGCCCATTGTGTGTTGGCTCACAGGCGCCGCGGACGGGTCAGCTAAAGGTGGGATACGAGGCCGATGTGATCGCCGTTGCCGAGAATCCAGTGGAGGACGTGAAGGTGTTGCAGAAGCACGATAATATTACTTGGGTCTGGAAAGGCGGGAGGCTGTTCAAAGGACCGGGTGTTGGGCCATGGGGCGAGGATTACCAACTGCGGGATGACCTTGGTCTGGATTAGTGCGTGCGGCGCGAGTTGTATACACCATCGAAGGGGATTCGGTGGTATCTGTTGATGGCCATGTTGATGAATCAGATTGCGTCCAGCTTCGTTGTTTGGTGGCATATCACCTTGAAGGGCGCCTCCGGGGGCTGGCGAAACCTTTTTTTTGTACTGGGAACAACAGACATCTTCGGGATCTAGGAGTTTGAGACACACTTCCGACTGAGCTCGGTGGACGAGTTTGCGGTCATGGCTCGTGATCAAAATCGAACCATGTTCGCATGCAGGTCAGTACCGGTTAAGTGTCGGTTTTTTCCACGTTGTTAAGGACGAGTAGCCATCCTTGAGCTAGAGTCAATCTGTCAGCATGGCTGTGACCAAGACTGGGGTAAGTAGCATCTACTTTGACAAAGCCAGTGGCGGGATGCATCCACATAGCACGAATGACCCACTGATGTGCTCCTCGGGGTTAATAATCTCCTTATAAATTGAAGAACCTTAGAAAACGCCTCTGCCAAAAACGCCTCAGTCTCCGATAGTAGCCAGAGGATGTACGGAAACGTAGACTCCTATGTGTAACATAATTCTAGTGCGGTTTGCGTCTTCCAATACCAGCCATACCGTGCAATATACACAAGCATTACCTAGCACTAGCGGGCCCAAGGCATCGGACAAGTGTTTGAGCTCTTAATCTCGGCTAAGGAACCTGCCGTTTAGGGCCCATGGAATTAAGAAAACTAATGCGAGGACAGATGTGATGGGCCTGTCAATGTCAAAGACCTCCCGTATATTTGTGAGTTAGGATTTCGTGTCGACGACGTGAGCAAACCTGGCTTCTTCGCCATAATCCCGAGGTACGATCTCAATGTTTTCTATCAGATCTTTGAATATGATAGTGAGAAAGCCGGAGCCGAGGAAGCTTCTAGAGAAATGAATTGAAAACTCATATAAGTTGAAGTTTTTGAAGGAGCGAGCATGACTTGATATGCGAAGAGCTCACCGAAAAATTTCACCGAAAAGAACTTGACGGCAGTGACGCAGAAATCGAGGTAGCCGCACTAGATCTTCAACTGTGCATCCTGAAGGTGTTGGCGCCATGGGAAGATCTGTATGTATTCCTCGAACCTCGGCATCGCGTGGGTGATGGAGGTCAGCATGTCGAAGAGTGTCGGAAGAGTGCGCGAGAGTGCGCTACCTGCCTGTGAACGGTATTATCATTGACAAGTGCGAAGGTACACAATGGAATTCATTATACTTACATCTAGAATTAACTTGATGGCTCTATATGGTTGTTTTAATCGCTTTATATAACTGGGATATCACGGTCACTAATCGGACCTTAGGTATGGGGTTGATTACTTGTGGTTCTTTAACGAGGTCAAGGATGGAGGCGATCGCGAGGCCCCAGATAAACTGGGCGAGCGACCCCTCCAGGTCACATGACATAACGTTAATCTACATCGGGACACACTAATCTACATTAGGATAGTCACAGGTGTCCTGTGACATTACTTCCCCCTTCGCGTAAATAAGCTGGAAAACGCGTTTCTAGGGCTCACAGCAATCTTCTATCAACTTAGTAATGACTCGGGGCGTTTGTTCAGGCCGACCCTGTCGTTCTTTTTAGGCTCTGTATGTAATATTACTGTAACCGCTTTTGTACATAGCGATGCGTTCTCTGGCGCGTGCTACCGTTAAAAAGGGGCTGCGCCGCGCAGTTCTTTGAACTATGCTTCTTTTCAATTCATCATCCGACGATTTTCACCACGAAAACCTCCCATTAGAAGCCCAGTGACATTCTGGCCCTCTGATTAAAGGAAGATGACTTGGCCCACGGTCGCATTTTCTTTATTATTTTATACTAAGTTCTGTTTTATGCTAGACACTATTACTAACTAGGTCTTGTTCCATATTAGGTACGTATCTGTTTTTCTACATTAATTTCATTTGTGTCCCTCCGATCGGAGGACCAGTAGTCTGGGAGTCGGCTATCCAGGCTGACTGTAACGCTCTGTGAGTGTGGTTCTCTTTGTGGTTTCTTCCCTGTTACGTCACCGCACTAGTTCAGTAAAGAATAGGCTAAAGCCTGTAGTTTTAAAAGTAATGTTATTACTTATAAACTTAATAATTAGTAGCTAATAGACTTAGTTATCTTAACTTTAATTAGTAAACAGTTATAAGTATTACTTAAGTTTAATATTAATCCTCTCAGTTTAACTGTTAATTTAAGGATAATAAGCTGATAATAGCTATAAAGTAACTTCCAGCCTATAGGAGAGTTCTCTCTAAAATGTTAATATTGTTAATTTCTAGCTACTGAGCACCCTGTACTGCGTACCCTATAGTGTGGTTGCGTATCCCGAAACTATTAGTTGAATCCTCTGGGGTTCCAGAGGGTTCCAGAGGATTCCAACCCACTCCAGGGCCCTTTAGGGCCCCTGGAGCACTCCGAACCTTCTGGAATTCAGAGGGGTGGAACCTCCTGAATCAACATGGCACAGTGTGACCTCTCTTCCATGGCGAGAATGAAGATCCAGCCACCCGGTACTTTGCATCTGTACCGAAGCGTCCTTCTCAAGGTCTTCTGCAATGAGAGCTTGCGCCTCTCGTTCTGCGGTATCGAGATATTCAAGGTAGGCAGTTCCAAAGCGAAAGTGTGTCAACCGAATAAAGGTACTCGCCGCCACGATTATGAACACTCTGAGCAGAAGTTGTTAACAATGAGCATAGTCGGTTATGCGTTGAGAGAAAAGAGCATATGAGGAGATAACATACCCTTTCCTCAGAAGCTCGTTGTTCGACTTCCAAGTGACGACGGCCTCTCCAAATACCTGTGCCAGTGTATCGTTGGAGATGACGGGGGTGAAGGTGTCGGCGTTTGTGTTGAGCTCGACGCGCTCGAATGCTCGTTTTGCTTCTACAATGGCGATAAAAGGATGGTCTACTGCCTACTCAAGCTTATATAATAGGCAGTCACGCGTAAACTGGCGAATGGGACCGGGACGGGAAGTTCCTTCAATTCGATAGGACAGACGCCGAGCCGGCGGAATAAGATCGGATAAATTCTGTCCCGTGCATACATCCCGTGCATAAATACAGGGCTCAAGGCGTGCTGGGTGGGCATGATAGTAATTGGGCTAGAATAAGACGATTGATCGGTCCTTCCACCCCACAACAATCGCATCCCAACCACTTCCTAAGCGGGATAGTCTTTAGCAGAAAGCTGCTCACAGAACGCCATAACGTTTCTTTGTAAACAGAGCAAGCTTGAGCCATGGCCGGAATTGTCACGGTAACGGTGACGGTGACGGCCACGATAACACCGTAAGCCCTCTCCCACAATCTCACAATCAGCGTGTTCACGTTGCCTTGTGCTAGTACCACCAAGCCCACAGCTGTTGATTTGCCGCTGCATGTGATCGGACCGTATTCTGCTCTGGCCACCATTGCGACGGCTACAACAGCCAAGGGCGACAGCATCGCGAGCGCTTTGAGCTTCCCCCATGGCCCGCCACCCAGTCTTCCTCTGTCGCTGTCAGATCCGCTTGGTCTCGACTCGATACCATGGTACTACGGCAGTGGTTCATCTGCGGTCTTGCTCTCTGTGGCCCTGATATCGACCCTGCAGCTTTTTCGGCGAAGATACCCACCATGGCAACCTGCTCCGTCCCTCCTCCCAACCGGCCAAGAGAAAATAAGGCCTAGCGGCGAACACTGCGCTTTTAAATCCGCAGTGTGGCTTCAAATGGTCGCTCTGATTGGTCTAAACACGGCAGGTCTAGACCTCCTCATCAGCTTCCATTCCCTGAACCGTGCCTGGCTAGAATCCCATACAAGCAGCAAAGACCCCGCGGTCTGGATCTCGCGCGCAGGCCGGGTCGGGCCCCCTCTCACCGTCGTCACCTGGGGCGTCCTCCTGGGTTTGATACGCGCGTTCGTATGCCTCTTGTGCGGGATACGCAAAATCCCGCCACCACCACCACCATCCACGCACAGAGAGAGGCAACCGGCGGAAGGAAAAGAAGGAGAGCAACAAGCAAGGACCAGATACTACTTCAAGCGCCATCTGTCGCTGGAAATTGCTGGCCTTGTCCTCCCTGCTATATCCCTCGCTGCGCTCTTTACAAAGGGATGGATCCGCTCCGCCGCGCAGAGCTCCAGAGACCGCACCGAACCAGCGTTCCCGGTCGATTTCATGCCTGCGCTCTACTGGGACGGCATGGGCGAGGCGACGCATGCGCGGTACGTCCTGTTTGCTGGCGCCGTCGGAGCGCTGTGTATCTACGCGCCCGCGCTGGTGTTTCTGGCCTCGCTACCGAGACGGTATATTAAGCGGCAGGTGCTTGAGTTGGGTTTTGGCGCTGTTGTGGTGCTGAGTGCGTTGGCTGTTACGGCTGTTGTGGTTGTCACGCTGATTCAGGGACTTTGGTGCGCGCTGACGGATCACTGTGCGATGACGTTGCTGAAGAAACCTGTGGCTGAGGCTATTTCAAGCGGGGTGGCCTGGGTCTTCGCGGTTGGTATGGCGCCGCTTATCACCCTTTACGGTATCTTGTTGATGCCGGTGGCGGTACTGTGGTATTCTCTACGGGGGTGGGTATTTGGGACGACGGATGTCAGAAGAAGTTGCTTTTTTATTCCCTGCACAGAAGCGACCTCGAAAGGCTTGGATTGGGGCCAGTTCATTGTCGTGGCAAGCTGCTGTGGTCTTGTGGCCTATAACATCTATTTGGTGGCGGGAGACTGGCGGGGGACAACGCAGCCGGGCGGATTACGTGTGCCAAGGGTCTGGAAGAGGAGAAACGCTGTGGTGAGTCTGAATCAAAGGACAACTTAGGTACCTAGGTAGGTGTGGTAGAAGTTTAGCATTTTTGGTGATTTTTTACCACTCTTACACCCTTAGCCTTCCCTTCTTCCGGCAACAGTTACAACTGCCCCTGCCAGCGGCTCACATCACCTCGCTCTCCAGCATACAATATCGCCTTTAACAACGAGGCGACGTACATGGCTGCTGCTGCTGCCGAGGTTGCTGATAGTGGTTGTGAAGTCCAGTGAGCATATTGTCACGAGCATAACCAATCGGCTTGTCTTGGAAGCGTAAGAAAGAGATATGGCCATGTATTATTATCTAGCCACTAAAGCGACAGCCGTTTCGACCAAGCAGGCGGCATCTCCCCCTCGGGCACCGAGACGTAGACTTGGACACCGGATCCGGCGAGACAAGGGATAGAGATGAGCGAGAAGACAAATTTATATGTGTTGAGCGTCATCGTTGGCGCTGTCGTCGGTGTTGAGGAATCTGGTTGTAGTAGTACATTGGTGTTCGATGACGACGACGACGACGACGACGACTTAGGAGGTGAAAAAGGAGAGCAAGACAAAGGAAACGATTCGGAACGACAAGAGTTATGATGAAGAAACGAAAGCGTCGGACGAGAACGAAGGAGGTGGAGAGAGCGGCGGCGAGTCGGAGTCGGAAGGACGGGGAGGGCTTTGAGGGACATTCGCGTTCTGTTTCCAGGTGTCACCCTAGGCGGCGATGGGGTTGCCGTACGGCTGGTTGCCCTGCTGGAAGCCGGAGAAGCGGGGGTCGGACGGGGTCTGGGGGGGGACGACGGGATTGTTATGGAAGGCCGGCTGCAGGTTGAGGTTGGCAAAGGTGTTGGTGATGGCGGTGTCCGAGTTGGTGGGCGGACCCTGCGGCGGATTGTCCGCAAAAGGGGCGGTGATGGCGCTTGGGGCCGTGGTAGGACTCAAGGTCCAAGAGTCGTCGGCGGGAATGTCACCGCGGTTCCTGAGGGCGCGCAGGGCCTCCTCGATGGTCTCTTGGGGCCCGCCGGCGGCGCCGAGGGGCTGGCCCAAAAAGGCAACTGTGCCTGGGGTGGCGCCGTTGCCAACCTCGTACTCGATGCGAAGCTTGTTGCCGTTCTTGTCCCAGATCTGGACGGTGCAGCCCTTGAACCTGTTGCGCAAGTAGCTCTCGAGGGCGGCTCCGGCGGCTGCCAGGGCGAGAGGTTTGGCAAAGGCGACGATCCATTTAGCGTGGTCGAGCGCCATCATGACAGGGCGCTGGCCGCCCAGCACCGGGGCGTCAAGAGAGGCAGATGGGGGAGGCGCAACCAGGGCCTGGGGCGGGGGCCCCGCGGAAACGGCCCACTTGCCGTCGACGGTGAGGAAGGTGGTGGAGTACTCGTACGACTTGGTCAGTGGGTCGCTCGGGTTCGTGTAGTCCTGCTCGCACGACTGCGACTGGCTGTTGCTGAAAACCTGCCCCGTCTTGTTGCCGCCCTCGAGCCACCAGCTGACCGACTCTTGGGGCTGGTAGCGCGCCCTGCTGCCAGGGCCCAGGGCGGCCTTGTCGATGAAGATGGGGTCGTAGCGGCCCGTCTCGGCGTTGCGGATGCCCACGACAATGTGCACCCCCAGCACGCCCGGGTAGCGATAGTTGATCTTGCTCACCTTGAGCCAGCCCGCGTCGTTGGGGTCGGCCGGTTCCGTGGACCGATCCCAGTAACCGATGGAGTTGATTTCATAAGCCTCGCCTTTGTTGCACGGCTGCCAGTTGCCCATGATGGACACCTGCACGCCCTGCCCTGGCACGCTCGCCGTCCAGCCCAGAGCGTACTCGACCTTCCACGAGAGCGACGTGATGGGCGCCTGTGCCCGCGACTGCCACACAAGATTGTACGTGGGCGTCCCCGTGCCACTAGCCACCGCCTTGGCCACCTGAAGGTTCCATTGGTTATTCCCGATGTTGACGGCGTCGAGCTGTGACTCGAACCAGTTGAGCTTGCGAACAGACATGGTGAAGAGGTAGATGTAAGGTAGGAAGCAAGAAATGCAAAGTGTGCGACTAAGTGAAGTAAGCGATTGGTGCTAAGGAGAAGTGTCTTGTTTGTTTGCTGCTTTTCGGACTTGAGGATGGAGGCGAAGAAGCTGACTTTATACTTGGAATCACCTTTCTGCTCTCCTCCTGTCCTCCGCCTCTCTCCGAGCAGCACTCGTCAACTCTGAGAGCTCAACCCCATCACATCATCCAATCGTCTTTCATCACCTGCCCCTGACCTCTTCTCTTTCCAGCTTGTTCCGTGCCAATTCATGTCGAGTGATGTTGCAAGGCCGGCTGAGCAAGTTCTTCCTCGAGCCGCCGGATGCGAAGCCACGTCGCGAACTATCGACGTCTAAGCCAAATCCATCATCGCCGCATTCCGTTGTTCTCCTCAGGCACTCGAACAACCTGCTGGTAGCATAGAGGTTCTCCAGGCGTGTGGCGACAAGAGATTTCAGCCAGCCTCGGAGCGTCGAGACTCTGGACTATCAACCTCTCAGCCAAGTTCACAGGTTGGCGTTCGATGTCAACATGCAAGCTACAGGCATTACTCGTGACCCCCGGCCATTATATGACAAAACCGGATGGTGATCGACATCGAACTTACCGAGTTGGGTTTTGTGGCTGGCTGACCCTCCAGGTGTTCTCGCTTTTTGCCACATACCCACCAGGGACGGGGGGCCGTGCCGACCAGATAGCGTCATCACTTGCAGGGTGCCATCAAGTGGCCCATTTATTTCTGGGAGACTAGAACAAGGGTGACGCACTATGCATTCCCCATCGGAAGTACCTTACTTACATGTACGGATCCGTACTCAGCCTCATGAACAGCATCTCGGTCAAGGACATTTGCCGGATGTGACAGGGCTAGAAGAATTGGCCATCGGCCAACTAACAGAACTACCCTTCCGCTTCGAAGAAGTATACACCCTTAAAGTACTAGTAGTAGTAGCTGAGGTGATGAATGGTGTCACCAGGAAATCCCCCCCATGCCAAAGCCACTGCCCATAGGAACAACCCGCAGCATCTGCACCCGCGCAACAGACGAGACGCAGAGAGAGAAGGACTTGGACCCCCGAATTCTACCGTCAGAGTCACATTCAGTCCCCGAAGATTGTTGTTGAGCCGCCGTCTCACTCGTATCGGCCTGATAAACGTCGCTCAGCACGTTGGATGCGGAAGTCGTGGTCGGTGGGCAGAAACATCAGCAGCTGCTGCTGTGCGTCGTGCTAACCCCTTTCATCTCCTTCACGTTCACTCCCATGCCCATATCAGCTCGTCTCCGGCGTAGAGGCCCACACTCGTGATCTTGATTGGCCCCACAGCGACGTCGCTCGCGTCCCACGGTCGTAGCATTACCCTCTCCCATCACCATCCTAGCGTGCTTGTTCCAGGTTCTTGTCGATACCATGCGGACCCACGCTAACCTCCAAGGAGAGCGAGGCCATAACGGTGATCCCGCCCTGCCCCTGAAGAGGAGGAGGTTCCTGTCGGGGACTCGGAAGTGTGGGAAGAGAAAAGTGCACCTTGGCCCTTGCTGATGACAACGACAAGGCCGGATCGGATGACTCCCGCGCCACCACTACGCTGGAAGAAGGTCCGAGAGGCTTTAGCACGACGCCTTAGGCGTGATGGCTGATGAACAGGGGCATCGCGGAGTCGGACACGGCGGCGTTTCCGTGCGTTGCCGAGACCATAATCTCGTTGCGGAACGTGGAGATTTGTTGCCGCTGTTGTTGCGGCGCCGGCGCCGGCGCTTTGGGGCTCATGGTTGTCGTCGATAGTCTGCTTGGTGTCAAAACCTGAGTTGTGGTGGAGGTGGAAGCGGGACGAGACTCGAAAAAGGTAACGGCTGTGCCCCGAAGAGATGGAAGACTCCTGTGGCTGGCTGGCTCGCTCTGACGAGAAGGGTTAGACAAGTTGTGGTGAGCTGAGGATTTTCTTTCGGTCCGGCTTGGAGCTATCACTAGGCAATATTACGTAGCGAGGGGTCAGAAAGGAAGTTCAGCTCGCCTTGACGAGGTAGAATATCCATCTCCTTTCACGGTTCTATTGCCTCCTGGCGGCTCCCGCGGCATGTTGTCCGACCCCCGCATGCATGTGTGGCGATAGCTAGGCTAGATGTAGCCGATCTGCATATGCACCGTGATGCATTAAGCGCCCGCAAAATACCTCGCCCATGGTCCAGCCACGAGGTACATGTGTCTTGGGTACTGAGAGAATCAGTTCAAGAGGCACGGCAGCAAGCGCTGAGGTGGAAGAGCAGAGAAGCAACCGTCCCCCGAGTGCCATGGCGACGCAAATACTTAAAGGCAAATGCCTCTCCTGTGTAATAGTCAGCCGCTAATTATATTCCTAAAAGGCAACACAACACTACCTCACGTTTTCCAACAGCTCTTCCACCCCTGAAAGAGTTTGCTGTGATCACTCATTCCCCAGGCTACTAGTACCATAAATCGTCTGCCATGGGTCCTCCTCCCAAGATATGCACCCAGATGCCGGTCCCCGAGGGGATCCGAAGCCTTGCCGAGACGGCAGCCATCGAGGAGAATCCCTTGAACGGACGCCAACGCAACCTAGGCCGGGCCGGTGGCTTCGGCATTGGTGATGCGTCACTCCAACTTGCACTTCCGTCTTCGACCTTATGGCAAGTAATACAACATTTCCTCCTCTTTACATCAGGTTCACTGACATTGCAAACCACCCAAGCAGGGAGAACGGGCGAGTCCTCCGCGTCAACATCATCAACGGCACGCACAAGATCAAGGAAAAGATCCAGCAGTACGCCAATGTGTGGACCCAATATGCCAACCTCAGCTTCGTCTTCGTCCCCGACGCTGACGCTGAGATCCGGGTGCGATGCGACAACAGCGGACAGTCGTGGTCGCGCGTCGGCACCGACTGTCTAGCGACGCCGCTCAGCCTGCAGACCATGAATCTGGGGTGGCTGACCGACACCACGTCAGACGACGAGTTCTCGCGCGTCATCACGCACGAGTTCGGCCACGCTATCGGCTGCATCCATGAGCACCAATCGCCGGCGGGCGGCATCCCGTGGGACCGTCAGGCCGTGTACGAGTACTACATGAGCTCGCAGGGATGGTCTGCGGAGCAGGTCAACATCAACATCTTCAACCTCTACAGCCGCACCACCACCCAGTTCTCCGACTTCGACCTGAGCTCCATCATGCTGTACTCGGTGCCTGCTCTCCTGACCATCGACCACAGCTACTCCACCCCGTGGAACACGGACCTGTCCGAGACCGACAAGGCCTTCATCAGCGAAATCTACCCGCACGAAAAGCCTGACACAGGCCGGTTCAGCACCGACGAGCTGAAGCACAAGCCTTCCATGTCAGCCGCCCAGCGCCAGGTCTTTTCGATGGTGTACCCCTCCGCGCCGGACATCGTCGTGGGTCTCTCGGCGCTCGATCTCGTCCCGACAGCGCAGATGGTCGTCGGAGTGACGTCCTTTGCGGATAAGATGACGGCCTCCACGGCCGACATGCACATCCAGACGACCAAGGGCACTCTCCTGACTTCCGGCGCAGCAACGTGGTTCAAGGCTGCCCCTGGCAGTAGCGACTTCCAGATCGGCAGCGTGGATTCGCGTCCGGGCGGTGGGACCCTGGTTGTCACTTTCGACCTGCCGTACATCGAACCGCCGAATGTCGTGGTCTGGGTGAGCGGGTTTGAAATATCCAGCAACCCGAACAACAACAACAACAGCCGTTGGCGGGTATCCGCGACGGCAATCGATGTTACCACTCGGGGCTTCACGCTCTGCTTTGACACAGGAGGACTTCCCAAGGGGGCAACACTTGCCGCCGCAAACCCAACCTCCAATGTTGCGGCAACGAACACAGCCACAGCATCCTGGATCGCCTTCCCCAAATCAAGAGCCGGCGTGGCAGGCGGGTCTTTCAGCACGCAGGACGTAGCTGTGGGTCATCAAACAGTCGCGGCAAAATCTTCTTGGACAGGAAAGGCACCAGTCTTGTCGCCCGAGATCTTCGATGGAAAACCGCCGTCGCAAGTCCTAGTCGCACTCAACAGTCTAGACATGGCCGTGGGAGGCGCGCTGCGTGTAAAGGTCGGCGCCGCCGCCGCGTCGTCGTCGAGTGAAGCGGTTATTGGTTGGATGATCGAGAGCGAGGGTGGTGGTGGGGTGCTGTACTCGGCCGGAGCGTCGTATGTTGCTCTTGCGTGACGGTGCTGCTTCTGTAGTTAATAATGGGGGGTTCTGATTGGTGGGTTGGCTAGTGGCGAGTGCCTTTGAGGGGGGGTACACCGGCACCACAACGAAGGGTCTGAGCTTGCTGAGATAATTCCGAAGGCGGATAGCAGGGGGACGAGAGTCGTGGTGGAATAGATGGTCCTATTCTGTGTGTTGATGGTTTCTCGATTGGGGAGGTTGAGACGTGGAAGGAGCGGATTAAATTCAGTGGATCGACTCATGCAATTTCACGCTGTACAGCTCGGTTCCGGGAACGTCACGAGCTGCCTGTCAGGAGATATATGACGGGCTGGACTCGTTCCGGGCGGGAGAGGATGTTATTATTGAATTGATGATGCGGGAAGAGAGGAATATGAAGAGGGACAGCGTGTGGAGGGGTCTAGGGCTGGTTGAGGTGCATGAGGGTGTGTTTTCAAGTTATAAGTTGCAGGAGCCTGAGCTAGAATTGAGAGAGAAGGGGACGAGGAATATTATTGAGTGCTTTTTGGGGTGTTTGGAGGGGGCGGGGTGGTCGAAGGAGAGGGTGGAGCAGTTGAAGGCAGAGGCTATGGGAGAGATTGATAAGGGGGTGTATCATACGTTGGATCAGGTTTGTATTGTTGGGAGGAAGAGGGTGGCTAGTGGGTTGTGACGGTTGGATAGTAGATAGATGCTGAGCTGGGAGAAACTTTCCGGTGTTGGCTGGTTTGGTTTTTTCTCGTTACCGAAACTCACACAAGTAGCAAGAAGGCTGTGCCGGATTTGTTTTTGCTGAGGACCGCCTTGATGGTCTAGCATCGGGGGATGAACATTGACATTAAGTGGCTGTTAACAGAGGTGGCGAACAGGGGTTAATTTGCGGCCACTGATCAAAAATACCTAAGGAGTTGGCGATGTTGGTTAAGGTCTTCGGAGGTCACACTGATAGCAAAGCACTCCACCGTCGACCTCTGTTTCCGCAGCCATTGCGTCGCCCTCCGTTGCACCCGGTCAGATTTGGCAGAGAAGTGCTAGTCGCTTCACTCAGTCTGTCCCTGTGGTAAGAACATCGAACAAATGGCGACTTTGCTATATGATGTAAAATCTCCTGGCCGATCATTTGCCAAGGTTTGGCCACCGTTCGTGTATCTCGCCGGTCGTCCCTACTAGGATATGCCCCGGAAGCCTAGCATTGTCCAGCTAGTCAGATGCGTACTTGCACCCCGGGGACATTGCTCTCTTTCCTGTGCCACGTCTAGTTCACGAAATGTCTTTCGGAGAAGCCTCTGTCTAGAGAGTTTGAACAAGGCCTTTAAGTACCTTTATAGTGAGATCCGGCTGCGTAAGTGAAAATTTAAATGACTTTACGCGCTTGCCTTGAGCTGTACGACCTTCTCCTTATGGCAGGGCTTGAGAGGTTTTTGTTTGGCAGAGGCTAGCTACGGATAAGGGCTTGGAGAATGTTGGCAAGACAAGACAAGGTAGCGATGGCGAAAGAAATTCGCAAGCGGTGGAGGGGTAAATCAGATTCTGATTGTTTTTCTCTGATGAAGTCCTAATTCTTGAAGTACCGGGGTGTGTTGATCGACCGGGAGGAACGGGCTAGTGCATTTCTCCTACTATTTCCTAGAGATTGATCGACGAATTTTCACACTTTGACCTGCTAGGGCGTTAGCGTTCTGATGGTCCGAATGGTGAGAGTAGTAGAGGATGATGAGCATCTGATGAAACTGAGGTAATATTTTCACGAGATATTATGGGGATTTAAATTTGAGTGTTTTTTTAGGCGTGTAAGAGGGAATGAAGAGACTATGGCATCGTAACTAGGTTCAGAAAGGAGGCAGAAGAAGGATTTGGCAGTCGAATTTCTCACGTCGACAAGTATCTAGGACTCATTCTTGACCTAATCTTACACTTGGTTGCTTCTCGAAGCGCCTCGAGCTTCTCCTCGCTGTAGTCTTTCTGGAAAACAGTATTGTGGAGCTCCTTCAGCTCCTCCGCAGCTGGCGTAAAGGCTTCTATGGCACCTGATGTCGGGCTCTTCTTTATGAGAACGCATTTTGTCCGGTGACGTTCGTTGTTAGGAATGGTAATCCCCTGCTCCTTTAAGGGCTGCCACACAGTGGCCATGTACAGCCAATTTGCCCATGTTGGATGGGATATCCTCCAGCCAGCTAAAATCTTTCCCGCCAACTGCGGCATTGTATTCATCCGTCTCAATGGCATTGACCGTCTCATCGTCGAATAACGCCCGGATGAAATCATCATCGTCGGCAAAGCCGTCATCGCCGTCGTCTCCCAGGTCGTCTTGATCCTTAGAATCGGAGCTCTCTGAACTGGAATCCAAGTCGTCTTCAGGGTTGACACGTTCCTTGCTGAGGGGACCGCGTTTGTCCTTCTTCTTGGCCTCTTTGGCGGCTGCCTTTTTCTTCTTGGCTTCCTCCTTCTCGAGCTTGCGCCTCTCCTTCTTCTCAACCCCCCATTGATCAAATCTCGTCCGTATTGAGGGTTTCTGGCAGTCTCATCATTAAATCTCACATGGCCCGTATTGGCACTATTGTTGTAAATTTATTCATGAGTGGTAAGTGGTCTGGGACAACTCGATAAGTGAAATGTGAGTGCAACCCAGCAACCAGAACACTTTCTCCCCCTTCCAGAGCATTAAAACTGACCATAGAGCGTCGAATCTGATCTCGGAAGCCAAGTGAAAAAAGAAGGAGAAGCTCTGGAGTTAGGTCGAGTTCGCCGAACGTGTTATCTGGTCCCAACCACGCCATATCTACCTGCCTGCCAAAAGCGTCGCCGCGGAGACCTCTCATGCAGCTTTAACTTGAAGTCTTCTCTATTGCCGTTTAAGCGTATCAAATGATTAAGCCGGAGGACAATGTCTGTGTCAATATGGCTGCAATGGGAAGTTACCCTCGAATTCTGACAACTTGAACGCTTGAATAGAATCTTGTTAGCTGCCTGTCAATTTCAAGGGCCGCTTGATAATTTCTTAGACATTAAGGACTGACCCTAGTGAATGGAATGTAGGGAAGCAGGGTCTAAGAGCAGATTGCAGAGTTTCATATTTCACGCCTAATCCTAGACCCCTGTCAGATCTCCTCCTCCTACTCCAACGGGTCACTCTTGTTAACCGAAAGCCAGCGACGTTTCAGTGGCACATAATTAGGGCGATTTTTCACTGTGCGCTTAACAAGCGTGCAACCACCCAGCTGCCCTTTCTGCCCATCTTGTGGCTTCGCTAGCTTTAACAACACAACTAAACTCTCCAGATCTTCACTACCTAACGAAACAGGAAGCATGTCGGCCAGCGGAGTCCTGGAAATCCCCGCGTTTACGATTGGCGTAGGCGGACTTACCGCTGTCTACGATAAAATATGCGCGATTTGGGAGGCAATCGCCGAAGCGAGGGACTTTGGTGAGGACATCGCCGCTAACTTCGCCAGCATTGAGATGGAGTACTATAAGTTTAAGATGTGGTGGACCGTTATGGTAGACGTTATCAACGGAAACGATAAAGGGTTGCGTTTCATCACTAAGACGTATTTTATCTAGGGCTCCCTCCTTGCTAACGTGCAGAGCTCCATCGGAAACCAGTTTCTGAACGCAGCTACCTAAATCTTAAACAGTTTCAAGCGGGTTGAGAAGATCCTCAAGAAGAACGGGGCCCTTAACACAACAGTGATGGCATAAGCTTTAACTCTGCCAACCCAACCTAGCGGTGCGACGAACTCGGTTGTCTTTATAGCTTAAATGCGACATGCCGACAGGGTTAAGCTCTACGTGAAAGGCACTCCCTTCTTGACACGGACGCTGCATTATTCTAAGCTATAGGATAACACAGGTCAACCGGAACTGAAGAAGGAGGTAGATAACATTACCCATTAGAACAATCAGCTTCTCAGCATTCTTCCCCAACGACTGCGAGACTTCATCCTCGAGCAGGGTCTCGGCCTAGTCCTCAACCCCCAATCCATCAAGGCCATACTGGCGGCCTAGGCAAAAATAGCCTTGCCTCTTGGCAAGGCCATCAACCTCATAATCCTCCGCCAGCAAACCAAAGCAGCAGCCGGCCACGATAAACCCGCCATCGACGTCATAAAAGCAATGTCCCGAGACTCCAGCACCTTCAACGACCTCCCTCAATATCTCACCCGCTGGTCCCGCTGCGAATACACCCCCACCTCCACCTCCACCTCCCAACGCATCCTTATTCAATGGTACACCTCCCCCCAAGGCCTCCTCTCCACTGCCCAAGAACGCCTTGCCCGCCTAGCTTCCCTCCTCTAACACTCCCAAAAGCCTTCCACCCTCTCCACCCTCTCTACCCTCGGCACCGTCACCAGCCCACACATCGACAACACCATCGGCCTCATCTCCTCCTTCCCTCCCACCAGCAATCCCACCCGCGATCCCATATCTCTGTACGCCCTTCTCTCCCAGACCCCTGGTCAACGCACCCTCCCGACATAAGAGCAGCGCATGCGCATCGCCTCTACGCTCAGCGAGACGCTGTATACGTTTCTTCTAGCCTAATGGCATCATAAGTGCTTCATCTCCGATAGCGTGGTCTTTCTCTACTCTAAAACCTCCACTCCTACAGCGGCAACAGCAGTTCTCCCCGGTCTGGAAAACCCCTACGTATCAAGTTTCGGTCTAAGCCGGCCTGAGAATCCAGGGGGGATATCGTTCCCTTTGTTTCGCACTGTTGAGTTTGAGATGTATTTACATCCATTTCAAGTAAAAGCGCTAGCGGAGAAGAAGGAGCCGCCGAAGGCGAGGGCGGCGTTTGATATATATGGGTTTAGATTGATGCTTGCGGAGGTTGGGTTTTGGAATAAGGTGGGGAATATTACGGGGATTAGTAATAAGAAGGTTAGTAGTAGTAGTAGTAGTAGTGGCAATGGGAAGAATGGAGGCCCGTGGGGGAGCGAGGAGGTGAGGAGGTTGGTGATTGCCAAATGTGAGAGTGATTTGGCGTGTTGGGCTGGGAGGAGATATCGGGATGCTGTGTTGACGTTTTTGAGGGCGGAGGATGTTATGGATGGTGGGATTGGGGAGGATCCGAGTGATTTTTTTGATTTGGTGATTGCTGAGTTGGCGAAGTGCTGTAAGGATTGGGTGTTTTGAAGAGGGGCCAAGGATCACAGAATATCTCCTGCGACAACGGGGTGTCAGTTACTACATAATTATCACTACAGGAAAGAAGAATAGTTGATGTGGAATGTTTGTGGACACACGCTAGTATTATACAAGTAGTCATAGCTTGGAGTGTCTGGTCATCCAGCAGCGTCGTCCAGCCGGTTGGTGACAGTAGATCATCAGACAGCCCTAAAGCGGTCTAGGGTTAAGGTCAATACCAACATCCACATGCTCTGAGAGATTTCCAGCAATACCGCTGTCAAATTTGAGAAGTTTTCCGTATTGTTTGAGGGCAAAACTGGGTCATCGAAAATGTGGCTGAGTTGCTATAGTATTTGTGTTCTCGAGGATCCACAAGATCACTTCCAGTCAGTTAATAACAGCCTGGTTATCTGAGACGAATCTGGGCACACGAAATATCCTTTTTCCTTCGTATTCCTGAGCTGGGGTAAGCTAGGGTGAGCTATGGCTAATTTGTCATGAGCTTTCCCTAGTTCTCCTTAAGGTAGAGTGATCCTACGCGGCGCCGCTGCAAAGCTGAAAACAGATCCTACGGGGGTGACCTCACAGAAGGAGGTTGGCAGGTGTTGATGAGTGAGATACCAATTCGGTTTGGAAAACTTGTTTTACAGCGCCGTGGGAATTGAATTAAACTACAACAAAGACTCAAAGCTAAACCGCTCCAATGGCGAAAACCCCTGACCGGACTTGATCTCTGCAGCCACACCCGAGTCACCTCCACGTGCCATCAACCATTCATCAGCTTCCGTCTCCACGGCCGGACTGACTTCTGCCCTCGGAGCATCCAACAACATCTCCTCCCTCCGGCGGATCTTGGCGCCAGGCTTCGGGCAGCCGGCGCTCCTGTAAATGCTCACCTGTGGTTTCCGATCAGTCAGCCTTTAGGGCGCCACGACATCAGTTGTCCGGGGTAAAGTACTCACCTCGTCATCAAACAGCGACCACTTCCTGTTCAAATCCAGCCCAAAAAACGTCGGCGCCGTAATCCTTGCAAACACATCATAGCCCGCCTCACTCGCCAGACACGCCTGAAACTCCTGCCCGCTGCCCACAGCCGCATCGCCATGCACCCTCAGGTACGTGTCCACGCCCAGATCCGCCGCCGTGCTCGGCACCTCCCATTTGGGGTTAAACACAATGCCAAAGGTCACCATCGGTATCAGATGCATCTCCACCAGCCCCTCGGCCGTCACATGCCAGTCGAACTTTATCCCGTCGTCCCCCTTCTTGTTCGACGTCGCAAACGTGGGCTTGTCGGGCTCGTCCTTGTCGGGATCGATGTGCTCGTCGTTGTCGGCCGGATATCTCTGCGAATAGTCCCACTTCGCGACGGAGAAATCCACCCTCGCGTCCGCGTCGACAGACACCCGGCCCTCGACCGAGGCCACCAGCTTGAACTCGGGCCCGATGGTCACAATGCCGGGGATCTTGAAACTCGCCCCGATCGGCGCAATCCCCAGCAGCGTGTCCTCCATGTACGGCAGCCGGAGCTCGCCGTGCGCGTGGAACACGAGCGACGCCTTGACCTCGCCCTTGTTCCGGAAGTTGATGTACGAATGCCGGAACTCCTTGAGGTTGGCGAGGTCGCCAATCAGCGTCAGGACGCCGGACGTCTGGACGTCGGCCGTGATCCGCGCGCGGATGTCGGCGGCAAACTCGCCGTTGGGGCAGGTGCGCTTCTCGTCCAGGATCTTGTACACAAACGTCTTTTGGATGCGCTGGTCCAGCACGTCGACGTTCTTGTTGATTTTTGTCAGGCGCTGGACCCAGTCGGGCAGATTGTCGGTGAACCAGCGCTCGTGGAGCAGATGCAGCTCTTCGGGCGGTGTGTGGCGCCGGTCGAGCCGGTACGAGTGGTCCAGGAAGCGCTTGTAGTCGCCGGCAAAGTCGCGCTGGACGATATGGTGGATGTCTTCGCCCTCGCCGACGCTGCGGCGGAACTTTTTGGAGCCCGGCTTGGCGGCCACCACGTCATCCCAGTACCCCTTGGCGTTGCTGTAGTCGATGCGGAGCTTCATCCTGTTGTCGGCACGGCCTTGGAGGCGGTGGAAGCCGTAGTCAAACGTGAGGTTGAACACCTGGGCGGCGACGGGAAGACGCCGCTTGAGATGGGGGGCGAGGACGTCGTCGTCGTGAGCCTGATGCATGGGCTCGACGCTGACGACGAGGGCGTACTTGCCCGGGCCGCAGTGGGCGGGCATGTCGACCACCGTGTCCGCCACGCGCCCCAGAAAGAGCCTATCGCAGTTGTGGTCCTTGTCCTTGGTGCACACGATCCGCGCCGACTGCCGGCCCTCGTGCTTGGTCTCGTCGCAGCCGTACACGGCCCAGTCGGAGCCGTCGCGCCGGTTCAGGTTGGCGTGCTGGTCGGGCGGGCCCGACATGATGTGCCAGCCAAAGCTGCCGTCGTTTGGGTGGCTGCTGTCGCCCTTGCCGTCGTAGTCAATGTCAATGTCAAAGGTCTGCTCGTCGGTGCTGTCGATCTCGGTGTCAAACAGATGGTCCAGCGGAACCGGCAGCTTCTTGGTCTTCATGCGCACCGAGTCCTTCTTGCAGCACATGAGGCGGCCGTGCTGGGCGTTGCTGTTTTCCCCGTACTGGTAGAATCCGTTCCGGGGCCACCGGTTGTCCTCGCAATCCTCGCCCCCGCCATAGTCATGACGCCCGTAGTCGAGTTCGTCGGAGGCACACTCAGCTTCGCAGTGCTTGTCGGGGTCCATGTTCGCCACCCACCGGCACTGGGGCGAGATGGACGACTCGCAGCAGAGGACATCCCACTCCAAATGCTGCTTGAAGCGGTCGCATCTTTCCAGTGCAATGGCGCTGAAGTCTTTGGTAAGGAGGGGCTTCCTGCCCGCTTGCGAGCAAGTAAAGGCGGCGCCGAGCGGCGTGCACGTGTTGCTCCATGCGCAGACATCCTCGCGGTGCGTCTCGCAGCAATAGTCGGCCTCGGTATGCGAGCACTCTTCATCGCCACCCTGGTCGTTGACAAACCACTTGTCGCTCACCACGAACTGCTCGCCGTCGACGCACTTGCGGGGGCCGCGGCTCGGAGACGTGCCCCACGGCTTGTCGCCGCAGTAGATGCCGCCGTTCTTGTTGCCGCGCCACTTGCAGTACCGGGGGTCGGGTGCGTTGCCGAAGGGGCAGCAGAGCTTCTTGCGGGGGCTGGCATTCCCGTCGATCGAGTCGCACCGGATGCTTGTCAGCTCAATGTGCCCCTTGGCGCAGTCCTCGCCGCAGCCGGAAAAGGTGCACTGGTCGCCCAGCCGCGTCTCCCACGGATCGACTTCGGTCTGCACGCCGTTTCGCTCCCTGAACTTGCCCAGCCCGTCGGGCTGCAGCACGGCATCCAGCAGCGTGCCCTCGGCCGTGTCCTGCGTGACGGCCCAGATGAACAGCCCGCGCAGGCCCTGCTCGTTGGCAAACTCCACCTTCCACTTGATCGTCTCCTCGTCGTCGAACGAGACCCACTGGTCCTCGTCGTAGCGAAAGTACTTGATCGTGTCCTTCTTGTCCGTGACGACGGGGGCCCCGGAGCTTTTGCGGATGCGGGCAATGTCCTGGTAGCTCATGTAGCCCGGCTCGCCCGAGCACTGGCCGGCCGTGCCCGGATCCGAGAAGCCACAGCCGGGGCGGTCACACTGGGCGTCTTTGAGGGTGTAGGTGCGCCCGTAAAAGCCGAGGCCCAGGTTGACTTGGTTGGCGGGCACGCCGTTCCGCCAGAGAAGGCCGAGCGCATTCTTGATGACGGTCAGGTTGGTGTGCCCATAGACGTGCGGGCCGATCCAGTCGGACTGGTCGTCCCAGCTCCCAAACAAGTCGTACGTCATGAGATTGACAAAGTCGACATGCTCCATCATGGCCCCGATTTCAAAATGGCGCAGGTACCAGTACGACGACGGCGCCGTGAAGGAAATGCCCCAGCCCCGCGCGTTGTCCTTGAAGTAGGCCCGGGTCGCCTTGACAAGCTCGACGTAGTTCTGGCCGTCCTCCTTGTTGCCGCCGCGGTCGTGCGCCCCCGGGTACTCCCAGTCGTAGTCCACGCCGTCGAATCCGTAGTAGACCATGAACTTCTCCAGCTGCACCAGAAACTTGACCCTCTTCTGGGGCGTGCTCGACAAGTCGGCCCAGACGCCCTGCGTATCGGTGTTGTTGTCGCTGAACGACCACCCCCCCAGCGCCACCCACACCTTCAGCCCGGGCGCGCGTTCCTTCATGCCCGTGATGGCCAGGATGTTCTCGTCGGTCACGCCCCGCATGGGAAAGATCTCAAACGAGTCCGGCTCGATGTACCCAAACGACACAAACAGGTGCGTCACGGAATCGATCCTCAAATCCTTGTAGACATCGCGTTTGGCACACCCCCGCCGCGTGAAAGCCCACCCCTCGACATAGCCAATCACAATATTTCGGACATCTGTCGTGTGCGGACTCGTCTTGGACGGCTGGCCGCAGTTGCTGTGACACCCGTCCCCACAGAATTCGTCCGTCGTGCCGCAGAAGCCGTGCTTGCTGCAGCAGACGTGGATGGGGCATTCCTGGCCGGGCGTGGCGGCGTGCGGGCCACACTCAGCCCGCGAACCGCACTTGGAGGTGCACTTGGGGCCGCAGTGGTCGGCCTTGTCGAAACCGCAGATGCCAGTGTCGCCGTTGCAGCAGGCTTCGTTGGCGCAGGGAATGTCTTTGGTGCAAGCGCCTACGGGCAGGCTATCTTGGCGGACGCCGAGCAAACGCGAGACCAATGTTGCACCGGTGGTGTTTTGTGGGATGGGATCGGGAGATGCTAGAATGGGGAGATGGAAAGTGAAAAAGAGGAAGAGGAGCAGGAGACAGGGAGGCATCTTGGGGGGAGCCATTGTGCTGGGCTCAGGCGGTTGGGGGTGAATAGAGGTGGAGAGAGTTTTGGGGAGAGAGAGAGAGAGTGACAAGATATGGAGTAAACGGCGACGACTGCCCGTGCGGTTTGATGTCGCCTGTCTGGCCTAGACTTAGAGGAGCTGGCGATACCATCAAAACGTGATTCTTTCGTAAAACACACCAAGGCAGTCAAGTAAACGTCGCCGTTCGCTACCGTGATTCGGGCAGCTCGGATTCTCAGGTTCTCATGTCAGCGAAATAATTACAGCAACAAATGTCACTCTACTCTGTACCTTGCATACTCGGCCGCGATAGTGATCCACCCGCCGTGAAATCGTACCAAGATGCTGGCTCGGACTTGAAAGGCCAGAACACCATAGGTACTATCGGAATTTCTAAATCGCATTGAAAATGGCGCGAACTCGGACTTGGTTGATGTCGGTATTGTAAAAACGCCTAGCGCTTATTTCCGAGGTTGCGCTCTTGGATATTAGACAGAGTCCACCTGTACCTCCTGTTTTTGTTTTGCCGGACACCCGGGGGTTGCTGCATCGTCAACGTGTGATTGCCGGAGCGAGAATGGCTCGCTAAGGTACATCTCGCCAACTGCGTCTTTCCCATGAAAGTCCAAGTCTGCGCACCGTCGCCAGTGAGGATCCCTCACCGCCATCATTGGCATTGTCGGGCCTCCAGACCTGCGCAACCATGCTGTTCACCCTCCCCCTTCTTGCCCTGCTTCTCGCAGGGCCGTCCCACGCTCAACAAGTCAACTTTATGAACATTACCGCCCCATATCAGAACTTCACCACGACCTGCATCGGCGTCCTGAACCAAGCCGTGGCCTGCGATGCAAAGATCAAACTCACCGGGAGAGCGGGGACATTCGAAAACGACGCTACCCTGGCGAGCGTGTGCACCACGGCCTGTACCAATGCTCTCACAACGTGGAACCGACGAGTGGTGCAAGCCTGCAGCACATCTCGATACTCAGATGGCCGGATGTCTGTGCTTGCCGCCTTTCTCGCCCAGGGCGTGGTCGAGGCCTACTCTGCCCTCTGCCTCAAGGACAAGCAGGGCAAATTTTGCAACGCCGTCGCCCGAGATGCCTTCGGCTCTGCCACGGGAACGGCGTCCACCATCGCCCCCAGCATCGCCTGCAACACCTGCGTCGCCTCCATCATGAGCACCCAGGCCCAAATGCCCATCGGCTACGGTCAGACCCAGCTCCGGAATCAGTACAGCTCCCTCACGTCGAGCTGCCAGATGTCGTCCATGGCTCTCACCCCACTCGCCACCACCACCACCTGGGCGACAAGCTTGCCGGCCTCGCCTACCCCCTCCTGCGCGGGCACAACCTACACGGTCAAAGCAGGCGACAACTGCCGCACCGTATCCTTCGGCCGCGGCATCAGCACCATCTCCCTCCTCACTGCCAACAAGCTCCGCGCGTACTGCGCCAACTTCCCCCCGCCCGGCGGGACCCTCTGCATCCCCAAATCCAGCGTCTGCAAGCCGTACCAGCTCAAAGTCGACCTCTCCGACACCTGCCATGCCATCGCCCGCGGCGCCGGCGTCACATGGACGCAGCTCGTCAGCTGGAACCCCGAGCTCGGCGAATACTGCGAGTCCCTGACCACGCTCGCCCAGGGCGCCGGCCCCGTCATCTGCGTCTCGCAGCCCGGCGGCGGGTGGGTGAACCCCTCCCCCGACACCACGGCTCCCACCCCCACGTCCACGCCGGAAACCTACTTCACCCTCCCGCCCACCGAGTTCGCCTCGGTCCCCTCTCTCCCGACCAGCACCGGCGCCCCTCTGTATCCCATGGCCGGCTACGTCGAGCCCTTTGCCAACGGCAGCGTGCTCGACTGCCACATCCACCGGGCGCCCCCCGTGCGCGTCAACGGCTCCCTCGTGGACAGCTACAAATGCTCCGACTACGCGCGGTTCTACGGCATCTCGTTCGCGCAGCTCCTGTCCTGGAACCCGTCCCTCGTGGAACAGACCGCCGAGCCCGACAACAACGGGGACTGCTACCTCTGGCCGGGGGAAAAGTACTGCGCGCAGCGGGACGCGAGCATCGGGCGTGCGCCCGACACGGCGACGGCGTGTGTGGATGCGCAGCTGGCCGAGTCAGGGGCGAGATCTACATGCGAGGGGTTTTTGGCGTGGTACGGGCTCGGCGACGCGCCGGGCCGCGCCGCCTTTCTGGAGTGGAATCCCAGCGTGGGGCCGGATTGCAAAGCGTTCCGGTCGGGGGGCACGTACTGCGTGGCGGTGCTCAAGTTTCGGCCGGCGAGTACGATTGCGACCTGTTCGCGGTGGCATTTGCTCGCCAAGGAGGACGTGGTGAAGGGGGGGATGGAGGTGTGTACGCGGGTGGAAGCAAAGTACGGGCTCACCCATGGGAGGTTTGTGGCGTGGAATCCCTCGGTATTGAATAACTGTGAGTCTTTGGTGTTACTCGCCGGATACAATGTCCGATCCATGTGCTGACATGATACTCTAGGCACCGGGGCTCGTCTTGGGTATGAGTACTGCGTAGGAACGCCCCAGTTTCCTGCTACTGGCGGATGAAGGATAGCCAGAAGGGGCATTGATGCACCATTGCTGAGATGAGGGGGTGGAGCTAACACCACAACTTGGCAATGTTCCATGTCACAGGTGCAGCACGTCTGGTTTGGTTCATATCTAAGATATCTAAAAGATGTCAAGTAAAGCCTGGAGCATTTCCCTCAGTAGACATTCAAGCTGCAAGCGAGAGAGAGGTTTTTTGAGGGGGGGGGTGTTCTTTATTGTGGCTCTTGATAAAAAAGCTCGGCCTCAATCTAAATTCGCCCACACCAATCTCTAAGACAGGCGAAGCTTTCATTCATCTGCAAACCAAGCCCAGAGCCCGGTCTTCTGTCCAGCGCCGTGGGTTCCACGAGCGATTGACCCCTTCCCGAAACACCTCAATACGTTTTCTTACACGGGATTAGCTTTACTGAAGGGGGTGGCGGAGTGAGGGTACTGATAGACGTCATGAACGGGGATTTCTGACCCCGCCAGCGTTTCGAACGAAGCGAGCAGACCTCCGAAAAAGTCCCGCCGAAAGCGCCCCCGGAAGGAAAAAAAGCGCCACAATAAGGCAAGGAAGGAAAAAGGGGGGGGGAATAGAAGGCGAGGTGAACTTTTTGGTTGCCAAGTGAGTTGGCGAAGCTGCTTGGGCGAGATAGTGTTGGTCTTAAGCTAGAGATGATAATTATGAGAAACGAGAGGGGCAAAGTAAACATGAGCGACTCTAGCCCCATCCCCCTGACATGTAACGCCCCCAAAATCATCCCAACTTATTCAAACAACGAATAAGGATCGGAAAACGGATCTCCCTGAGGCGGCATCGAGTCCAGTCCATTGCTGTCGCAGCTGGCCCGACTCTCCAACAGGCCGCGGGACGTGAGAACACTCGACGGCACCTTTTCTCCCGTCGTGCTGGTAACAATGTTGAATTCATAGATATCATCCATGTTGTCGTAGTCCACCACGTAGAATTTTGTGACAATCTTTCTGCGCCATAGGATCTCGAGGGCAGGCCGTTCCTTGTTCTTCCAGATATTCTCGCCGCGCGTGCCGTCAATGTATTGTTTCATATCATGGGGGGACTGACTCATAACGACCACCTCGCCCGAGCAGGACTGCGCAATCGCCTCGGACATGTTCTCAAAGTAGATGATGGGTGCCGGCACCGAGCCGATCTTGCCGAGGCCGACAATGGAATTGAGCCAGCCGGGGTTGTAGATGCCGTAGAAATCGCGATATTGGAGCTCGGCGCTCTCCATGGCCTTGTTGGGCCACAGATGCCAGATGGACATTTTCCCCTTGCGGCACGCCCACTCCGAGGTGCCCTTGCTGAGGTATCTTGGATCCGGCGCGGTGAGAGAGCTGGTGTAAAAGACACACTGGTTGTGCAGAGTGTCGTCAATGTCCTTTCGCATGTACGTCTTCATCTTTTCGGTGGTTAGGCTGTTAAGCAGCTCACGTCCCTCCAGCGCGAGGGTAGCAACGGGGGGGCAGTATAAGCATCCCGGCACTGCGGAGAGAGGACCCCAGGGGGTTCCATCGGGGTTTCTGTCGTCGGGCTCGTCGGTCCGGCCGTAGAGCATCATGTTGGAGACAGAGGAGTTGCGGTCCCGGGCATGGCGAGGAGCCATACCGTTTCGAGGGACTAGCGGGCCGTAGGCATCTTCGGCGTGAGGTTGTGGTGATGCATCTCCCAGCGCGAGAGGCGAAATAAGCGCCCAGAAAAGGGCGAAGAGCATTGCCGCCATGGTGTTTGCTGCCAGGATCGCCAAAAAGAAAACAAAACAAAAAACCTTCCCTGTTGGCGGCTTTGGCTGCCCCTGTTGTGGATGAAGCACTTGGAGCACTCGGTGAAATTTTGGTATGGATAAGTGTCGACCCTCATAAACAAGGAGATGGTGACGAGCCGCCGCCGATATGTCTGACTTTCGTGCTCGTTGTTCTCTTGATAAACCCACCCCCCGTGGTTTTCGTCGCCGTCAGCTATCATTGCAATTTCGGATGCTTCATAGCCTCACGCACCATCTACTGCCACTTTACAAGTGCGAGCATCGCAATGAATGATGCGGAGCGTTGATATTGAATTTTGACGCGGAGTTGTACTGCCAAGAAATCATGCTAGTAGCTAATATGATCGATATCAGCTGTTCAGCTTCCTACGAGTTTCCCGGCCCGCTCAGAGTCCGAAGCCGCTCGCACTGCATCGGTGTTGCTTCAAAGCTCGGCCATTATTCCCGAGAATCATATTCCCGGCCCACCACATGGGACAAAGAACCTTGCATACAGGTACAACGTAACCGCCCGACTCCCCTTATCATTCTTCGGCAACGGCGTAAATTAGTATCGCAAACAACCGCTGCACTGACAAGCACGTAACGCTCATTACTTCTATGCAGTAGTAATTGCTGTTTATCTGACAGTCAACCCCAACTGTCCCAAGCCTCGCCCATAATTTCCGCAAACTTTCCGTTCCTTGTCCCATCCATTGTACACCTAAGCCGCGGCCGCCCCAACACCAACGCCGTGTGACATGGCTGCTCCACTCGACTCGACTCGACGCAGACGGCTCGATATCCAGTGTTCCCCCCATGGTCATATCCAGTTTGGCCATCTCTAAAGGAGCCAGGGTCGGGTCGTAAGGGCTGGTCTAGACCGTCTTGGTACTCGCTTCTCGACCTAGGAGATTTGACAGTGCAACCCCTACTTACACATTCTCACACCGAGCACGGGACTTGACCTTGCTCGTTCCATCTCAAGCACGCCTCACGTGGCCGTACCCCTATCTCTGAGGCTGTACTGCCTCACGGGTGGACGTGATGGTACATCTCCAACGTGATGGCATTCACACCAAGTAAGATGTAGTGGATCCCAGCGCGAACGACCACGGTACCATGGTCCCCGGTACGTGCGAGCGCCCTGTCTAATCAGAGAAGCTCGGATACAGGTCGGATCTCGGTAGTGTCGACGCGCACCCTTGTCTCCAGCGCTCCTATTCTATAGACTGGACATAGATTTTCCGAATACACCCGGATTGGCTGGCCTGGATCCAATGTTGCTACGCCCTTCTTGTTAGCCTGTCCGCTATCGCATTCACCGCCCCAACCTGTGGCTGGAACTAATATCGCACCGGTGTCATTCTCCGTGTTTGAAGCAACCGATAATTATGGCACCCGATAAAGATGGCTTGTGGGAAACAAGTGAAACGGGCTGGACCTAGAAATGTACTGATGGGGAGAAGATGAGGAAGGCGTATTGCATTACGTGAAAATGGGAATATCTATAGATCCGTATGCCAAAATTTGCGTCCCCTCCGTCTCCAGCGTTGCCTCCTAGCCACCGGCCCACAGATTCTAAATCAGCCCAACACAAACATAGGCATCCAACCACATCAGCTCACAGTTCGCGCCCACGCCGGAATTCCACTTCTTGAAGTTCGCCAACGTAATCTTATACTTGTCTGCAACCGCCTGGCACCCATCGCCCTTGACAACCTTGTAGAACGTTTTGCAGTTTGTCACCATCCCCGGCTGCGTCGGCGTCGGCGTCGTTACCCCGTTCCCTTTGGTAGTCGTCGTGGCCACGGGTTTTTTCGTCGTCGTGGGCGGCGGGGTCGGCCCGCCCGTGGCTTTCACGCAAACATAGGTATCGAGCCACAGGCCGTCACAGCCGGAGCCAGCGGTCGGGTTCCAGGCGAGAAGCTGCGCAAAGGTAACGCCGTACTTTGTGCCGAGGCTCGCGCACGTGTCGCCCTTGACAACGAGGTGGAACTGGGTGCAGTTTGGTGTGGTCCCTTCCCGGATGGGCGTTGGGGTGGCGATGCCGTTCCCCTTTGAGGTTGTCGTGGCCTTGGTGGTCGGGGCCGTGGTGGTGCCTCCGCCAATGACGCCGACACAGAGATGCGTGCCGAGCACCATGGTCTCGCATCCGCCGCCGATGGACGGGTTCCAGCTGAAGAGCTGGGCAAAGGACACTCTGTACTTGGTCCCAATCGAGGAGCATCCATCGCCCTTGACGACGAGGTGGAACTTGTTGCAGTTCTTGGTCATGTTGTCTTGAATCGGCGAGGGCGTGACAATACCGTTTGCGGGTGTGGTGATGGTTGGTGGTTTGGAAGTGACAGGCGTGCCCCCAATCAAACCCACGCAGTAGTTGACACCCAGCTGAAGCATCTCGCAGTTGCTCCCAATGGCTGGGTTCCAGGCAAACATCTGTTCGAAGCTGATGCTGTATTGCTTGGTGATAGTCGCGCATCCATCGCCCTTGGCAACAAGGTGGAACTTGTTGCAGTTTTTGGTCATACTGTCTGGGATTGGCGAGGGTGTGATGATGCCGTTTGCGGGTGTGGTGATGGTAGGCGGTTTGGAAGTGACGGGTGTGCCCCCAATCAAGCCCACGCAGTAGTTGACACCCAGCTGAAGCATCTCGCAGTTGCCCCCAATGGCTGGGTTCCAGGCAAGCATCTGTTCGAAGCTGATGCCGTATTTCTTGGTGATAGTTGCGCAGCCGTCGCCCTTGGCAACAAAGTGGAATTTGTTGCAGCTCTTTGTCATGCCCTCGCTGACGGGCGTGGGTGTTGCCACACCATTTCCGGTAGTGGTGGGTGGTTTGGGCGCTGTGGTGGTGATGACGGGATCAGGAATACCATAGTTCTTCTCGATGCAGTATGAATTGCCCGTGACAAATTTGCAACCGTTGGCAAGCGAAGGGTTCCAGGTGGTGAGCTGGGCGACTGTGAGCGCCGAGTCAGAGCTCAGTTTCTCACAAGTATCGCCGGCGATGGCGATGTGCCAGAAGGTGCATTCCTTGATAGTTTGGGGGTCTGAGGTGGTGGGAGGCGGCTCCAGGAACTGGGCCAGGACGCCACTGGCAAATATGACACAGCCAAGAGTGGCGTAAAGTGATTTCATATCGAAGGCTGCTATGTGGTTCGGATTCCAAGCTGCAAAGGCCGGAGGGAAACGCAGTTGAATATGCAGAAAGGAGTGGCTAGAACGGCAGATTTATCACAGAACTTCGTCAGTGTTTCCGCAGGCAGCCTATATACGCATGGAGTGACAGAAGTGGCTTCTGTCTGTCCTGAAAATACGAGAATCCATGTGCTGCTCCTGGTTTTGGGAGAAAGACCGATTGAGCATCACCTCAATTTTTATTTACGATGGAGTGCGAGGTGGTAACAGCCACTGTCGCCAAGGTGAACGGAATGAGGCCTCTCCAGGTAAGCACAAAAGCACCCAGGTCATGTGGTATTATTGCTTTTAATTGGAAGGTCGCATTCGATAAGATTTCAAGTCTCGCATTTCACTCGGTCTGGGGCTGCTGAGGCTGCGTGCACCTGTCAGAGCGAACGCTACGGCCATTTCCGAGACTCACTTTTGCGTTGTGAATGCCTCGGACTTTGCAGATTATACATATGCAGATTATATTGCCGTGTTATTGCCGAGATGCTGTGGCTGTCTTTCCGCCCCGGAGTTCGGACGTCCCCAAGCTACTCTTCAAAATACCCTGTCCTTATCTTTTCATCTCACTGTCGGTTTACTCTTTTAGCTCTTCTATGTATCCGTTATGAAAACTGGCGTCGGCAAAGGACCTCGCATCATGCTCGCCAGATATGGTGCCAGATACTTTGCTACATGAATATAGCCCTGAGGAGGTCACATGTTTATCACGTAATGTCAAACCGGCACATCTACACAGTAATTGCTGGTGCTGACAAGATAGCCCTCTCAAAGAAATCCGCCGTGCAAACAAATTTCGTGTATGTAAGGAACTGCGGGGAGCGCTACACACTGGATTCGGTGGGTTTGAAGGCGTCTAGCCAGAAACACAGGAGCAAGGCAATTATAGGAGTTGCAACCAATCAAGTCCACCGAATCCAGAGTCCAGCATTTCTTACAGAACCCTTGACTTAGCTGGTGATGTCTGAGAAATATTTGAGGCTCGAAGTGCGTAACGAACGAGCCATCTTACGCTGCTCTTCGTGTATATGAGAAGATCAACAAGGCCTCCTATTGAGCTCATGAGGTGCTGAAGCATCCGAATCCGACGTTGGGGAATTCGCTACTATTCCTACGATACGAGCTCCGATGGCCGGGTGATGTTGTGGCATCGCACGATGTTGTTGCGGATGAGATTGAGGCCCCCGGCGTGTTGGATTTCTGGTAATTTTCTAGCAGATGGTTCTCGAGACACCCTCCATACAAGGGATGGCCGGTGGCTGATAGTTGGTCAAAGCTGTCGGTTATGCTGCGGGTGTACGGTCCGCCAAACAAGTCAGCCTCATAGCTGAACCTAGTCGGTTTTGGTTATCTTTGTTTTTAGGGGGGCATCGCCTGAATGGCTTACAATTGATCTCCGGTTGCTGGGAATGCGGCTCGTGAAAAACAGGTCTTGTGGATTCCTCCCATGGACCTGCGGCAGACGACAAGAACGGCACGTACTCAACCTGCGTGTTGGGGAACTCTGACGAATTAAGTTCAGGAAAAAAACGAGGACTAGGAGGTGGTGGCGTAGTCTGAGCAACTTCAATCTTCCTGGACCGAGCATTCTCTTGAGAATCCTCAATCTAACAAGGGGAAAGGCGGCGGGATCTGTCTGATCATTGCTCGAGCACCAAAGGCGAGACTAGTCTAAATAAGTGATACCAGTTCCCCTCCGCAGTGCCAAGTAACCTCAGGGCAAGGGGCTGGCTGGCCTGCTCCCCTGTCACCTAATAAGTGGTAGGCGTCGGCACTCCCCACGCATGCGTTTTTGCCACGGTGTCTCAGGACGCATGGCTTGGAGTTGAAGGCTTTCCAGCACCTAGAGCATCTCACAGCGCGGTCGTGGTTGCCGAACATGTGAGATCTGCACTATTGATTAGCAGTCGTCATGTACAGCATCATCTCTCGGACAATAACCCACCTCAATCGTGGGATTGCGTCGGTCCCGCCTTCCGGGTTTCCTAGCATGGGGAGGGCAGCAGAAGCGGCACCCGGGAGGATCGCATGGCGACTAACACCGTCCAGATTGTCGTCGACTCCCTCCTCGCCGCCAGCGTTAATTACGTCTTTGGTATGCCCGGCGCTAAGATCGACTCCCTCTTTAACGCGCTCGTCGACTATCCCGAGATCAAGCTTGTTATCTAGACCTAACAGGAACCTATCGCCAGATCATGGACCCGGAGATGGGCGTTATTGGATGGGCATCGCTGGATGAGGATAAAGGCGGGATATGTTTGGTGAGAGAGTGCTACACGGCCATTGTGGCATCCGAGGAGGCATGGGTAAATCCAAGAGACAAGACCGACGTGATCTACCATACCCAGCCAAAGACGCCTAAACACAAGACACTCTCAGCTACGGGAATTGTGAACGCTACATTCAACAAAGAGAGCATTGAAACCTGCTGGGCTACACCGCCGGGATATGAAGTCGGGCGCAAGCTGGCTATGATTTACTAGGCAATACTACTGACGCCGGAGGAACCGTCCGAGGTAACAAGATACGGTGCCAAGTTCAGAAGGGTGGGGTTTGCTCAAATTGTGCGGAAGGAGTAGCAAAGACTAGATGATTAGAGGTTAATCACACTAGTATAGGAACGGACGGAGCAAATGACGGGTTTAGTTCTGAAACTATGCAATCCCTGATGGATCTGAAAAGAGCTACCGTTATAAAAGTCAAGATTTGGTTCTCGGCACTTCACGCCGCCGAAGTTACGTGTACCTACACAGGGTCGCGCCACAGCTCTCTAAAAGAAGCAGATGGCCCCGTGGTGACGATGGAAGACGCTTTCGATCCATGCTACCACTCGGCTCGGTGGTTTTCTGCTCACCGAGCACTTAAGGCAAGATACCGACCAGATGTACAGTCCGAGCATAGCTAGAAGCTAAGAATGTAAAGCAGCTGTTTTGAACTATATATATCCTTCCAGCCACTAAAGATAATGCAAACTAGTAAAAGGTATCATAGGAGGAGCATCCCTCCCCTACTAAGTATATAAGTAATCTTGCTCGATACGGATGTAACGTTTTTTTAATGTAGAAGAGAGGCAAACCGTCTTACTAGCAGAGTTTCAGCAGCGTTTCTTCATCAGTTACGAGGTTAAAAGTACCTGTACAGCGCTAACGCTATAACGAAAATGCCCGACAAATACTTGTAGACTACTGTACTATATACTTTCGGCTCATAAGATGGTAGGACACTGTCACATAGCATAAAATAGGTTGCACTGTATGTCAGTAATGAGGAGCCAAAAATGGTTCCACTTAAGATCATTTCACATATGAAATTGTGGACGCTGAACTTGGCCACCATTGTAAAGGGTAGGCCAAATTTGGGACCGCGGTTGGAAACGCGACAGTGCGCTAATGGCCCGAATCCTGGACGACGGTCCCAAAAATTTGGCCTAGGATATACCAGTACATGCCCTGGGATGGTACATGATATACCAGCACCGGTGGGATGGTACATGGTACCCCAGGCTAAAAGTTGGGACAGGACGGATGGGATGTCTTAGAATATACCAATACATACCTTGGGATAGGCAACGGAAAAATCACACTTCCCCACCTCGGAAGTCTCCAGTGGTCAAGGAAGTAACTTGAAAAAGTAAAGGCGACACTGTTTATTTTTAAGAGTATGTCTCAAGGTACTGTGATATTTGTCTCCGTGTACAGTAACCCCACTTAATTTCCGAAATTGGAAGGCGGTCAACTATTATCGATAAGGCCTAGAGTCAGCGCCAGCCCACCTCGCCGGCATGGCCCATGCGCCACGCCGCCGCCGTGCCGAGTCAGCGCCAGCGCTCGCGAGCCCTAGATACGCAGTTAGACAGCGCGTTAGACAGCCGAATAGATATAATTCCAGCCATGTTCAATTGACGAGTCCATTAATTCAGTGATCATGTTATTTTTACGTCTCCGATTGGCCCAAATCGTCCCCAGGCCCATTTATTCCTCGAGCCCAGCGCCGGCAGCGTTGGCAGCCTCGCTGGCAGCGACACTGATCTCCTGCCCCCCCAGACTGACGGCCGCTGGCAGCCCTCCTCGCGCCGCGAGATCCCGCGGTCTTGGTGATGCCGCCGCGCGAAGGTCTTGGTGTTGAGTACCTGGAAGCGGCTGCGCGCCTTGGGGGTAGCGATCTAGGGCGACTGGACGGCTTGGTGCGACGGCGGCGAGAGGGTAATTAACGAGGTCGAATTAATTGCCACGGTATTCTAATTGGGCTCGCGCAGGGGCTACGCTGGCGAGGTGCATGGGCCAGATGGCAGAATTTTAACAGGGTTAGGGTTTTATATGACGATTTAAGTGGGGTTACAGTACACGGAGATAAAGATCACAGTACCTAGAGACATTCTCATTTTTAAAATTGGCGACCGGTTAGTCATCATGTATAGGACCAATTTTAGGCCCACTCGACTAGAGTTGAAGCAATTCAGCATGCTGTGGCGCAGCCTGCCGAAATGGTAATCAGGGTGAGCAAGTCTGAGCAAACCCCGAGCAAAAACTGAGCCGAGCTTGAGCTAGAGTGAGCAATGTCACGTGGGCGAGGTACGAAAAGGGAAAGTTGGTGTGCCCAGATTCGTCGCACAAAACAAATTTCGTGTTGGGAGAGGCCACCCTCACAGCCGCCGCTCCATCCTTCTCAACCCAGGCGACGACGCCAGCGTGGAGGACGAAGACCACGATGGCCTTATGTCAGTAGAGGGCCGCAAGGTCGGTGAGCGATCTATTGTACGTTTTCAGCTTTCTCGCCCTGGGACAAGGCGTTGCAAGCATTGGAATCGACGTCTCACCGATCTTTCGAGGCCGTTTTGCACATATTTTAGGCCTTGAAGGGTGCCAGAAGGCCTGAAAACAATTTAAGAAGGCCTGGAGTGGACACGGAGCGGCCTTGAAAAAAATGCAGAAAGGCGTCAAAACAATGTAAGAAGGCCTGGGACGGACACGGAACGGCCTTAAAAAATGCAGAAAGGCCTGAAAGAATACAGTCAGGGGCATCGACAACTCTCTCGGCCTTTTTTGCACTGTCTGAACATGGCCGAGCCTTCGCACATCATTCGCTGGTGTTTCGCCAAGGGATAGGTCACGAGACTGCTGCCTGCTTTTCCCCTCAATCCTAATGCCTTGGTCCCCTGAAGGCATCATCGACACACAACCTGCTAAAATGTGGCTCATTAACACTAAAACGCTCGGTCTCGAATACTTTGCAGTGCCCGAGAACACACCGCCCTACGCAGTCCTTTCTCATACCTGGGGTAATGACGAGTTGAGTTTCGCCGAGTTCAAATCCCTTAACTCGGCTGCCACTTCGAGAAGACGAGGGTTTCGAAAAATTTACCAAACATGCGCGCTGGCACAGCAGTCTGGAATTCCCTATGCTTGGGTAGACACGGTCTGCATCGATAAGTCGTCTAGCGCCGAGCTTACCGAAGCCATTAACTCCATGTACAATTATTACCGCCGCTCCAAGATTTGTTACGCCTACATCGATGACTGGGAACCTGCGCAGCGCTGGGTCGATCTGGCAGCTCTTGGGGAGCTAGCTGGGGAGAAAACGACTGCTAGAAAACATCATCGCCCACTTCGGTGGTTCACCCGGGGTTGGACTCTTCAGGAACTCATCGCGCCGATTCACGTCTGCTTCTTGGATGCAGCATGGCGGCCTCGAGGCATGAAGAATGATAGAGAGGTTACACCCCATCTCTCCCGAATCACAGGGATCGCGTCGTCAGTTCTCAATGACGGAGACAGCGCAAACCTGAGAAGGATTTGTCTCGCCCAGAGGATGTCTTGGGCAGCACATCGAGAAACCTCCCGCGTCGAAGATATTGCGTACTGTTTAATGGGAATCTTCGAGGTTAATATGCCTCTCTTGTACGGCGAAGGCAAGAGAGCTTTTCTTCGACTTCAACAGGACATCATCAAGAACACGACCGATCTTTCGATATTCGCATGGGACGTGTCAGTATCGCACCTCGTCTTTACCGACGTTCTTGCACCGCACCCTAGGGTATTCGCCAACCTCGGCACTTGCGCACCCTCAAGATCACCTTTTTCGCGAGAGAGCGAAATCACCGTTACCAACAGAGGGCTTCGAATCTACACTGCGCCCTTCAAGAGGAAGCAGGAGACCAGTTCGCTCATATACGTTGATCTCTGCTGCGCTACAGAAGTCGGCGGAGCGGTGGACAGGCGCTTCCTCGTTCTCAGAAACCTTTCCGATGATTTATACGGTCGGTTCTGTTTTACCTCACCGCGCGATTCCGATCTTCAGGCTATGGCGAGAACGGAAAGGCAAGCGCTCTATATAGCCCAGGCTTGGGATGACGTGGCAAACCGTTTCGACGAGTCGTTGATTTATATCGCTTTTCCTGGGGATTTTGACGAAGACCCAAGCAGTGGTCCATACAGACTGCAAGTATCAGCTAGCTGGCCGCCATTCAACATGGCCAAACAGCTGAACGAGAACATATCATCTGTGGATGTGACAGGCATGCCTTGGTTCATGGGTTACCTCAGTTTCAACATTCTCGTTAAACCCGACGGAGCCCTCGGCCAAGGCCCCAGGCGCATCGGCGACGAACTCGTCGTGGTTTATTTTGGGGGAGGGTCGAGCACCGGAGTTAAAGTGGAAGCCGAGCTAGTGAAAAGAACCGTATCTTCTGGTTTCATGAACTTCGTGGGGACGGTGGAAGAGCTACACCCTCAGATTACGCAAGAAAAGCTCTCGGATTATCTCCTGGCGTCGCGGGAGGCCGGCCATCTGGTGAAAAGCTTCGCAATCCCGGATACAGTTAGGAGAATAACCTTAGGCGGAAGGGTTGATGTCAACACTGAAAAAGGCACGGGCAGGGAGCTTATAGAGATCAGCCTGTATGAACTTGGGGGGATTGACATGTAGCATTGGTAATGACGCGGAGGGCAAATCATCTAGACAGTTAAATACATCGCTTAGTGATGACGCTTGGCAACTCAAATACGTTGTTCAAGTCAACTTGGTACTACAACTCTGTGCATCCAGTCAGACACCAGCAGCACGAGCAACTGCCCAGCCCAATAAGCCAACAACAACAAGACCCCCAATCCCCAACCAAGGTGCCCCGAGCAAGAACATGGAGCAGGAGAAACGGCTGAGGATGCTTTCAAGACGATCCCAATCGCGATCGATATACCGAATCTCTGGCAGACGCACACCTGCCCTCTTCAACTTCCCCACCATGACGGCCCCAATGGCTTCTTGGTTGCCCAGCCTGAACTTTGTCTCCCCAAACCTCCTCCAGCCTAGAACCTCGGCGAAGAGGCACTGGGCAAATTCGATGTGGAAAAGATGGAGGGTGCCCTGCCGCAGCACGACGTTGCGCGACTGGCAGTCGGTGTTGATGACACCCGCGTTGATGTATCGGGCTGCATCGACGCCCTGCTGGATGATGCGGTGCCATTTATCCCTCGGTACAGAAGTCATGCCAGGTCGGTAAGGAGAACCCGTTGATATATTCTAAGAGATGCCTGCAACCTTGAATAGTCGGCATTACGGCAATCGTTATCATCGGGCAGATCCGTCACCGCTGGCACCGGACTCTCCACCATCAGGTACACCTGGGCAAGGAGCCTCGGGATGTATCGGCCCTGGAGGTGGGAGAGGGTCGCGTAGGCGCGTGTCTTACAGGCGAAGAAGTCTGGGGCCTTCCACTGCATAATCCCCTCGCGCTTCATTTTCTTCGCCCACAGCTCGTCTGCTCTTCGGGGGGTTATATATTCTTCGTCGTCATCACTTCCAGGATCACTGTGGCCCGGAGCTGGCGTCCCGGAATGCGACTTTTATTACCACCGACATGATGGGGGGGAGCTGCGGGCTCGGCGACCTCGATGACGAGCTCATTTGCAGGCAGGAGCCTTGGCGTGCACAATTTATGGTAGTTGCATTATTAGGAGGGCGAAGTACAATTGGGCTGCGCTTCGTTGTTACGCCACTGTCAGGAATCAAAATGCTTGTTAGGAGGAAAACCCTCACACACACAGACAGGCAGTTTGGAGATCATTCGTGGTCTCCTGAACAGCAAGTGTGACGTGCAAATTTTCATCCGGCCCCAAATTTGACCACAGCTTCAGCCCGCGTGCTAAAACCGGTAATCATGGTCAGTGAAGGGGATGGGCAAGGGTTGGAGGGGGCTAGGATATCGGCATCAGGGGCTGAGTTCTTTGAGATAAGATCACGATAATCTGTGGGAAGCACGGACGAGCTAGAAGTACCAAGAATCACGGAACAACACGGCCAGGAGAGAATAGACAAGCTGTAAAGGTTTGGGGCCCGGGATATGGAACACCCCAGATCCCTGCATCATGGGCCAGAGGGCCCGAGTCCGTGGGATACTCGCAGTTCTTGCCCTAATCGTTCCCGGTTTTCGTAGCCGAAAACGAAGTCCCAACCTTGCTGAGTCTGGTTCTTGTATTTCAGGTAAATCCGGGTTACCGAACCCATGTCACTGATGGGGAGCAAGTCCGGGCTACGGTGTAAATATGATTATCTTGTGTGGGATCCTGTGCATATTTCTGAAGCTTACAGGACTCTCCAGCTGTAATGTATACTGCTCAAAAACTAGGTTGTGATACAACAAAGCGTTCCACCAGCTGAGCCTCTCAAGCCACCCGCGAGCGTGGAAGCAGGCGGAAGCGGTCGAGATATCCGTGCGGGAAATATGCAAATCAAGGGTATACCGGATAAGAGGTTGGGGATGTCAGGGTAATGCAATGTCCGTCTTCCTGTCATCAGTCAACTACTTTGTTCTCCTGGGCTTTCCCTATTCTTTTGTTCAATTCCTCCTACATGTTTATACACTCCTAGTCTTCTCGCCATCATTCACCGGAACTTCAACCAACCCACCTAGTCGTCATCGTGATCAAAGTCTCTCGCTGCTCACAGATCCTGGCTAGTTACAGACGAATCTTAATCTAAAAATGCTAAATTCCCGTCGAAACGTGCAAAATCTGACCTCGAGGGTCGGTAAAACGTATGAACCACCTACTAACTTTCAATATATAGCTGATTGTCCTCCTTCCAACCTTTTGAAGCATGGAGATGACCTCCCTTTGAAATGTAACTATTGCGAGGGCATTAGAGGTGGTATGTGACTCCTTTCATCCTTAAGTTCGAGAGTTATTTAATGCATTGTAGCCCAGTGCGCCGATGAATCGATTTGCCAAGGGAATGAACAATGGAAGAGTGTATGCGGTTAGATGTAGGTGCGAGATGTCGAGGGTAAAGTCTAGGTGAAGGCGGAACATTCGCTTTCGACAAACGGGGGCCAATTTGGCCATTTTTATGTATGGGACCAATTCTGGGCTCGCTGGGCTAGAATTGAAGCAATTGTGTATGCTGCGGCGCAGCCTTCCGGAAAGTTCTTAGTCTGAGCAAGCCTGAGTAAGCCTGAGCAAATCCTGAGCCGGACATGAGCCGGGGTGAGCAACGCCACCTGCGCAATGTACGAAAAAGGAAATTCTGTGAGCCCAGATTCCTCGCACAAAACAGGTGATTCAAAGTGGTTGAATCTCGATGGACCGACCCTTATTGAGGTTGCCGAGACAAGGCCGCCGTATCACATGCACGCAACACATTCAATTCATTCTCCGCAACAGTGAATCCTACCCTCAACGAGACAGCACTTTTGCTTCATTATACGGGGACAAATTCTCGTTGCCCCACTTGCCAGTCTCCCTCAGGAATATTAAAACCCTTTTCTCTCACCCCCGCCTCCCCCCCCCCTTCTTGATTCCCAATCCAAATGCAGTCAACCCAGGGTTTCTTCCCCGTTCTTTTTTCCCATGATGGTTTCCTCAAAGAAGTGTAGGCGTCCCCGGCGTAAGCTGGCGGTCCGCCGTGAGCGTCGCACCGCCTTTGTGAAGGCGAAGCTGCTATGTTGTTTTTGACGAATGTGCGATCTATCTTGCGATTGGCATCACGAAAATCGCAAAAGATCCCTTGGTTTGTCAACTAATCTTTGGATTTTCTTCGCAGGCCCCTCAAAATTCCAACTCTACGTCTGGTTCGGCGTCTGCCTCTCGTTCCGCCACAGTGAGTCCATTTCTTTAGGTGCCTCCAGCCCCAGAAACTCATTCTTCTTCATCTTTTGCCCTTTCACCTTTCGTTCCATTATGGGCCCTGGGGATTTCGTATATATACCTGCCCAACCCATCACGAGAGCGCAAGAAATCAGGTTAACCACACTTGGGAGATGGCAACATTCACCCCGCCATGGGACTGGTTCTTCAGTGACGGAGAACCTCCCTTGTGAAAGGACCTGATCCAAGTGGAGCCAAACCTTGGCGATCTCCATTTGGGTTGTTCGAGAGATGACCGCCCGACAGATGCTAGGCTGGAAGGCTCGTGAGGGTCTTCAGCGCTGCACTCCTAGCAGTCGGGAGAGGATTTGTTGATCCCTCTCCAAGTCCTAGTTGCTCCTTGAAATTCGGATAAATCTGATACTGGACTCTATCATATCTCACATTTATGTGTAAGACTCTGAGTGTCAAACGATGCGGAAACCATACAATCTTGATCATACCGTAGCTTTCTGGTCTTTACTTACTCACCTTGTTATGGTCTTGATTTGCTGACTGGACTCAGGTGATGGCTGAAGATGAGGAGCGCGACAGCGCGGTCAATCTTGACAACGCCTCTGCGAAACTGTCCATTGCCGCAAGCCACCCGACCGCCGAGACGCTGCAAGAACTCGAATCGATATTTGTGGACATCAATCGGCTCACCGAGATCTTGCTCAGCAAGGCGCACGCCGCTTGTGAGGACGCCACACTCGTCGCGGCAGGGATCCGATCGAGCGAGATCGAGGAGTACATGGGAGGCGTTCAGAAGGTGCTACACTGCCATTTCTCACTCGTCAAGGAGATCTTCCGGCGACTTTCGGCGTTGGAGAATAGGCACGAGGCCGTTCCGACCTCTGCGAGGGATCCGGTCCATGCCCTCCCGTCGTTTGACCTGCGCAAAGAGCTGAATAGCATTCAAGAAGCCCTGCATGGTCTGCAGAGGCGTGAGGACTTGACGTCCTCTTTCAAGAAGCTCCGACACCAGCATTTTCAGCTGGAGGCAGCTGTTCGCCCTTTCAGAAAGGAAAAGATCAGGCGGGCTCAGTTGCATGGCGCCAGGATTGCGCGTCTAGAGGAAGCACTCGCGAAGAAGGATCAGGAGCTGGAGCAGATGAGGATGGATATGGCGGAGATGAAGATAAGAATGGATGAGATCCAGGCCCTTGGGACGGGCCTGCGTGGCTTCTTGTGGCTTTAGAATGTCACATCGGGGGATCTTCGGGGGATGAAAAGCCTTTGTTAGAATCTTGGGGGTGTTGTTAGTGTTATCCAAGCCATTCGGTCGGGGGGGCATGAGGCCCCTCAAAAACATCATGACAATTGACAGCCTGAAATGCCGGACGTGATGCTGGTGTCTGCAAACCATGAAGTGACCGCCTGGCCTCATCATAAATCAAGGAAAATGCTACGCAGCGAATCAGTGAGCATCGGGACTCGGCGCCTCAATCGCGGAGATATTGAGTGGCCGCTCGAAAATCGCCTGCCGAAGCCCACCTGCAACACCCCGCTGCATGAGATGTTGAAAATTGTGTTGCCTGGCAACCCCGCACACGAGCCAACCAACAACCAGCAAAGGCACCTCGCCGCAGAAGACAGCACGATCCTCAACGTACAAAAGACACGCTACTCTCTCTACAAAACAACCGGTCAATCACCCAACTTGCTTTTCCACCGCGCCCGTCGGCATCGCAATCCCAACAAGTCTAGACGCCACCAAGCTCCAAAGCACCCAGCCTCACACGAGCCGCGATGGCCCAGCGCAACACATCCACCGAGTACACCGGCCCCTCGGTCAACGAGATGGTCCGGAACCACACGCTCGCCAAGGAAATCATCGCGCGCCACAACGACCCATGCCCGATCCTCGACGACCAGGGCATCGCGCAGCTGCGCAACTGGGTCCGCGACCCGACCGACGAGCGCCACCGCCCCAGTGTGGACAACGAGCCGGGCAATCTGGTTGCCCACATTGCAATCTACTACGGAACCGCCAAGTCGCTTATCGTTGAGGAGGAGCTGGAGGCGCTGCGCGCGTGGTTTGCTGGTGGTGGAGGAAAGACGGGAGAGGAGAGGGTCACGGAGGGGAAGAAGTGAGCGGGAGGATAGGCATTGTGGTGATGGAGCCAGAACACGTGGTCACAGTCTTGATTCTGGGAGGGTATAAATACATGAAAGGACTGCCCTGAGTCTCGGTCTTTTGCTGCGAAATTGCTCCATCGTGTCAGACCCCCGTGAGATGCCACCCAGTGACATGGGTTCCCACCAAAATCTTGAGCTAACGGGTGCTGCCCTCCCCGTGCCTCTCGGTTCCTGGGCCGATAAGGTGTATGTTTAGCGAGAAGCCCTTTCCAACCAAGCATCTTGACTACTTTTCTAGCGTGGCAGCTCCATGTGCATGGGTGTGTTGAAGTGATTAGCAAGGGTTGCAGTCTCGAGAAAGAAAGGGGCGGCACAAAGATGGGGTACCCGAAGCGCGTAGCGTAGAACCACTGCTGCTCGGGTCGCTCGCACGAGGAGCCGATGTCACGGGCGACTGTACAGCTTGGCCCTCTCTCATTCAGCGTCAGGAACAATCATCTCGACATTTTGTGGAGATGGCGGGCTGGACCAAAGGCAAGAGATTGGGATCACTTTCGGGACGCTGAGTCTGCTTCCGCAAAAGATCTTGAGCACAAGAATGCTGCACGACATGCCATCGATGAAGACAATTTTGAACGCAGATCTCACTGTGAGAATCGCTATCAGCGTGGACAATCACTATTCCCCTTGATGACCGCTGCCGAAGCACACAAGGCTGTAGTTGTCTCAGCAGGCACGCTGAAACGCCTCGGGTAGATTCTGCCGTCCCGTGGCCACAGCCCCGTTCACGCCCCCTCGCCACTCCGCGGTGTGCCTCTTCGAACCCAAAGAACTATTCTCGACAGCTAATAAGTTGAACTGATGCCCGGCGGGCGGTGAAGAATTGGGCCGTGGAACACAGGGGCAATTAGAATGGTGCTGCCAGTAGCGGGGCAATATCACAATCTCGGCCTTGGGGGCTAACAATGGCACTCGCTGGGTTCAAAGGCACTGTGGGCAAACGTGAAATCGCCCTTTGCACTCCTCTCGTACTTTCTCATCTCGCGCTTCTTTGGACTGGCATCTCTCTTCAAGCCTTTGCTGGAGCTACCGTGCCAGCGGAACTGTGAGGTTGGGCTCCCCTGTTCAGTCGAGCCTCAGATTGTCCTTGAAATGGCCAGCATAATCTCGCCAACTAGCTGGCTGCTTCGAAAAGCTTCTCGCAGGCACAGTGCAAAATTGGCGGCAAAATTTGTACTTCACTAAATATCTGAGTGGTAGTGGTGATTACGGTCCCCCTATCGCAATGTCAACACGGCGACCCACATGAGTTCTCTACCATCTTCACCATACCCGCGAACTTTCTGATCTCAACTCCCTCCCTCCCACAAAACCGCAAGAGGCTTTCTATTGGCGATTTTACTTTGGCTATTCCACAACACCATTGCAATCCCTTCAATCAGCTTTGCCTTTTTTTGCAAGTGGGCAAATCGCAACATCACCCAAAAGACTAGGATTCTAACTTAGCAAGCCGAAGTTGCTGGCTCCCGCCAAGTCCGATTGATTGTTGGATGTAACTAAAAGTCCAAACTCGGAGTAATTAAGACAATGTCATTAGGGACTACTTCAGCCGTAGAAGCGGCTAGTCCCCCTTGGTCGCTATTTAGCCAGTGAGTAGTATGGTTGCATGGAACCACATCAGAACATACATCGAAACCTGTATTTAGCACCTGTCGCTGGCCACTAATAAAGGTTGGGGATCCCGACTTAAAAAAGTCATCCAACCCTCCCACTCGAATCCGTCGTCAACTTCATCCATCAACAACAATATTCAACACCACCTCAATGACTCCCTTATCCGTCATCCTCCTCCTCCCCCTCCTCACAACCGCCTCCCCCACGAACACAATCCCCCAACCTCCCTCCTGCGCCCTAATCGATTGCCTCCCCAACCACACCTGCAACATCGACCCCAACAACACTCCAACCTGCGTGCCCATCTCCTCCCCTGGCATCCCAACCCCCATCCCCCAAGGGAAAGTATGCGGTTCCAACCTCTGCCCTCCGAACGAATCCTGCTGCAACCCCTCCTGCGGAATCTGCACTCCCCCCGGAAAAGGCTGCGTCAAGTTACTCTGCGGCCCGGGGGTTACATACGTACCAGCGCCTGAGCCTGAGCCGGAGACGAAGACTGCCGTGAGGAGTGCGGCTCCGACAAAGCAAATCCAACCTCCCCGTCCGACACCCACCAGCGATACAGGAATCGAATGCGGCCCCAACATCTGCACCTCCAACCAAATCTGCTGTAACTCCTCCTGCGGATACTGCAAAATGCCAGGGGAGGGATGCACAAAGGAATTGTGTGCACCGCCGCAAAGCAGGCCTCAGTGCGGGCCGACGACATGCAACGTGGGAGAGTATTGCTGTAATGCCTCCTGCGGATACTGTCGAGAGCAAGGAGAGGGGTGCACCGAGGAGTTTTGCGTGAGCGGGCCAAAGTGCGGGAGGACGACGTGCAAGATTGGGGAGAGGTGCTGTGATCCGTACTGTGGGACGTGTGTGAGTGAGGGTTCGGGGTGTGGTCTGGGATGTTGATGGCAGGGTTGAAGGGGAGGGGAGCAAAAAGCGTACGGGATAGTTAAAGGGGCGAAAAGGGGTTTAGGGCAGGTATGAGGATATGGGATTAGTTCGGTGATGCGGCAGCCTACAATACGAATTAACAAAAGATTTCTCTGCCAACAGCTTTTGCGTTCCGAACTCGAGAACCTGTGGAAGAAAGCGCCCGGGATGTGCCATAATAAATACCTAGGTTCACTAATTGGCTGGTGCCCATGTCTGATAGGATCTCTTCCACGCTGCTGGCTTCACCCTAATCCTTGCTGGCGTCGATTCTATTATCCGATCCTAGTGGCCGACTAACAGCGCGTGTAGTATCGACCACGTTTAGCCTTTCTCGCCGCATTTGCTCCGCATTCAATCACGTTAGCGCCGGTTCACTTTACGGGGCAGATGATGTCAAAAGAATCCCTCAGTGCCGCAGAGTTTACGGTTTGGGTCAGATTATGACCTAAACCAGGATATAAGATGCGGCTCTGCGAAACTGAACGTCCGGTGGTATAGAGTGCAGGTAGCCTCCGAAAAAAATGCAATAGAAGATGGTGTAGGCACATGAGACGTCGGCAATGCCTAGATAACAAGCTCGGTGGCTGTCGGGTTCTTGTAACCTAGCTACCTTCGTCATCCCTTCTCACTACCAACACTCCCTTGCATCGGAGACAGACCCATTGCGGTAGAAAGCCCCATGTCGCCATCCATGACGCCGTACAAGTAAGGAAATCGTTGCACCTCCGCCAGATCGTTATCCATCTCAGTATCTTGAACTTGAGCTGGCTGAGCCGGTGCGTCGAAATCGTCTAGCATTGGATAGGCAAATGGATCCTCGGGTGGGAAAGTAGTGGCGTTCGTGACGAATGCATCGGGTCGAAGTTGAATATACGGGTTCCCGTGAGGAAGCATATGCTGGACGGATGCATTACCAGGGCCATCCAGGCCTACTGTCGCCGCCAGTCCGAGATTTATTTTCGAGGCTCTTTCAATGTCTAATACCGCCAGCATATCGTTGTGATTTGCGGGCGCTTGTGATACGCCGTTGTCATTTGGTACCACGGAAACCTGGCGCCACTTTGATACACCACAGCCCAAGGAATGTCTCTCCGATGCACTTGGAGTCCTTGCGCCAGGACGGAGACGGGTTCTGACCTTATCGAAGAGAGCCTAAGGCAACAGTGAGTATGTATATCGATCAAAAGACGGCTCATACTGACACTCACGTTTAATGCGGAAGAAACCCTGTCAGCGGGTAGACTTCTCAAAGCTAGACCGCAGATCCCATCTTTACCCAGTTCGGCATCTCTGAGAATCTCAGAGAATGTTGGATTCCCTGAATTATCCAAGACGAAGACCACCAGTGACAGGACAGCCAGAAACTGTGTGTACAAGATGAACCAATGTGGGCCGAGCAGGACGTTCTACTTTCGGATTTCTAGGCCAATATGGACAATGTTCCTGCATACGTTGATTCCGGTGAGTTGATACGCGTATGAGACTTGGCTAGATGTCCTGTTAGTTGAGCTTTGAGAGGGTAAGAAGCTGAGGAATGGCCTATACAGCATCATTTGGACGTGGGCGTACGCGAAGCGGAGAAGTGCTCGAATCCTGCAGACAGCAGTGTTAGCATCACTTTACCTCGTGGTGATAAAGCTTTCCAAGGTTTCCAAAGCGAACAGCATGAAGCACGCACCGAAAAGTCTGTGTAGTCCCATCCAGCCTCGGCCGCCAGGCAGTAGGGAGCTCTTTGCACCAGCGCTGGAGGTCTTTCTCGATCTCTTTGATCCGCTCATAGCTGATCATATTCGTCACGTTACTTGCCTCTCTAATTCCATTCGGAGGGTAAAGGTGCTCCACAATCTTGGCAAGAATACCCATAAATTTCGCGTGGGTGTTGAAGGCCTAGGAAAAGGAAGGGGTTCCGGGTGGGGGGTGGTGTATCCCATGTTCCGTGATATATTCGTCGTCGACCTCGGTTGGGAGGGGCTGGTCAATATCCTTGTCTTGCAAGAGGAGTGGAAGTCCGAGCGTAGTAGACAAGTAGATGTCCATCTGCTGTATCACATGGAAGGCCCTCCTTCTTGTCTCGTCCTCGATCGGCGCTATTCGTATGTGCGTTAGACGGCGGTGCAGCCCCATTCGTAACGCGGATCTGATTGCAATGCCGATGAAGGTATGACATCCACTCAAGTTTGCCGTCGCCTGGAGGAACTGGCTGATGAATACGAGCGCCTGAAAAGTCGTTATATCACCACATTCAGTGAGGTTTTCGAGGTGGAGTCTGGCGGATACGTAGTATTTGAACCTGGAGAATGGCAGTCAGTAACGGAAGCAGCCTCCAAGCAGGAGATTTTAAGTAAGATATCCCAAGCACAGGGGTCGAAGTCTTACCCTCGGCCCATGGCCACGGCGTAGTGATCCGGGTTTGTGGGGTCGTTCTTGTCAACATCATACATCGAACCAAGGGCCAAGTCAGCGTAAAGGAGGCTGAGAAACCTGCGCTGCTCACTCGTGTGCGACTGAATTGGCCTATATCAATCTCGGCATCTTTCGTGTTCGCGAGCTATTCGAGTCAGGCCAAGCTTCGCCATTTGACATCGATGAAGACGGGAGGAACCTACTAGGGTACGCTGCTTTGGGATCGAGAGTGAGTGCTATTTTGACGTTCAGAAAAACTGGCTTGGGTCTATTAAGTGAATGTGGCTAACTGGACCTAAGACTGTGGGTCTTATAGACGAGGGACATCAAGTGCTGACAAAAGAGCAACTTGACGAACGGCTAGAGCGTCTTCTCGCTCTAGTTGATATACTTCTTGGCTACGGGCGTCGATGCCAGCGAAGTGGATCGCTCGGAACAGTGAGAGTCACAAAACCCTGGAAGCCACAGATGCATGACCCGCTGATCTTCGCGCAGGCAATACGTTGACATAATTAATGTCTTATTAGTTGAATACCGTGCTAATATAAGAGCACGATTCAGGGACCACCTTCAAATCGTTTTAAGCAAGCTCTTGAGCAGCGCCAGATCTGATCCACTAGTAGCGTGTACCCTGATTTCGGTCGATCCGTTGATCGACCATGATAGTTATTCCATCAACTCACCCGCCATGGTCGATGGTGAGATAAGTCCGTCGATGCTTCGGCACTTGCTAGCCCACGATGCGTGGAACTTGCCTTTGGTAAGCTTTGAGCAAATCCAATTGGCATGCAGTCTCGGATACGAGGACTTTTGAGACCCAATACGGCAATTCGTGGGGTTTGGGGTGACAAGGACCGACAAGCAGGTCAAGAGATATCTGCAGCGAAAGGCGAATCTTGTCCTCGAACTCATCCGAGTTGCCCCCGAACGAAGCGCGTCTGATTGGGAAGGCGCACTTCATGCCATGGTGCACGGTGCAGCACAAATTATTGCCTACTCTCAGAGCAACCCTACTACAACCACGGGGCGCCTTGATTGCGCCATCGCTTTCGAAAACTGATCTTGGTGCGCAGGCACCAAGTCTACATCCTTACCCTGCTGCTTTGGCAGGGCGGGAGAAGCCCTCTCGAACTCCCAACTTCTAGACAGAGTCTCAAAACATGCTAAAAGCCACAACGCGCGGAATTTCTCGGCCTAGAGGGTGGTGTTGCGGGAAGCGGGCCGGAATGTCCCACCAAGCGAGCCTAAGCAGTACGACAGCGATATGCCGGACGAAAGAGACGATTCACTGTGGGGAACGGGTTTATTAGATGCAGCGAGTGTGGATTTAGACTTGATTTAGATTCGAGCTGGAAGAAAGTCGAGAAGTGGGAGGAGGGCTACTCGCTCAAATCTGCCATTGATAGGGAGATGCAGGAAAAATAGGGCGACAACGCGGCAATATATCGTCCAGCGGGTGCGGCTTGTGCGGCCGGAATCCGCACTAACGCGGGGGCGATATCGACCCTAACTACGACGAAGAATACTGGGATAGGCTGAAAAGGCTGAACGCGGTGGCCAGGGCGGCGAGGGATTTTATAGCATTCATTTCCTGAGGCGTCTTGCCTTCATCGCACAGACGGGATGATTTGGAGAACACGGGCTGTGCATTGGAGTTCGCTGTAACACACTGGTACGACAGGAGAACACCATCTCAGGGGGCACGAGGACCGCTGGTTGGCTGCGGAAACGCCTCAGCCCCAAGGTGTACCGAAAACATTCGCCTGCCACAGAGATGCATGCATTGTCACGGCGTAGCTCAACAGGAGCATTGCGAGGGACTTGGCGGTCAGGGCTGGAGTGCCGGCTTAAAAGAGTGATCGGCTTATCCCTCACGGGCAGTGCACTAGTGCCTCGCTTCCATGTTTCTTCTGATGAATTACATACAGCTGGCACGGGTTTCGTGAACTATTTCTAACAGCAACAATAGGTGCAAATATCCACCTAATCCCCGCACCGATAGGTATTTCCGCCATTGCCGCTCGGCGCCAGCAGGTCGATTTGGTCTCTTGCATCTCAACGATGGCGGTATTTGTGTCGGAGACGCTGTTCCGTTCCTTATCTCCAGAGAATCTCCTCCTCGTCGTGGCTGTTCTATTTATATTCCTTTTCTTCCAAAGGAAGCTTCGACGCAACCAAGCGACGCTCGATTACGAGTCGAGTAGAGTCGAAAACATAGGCTTCGTTGCGTGTGTCTTCCACGCTTTCGCCGCCAGGCTAGACGCTGTGGGAACTGCCCATAGAATCCTGTAGGTGGTTCCATACTTAACCACTTCAGGTGCATTGGATTGACCTCCACAGCAAGTCATGTCCCAGCAACAAGCCAATCGCCTGCGTCAAGATCCTAGGGAGAAACGTCCTGCTCATGAGGCCCAGCCTTGACCATGAACTCGCACGCCACGCAAAAGACATGAGTCTTGGCAGCTTCGCTTCTACATCGCTATGTAAGGCGCTATTTGGACTTTCTGATGAGGGAGTCGCAGCGTTGAAGCAGATTGACACTAGGCCATCCTGGCATGCTGAGTTCGTCGAACAGGAGGCAGGGAGAGCAGTGATGGATAGCGCGTTGCGCTACGTCGAGACTTTCTTTCAGGACGTTAATAATGTAGAGGTGGACTTTGGTGCTTGGCTTTTTGCTGCGTCTGCGGGTGCTACAGCTCACTCGTTGTGGGGAGCGGAGAGCCCTTGGTTAGGCGATGATGGGGTGATGGAAGACTTCTAGTACGTTTCGGAGACTTCCATTTCTTGGTCAACAAGCCTAACACTTATAGCCAATTCCAACAAATCTTCGAATCCCTCTACCAGCCGCTCCCAAGACTGACCGCAAGCAAAGCATGTCATCTACGGCAGACCTTACTGGACAAGTTCCAAGCCTTCCAAGCCAGCCACAAGGACATCCTCCCCGACAACCTCCACCACCGCCTCAACATCATATCGTCAATCGATCCCCGCTCCTGGAAGGACAACCCGGACTACTACATCGTCGAACTAGTCACCTCCCTCGCCATCCTTTCCACCCTGGGCAACATCACTATCTGGCTCGTCCGCTATCTTTTTGCGAACCCAGACGTTCTCGCCAAGATCAAATCAGAGGTTCAAATCCTTCTCAACTCATCCAAACACGGCGACAAACCCACAGCGATGATAAATCTTAGTGCAATCCGCCACTCCTCCCCCCACCTTCTCTCCTCCTGGTACGAAACCCTCCGCCTGCACATGACCGGTGTGCCACGCGAAGCAGTCCGCGATTTTCGACTCCACAGCGGAAAAACCATCCAAAAAGGAGATATCATCTTTTTGCTGATGGCCGAATCAAACCGAGATCCGCAGCTCTGGGAGGATCCAGAGCGGTTCATCCCGGATAGATTCATCGGACGGGATGGTAAGGTGGTAACCGCCCTGACGCGAAAAGTGAAGACCTTTGGCGTGGCGGGGAATTTGTGCCCGGGGAGGCATCATGCCTTTGGGGTGGTCATGGCGGTGGTGGTGAGTTTGTTGGTTACGGTAGATGTGAGCGTGTGTGGAGAGGGTGGAGGGTGGCCTGAGCCGGTGGTGGGGAGCAGTGTTAGTGGTGGGGGGTTTGATAGGTGTGATGGAGATGAGGTGAGAGTGAAGGTTGGGAAGAGAGAGCGGTGGCGGGAGAGGAGGCTTTTGTTTGAGTTTGAGGGGGGGTTGTGAGGGTACGAAGTGGAAGTATGCAGGAAGAAATGGAGGTGTCTCACAGGGCAGTGACTCTATGCTTCACTATGAATGCTATACCTAGCACATTCCAGATTTTGGGACTGAGGGGTGAGTTATGAGAAGCGGAACACAAATGCTACAGGATGTAGAGCCCTTTATTACTTGTTTTTCCTCACTGCTGCGACTTAAGAGAGGAAATAGTTACAGGGGGTCTCTTGCGGAGCACCCGCAGTCTGCCAGTGTTAGTCTTCCACTAACCAGGGTCGCCAGCGGCTTGTCCGTATCCACCACCGATCTGGCAAAGGTACGAGTTGCTAATAAGCATCAGGTCTTGAGGTCCTTCCTAATACAGATATCCATCTAGTCCCGTACAAAGGCGGCAGTCATTGTGAACTCCGTTCATATAATGCCGGATATCTAATGTGGGTCTTAGCACAAACCGGAGCTCACCAGGAGTATCACGGCATTGACGTGACCTTTTGAATACCGTGGTATATTCGTGGTTCTACGAAGGAGCTAATAATTGGTAGGGGAGCTAGCCCTTAGGGTATACCTAGAGGCTGGCGCGTGGGGCTAGTGGGGCGCCAAGGCGCCAGGGTAAGGCACAGGCTAAGCCTGTGAAGGAGTTCATGATTCAACACATACCTTAAAAGGACGAACGAGTAACCTGTGAAGCTGATGGCAAATGTCCATTTGCCCCACATATGCCAATCGCCGTGGGTCTTGGAATATTCCCGCAACTTCTGGCTGGCCGGCAAAACATGCTGCGTACTCATCTACCGATTACAGAGGGGTGGGTGCCATGAGAAGATGGCTTTGCTCAACATGGGTGAGATATCCTTTGGGCTTGGAATGATAGCTGATGAAGGCCGGCTGGGTGACCTCTTAAGACAGCCATGTCGACTGGACCTCGGAACCCCAACTGTTGGACAGGGTTCGTCACACGCCGAAAGTCGTAATGCGCGGACAGGCTGTCTGGGAGCCTAAGTAAGGCGACGATAAACTGGACAAAAGGGACTAACTACTGTGGAAACAAGCTCGTCACACGCAAGGATTCGGATTTAATGACATCCACCCTAACCATGAGAAGGAATACTGGGAGCACATTAACAGACTGTGAGACACTTGGGTTTAGACCACCACTTTCCATAATTTGAGCACCTAGGGTGTCCTCCTCAGGATGTTTTCACCACCGCAATTCACCGCCCGCATACTTTCATTCGCGTTTCCTTTGCTTCTTTGCACCGGTTGGAAGCCGTGCGTAGTTTATTCCACCCTTGACGTTTTCGAACGGAGTAAGTGGCCCCTTTAGCCTCAGCCTCCCTTCCTGGCATTGCACACTTGGAAAAGATACATATCTGGCGTCCCGCAGGAGGCAGTCCGTGACTTTCAGCTTGTAGCTTCCAGGGAGGATATCTAAAAGGGGAATATTAGATCATCTTCTTGCCCTAGGCGGAGTGTGAGAGGTGTGGGCCAGTGCTCAACCTCTCTGGCTTCATTGTTTCCAGCCCATCCCTCTATCTTTCTCCCAGCCACAAGGCAACACCCCCACGTGCATGTGCAGGGACAGAACGAGATCCGCAACTCTGGGAAAACGCGGGGACTTTGCCAGGGAGATTTATCATTTTATTGGCCTGGATGGATGCCAAGGCCGCGTGGTGTTTAAGACATGCAGAGGGAACTCACCTGAAGGCATGCAGGACAGGAGGCACAGCAACGGCGCGTCCGTCACGAGGGTAGATGGTGCGATTTCATTGAAAGAATGACATTTCCCATTTTCTTGGTTCTCCCTTACTTCAGGTACAAGGCTTGGCGCGACACCGCACTGCGCGGAATAGCCTGGGCTCTGCATCGCTCAACGTCTGCGTGAATGACCCAAGGCTGCATTGGGACCACTGCGTCATTAAATCCAGGCGTTGGATGCCGTAACCTGGAAGTTGAGACCATGAACAACGCAGCACTCACCAAGCATATAACCGGTAGATTCCCCAGTCACAAACTCATTCTGCGAATGGACTAAGCTGAGAGCCGATTATAGACCTAAAAAGTAACCCTCTTTACTCCCATTCTACTAAACAGCCTCACTTCCATTCCACCGACAATCTGGGCCCTGACCCGAGTTTCTGGGTTTGCACAGTGCCCCCACCAGCAATAATTGAAGCTACTGTATTACCTGCGGTCTCAACCACATGTTTCTTAAACATCGTGCCATCCCCAGCTCGTGGCGCCTTTCTTCCTGCGGCGCCGCTGTCCATGACCACGCCATTTAACTTAAGGCGATTGGCTAAAGAGGTATCTAGTCTACTCAAATCTAAGCGTTAGGAGAAATGCAAGAGTTGTAGGATGCGGCGGTTCGTGGGCTTGGGCCGTATATAATAACCCTAACCCAAAGTCTTCAACGACATCCTCGCCTTCGAGTTGCCAAGCCAAGTCATGCAAATTCACCTACCCAGTCATATCTCTATGTTGGTTACCCCGCACACGGAAGATGGATGCTTGACATTTCTAGGTTGGCCAGGACATCACACGATCAACTTTTGCCAACCTCGCAAGAATATCGCAGTCAAAGACTCTCTTCCGATTACGGATACCACCGATATTCTTGTCGTCAAAATTGAACCACATTGCTGACACTCATGTCTCCCATCATGTCCGACATAGGCCTACCAACCTCACCCAACTCCGCCGTCAGGCGCACGAAATTAGCAAAGCCTTTTCCCTTCCTTCTTCTCCCCGCTGAGCTCCGCTGCCAAATATACAGTCACGTCTACTGGTGGAAAGGCAACTCTACTTGTGCAGGCGCTTTCACCCCGGGCATCCCCTCTTTCCCCAGCCGAGAGAAAAATGTCAATCATCCTGTCACCGTACTCGGACCGTGGAATTTGCACAAGACGCACGACTTCAAAACCCTCACATCGCTGATGCGCGTTTGCAAACGTGAGCCATGCGATTCTTTATCTCGTCTCCACCCCCTAAAACCAACGCTAACCCTACAGTCCTCCACTCCGAAATCCTCCCGCTCCTCTACGCCCCTACCTTCGCCCTCTTCGACTCTCCTCACCCCTACCGATGGAAAAGCAGGAACTTGAAACCCCAAGTCCTCAAATTCAAGGCTCTTTTTCTTCATGACGGCGGGCCCGCGCGTCACCTCCGCCATGTCCGCATCCAAATAGATAGTCCGTTTCCCTACCCGCGGACGACCGGGACCTGGCCGCCTACCACAACATGGAACGACGACCCGATGATTGATACCGAGGTTTTGCTCTGGTCGCTTGCGAGGAATGCGACCAGACTGGAGAGGTTGGATTTGGAGTTTAGCTGGTCGTTTGAGAAGTACTTTCCAAAGGATTGGGGGCTGTGGGTGTTTGAGGGGGTAATTAGAAGGTTGGAGGAGGGGTTTTCTTGGGTAGAGCCTTTGTTGGGGTTGGATTTGTCTGAGGGAGCGGAAGGGAGCGAACCTGGGGCTGGGAGGGTTATGCTGAAGGAAAGGCAGGTGGAGGGGATGTTGGGGTTGCTCGCGCCGGGGGATGACTCGTTGCGAGAGGCTGTGAAAGAGGCGGTAGAAATAGGAACGACGAGGAGAGGGGATTTGATGCTGGATAGGTTGTATCTCCTGGAGTGTACAAAGCTGTTTTGGGGGGTTAGGATGTTGGGGATTTTGACGGGGTTTAGTAAAACGTTGAAGAAGGTGGGGTTGGCTGCGCCGGTGGATGAGAGGTGGAATGCAAAGGTGAGAGAGGAAGTGGGGGTGGAGGTTGAGGTGTTGCCGTTGGGGTTGTGGAGTGAAGTGTTGGGGTTCAAAATATGATCAGTTAGTGATGGTGCTCCTGGTATAATTGGTTGTTCTCAGGAAGCATGGGTTGGATGTGGAGAGGGAAGACGTTAAGGGGTGACGGGAGGTGGGTTGAGAAGGGAGTGTTTGAGGGGCGGTGGTCATGCCCGAGGCAAAAGTTTTGGAATAGGAATGGAATTGGAGCAATTACTCGAATAGGTAAGTTACATTCCTAGCTCTCTGCTTAAGCAGAGCTAAGAGTGAATATTCTCTGCTTATTACTCCAATTTAAACCTTGCCTAACAGGCATCCTATGCAGGCTTTTGGCGGCGGGGAGTCGATGTCGATTACCTATGGCAAATGGGCGTGCTCCTCTGTCGATTGGACGGCCGCATTGACAAAGAGCGGCTGCTCGCTTCCTGCGCAATGGTCCGTCGCACGGTACTCAGCCGCCCTGAGTGCGCGAAGTCGTGTCTCCTTCTTTGTAATATCTTCAGTCGTGGCCGGGCTCTTGCGACGGCAGCAAAGACGTGCTCACAACTGCCGCGCTTCTTGGAGGTTGTGAAGTCCAAAATCCCTTTGGGAGGGCCATGGGTGATGACGACGTCGACTTTATTATTGATGTTGAAGTCGTGATGTTCCCCCCTCCTATATTGAAATCCCTAGTCCGCGTCTGCTGAGGGAGTAAAGACTGTAAGACTTGCGCCGTTGTTAAGGTTGAAATGGTGGACTCCTTCGTTAAGGAACAGGATGCCGTCTGCCTTGGCATCCTCAAATAGGTGTCGAGCATGGCCAAAGTCGCCAAACTTACTCTTCGTCCACTCTTTCGGCTTGATCGGAATCACAGCTAAACGTTCTGCCTCTGCTCATTCTCCAAGTATATTGGTATGTCGATTGTAAAGTCGTGGTTCCCTGCGATGAAAAGTTTGAGCGGTGCGTTTATCGTTCGTAAGAGATCTAAGGTTATGCGGAACTCGTCGAGTTTGGACCCGTCGGTAAGGTCACCACAGTGGATGGCCACATCGACGGGCACGTTTGGAACAGTCAGCCCCTCTCCGGCGTGGGTATCGGAGATGATAAGGAATCTTGTGGTGATGGATTCCATTTTAATGCTGATCTCTTAGACTGTAAGACCTGTGAGGACGTTTAGAACTGATGCAGTTAGTGATGCTTAATAACGGGAGGGAGGTGGTGTTGTTAAGATAAAGAGGAAGAAGAGACCTGGAGTTTTTGATTAAGGCCGGTCATCTATTTTATAGATAATGGAAACTTTATTCTGAACTTCGGCATTTGGCAAATTTCTGCTACATTCAAAGTTTATTCATACCGCGATTTTGGTTTTCTCTATCACAGCAGGTGGCCTGGGCTTGAGACTAGGTTAGCACTAAGCTGAAGATAGACTGGTTACACGTGCCAGCCTTAAAGCAATTACCCCTCTATAACTAGCTGCGACTATAGTAAAGATTCTTCGTCTTCACACTCTAATTTTCCCAAATTGGCCACAACTGCTTAAGCCCTCTGTGCCTCGTTAATTGTTACTAACCTCGTCACACGGAATACATTATAACTGCAAGGGTATAGATAACTTACCCTCATAGGTGCTTAACTGGACAGCTTACAGCAGCCCACTATATATACTCTCCCCACTAACTCAGGGCATTTGTTCAGGCCGACCCTGTCGTTCTTTTTAGGCTCTGTGTTTAATATTACTGTAGCCGTTTATGTAAATAGCGATGCGTTCTCTGGCGCGTGCCACCGTCAAAAAGGGGCCGCGCCACGCGGTTCTTTAAACCGTGTTTCTTTCAACCAACAATCGATTCGACGATTTTTCACCACGAAGACCTCCCATTAAAAGCCCAGTGACTGTGACGACCCTGCAGGCCGTCACTTGGGCCGGAGCGGTCCGACGAATTCCCCGCAGAAGGAACAGTGCAGGAAGACAGTACGCACGGTACTACGCACTGGGCCACGGGTGCAAAGACCCGAAGCCCCTACGACCAATCGTTGTTTGCTCACTCTGATCTCGCCAAGACCTAGTGATCAAGGTGAGCAACCCTGAATGGTGATCACTCTGCTCACTACCTTCCGACGAGAGCACAGTGATCAAGGTACAAGGTACCTCTTAGTTAGCTAGTATAGATAGTCATGGTTGTGCCCACAACCACCGTGAGGGACCCTGGTTCCTCACGCTAGTATTACATTGTTCATTTGTGTCCTACTGTTCAGACTTCCCTCTGTGCATTATAGTGACAGCGACCTACAGTGACAGTGTACT
>Ga0247760_1000003_pt1 | contig 174213 bp, 191 predicted proteins | sample UWRJL171409R4_FD_179936 | JGI IMG/M metagenome (GOLD analysis project Ga0247760, IMG submission 179936) | Plant litter microbial communities from Arlington Agricultural Research Station in Wisconsin, United States - UWRJ-L171-409R-4 | ecosystem: Environmental > Terrestrial > Plant litter >...
AACTTCCCGGCCTCGGAGACCCCATTCGGCAGGCCAGATACCAGCAATGGTGTCTCCCACGGGTGCCCGTTTTATGATAGGCCTATGAAGTAGTATCTACGATTCCTCCAGATTGCACCCCCCCCCCTCCCCCAAGCACACGATCTCGCAGGCCAAGCATCCACGGCAGAAACAGCCAAGCCGATGATGGGATGGAACTCTGGGGTACAGTGCCGAGGTTGCCACAAAGCTTGTCACGCGCGACTGGACGTTGGACATGGGCATCCCCTTCTTAGTGTAGACGGATGTCTGGGGTGTAACGCCAACGGAAATCACGCACGACCGCTGTCCAGTGGAATCGGAGCAGAATATTGGTGCCAGAGATTCGTGGTGTCGGTGGACAGATGCTGCGAGCCTGATCCACGGGTCCAAATCGGGCAGGTCGATGGGAAATGAGGATAGCTGATTGGCTGAGTTGCCTTTTCCGACCAGGTTGGTTCACAACGGAGATGCGGAATTCCTTTCGGAATTCCGCCTCTGGTCGGGGAATCAATCCTCTCCTACCTAGTGCATGACTTGGGAGGAACGAACAGCCCAAAGTCAGTACCTTCTTAGAAAGTGAGGGGTGAAATTCTCCAAGAACGATGTGTGATTTGCACAGCAAACTTCAGAGGGGGTTGCTGTTTGTCACTCTGTATTACAAGTTGATACATTCTAATAAATCAGGGCAGTAACTTCACTACTTCTATTCGTAGTTCGCTTGACCATGATTTGATATGGCCAGACTTCTCAAGTTGAGTGGCAGCTCCATATTGGAAAGCTGGATTTGTTTATTGTGTATTTTCGGCTGTGACAAGCCATGTCCTATGTTCCCATGGCCTCAGCTAAAGCCAGGTCGCTGTCAACTCGTTACAATGCGACTATGCCCCATTTCGTCGCACAAAAGCAGAGGCTGCTCTTCATCTCGATGCCTCAATTGCACCTATCCAGTTGCCCGTCATTCCCAGTCCAAGCCCCCATCAAAGGCGGCGGTTCGTGAAAAGCCCATGACCTTCCCATCCTTAAACGGAGTTTCCTCGTGGATTATCGTCGCAAGGCTCAGCCACTGCCACCCCAGGCATTCCCCATTTCATAGCATCGTCGCTGAAAGTAAAGATCCCGCGTTAACACCATGCCAGGTGCTTCAACTGCTGCGAATAAAAAGCAAGCGCAGGCCTGAAATCCAGAGGTATTGAGTAATAATCATACAAAGTGCCGAGTCCGTGCTGTATGTGTTGTAAACGTGAAGAAAAAAGGTATCACTGTGTGGGCTGAGCGTCGCGAGGGCGGAATGAGGTGCTAGTGCCCCGCCCACCACGGTAGCCGCGACCCCGCCCACCACGACCGCGGCCTCGACCGCGGTATCCGCGAAAGCCGCCGTCAACACTGCCCTGACCAAACGTCTCCATATTCTTGCGTTGCTCTTCGCCTCGCCACTCTCGACCACCTGGCTTTTGTCCGTTGTTGTCGAGTCTGTCTTTGGCCTCGCTGGAGATGTTGTCGAAAAACGACGTAGATTTGTTGTATGCGGGTGGGCCTGATGGAGCTACCTCTGACACTACCTCTGGCGTGAACGGTCCCCCGTTGGGTGTCTCTGCCAAAGGTGAGCCAGAGTAAGCTTCCTTCACAACCTCTTGTTTGTTGAATTTTGCATTGGCTGTCGCGAAGTCAAAGTCCGAATCCGGAACTTCGACCTTTGTCGGACGAGGAGGACCACGACCCCGGCCACCACCACCCCCGATAACCCCGCCACGAGGAATTGGCTGCGATGATGCTCCTGATCGACCGGCGCTACTCACTCTCATCTCATTGACCCCCTTCGTCAAATTATCCACGGAGCTCCCATTCGACTGCTGGATCCCTGCTGACTCGTCCAGTTTAGCCATAGCTACGGCAACTGCTGCCTTGGCGGCCTGGGTAGCATCTCGGAGTGCAGCCGCGTTAACCGCAGCATTAGCTTGCTCCCCGGCGGGTTTGGATGCTGATGCCTGGCCTTGGGAAGACTTGGAAATCAAAGCGGCAGGGAGTGGAACAGCAGGAAGGATTTGAGTTGGGCGGCCACTCTTCGGTCCTGTGGGAATGGACTTGGCGGCATTGGGTGCTGACGAAGTAGCAGCAGTACTCGTGAGAGATGCCGTTGTTGCTTTCACCTCCTCCACTGTAGGTTTTGACTCGACCGGCGGCGGTGGGGCAGCTGGCGCTACCTGTTGCCTTGGTGGCTGGCTAAAAGACTTCGGCTCCGATTGCATCTCTGGCTGCTGAGCAGGATACTGGGCTGGTGTGGCAGGCTTCCGGTCAGCCGCAGGACCGATAGGTGCCGGCTTGACACCCGGTGCCTGTGGTTGGTTATTCGGCGTATGGTTTGCAGACTGGCGACCGACTTGACCAGGGCCACCTGGAACACCAGGATGACCCCCATGGCCAGGAGGGTACTGATAGTTATTCCAGGGACCAGGTCCCATCGGGGGAAACTCCTGGCCCTGAGGAAAGTAGGGCGGGGGAGGGTATTGGCCAGACATGCCGCCAAATGCATGAGGGCCTGGAGGCCCTGGAGGACCCGCTCGCCCCCAGCCTCCTACTTGAGGGGGGAAATAGCCAAATCCGGGACCACCTGGCGGCGGAACCTGTTGGTTAGGCATTCCGTGAGGGCCTTGCGGTCCAGGGGGGCCAGATGGACCCGGGGGTCCGGATGGGCCCGGTGCCGCGTTCCCGGGTCTGGGTCGTGCCTGTTTTGCTCTGTCAGCAACAATCCAAGAAGCATTGGAGCAATATCGAAGGGTTGGTAAGATGAGCTTGGATCAGAAGGAAGGCAACGGAAAATATCAACATTGTTTGTTTGCGCAATTCAGACAGTATACTGTTTGATTTACATCCGAAAATATTTCATCATTGAGCATCCGGGTGGGGAAGAGAATGGGAAAGCTAGACTTACTCCGACGATGGCAGGATCATTGGGCATCACTGGGGGCTTGTTTTCCTTGACAGCTCCTGGGCCCTCTTCGATCTTGAGGTCCTTAACGTCGGTGCCTCGGAATACGATGTATTCGTAGAGTTGATCCGATGGGGCGACCTCGCCCTCGGGGTGATTCCGACCCTCAGTGCCATAAGACCTAACGTTCTCGAGGGAAACGGTCGAGTCATCCGAGTTGATCTGGTGTAGGGTGCCAACATATCTGTACGCAGGTTAGCGGGGGCATCCCTTGGCGGAGGGAGGGTGAGTGCATGGCGGCAATTACCTGATGTTGCTTCGCGATATCAGAGATATGCGGGCCCTGCAGTGAAAGCATCGTCAGCATTGAGAACCGTGGACATATAGGGTTCGGCAAACTTGCCCTAGAAACTCGGACATGGTAGTGGTTGAAGATTCAAACCGGCCGGAACAAGGTGCAAGACGTGGGCAAAAAGATGCTCGCTATGCGAATATCAAAAGAAAGGAAGGGCAGCAATTGATCAACTGCGCCAGGTGATCGTGACAATCAAGACGGTCCGCCGGTGGAATCCGCGGTGTTGGAAGCAATATTCGCGGGGAATTACGCTGGAAAGAGGAAAGAGAAGGAAACATGATGTGGAAAGTTGTCAGCAAAATTTCAGCGCGCCTCAGCCTCCTTTTTGATGCTCGGCCCAGCCTCTTTATGGTCTGTGCATCGCGCCACAGCGGGGATGCAAGCGGAACCGTAGTGGCTGACTCCCATGCCTGGTTCAGGGTCTCACCCTAACCCTTCGTCAGGGAAACTACACAGTACGGAGGTACACACTCAAGAATTCCAACCCCAATGCACACTCTGGCAATGAAGCCTGGGGCGAAGCCAGTGAGGACTGAAATTCGGACGGGCGCCAGACAAACGAGCGTAGGAAGGAGACTTGTGAGTCCACAGAGTTCAATATGACGATATTTTATATACCCACCTCGCTAGTCGTTCAAATGCATACAGTCTATCCTGCACATAACGATTATAGACATAACGATTTCTGGGTATAACAATAAGAATCTTCGCGCCCGGCAATTTTTGGTGAGCAATAACAATAATCTGGCTTTTGGGATCATCGTTATTCAGACTGCTTAGTCACCCACCAATTACGCTATACTTCAGGGGTCCTGAGCACCTGGAGGCCCTTGATCACTGCCTGAAGGATGGGAAAACCTTTGTTCTTCGGATAAGGGTTAGGGTTATTGGTGGGTGGGTGGCCAGAATGCAAGTCTGGGTGTAGCGATATCTCTACTATAACGATTGGATTTCTGGAACTGAGCCAATCTTTATGTGCAGGGTAGACTGTATTTCGTTTGCGTGAAACGATTATTGGGTTATTTTCATTTTGCACCTTTAGTAGTCCGTAGCATCTCGAACTCAAAGGACGAGAGGAGAAGTAGGCCCCACATTTCCCCACCGATGAGTCGCCGCCGGCAGTGACTCCAACTGGCTTTTCCGTCCCGCCGCGCTGCGAAATAGAACCAAATAACCTTGACTCAAGCCCTCGATTGACCTTAAGTTAGTTTATACGTCAGCGCGTATATCGGGCCTCACACTCCGTCGCTACTCCTCTCATACAAAAACCGTGCGACGGAACTTTCAGAATATCTTGCGCAGACATATCTCCTGTTTTCTGTGAGGGCAAGTCGCCAATCGCCAAATCGGGGTTGCCTAAGAGAGAGACGTTGGTGTCCATCGTACACGATGGCAAGTCGCCAGTTGCGGAAGTTGCGGAAGCAGCAAGAGCTGTTGAGTTTGTCGAAAGGAGCAGCTGAGGGAGATGACGGTTCCGGAGATGAGCCCGAACCGTTCGTACAACCACGGAAAAGCGTCTTCTCAGGTTTCGCCGCCCTTGGAGATGATGGAGACGTCGGTGGTGACGACGACGATGATAGCGATGAGCAGAAAAGCGACCAGGATGAGACCAAGCCCGATGTTTCCCAGCAAACGGGCATAGATGGGCAAGCAGATGAAGCGTTCCCAGCGAAGAAGAGCAAAAAGTCGAAGAAGAAAAAGAAGAAGGGGAAGAAAGCAGATACCGCATCGGTACCGGCCCAGGATTCGCATGATTCTTTTGACGAGATCGACCGGGCTCTCCAGGAACTCAAGTTGGCAGAGCCACGACAGTCGAGCTCGGCAGCTGCACATTCTGCGGCCGCGTCTTCGGTCGATCAACTGCGGGAACTCTTGCAGATCAACTTCCAGCATCTCAAAGCGATGAACGAGATGCGGAAACTGTTCGGAAAGGCAATAGAGACCGCTGACTCTGAAGCGACGGCGCAAGAAAACCGACCCCGGGGTGGAAATCAAGAGGTAAATCTCGAGACATACCTAAGCGCCAACGCCGGGCTTCCCGGAAGGGCGTCCAAACCGGCCATGTTCGACAGCGTCCTCCGCACAAATCCCTTTATTGAAGGCAAGAAGACGTGGCCAAGAAATTCCGCACTCGGCCTCAAAATGACAGCTGTGGTTCCCAACGATGGGGTCGTTGGAGAATACGCTTTTTCCCACGACAGCAACTACGACCAACTGGAGTCCAAGTTCTTCCAAATCGTGCAGATGTACGACCCGATGCAGCTTGTACACTACTTGTACCAAAACCCTTATCACGTTTCAACACTCATCCAAGTCAGCAAATATGCCAAGCACCAGGACCAAAATTCCGCCTTGTCTGCCGATCTCATTGAGAGGGCGCTCTTCACCTTGGGCAGAGTCAGTCTCAAGGACTTTCGAAAGAACCTCGAGCATGGACAAGTATTCATGGACTTTTCCAGGCCCGAAAATCGACAATTCTATCTGGCCGGGTGGCACCTGATCCAACACTTGATCTTGAAGGGCACATTCCGCACTGCCCTGGAATGGTCTAAGTTGCTTCTAAGCATTAATCTCGAAGACCCATACGCCATGATCAACTGGGTTCACGTCCTAGCCATCCGTGCTCATCAGGCACAATGGTTCGTAGATCTTTGCAAGACGGAGCTCCTGGACGAGAAAAACGGCCTCGAGACCAGTGTTTACATCAAACAAACATTAGCATTAGCTTACCTTCAACTTGGGGACATGCCGCTTGCCAAGGCAACGCTCATCGAGGGCATTGAGCGTCTTCCTTGGCTCTATGATGCGCTGTTCAGAGCCTTGAATTTGGACTCCCCAAAGTCCATCTGGGGAGTCGAGCCTCGGGATGAAGACGAAGAGCTCCATACCGGCCTCTACATTCACATGACCAAGGATCTATGGAGCGGCCCGCAGACAATATCGCTGCTCGTCGAATCTGCGAATGCGGCGCAGAAAGCTAAGGCCGACTCACTCCCGCGCGGACCGCGAGTTTCGCTCGGCACAGCTCGCTTTATCTATCTTGAGAACAAACCAGACTTGATGTCGGCAGTGCCACGCCAGATGCTGCACGGGTCGCCCAACTTCGACTTTGATCCGCTCCCGCCCCCCAAAAACGAAAACATTTTCTCGAGCCCGACTCAGCAACTCCAATGGGAGCCCGCTTCGGCTCGATCAGAAGGCATACCGTTCCTGAATAATCCGCGGGTGAGGGCTGCCATTGCGGCTCGTGCCGCCGAGGAGGGAGGGTTGGATCTTGGGCCAGAAGCGGGGGGCGATGAGCAATGGGACGAAGAAGAACGGCGGCACCTAGAGGAGTTGCTTGCGAGAGAAGTGGCAGATGCTAGAGATGGGGCGATACCAACCGACAACCGCGGCTTTTTAGGCCGTGTACTCGCGCTCCTAGGTGGTGGTGGCGGCGAGTTGTTTGGGGGGCATACAGGTATGCCCGGGGGCTGGGGAGACGAAGATGAATGGAATGACGATGAATTTGAAGGCGAGGATGACTTTGACGGCGAGATTGACGACGATGAGCTCCCGGACCTGGAGGCAGTCCCTGATCCGAGACATGTGACGGTGGAGGACGTTGACGATGACGAAGATGAGCCACAGACCTAATGATATCTGGGCGGGTTTTCAAGGACCTAAGGAATACGCCACAAAAATAGACTCAATGGAGCCCTCGGTTTTGTTTCGTTTCATCGATCCGCACGATATCATTGTGCTTTGGGTGTGCCGTTTGTTTACCATATCGATGTTAGACGAGTCCATGGGGTAGAGGTGGACTTCACCGGAGACTTTCCGGACAGAAACCATGACCAAGGTTCTATACCACGGTGCTTGAGCTATCGTCGGTCACAAATACGAGTGAGCAAGTTTCAGTGGGAGGAGATGCTGAAGCGGAGATTGTATCTGAGACCGCACTGTGTGTCTGGGTGCCATGACTGGGAGGCTACACAGTGCCAGCAGCTAAAGGGGGGGCAATAAAGTTGCCCTCGATATCCGATGCGCACGCAATCACAGGAGAGAAAAATTTGATTACCTATCCTCCCGGGGGTTGGTTTCCAAGGACCTTTGGGCACCTTGAAGGGTATTAGAGCCTCTATATTCCGTGAGAGCACATTATTAGTCAGCTTCTAGTGAATTCGTCCTCTTGCGCAATCTGGCACGTTCCCCGAGCCCCTTGCTGTGGACTCTGGCTCAGGATAAAAGGGGCGGCGGCGCGGGCTGTTACTTCGCTCCTGCGATTGCCCCTCTCTCCACCCTGCCCCGCAGTTGCCCGTCAGAGTCAGTTTGAACCACCCGCGATTCCGCCACGAAAGCGATTTGCTTTCCACCGCCTTGTCGCAAACATCTCAAACATCTCCTCTGCAATAACCGTATCCCGTACGAGCAAGTTCCAGCGCCAATCTAACGCCGATTCCTGAGTAGCGAGAACGATTCACGCGCACAAAATCACAACATCGCAAAAATGGCCGACGTCGACGCTCAGTCCGCTCCTGCCGAGCACACCTACAAGTTCAACGTCAGCATGAGCTGCGGCGGCTGCTCGGGTGCCGTTGACCGGGTGCTGAAGAAGCTTGATGGTAAGTTTCTATATCCCCACCCCATCCCACCACCAATCTGTTCGGTCCGACCGTCCCGATAGCGAGTTACGGCTTTGCTAACAGGTCTTGCCGCAACAGGTGTCAAGTCCTACGAGGTCTCGCTTGAGAGCCAGACGGCCACCGTCATCGCCAACGAGGGCCTCCCGTACGACAAGGTCCTGAAGACGATTGCCAAGACGGGCAAGAAGGTCAACTCTGGCGAGGCGGATGGCGTCTCCCAGAGCGTTGAGGTCAAGGAGGCATAGATGTCCGCGACTGGCGGTTGGGTGTTCGTTTGAGCGCTTCACGATGGATGTTGTGCGGTGGTCGCCGGTCGAGCGTCCGCTGCTGTTTGTCTTCTGGAAGGGGAGGAGCCATGTTGCCTTGCTTTGTGAGGGTTGCGCACGTCTGATATTCTGCGGGTTGGGAGTTGGTCTTTGAGCGTTACCTAGAAGAATCTGATACATTGTTGAACAAACTCTCTGCTTGGAGTACCCGATGTGTACTAGGGTCTCGAAGATAAAGCGCCATTCTTATTGATATAAGAGAAGCTGGCCTAGCTAGGGACCTTCGACACTTTTGCGCCGTGAGATTGTAGGCCCGGCATACTTCGTGGGGGTTCCTGGCTGTCCTGCAGGTCCGATCTTGGCGTAGAGGTGGAGGCTACTAAGGTTTCGGCCGATTATGGGAGTCCCGCATCTCTTCCTGTCGCCAGCGTCTGTGTTGTTTCTTCTATATTTTGTACTAAAGCTGGGCGCATCAGACACTCAGAAATTTCTCTTAGCTCCTCAACCTTTCGTTTCGGGCAAGACCGGTTGGCGAAGTGGATGCAGAGCAGAATGGTGACAGTCTAGAAGGATCGAAGCTATGTTCTTTGAATGCGAAGTTGGACTCTGCGTTAAAAGCTCGTACCATGTTTGTACAATAAATCGGATTGTTGATTGATGTCTTGAGCAGTTTGACCGTAGATAGATGCCTCTCCAGCCAAACTAGCTGCCATAACATATCCAGGTCGGAAACCACTAAAATTACTTGAGAAAGGCATGGTGCTAAGAACCTCGAAAGACCCGTCGGCCCCATCTCAATTGCGAAAGCTGAGGCTGGGCATCTATCATCTCGCGGCTACAGCTGGTAACCCGACGGGCGTAAACCTGCTTCGAGGAAGCAAGGTGAACACCCAGGCTCATGAGGAGACGGATGGACTGGGTCGACCCTGAGAGATGTATTTATGCCGAGCTGGTAGTGCAGCAAAACAGCTCTCCTCAAAAACAATACAAATCCTAGCCTTCGTTCGGGAATCTATACACGGTGATTTATCTGGTGGCAAGCGGACCAGTGGTTGTTCGTGAGGTGCCTCGGCATCTTTGCTCCATCCCCGCATCTTTCCCCCAGACCTGGGGTAGCAGGCGATGCGCTAAGCGTGGGGAAACCTGGTTGTTGCCGTCCAGACAGGGATGAAAGAAGCACATGAACCTCGCCTCGGCAGCGCAACATCGTGCCTGTTGATTCTTATTAAAACCTCTATTGTCCTCGATCGCTTTATTTTTATTTTTATTTTTTAATCTAGTAGTCTCTTGATATATATGCCAGCCAGCCTTGGAATTTTCGGTGTTTTTGGAGCTCTCGATACCCGTCTGACCGAGTCCGCCGTTTTCATCGCTGACGTACCAACACCCACGTCATTCATCCCTTCCAAAAAGTCCAAGATGGCTCCGAAGCAGAGGCAGCCATGCTACGTCCTCGGCGTGGGCATGACCAAGTTCATCAAGCCGAGAGGAAAGGTCGACTACACCGAGCTCGGGTTCGAGGCCGGCGTCAAGGCCATGCTGGATGCTCAGATCTCGTATGACGACGTCGACCAGGGTATCGCATGCTACTGCTATGGCGACTCAACATGCGGCCAGCGCGTCTTCTATCAGTTTGGCATGACGAAGATTCCCATATATAATGTGAACAACAACTGCTCTACTGGTTCCACCGGTCTGGCCATGGCCCGGAATCTCATCTCTGCTGGCGGTGCAGACTGCATCCTAGTGGTTGGCTTCGAGAAGATGATGCCAGGCAGCCTTCAGAGCCACTTCAACGACAGAGAGAGTCCCCTCGGAACCACCTACAAGATGATGGCGGAGACGAGAGGTGTCACAAACAGTCCTGGCGCTGCTCAGATGTTTGGTAACGCCGGCCGCGAGTACATAGAGAAGTAACCCCCCCTGCCATATTTGTCTGTGTGATTGACCTGAGAGACTGACCAAATATCTCAGACATGGCGCGAAGGCCGAGGACTTTGGCGAAATCGCCAGGATCAACCACGCGCACTCGGTCAACAACCCGTATTCGCAGTTCCAGGACGTCTACACACTCGAGCAGATCATGGCATCAACCAAGATCCATGAGCCTTTGACAAAGCTCCAGTGCTGCCCGACGTCAGATGGTGGCGCCGCAGCCGTCCTGGTTTCTCAGGAGTTCCTGGACGCCAGGCCGCACCTGAAAGATCAGGCTATCTTGATCGCAGGGCAGTGCCTCGCCACCGACGGACCCAGTTTGTTCTCCAAGAGCTCGATCGACCTGATGGGACGGGAGATGACAAAGTACGCGGCGAAGACGGCCATGGACGAGGCAGGGGTCAAGCCGAACGACTTTGCCGTCTGCGAGCTCCACGACTGCTTCAGTGCCAACGAGATGATCCTCATCGATGCGCTCGGTCTGTCGAAGCCTGGGAAGGCACACGAGCTGGTGCGCAGCGGCGGCATCACATATGGCGGCAAGGTCGTTGTCAACCCCAGCGGCGGCCTAATCTCCAAGGGACATCCGCTCGGAGCGACAGGCATTGCGCAATGTGCCGAGCTGGTGTGGCATTTGCGAGGATGGGCAAACAACCGGGCGGTACCGCACACCAAGTACGCGCTGCAGCACAACCTGGGCTTGGGCGGCGCAGCTGTTGTCACCGTGTACCGGCGCGCCGATGGAAAGGAGGCATCTGTGGTCGACTCGGCGACCGTGGGCCGAATCAACAAGCTTGGCTATAACCCGGCCGTCGAGGCGAAGGGATTTTCCGAAGAGCAGGCCAAATCCGCCCAGAGCAAGAACCAGTCCAGCGAATGGGCGCTGCAGCAGACGCTTAAGAAGGTTGAGTCTCGGTTTTAGGGGCGGGGAACATCTAGAGTCCGCATTGGTGAATCCTGTATGAAATAATAACGAGTTAATGACTGGCGAGAGGAATATCCCTACTTCGCTGTAAATCACTGATGGAAAGCAGCCGCTGGATTGGCTGGGCGCCGATCACGCGGCTCTTCCTCCGTCGATGGCCGCCTACCTCCTGAGTAAATAGCAATATTAGCAAATATTATCGTCCCGGACTAGTGGTCCCGCGGTTCTTTTTTTGGGAGGGCATTGAAACAGAGTGGAGGGAGATTTCGAAGGTTCCACAGCTTCCTTCCAGGAAGATGGGGTCCAACTTCCGGCTTGGCAGGGGGCCAAGCAAGCCCCAGACTCAGGCCCGTGCGCTTGTCTGAGATTGTTCTGCGAGGCTTCGACAACGGACGATCACACGTCTCTCTTGTTGACAACACCGCAGGGGCCACATCATGCGGCCGGCTGCCCAACAAGAATCGGCTGCCAGAGGATCGGAATGACCTGGATTGGGCGGCCACAGGCGGCGCCTATGAGGCGGCTTCTACAGCCTGTGCGGTTCCTTCTTCATCTCATCTGCATCGCAGCGCAGCGCGTGTCTCTGCCAATCGACTGGCTCTCACCACTGCCTTCATCATCTCTCGCGTGTGTCTCATCTCGGGCGCCAGAGAGACAGCTCATCGTCTTCTGATCAGCTTGTTGATGGCGTCGTTTCAGACACCTGTTTGTCGCTCCAATGGGAATGTGTTCCAGCGATCCAACCCAAGCGAGCAAAGTCGTTTGCTTTCCACTTTTCTCTCCTAATCCCCGGAATGGCGAACGCATGAAGCCATCCCGCATTTACACGGGCACTCCGGCACTTTGCCCTTGTTTGGAGTCGCCCAGTCGAGTGCCGCTTCAGGATCTCCCACTTCCACATCGTCTTGGGTCTAGTCGTCGGTTTGGTTCGCCTAACGACGAAATGCCATGATTTCCTCGCTGCTCAAGCCCAACCAGCTCTCTGCTGTGTTTTAGCCTATTTCTATTTCTATTCTCGTTGCGCCATGTTTTAGTCCAGGACAAGACGTAGCGAATGTCTGGTTTTCTGGCAAGACGAAAACAAAAAAAAAACAAAACCACTGCAGAGAGAAAGTCTGGCTCGGTGTCTCAGTCCCACGCTCTATTCTTCTTCTTCGGCCAGTCCAGGCCGCTTCTGTATATCGCCATCGGTTCCCCAATCCCGGTCTCTCGGTGGCTCTAGTTCCTTGACAGAGAGTGTTTTATATGTCCCAGTTGAGGCTACACACACCATCCCACAGCAGTGAAGCGCTCTACCCCCCACGCCCCGCATGTCCTGGGCGCTCCTCGACCTGCAGTACCCCTGGCCATCATCGCTTGGTCGCATAGTGAGGTCGGACCTGATCGATCTAGGCGCGAATCAGTTTATTACCCACAAGTACCACCCGGTCCGCCCCCAGAACCAGTCGCATCTCGCTCTGGTATGAACGCCTCTGCTGGTTTCGGACACCCCCGATCAGCATCCCTGCCCGCCGTTTCCCTCTTTAGCCGTCCCTCGCGGCCCAGACGAACCCACGCTCACCCTGTCGTCCGCCTTCAACCTCTCTCTTAAAGACCTGGACCCGCCGGCCTACCCCCCTGCGGCCCTGTCCTTGACCTGTTGTTATTCTCTCGGCATCCCGGTATCATGAACACTCGCCGGGCACCAATAATCTAGTGTGTGCATCCGCTCTCAGTCAACATGGCTACACCGGAAGCCGATCTCTCTGGAGGGCCGGTCCTTCTCTCCTTATCCTTAGCCACCTCAAGCTTTGCCCTCGCCACGACGTTTGTCCGTTTTTGTGTCCGAGCCGGAATCAACAAGCATATTGGTGCCGATGACTATACGGGTGGTGTGGCCTCGGTCAGTGCTATTGCCTGGTCTTTGTGGGAATAGGGAGAGACTAACTCGGCGTGCAGCTGGTGGCCTTGATCGGAACGATATTCGGCATCGTTGAGAGTACAACGATGGATCCCATCCGGGCTTTGGAGTTCGACGTACTTGGACAGCCGTGGTATCTCATGAGTGCTACTCTCTCTAAGATATCGATATGTCTTTTTTTCATCAGCATTCTCGGAAGGGACCGGCAATGGAAGATATTGCTGGGATTTTTGATCTTTTTGATGGCCGGCGTCAACTTCAGCTTTTCTTTAGCTATGAACCTTCAGTGCCGACCACTGGAAAAGCTATGGAGGCCGAACGTTGCCGGCGACTGCTGGGACCCCAGGGTGCAGCTTAACTTTGGATACTTCCAAGGCGGTTCGTGCTCCAGTATGTGGCATGTTTTTGCATCACGACGCTAACTTTGGACCTAGCTTTCTCTATTTTCTCGTGGGCCTTTCTGGCCGCGTTCCCTGTCTTGATTATTCGAGACATGAGGATTAATGGTAATATTTCGTGGCCGTTTTATGTCGCGTCGACACTTAGCTTTGCGTGAGTGTTCCGTCCATTATCCCTCCTAGTGCCAGTCGGGGAGCTAACAACAGTGTGATAGGTGTGGCATATTCACGATTGTCAAGACTGCCGATGCATCTCAAACCAACCGCATTCCTTTCTATACGTCTCACACTTTCTACGCAAGCCTCATGGCCAAGTGAGCATCCCTCGTCATCCCGTATATGTGACGCAGCTAATCAGTTTTCTGCAGCCTCGAACAGAATCTTGGTCTCATTGCGGCGAACATTCTCACTTTCGGGCCGCTCTTCTCCGCCGAAGCGCGCAGCCATATCTCGAGCGGCAGCCGTAAGGCACCCAGCCGTGCCGGTAGCACCCGTCCCATCACTCGCGCGTCCTCTCGTGCTAGCTCCCGGCGTGCCGAGTCGCGCGCCTCAGACCGCTCCGATGCCGACATCGACCTGAAGCCAACGTCTCTCATCATCGAGGGCGTGCGCCGCGACAGTTTTGACCAGAATCGGAGTAGGTCAACCAGCAAAAATAGCTTGCGACGAGACAGGAACTTCATCGACGAGGCAGACGAAGACGAGTACGATCTCAGCGACAGGCGCGGTCACTACCACAGACGAGAAGAGAGCATCGATTCGGTAGATGTTGAGGCATGGCCCAGGGGCATCATTAAGACAGTCAGCGTCGAAGTAATCGAGGAGGTGAATCCGGATCACGTCCCTGGCAACTATAATGGAGGTGTTGGGAACTACGCTGGTGGCGTAAATAATGGTAATATGGTGGGCTTTCCGATGAGATCGGTATCGAGAGGCGGCGACCACTCGAACCGCGTCAGCGGCTCGAGCGTGATGGAGCAGGACTGGGAGACCATGCTGAGGAATGGCCCCCCTGGGAAGTGATGGAACTACCCTTTGAGGAGTTTGGTTTACATCATGATTTTCTTTGGCATTTGCATGGCAATCTGCATACGCATATGCATTTCCTTCATTTTGGGTTTATACGGATGGCGCTTGATAGAGAACGCTTAGGGACTTCTCGCTTGGCGTTTTAGAAGGTGAGGCGACGATGGAAAAACTTTGGGACTGGGATATAGGGATGGAAGAACGGATGGTATCGGCGATGGCGCTCTTTCATTTGGTATCGGTGGATTTCTTTGCGTTTGGGCCTGGAGGACTTTCTTGACAGAGATACCCGTGTACGATTATTCTAGTCCTGGGTTGGGTTGGCCATGTGGGGCACTGGCTGTGTTCCGTCTCTCCGTTTTGGTCTTGGAAAACATACCCAAGTTCACTTTACTTTGGTACCACACCCCTCCAGGCCTTGGCGGTTATTTCCGGGATACTATCTATGTCTTGCACACCACACTACAGATATTTCGCACAGAGAGGTCCGGGCATCTCTGCGAGAGCAAAAAGAGACAGGGCAGAAAAAGACATACAACACCAAGGATTCGCTGGCCGTCACCGAACCAACTACTAGTTTGGCGGTCACTGGTTTATCGATGGGAGAGCGGACGGGATCCCGAGTTCCCCAGTACCTATAGTCGTATATAGCAGATGGTCAGGGTGTAGTCCTTGGTATAGCAAGAAGACATGGTGAGTTTTCCAACGCCGCTGACACGAGTTCAGCTCACAGCCCCACCCACCCAAGTGCCAGTGAAGATCCATAGGCCCGTGATGCAAATCCACCTTCAACAAGAATAGGGGGTGTAGCTCAGGGGTAGAGCGTTCGCTTCGCATCCTATCTTGTATGCGAAAGGCCCTGGGTTCGATTCCCAGCTCCTCCATCTTAATATCACAATTGTGATCAGCTTATTTTTGCTAAAAGATGGTGTTTTGGTCTCGCGGGTTGGTTGGTTGCAATGGATTTGCGGTCGTTAAGGGGGGACTTCCCCCTGAATTGAGATAGGGGTAATTTTTGCTGCCCTGGTGCTTGCCTCCTCTAGAATTTCGGTTATCAACATTGTTAGTTGTCCATCTGAGGGAAGACAGAGGCAATTTTAGGTGTCGCTGTGGGCGTCCGGAGCCTCATCGTTCGCGTGCAGCCCACGCTCCCGCTGATGCATATGCGGGACGGAAATGGGATGGCATGGTTGATAGCGGGGAGACGACGTTCTAGCCATCGCGGAGCCGCATTGGCTGCCCCGCATCGCTCGACCCCGGCCCGCCCAGGCGCCCAGGGGACTTTGTGGCGCAACGGCGCGGCGTGAATGGCCTGAGACCTGCAACGTGTTGTCGACATTCCATCCGTCAACGACATTTACAAGCCTAGTGGCAGCGCCCGAGTATTCTATTCTGTCGCATCATGAGACGAAAATGAATCTATTTATATCCTTATTGGCATTGGGGGTGACCTGGTTTGAGGTTGCGGGAGCTGTGCATATCAAGTCTGGGAAGGCTTTTGACAGGTTGATCACAATATGGCTGGAGAACCAGGTGTGTGCGGTCGTCTCCAGATTTTCCATTCGAACTTCCAGGTTCCAGTGCTAACCTGCCCGGGATATCCAGGACTTTGCGAAAGTTAACCTCGACGCGAATATTGTGGATCTCAAGAGGCAGGGTATCCTGCTCAATCGGTACTATGCGCACACTCATCCTTCACAGCCAAATTATCTTGCTGCGATAGGAGGCGATTACTTCGGCTGCAATCACGACGACTTCGTTCGCATCCCCGAAAAGGTGTTTACCGTTGCCGACCTGTTGGAGTCGAAGGATGTGTCCTGGGGAGCTTATATGGAGGACATGCCGGGCCCGGGCTTCATGGGGAACTATAGCGACGGCTCCACGAAGAATGGGGCATGGGACTATGTTCGGAAACACAAGTAAGAAGGGAACCCATGTTGTTTCTTGCTGGGGCCTGGATGAACTTGCTAACCGGATGTGCAGCCCGTTCGTCTCTTATGACAGCGTCACCAACGACGGCGATCGCCTCTTGAGGGTGCTATCGTTTGACGATTTCCAGCGCGCATTTGCGGCGAAGGCCGTACCGCAGTTTGCGTTTATGACGCCAAACATGATGAACGATGGCCATAACACAAGCCTCGAAACGGCAGCCGAATGGTCGCACAAGTTTCTACAGCCTCTGTTAGCCGACAAGGCCTTCGACGAGCGCACGCTAGTCATGCTCACGTATGATGAGTCTGAGAAGTATGAGGAGCCCAACCATATCGTAACTTTGCTGTTGGGGAGCGCTATTCCCCCGGGCTTGAAAGGTACCGAAGACAACACGTTCTACACGCACTACAGCATGTTATCTACGATCGAGTATAATTGGGGGCTACCTAATCTCGGCCGGTACGACGTCGGGGCGAACGTGTTCCAGTTTGCCGCTGATGCGGGCGACGGTTACAAAGGCAACAAGGATCCAGAGAACGCGGCGGCCGTTGACAACTCGATATCGTACGCCGGTTTCTTGAACAACGAGACGTCCAAGACACTGCCGATCCCGCCGCCAAATCTGAACCTTGTGGGCGCCAGCGGGCAAGGAGTCCTGGAAGCTATCAAAAATGCCTGGCGTGCGGACAAGGATAAAAAGACGCCGTACGATGGGAGTGGGCGGGTGTATGACGGGGACAAAGTCCCACCGATCTATAAAGCATCTACCCCTTAAAAATTGAGCTTGGTCAGATTTCCGGTTACGCAGCTATTCTCAGATGCGAAATCTGGTTGTTTTTCGCGACCTATTTTATCCAAGTGCTGCGTTTGGATCTTTGCTAGTACCGCGACGGCCGCGGGGCGTGCTTTCCCCCATTGTCATGTCTGGACCAGGTACCTACCAACAGTGGTGCCTTCCGACCTCCACGCACAACTGCTCCGGTTATCCAAACGCCGGCCACTCTTGCATCCTTCTTGCGAGCGGCTCGGCTTGTCGTTTCTCTGGTCTGTACAGGTTACGCGGGTAAGAAGATGGGAGCCTGGGCATGGTGTTTGTCTCCCTCTCCAAACTGCCTGCAGCTACCCACCGTATTCCTCGACACATCTTCAGCGGCATTTCATGGCACAGATCCTCGCCACGGTCACGCAACCTGGTGCTCTTTCTTGGAAAACTGGTTTGATCCACTCTTACATCCATCTGTCATATGTGATGTTTGCTTGAGGCTGCTCCGCCATGGCCGTCTTTTGCTGCTGCACCACCCCCCGCTCGTCCAAGGCAAGACATGCCACGGCTAAGGAGAATCCGAAGCTGCCCACACCTCCTCCGCCAGCACGGCTCCCGGGGCCTCTCACGCTGAACCCGGTCGTCCCAGTCTTTGTCGAAATTTCTCCCAACTCCCCCAACTCACCTTCCTCAACGTTGCCATCGGTGCCGGCCACGATTGTCCCCATCGATCCAGTCGAGTTGGGACAACTGGTAGTTGAAGATTCGGATAGTGACGATGAGCTCGAGTCGCGGCCACAAAACAAGAGCACAAGTACCTTGCAGCTCGTCCGGACTCACATCCGCCGCCATCTTTCCCAAGACTCTCTCTCCCGACGAAAAGCTCGGTCTGCCGTCGGCAGTAGCCATGAGGAGATCGAACGACGGGCCGAGCTGAAGAGGCTGATGCACAAGCGAATCCAAGAAGAGCTTCGGACGGAGGAGGACCAGGAGGTGACCCAGAGCGACATATCCTCAAGCCACCATCGTCATGGCCCATCCCTCGAGGTTCTCCCTGGAGGGGGCCCACGTGACAACCTCGAGTTCTCTGTCACAGAGGACAGCGGGCTTGATACCCATTGCGCCAGCCACGTTGAGACGGATGCCAGCACTTCTCTACTACGAGACATCTCGTCTGACAGTAATGAGGCTAGCCTCCCAGAGGAGCGTCGAGCGAGCTGTCCAGAGATACTTCCCAGACCTGTGGGCCAAACCCTGGTTCGGGAGCGGAGCTCGCTACCCCAGATGCCCCTATCGCCAGATTTCCTTCCGGCGCGCGCCCCAAGCACGGACGAGACGTCATCCTCCATTAGGTCTTTGCGACTCTCTTACAGCGCGGGCCAGCTCGATGAATTATTGGGCTACCCCGACAGAGGGTATTCGTTTAGGGATGATAGCTCCATTCAGAGAGTTCCATTGTCACCAATGTCAGCCAATCCCACAACACCTAGCTGCCGAATGCCTTTCCCTCCCCGATCACACTCGCTTTCTCGGTCATACTCCACACCGGGCCGCCAGGCCACTCCAGCCCCGGTCAACGAGAGGCGATCCCGATCCATCCAGGACCAGTCCCCTCTGAGCACCTGGCTGCGAAGTCAGGGCTTGCGATCGACTTCCCCTTCATGTTCAGGCCTACGAACCTCCGAGGATGAGCAGGGCAGTATAAAAGAAGCAGAAGTAGTCTATTTGAGGCGGTGCAGCTCGGTGCAACATTACGCGGTGTCTGAGACCGATCTTCCACGGCCCGAAATAGTCCATCTTTACGACATGGACATACACCGCCAACTTGCAACGCGTGCATTCAACACTCCCGAACGCTCGACTAGCCAGTCTACTTCGATAGTAAGCGGCGGTCTGGGAGGTCCAAGTCGAGAATACAGCTCCAGTGACACGGGAGGAAAAAAGTCAAGCGCAACAAATAAACTTCGCGAGCGCCACGAGACACCCGAAGTGAACACGCCTAACACTGCACCGACTTGGATTGCTACCAATTCTTCTTCAGTCTATCCTTCGGTGGCGAGCAGCGTGGAACCAACCCCCGCTGTATCCTCATACCATATTCCTGGCTGGACAATCGGCGGGAAATATCCCTTGGCCTTCACGATGCCAGACTTCAAATGTAAGTCATCTTTTTTAGCTGTTCTGAAAACTCGAAACTCATGTGTCAGCAGGGTTCGAAAACTTGGGGAATCCTCATCTACAGAACCAATCCTCGGGAAGTTCTCCCGTGACAACTGGAGGGAACTCATCCGCCAGTGTTGCCGGTCCAGACACCGGCGCGCAGACGCGATTAACGTCGCCTTTCCTGCCATCCCCAACACCGTCCAGTGGCGCCCCAAGGGAAACAAAGATCGATATCCTGGAGAAGAGTATGGGCCGCTTTCGGTTGGGATACGGGGCTCCCTCCGCGATTATCAGCAGGTTTCAGAAAACAAATGATGATTCTGAGACACATACAGAGTCCCAAAAACCATCTCTACTAGCCCGCCTTCATCTCACACTTCCCAGGCGAGTTAAGCTGGCCTCCAGGGGCCTCGAAACCTCTGGTTCAGATGGACAACATAACCTGCCGACCTTATCGGGGAACCGCCTATTCATCGAAAACCTTGACCGTCCAGTTTCGAGGGTGACCGAGAAAAGCGATCTTTCGTATGTGTCGCATTCACCAGGCCTCGGCAAAGAAGGCAGCGCCAAAGAAATTTGGCAAAAAGCAATCTGCACGGAAGCCCGACAACGCACGTCGTCGGTATGTCACCACGAGAACCACAACAGAAGGTCGAGTTTCCCCGATGAAGATATTTACAATAAATCGAAGACCATGGTGCTTTCTCTAAAGCATCACAGCAGCTCACTCGCTAGATGTAGCGGCGTCGATAACGCCGGTCATGGATGTGACCAGTCACCAACCATCCCAGCGCCGACCTCGATCCGAGGAGCTGACTCTGTCCTATCGCCCAAAAACAACGATGCGGTTCCCTGCTCATTGTCAGTGAATAGCCAAGTCCAAGGAGGAAACATGCCAAAAGTTTTGGATTCATGGGCTCGTTTTCCTTCCCATAATCGTGCTGAGCGCAATGGGGCTGCAGGTCAAACCAACACCGTCTCTGCAACAGGTTTTGCTGTGACGTCCCTATCAAAGCACACTGCTGGGAAAGTATCTATGGACACGAGTGCCGAGTCTCCGGAACAGACTCCAAAACACAGTTCACGTGCTGTACCGGGAAAGTTTGGCAAAGCTGTCAGGTCTGGATTCAGCAAGCTACTACCCTCGAGAGCGTCGCCGGGCCCCAGCAGTCCAAAGTCTTCCAAAAATGCTCGAAAGAGCAGCGACCGCTACAAGCGAAGTCTAGAATACCCGGAATTGGAGCTCCAGCCAACACCAGGTGGCTATCAAGAACTGAAAGCATTGGAACAGGAGATTGAGAGCCTGAAATGCTCTCCTAGAACGCGGATCCCAGCTGCGTTGCAAGACAAAGGAAAAGTCGCCCTAAGCGCCAAGATGGCTGCTTTGCTTCACACCGACGGTCCCAACGAGCTCTTGACCCCAGTGAGGCCGCCACCCAGCCATTCAAGAGGTTCAACAACTACCACTGATAGGTTTGTAACGCCGCTTAGCTCCATGTCGACCAGTCATGACAATTCATCGTTTCATTCTTACCCACGCTCAAGACCACATTCTCGGACTACCATGCCATTCTATGGCGAAGCGGTGGCGGAAGCCGGTTCTGACAGGGATTCGGTGAAAAGCGATACGGCTCTAGGGAAGGTGCTGTGTTCGAGAACGACGTCTGATGTGGATTCTGGATTCTGTGGTAGCACAACCTGTGCCCCAAAATTCGAGACGTTGAGTGGAAGATCAAGAACGCACCCGTTCCTAACGGCACACACGATGGAGCAGTTAGATGGCATGGATGAAAGCTGCCAGCGCACTGCAGCGAAGCGAGTTTCGCTTCGAGACGTTGGAGGCGGCGTGCTGGCGAGGTCGGGTGTTGCAGTCAGTGACTCAGTGGCATCGTTTTGAGTGGTGTCCGCTCCGGTTAGTATCGGCCAGGCCGGGATATATTTTGGCGATGGCATAGGTCGTTATTTGAGTATCATGATAGGACACTGCGGTTGGTTTGGTTCATGTATATTTGTTTTTCGAGAGGTTATTTAGAGATGCGTTGTCGTGAGGCGACTTTTACGAGTAGAATTTGAAATAATGGGTTGGCATCTTTTCTGATCACTTGCCTGTGAAATCAGCCACCGACTAACCGGCTATGGAACATTTGAAAGCGTCCAAATGATAACAAGGTAGAGAGAGAGGTAGGCACAGGGTGGAAGGATTTGTATGATAAGGATAACGATTCGGTTGTTTTCTTGCATATCTATCTTTACAAGTCTATGTACACTCTTCAACGCCGGCTTGCACGATAAGTCCGTGACCAGCTGCCTTGTGTTTCTCCTCAACAGTCTTACTAGTCTAACACATGGTCTGGTTCTATCACGTAATAACCTTCTTTTCTACCCAACATCACTGAAGCAAACATCTACAGCATAGGAATAAGGCCCTTCTCACACATCCTCCTTGGTCCGCGCAGCGAAAGATTCAACCGTAGCTCCAGTAGGGTTCGTGGTGGAGTTGATGGGTGTTGAAGCACCAGACCACCTGCTGTTGACACCAGGCACGGGACTGTTTTTTGCCCCAGTACCGGATGTCTCGTTGCTCGCTAGGCGGAGCGTACGACGCTTGCGCTGAGCATCGATCTTGGCCGTCATTTCCTCTCTGCGTTGGCGGATGGCGATGCAAAATTTCGAACCGGCGCGGATGTGCTCGCCTTGCCAGAGGAAAATGAATGGAATCACACACATGAGCGTGGCAAGGCCGCCGAGCAATGAGCAGGCACCGGCTATTCCGAGTTGGGCGAACATGGGCGCGGTGGCGAGCGGGAGGACTGTAGCGAGGAGGGAGCGTGAGCAGGAAGCTGCGGCGTTGGCTGAGGCGGCGAAGATTTCATAGGCATCGGTTAAGTAGTTGCTGGTGGATGGTGTTAGAACCAATGGTAAAAGGGGTGGGAGAGATGGGGGAGCTTACAGAAGGGCCTGGAAGATGCACATGAAGCCTAAGCCGAAGGGAATACCGGCAAGCATGGGCACGTAAAAGGGAATAGAGTCGCGTGAGGTCCAGCCTAGCCAAAATAGCGAGATAGCAAACAAAGGCCCGCCAATACAGGCGAGCGGCAGACGTCGGGACTCTTCCTGGCGCGTCCATGGCGCGTTGCGGCCCTGACCACGGCGGAGAATGTTGTCATGGGCGAAAAAGATGGGCAGCGCGATCAAGCAGCCGACACCGATAGAGAGATACGTCAGGCCGCACTCGCCGGGCGAGAGGCCATATAAGTCCTGGAAGATTATCGGGAAGGCCTCGAACGACATGTAAAAGATGGCATAGCAGAGCGCCAAGTAAGCGCAGCTCGTGTTGACGATGGGCTCGAAGATGATCATGCGAATTGGCCGGGTCAGCACGACCGTAGTCAACTCTTTGAATGACTTTTTCTCAAGCTCGTGCTGTGCAACTACACGGGCAGCCGGATCCTCTTTTCGAATGGTCCGGGCTCGCCGCAGGAGGAGAACGGGGCCGAATGTTTCGGGTAGGAAGGCCAAAGGAATCATGGTAGCGCCAGCGTATACCAGAGCAATCCAGAAGGCCCAGCGCCAGCCGATTGTTGTTGCACAGTAGCCCGATACCACAGGGGCAAACAGAGGGCCCATAAGCGTTGTCTGGTACATGTCAGTAACTGCTTTCGTAACCAGCGACGGTCAGGGTACGACAACATACAGCGAAGAAAAGACCCATGCTCCGGCCTCGAGTGCGAGGATCGCCGTGTGTGTCGGCAATGATGCCTGGCGCAATTGCGATCGGTGCGCTTGCGAAGACTCCTGCGAAGAGCCTGAAAACTAGGAACGTGGACCAAGTTGGCGCCAGCGCACAAGCTAATGTGAAAAGAGTGAACATGGAGAATGTGCTGATAGTGAGCCTTCTCCGCCCAAACTGCTCACTGAGGGGCGCCCATAGCAACGGCCCTAGATTCGTTAGCTCAGCCGATAGGTTGATTATTTCCGGGTTTTCTCACCCATTACGTATCCTAAGGGTCAAGTTAGCAACTATCATGTCGAACCGAAGATAGTGAATCGAACTACTCACCTATGAGATAAACAGAAATAGGCAAAACCATTTGCTGCTGTGAGACAACACCCCACTCTGAGGTTATAAAGGGGAGTGCGTTGCTCGGCAAGGCACTTCCCATGGTGGAGTTAATGATCAACATCATAACCATGACAAGGACACTGTTCTTCTTTCGCCCCGACCAGTTGTAGGGGTTTTCCGGGTCTCCCTCCTCCCAAGCGACGATTGTGTCCTCGTCATCCTCGTCAGAGCTCGACTCGCCACACGGGCGTGTCGACTGGGGGACATGGTTGTTGGCAGCTTCTTCTCGATATCGGGAGGCAGTGTCCTTTTCGTCAATTTCGACCACGAGTTTGTTCAAACAGCTCGCACATCCTGTGTAGTATTAGCTCAGGGGATAGTTTTTTTTCAGATAGTCAGGGGCTCTTACGACCATGGCGAATTCGAATAGCCTCTCTGGCCAAGATGACTTCCCTGGGGTGGAGAAAGTCATCTGCCTCCACGTTGTTGCCAGTCTCAACAGGCTCCCCATGCTCCTGATCTGGTACATGTTTCTCATGCTGGACAGTGCCGACTGTAGATGCAGTGTCTGGTTCTTGACGAAGTTCACCTTGGACTGTGTCTTCGGGAACAAGAGGGAACGCTCTGGGTTGTTCGCCATCACATCGGCTATCGGCCTCTGACATGGTCGGTAGGGGGCCCGAGGGGTTGATGTGTATGTGAAGCTACCACAGGCAGTATCTCAGGACCAAGGCGGTTGAGTGGCTGTCGTTGGGCGTGAGGTTACTTCAGGATGACACTACAACCATCAAGATATATTTCCGAGCCATCGGGAGGGGGACCGGGGAAAGAAATACAGCACTGGAAGGCACCAGCCACTAGAAAAGTGCCATCCTCGACGTAAACATCCCATCTCGTGCGTAGCAGGGCGCGTTCACACCGTCGAATTAAACCGTAGCTAGGAACAGTAGGTTGTGACATAGCGGCCCAGTAGAGACCCTTTGAAACCTTGTCCCTGAGCAAGCTGTTGACGCGTTGGAGGAGGCCGGCCTGGCTTGCAAATTACCGTTGTGACTGATCTGAGCAACAGTCGCAGTGATGAGGAGGGTGGGGCAGGTGGGCGTTGCAGCCGTCGACCGCCTGGATATTAGACGATGGAAATATACTTTTCGTGGCGTTTATCGTGCTTCCTTCTTAGATTGGAGGTCATTGTTCAGGGGGTCAAAGAAACGACTACCAAAGCAGTTCAATTTCTGGTGTACGCAAGAAGTGACCACGTCTGCAACCAATTCAGCCTCCCGATAGGACGATCAGATGATACTATCTCCCGAAACGGTGATTTGTCAAGGGAAATGGCATCAATGAGGTCGTCGTTTCTGGAACTGCCATCAAGCATTGGCGCACAATCATGGCTCTCAAACCGCAAAACTAGATCTCAAACTGCCCGGCCTAGGGCCATTGCAGTCTTGTGCAATACTCGGTCCGCTGAAGCCTGTTTTCTCCGATGCACCTGGCCGGCAAGGCCGGGTGATGTCAATGCTAAGTCTGGGGGGCGCTAATAAAGTCGCAAGCCACCAAACGGTCGACGGACCCAGTAGACTGGGCCGAGTTAGTGTAAGGATAAAGTGGACACTTGAATAGCCTCTCGCAATTGCTGGGGGACTCGAAGCGAATTCCCCGACGGGTGGCTTGGGTCGAGGTACTCCTGTTTTCATCGCGACGGCCTGAGCTGACTAGCTTACGATCACTGCCCAGCCCCGTTTGGTGATGAATCTCAGGATAGCGGGATGATGGGAAGCCCGCTGGAAGAAAACACAATCGTTTGGATTCGGCAGTGATTGGTCCTATGCAAGGAACCGCGACTTCCATAATCTCCGTTGCCGACCGCCCGTCCACGGCGACTCTCGGAATGCTGTACATGCCGCATCAGTGTGCTCTCCACAGGGGCCTGCCGATGCCATGCGTCGTCCCTTACATGAAAACGAGGGCGAGACGGAGGTCGGGAGACGCAATGTCCGGTCCAGGGCAGCAGATCGGAGACAGATCGAGCCCAAGTCGACTTGTCACAATGACCTAATCGAGCCGGAGAGAATATGCACCTGCAGACCTGGGCTGACGCTCACATGTCTGAGACGCTGGTGGAAGCATGGAAAGTCGACCATCATGTTTCAAGATTGATGGCTTTCCCAAATCTCGCATACAGCTCAACCTTTAGCTGTAGCATATCCTGACGAATATTGGCCAGCTTCTCCTCAAGTGCTGCAACCTCCTCCTCGATCTTTGCCCCTGAGATGCCGAGCATCTCCTGCGCCTGGGACAATGGCACATGAAAGAAGGCGTCGCCGACTTTGTAACTTCCCCGCATTTCAGCATCGGGACCTGGCTCTCTTCGGCGAAGGGGGAACTCACGGGATGATGTCGTCGTCGTCTGCAAGCTCAAGCTCGTTGGTGATGTCGTCTATCTCCTCCTTCTCCTTCTTTACAAAGTCTTAGCAACGGAGCTGGCAGGTCAGGCAACGGCGGTACTGACACTCTTGATTTTAAGCTCTTCCTCGATCGAAAGCTCGTGCTGGTGCAGGCGGCTGAACTTGTTGATCTTGTCTTGGTCCTCCCGGCGCACTTCGATTTCCTCGCCCGCCGCTTCCTCGTCCGCCTTCGACAGCTGCCCCTCGAACGTCAGCCAAGATTCCTGGGGCTCAAGAAATACAACGCCATATTACCATGCGTCGGCTCATCATCGTGGGCTATATTGGTAGGAAGAGCTGTAGTTGACGAAGTTTGAGTTAGGTTGTCTTCGATATTGTTGGCTCGAGGTTGTCAGGTAGAGCCGCGGACCCCACATTTCGCCCTGGCTGAGTTGGCGATCTTTGGTGGGGTAAACTGGCACGAAGCTGGTCCGGCTCCCGATTGGCTACTGGCCTCATACCCATGCTGAAGTCAACAGGAGGTCACACAGCTCCCCTTGACAAGCACCATTTTCAGAAAGCTCATTTTCCCGCTTCTCACTGCTGAACCACCCGCGACACTGGTTTACCAAGATGGCCCCTGGGCAAAAACTATATCCCCGGGCAACGGTCAAAAAGATTGTTAAAGCCCATTCGGGCTGCAACATAAGCAAGAATGTCGATGTGATGGTAAATACTGCCCCCCTAGCTCTAGTTGACGCGTCGATCTACCTGTTTACTTATCTAACATGTCTAGATCTTTCTTGATTATATGCTCTTTATGCAGACGTAAGATATTCCGCGATACGGTGTATCTGTCCGTTTTCTAACCCAATACACAGCTTGATAAAGGAGGCCACTATCGAGGCGAAGCAAGGGAGCGAAAGGGGTGTCACAGCGCGCAGTGTTCAGAAAGTCACTGGGGTCAGTAGCTCGCCACCTTTTGCACACACACGTAATACTGATGAGATTTCAACTTCTAGGACACTCTTGCAAAGTTCAAGGGATGAATTGAGAGCCGAGGAAACCAGAAACGTCTTACAGCACAACTACCCAAAAGCCTTTCCCAGTTCACATGGGCCTGAGACCGGTTCAACGGAACCAGCAAGGTGGGGGAAGCACGCGACCATGAACCGGTGTGGGGATGAGGAGGAGGAGATACTGCATGCAACAGTCCAAAAGTGTGCTTGGCTGTAAGGCTGCTGAGGTGCGCACTTCGGGGAAGAGTTAGTATAGAACTGATGTATCCCTAGCGAACGGCTCACAAACCGTAATACCCCAACAGGACATGCTGTCGAATGAGAAGATCAAGCCGATACCATAACATCTGCCCTATAATTAATGACAATAAATAGACAAGAAGACCAACTGTTATCGCAATGGTGAAAAATGCGTTACCGAACATTGACTGTTCTTGCCGATTCCGCTTGCTTCTGCAGAGCTCCAATTGCTACCTAGGTAGGCGTGAGGGGCGGACCTGGCCCGTGTGTCTCCAAGAGCAGGTGCCGGGAACTCCAAAAAATTCCCTACCTGCCGTCCTGCAACCACCTAAACCGCAAGTCTACCCAAACACGAATTTTGCAACAACGTCTGCTAGATTTCTTCACTGGAAATTTGGCAATTAGTTCCCTTTCGCCATTGTTCGCCCCCCCTGCCCGTTGATCTCTATTCCCAACTCCACCCCAGTCTGAGACCCCACTACCGCTGGTGACACCTGCACCAAAACAACAACGCCAACCACGAGACAGCTTCGCAAACAGCTTCGCCGAGCTTGTTTACTCAGTCACAACATGGCTTCATCTAGCGTACAGAACCCTCCGGCCCCGGCTGAGTCGAAGTCATCCAAGAAGAAGAAGTCCAAGGTCGAGCGCACCGAATCCCCCGCCCCGGCTGCCCCGGTCTCTGAGAAGGCTGCATCTGTCGCTGCTGGCGACAACCAGGATGATGCTTCAGACAATCAATATATCCGCGAGTTTCAGAAGTGAGTCTCGCTCGAAATTACGACGATTTTGTTCGCTTACTGACACGGTCGCGTAGGAACATCCGCAATGTCAACAAGAAGATCGTGAGTACCGCGCCTTACCCGCAGGCTCTTTTCATCTCCAGACTCATACTAACTGTGATATCTAGACAAACCTTGTCAAGATCGAGGCCGTCGTAGCTGAGCACAAGGGCAAATCTCTGGAAGAGCTGGTATCCAGCAAGGTGATCAACGCCGACCAGAAGGCTTCGCTCCTCAAGAAGCCCTCGCTCCAGGCCCAGCTGGCCCAGCTGGAGGAGCAGCTTTCCCAGCACAAAAAGATCGAGTCGGAGCACCGTGCCCGCCTTGCCGAGTTGCAGAAGAGCTTTGCGGATAAGGCTGAAAAGGAGAAGTCGGCATTGGTTGCTGAGACAAAGGAGAAGGCTGAGGCTGAGGCCGACGCTACCCTCCGCAACAACCTGCTCATCCTATCCCAGTTCCTCCGTTTGGCTGCTGCCCGCCGCGCAGAGGATATTGACAGCACAGCCGATGAGAATATGGCCCTAGAGGGTGTGCTGCTCCATGTGTACTCTGGCGACGAGAACGCGGTCGCGACCATGTTGAAGCTTGTCCAGGGCTCTGACGAGCAGACGACCAGTACCGGTGGTGACGTGCTGCAGACAACTTGTAAGAGGAGCTCCTGTACTCCTAAGTCGTACGAAAACATGCTAATGGATTCATAGTTGCTCAGGTCAAGCAGGCGGCGATCGCCCATGCGTCGCCATTGTTCGGCCTAGAGTCGACCGATCAACCAACCGATGCTGAGGCCGTCGAGACCAAGGAGGAGGAAGAGGCCGAGGCCGATCCCACTGTTGCCAATGCCGGCCTCACCGAGATTGAGGATGGCTCTGCCACCGCACTTACCAACGGCCATGCGGAGCCCTCGACTACAGACAGCGCCGTCCGGAGCAACGCGGATGTAGCTGATAGCGCCGCCAACGCTGCGGGCGAGAGCCAGTGGGACACAGGCAACGATATGACTATGTCACAGGAGTGGGTGGAAGTGAAGGCTGAGCCCAGTGAGACAGAGGCTGGAGCGACTGCCACACCGGCTCCACCCGCCAACACGCAGTCGTGGGCCGATGACCATCCCGAGGCACATGAGGTTCCCGCCGCTACTGCTACCGATGCTAACGATGGCTTCCATCAAGTGCAGCGCAATCGCGGCAATCGCGAAGGAGGATTCCGTGGTGGTCGTGGTGACCGCGGTGGCTATCGCGGTCGTGGATACCGTGGTGACGGACGAGGCCGCGGCCGCGGTCGCGGCAGCGGCGGTGGTGAGCGTGGCGGCGGAAATCCGTCGCGCCCTCGCCGTGGCGGTGCTGGTGATGAGCAACATTAGTAATTTCCTCATCTGGAGGTGCACTGCGTCGCACGGGGAACATCTCTCTCTCGATTTCTGGCATCTGTCGTTCGCGGCGCAATTTGCGCAGCAGTCTTTGGCGTTCATACACTGCATACGCTAAACATAAAAAGGTTGACTGTACATTAGGGAGTCGGTGTTGCGGAAGGGGAACAGCGGACCCCCATGACATTAAACTTGCATGATGACTAGATAAACACTGAGATGAGACAGGCTTGCCCTGCAGGATGTGGTTTGTGCCGGGAACAGGTCGGAGGGACAAACGCGAAATGTACCATAAGCAGATAAAGTCAGCAAAACATGACGGTATCTACCATTGCTGCTGCCCTGAGCAAACATGACGCTGATGGTGACGAGGGCCGACTGGAGATATTGGAGATGTGTTCCATCCTCACCCATGAAACGCTAAATGACAGAATCGAACCACAAAACCTGGAGACCTGACCGTCACCTAAACGCCGTGAACGGCGTCCCCACTACCCGTCCAGTTCCCTTCCCGTCGAACCGAACTCCTTCCTTTCGTAGCAAGGCCCGCTTCTCTTGAAGAGTGAGATGGCCCTCGCCGTCACGTGGCCCGATCTTCCCCTTGAACCCGCCGAGGAGTCCACCCGTGGCGACAACGCGGTGGCAGGGGACTATGGGCGCAAAGGGGTTGTTTCGAAGCGCGTTGCCGACAGCTCGCGGGGAAGACCCCAAGTAAGTTGCTATTATGCCATCTGAAAATGCAAATTGTCAGCAAGCCCTGCAACGAGACTGAGGTGTGACTTGATCTGGTCTGGACACGTCCAAGCAAGTAAGCATGGGGAGTCAGACATACAGGTAGAAAATGACCCTTTGGGGACTTGGCATAACACGAGAAGAACAGATTTTTGGTAAGGAGACATGTCGGAAGTGAGGATCAAGCTGATGGGGTCTTTCATCTTCGCGGGTCGGGGCGACGAGGTGGATGGTGGTAAGCTTGTCATTACTGCGGGATGGGAGGTGGGTGCTAGGGTAGCTGGCTTTATGGGAGAGTTCTGGGATGTCATGTTGGTGGATTGTTGCGATGTCTTGTTGGTGTTCGTGGGGATTGTTTTCTTTCTGTTGTGGTTTATTGTTGGCGTGTTTGAGAGAGATCGATCTTCAGGGTGGGCGGGTGTAAATATCGTAGATGGGAGGCTAAAAGAGAGTTGCGCCGGTCTTACCGTGATGTCATGGCAAGGGCGCGTCGGAGATTTTTCGATGTTCGCGCTGGGGTTGCCGCGAAGGTGATGCGAAGTCACGTGAGCTTTGGGGTAAGGGGCACACGATGCTCCCTTGCTTCGCCGACACTGACTTCGTTGGTTGGCTTACAGTTCCACTACGCTTGATCTGTGCTGGGGAATGGGCCCCGTTGTCGGGGGCAAAGCCCGAGGAACCGAAGGCAATGGGCTCACCGACTTTGTCGAGACCATCACACAACCCGGGCGAACGCACGGCTCCGTCACTCGATTGCCGAGGGCCTGTCAGATGCGCCGTGTAAGCCCCTCTCGGATTGGCTCGCCAACAATCGAGTGGTGGTGTGTTCCGGGACAGTGTTCGATTGCAGTTGGGGGGGGTGTGGATTCGCAGATCCAACCAGCGGCCAGTCCACGCGCGCGTTGTTTGCGTGGGCGGCGTGTTGCACGAGGTTCGCGTTGAACGAGAGGGTTGCATGAGTCGGCTGCACGCCCGCAGCTGCTCGACGCCCAGTCTCTAAGTGATGACCTGGAGCACCGACCCTGATTGACTGACGATGGCGCCGGGTTTGGCCAGGAGGAGGTAGAGGGGTTCACTTGCCCCTATATCCCATCACCACCGTTTCAGCGTTCCATTTCTCATTTTCTGGTTCCCTCTCTTACCACTTGTCGGAATCAGTATTCTCTGCATCACCTATTATCGTCAGCTCAGCTACAATGAATCGAAGAATTAATGAATGCCGGAGCGAAGGATGCGGCGGCGATGTGGTTTTCAAGACCGTGGATGGAGCCTTTGTCGACCCTGCCGATAGGAGATCTGGTGCCGTCCGAGCATCACCAAATGGGTACCACAGACACTCAATGGGCCCGACACAGATAATGTCAGCCTACTGCAAGCAACGTGAGAAGCTCGCCCCTTCGCTCTTTCCAGGTCTCGGGACTGAAACTTACATGTATTGAATCTTAGACACCTGCATTCATTTTGCCGTTAGTGGTCAACCTGGTTTTCTTCTCGTACTTTTTGTTTCATCTCTTTGAGAATCCAAGTTATCAAGACACAATGTGACGGCCTCTCCCAAACACAGAATGCCAGCTAATATCTACTATAGAGGGAAGAAGGCTGCAACAGCAAGAAACCTCCTCATGATAGCGTATGCGCGATCCACGCTCGTTGCCCCGTCCAAGACTGCACACAAGCACGCGGTCAATATCTGGACACCAAGTTCGAGCACGTTCCCGGCTCTGTGCCGAGATACGCGCGCTACGAGCTGTGCTTCGATCGTGGGTTTTGATTCTGGATGTCGGAGAATATCGTTGGCTGACTCTGGGAAGACAAATGTATGCTTCGGTCATGTCACCGCGGACGAACTTCGTCGAAAAGCTCATACTGTTCAGCCCGTGAGTTCTAGGCAACTTCACCGGACAGCTGGTAAAGGAGATGCTGATGAGCCGGACATCTAGATGGCTGCCAGGCCGAAGGTTGCTCAAATCCGAGTCAAGAGCAGCGGAACTGCTGTGCCCAGCGTGAGCGATCCTATCTCTCTGGCAGGGTTCCTGGCTTACTTGGTGTCCAGATGAATGCAACACCGATGGCTGCCGCACAATAGTCGAAGGCGATTATCCCTTTTGTGTGATCCACATCAAGTGCGAAGTCCAAAGCTGCAATATGGCCCGGCACCTCTCAGCCAAGACGAACAAGTATCTCGACTTTTGTACCGACCGTGAGCTATCTCCTGTGTGCCTGCTTACGTTACCTCGGCTGATACATTTTGCGCCTGTGTCTAGACGCGGCGTGCCAGGTGGCCCGGTGTCGAGAAATCAAGAAAGACGGCTCACCTTATTGCCCTCCGCATACCTGTCGTGAGCGAGACTGCGATCGGAACTGCTCAACAAAACCATACTGCGACAACCGTGAGCCACACCCGCCCCTCGAAACTACCTTACCTGGTCAAATATGCTTACATCCATATCTAGACGCATGTGCGGAAGCAACCTGCGAGAGCCCCAAGCCATGGGTAGGAAAGCAGAGGAATGTCGCTCAGTTCTGTCCCATGCATACCTGTCGATCTGTCGACTGTTTTGAGCTCGTCGGGCCGCTCTCTCTCTTTTGCAGTACCCGTATGCCCCCTACCACACTTGCTGAAACCCAGCCGGAAGAAACAAAAGCTGACACTAGTTAGACGCATGCTCTAGGGAGAACTGTCTCCATAATGCCATGGCAGAGCAGCTGTGTATAAGCCGTGAGTGACGATGATGTCGCAAGCCATGCTCCACACCTCCAGACTGACCAGCCTCCACATCCAGACTTCAAAGAAGAATACGTTGCCCAAGGCGAGCGTGAGAGACAAGCCGCCGAGCGGGGAGGACGTTATAGCCAGCCCCCTTTCAAACAACAATACTTCAACGCCCCAGCCCAGCGAGGGCATCAGCCAAATACGAATTCGGAAACAGAATCAGAGACTGCAACCGAGAGTGACTCCGACAATGAAAAGGACAATACTGCCAGAGGGCCACGAAACTTTACCGTCACCGACAGCCACATCAGCAACAGTAGCAATGGGAAGAGGGAGGGCACTCAGAGCAAGCCAGTAGCACCGCCATCCTCGAAACGGGAGCGGCAGAGGGCCTCCCCTGTTTTTACCCAGAACAGTAGCGCCTACGCAAAGAGACCGAAAGACAAGCAGCGGCACTGGGTAGACGACGCCTCGCCCCGGGTATCTAGGGTCGGCTCGACAACAGACTCCCTGGTTGCTGAGAACGGGGAGAGCTATACTGGATTCATTCCCGAGAACGCTGTTCCCGCTGGCATTCCAGGTAGCTATCCCGTAGGTGGGACTAGCAAGCCCGTTGGAAACAAGAGAGCGAACAGCATGCCGAGCGACAGCGGCGCATCGACGGCTACGACCAGGGTACTATAGAACTTGGCTGTGGCCATACTAGAGTGCTGAGGCTGGAAGGACGCAATGGTGGTTTTATGACGTTATGATTCATGACTGGTATTAGATTCAACTGAGTGTTTGTTCATGACACCAACGTATTGATTGGTCTCTTCCCATCTTGTTATTCTTCAACAGAACAGCTCGAGTGACGCCCACCCAGCAGAGCAACCCCCCCTTAATCACCAGTATCAACCTCCAAGTCAATCTGCACACCATTCGAGATGCCATACTCTGACAACGTTAGAATATCCTTGAACGGCCGTTCCCCCTGCCGCTTCAGCAAAATCTCATGCGGCTCGCGTCCAATCTTCATCGCGACCATGACCTTAAACTGCTTGATAGTATCGCTCGGCAGCGCCGGAATCTGCGCCTTAGTACCAAGCCGATCATTGACCGTGACAATAATCATCTCCTCCCCGCCTCCGCCACCACCGACGGCGCGCGCAGGCGCAGGCCGAACGGGTGGCCGATCGCCCTCTGTTCTTTCCTTTCTCGGCGGCGGTCTGCTGCTCTTCGCTGGCTTTCCGGCTTCTTCGTCGTTCCGATCTCGGGTTTGTGTCCTGTTTCTGTCTCCATCTTCTCGATCGCGGTTGCGACGCGGAGAGCGTGGACGATCACGGTCGCGACCGGAGTCGCGATCTCGGTACCGGTCGCCTCCATCTCTTGGCTTGTCGGCGTCACGGTTGCGATCATCGTCGCGATCACGATTTCGGCGTGGCGACCGTTCGCGATAGCCGCGCTGAAGGCCGGCGCGATCTTGGTTGCGGTCGCCGTTCCTGCCATCGTCGTTGGAACGCTTGTCTTTCCAACGAAAGCCGCCGCCGCCACCACCTCGGCCGCCACCGCCTCTGGGCCGCCGGGGCGGGGATCGTGACCGGGAGCGCGACTGTCTCCGTGGAGGAGGTTCGGTGGAATCGGCCATTGCTGGTTGTGTGGAAGTGATGTGTGGGCTTTGAAGGGTGAATGAGCGCGTTGGACTGAAATTCTAGTGGGGCCGATGTCTTATCAATGACGGGGTCTCTGATAAGAAAATGAGATCACAAATGGCGGCACAGGGGATACAGAACATAGTCAATCAAAAATATATAAACTACGGATGCTGTTTTAACCCTCGGAGGACTGCGAGATAGATAGACATGGAACTCCGCAACGATTCCGCTGCCTATGAAGAGGGTGTTGTCGCCGGACAGACCATCCCTTGTGCCGTTTTTTACCACCACCACGATGAAAACGCAGTACCGCTCGGGGACTTCGACCTCCGCAGATAAACAGTTAACGCCATCCCTTCCGCCCAATCCAAACGCCAAGATGACTATGCCGGTGTATCATACAGAATGAGAGGGCAGCAAATTGTAAGGAAAGTACCACGAGACATGGCTCATGCCTCGGTGTGCTTCTTCTTCTTCTTCTTGTGCTTCTCCTCTTTCGCTGGTGTCTCCTCGGCCTCCTCCTCGTCATGCTTGCGCTTACCCTTGGCCTTGACAGGCGTCTCTTCCTCTTCCTGGCCCTTGAAATCCTTCTTGCTTAGGAGTTCCAAAGTGCCGTCGGCATTGAGCTTGATCTGGCCTCTCTCGAAGCGGCGAGTGAACTTGGAAACTGACAAGCCAGCCTCCTTGGCAAGACGCTCAAAATCCTTTGTGCTCAGCTTCGTGGGCACTGGTGTTTGGCTGGACTCGGCCTTCGCAGCCTTCTTGGACGAAGAGGGTGCAGGGGTGTCCTTCTCCTTCTTCTCCTTCTTCTTAGACTTGTCCTTCTTCTCCTTCTTAGCAGGGGTATCCTCCATCTCAACATCCTTGTCAGAGTCCTCCTCCACTTCCTGGATGAGCGGCTTCTTGGATGCAGTCTCGTCTCCAAGCAGACCATCGGCATCGATGTTGTACTTGCGGGCCTCCTTGATGTCCCACTTTGAGGGGGCGCCCAGGGCCATACCGTTGGGTCCAACGGATGTGGTCTTGGAGAGCGGCTTTCCTTCCAGGTGGCGGAGGTTGTTCTCAAGCTTCGCCCTGGACCGAATACCAAGCTCAGCGCGAGTCTCGTCATCCGCGTCCTCTGGGAATTCGGCAAGTGCGTCGGTGCGGACGCCGAGAGCCAGCTTAGAGGCGAGCTGCCGGGCCATCTTGCCCTTGTTTGCGCCAGATGCTTGGCCCACCAGCGAGGCATGGTAGATAAGACCATACTTAGGGGTGGCGTGCTTGGTCTTGAGGGCACGGAAGAGGGCCTTCTCGGCACCAAGAATCTGAATGGTACTACCAGGGTTCTTGGCCAGGCTCATGAGGGATCCGGCGTGAGCAATCAACCTTGCTCCGACGAGTGCGCCGACAAGCTCGCTCATATTGGGCGAGATGGCCTTCATTCTGTTTTCAAGGTATTCTGAAAGCTGCTTCCTGTACTCGGAGTAGCTGATCACTTGCTCCGCCAGGAGCGTGATGTTCGACAAGTCTTCCTCGGTGATCTCGGTACCCATGCTGATATCGGCGGCAGCCTTGACTGCTGTTTCAATTTCATGAGGGAGGATCTCAGAGAGGTCGACCTGGGGGGCATTGGACCGGATGCCCAATGTGACGATGACGCGGGCATACGACAGGTTGTCGGGAAGAATTTTAGCCAGCTCGGGGAAGTGCCAGCCATACCACTCCTTCACTCGCATGGCGTATGTGTTCAGCTCCTTGTCCAGATCGTCAAGAAGGGAGACGGCGTGGACAATCATAACGTCAACCTTGTCGGGGGAGAACTTCAGCTTGTGTCGGGAAAGTGAGTGGGAGAGGCCGAGGGACATCTCCTGGAAGTTTTCCGGAAGCATGCCTGGGATGAGATCAGGTAAATGCTGACGGATGGCGCGGAAGAGATCGGTCGTTGAGGAATCCGAGATTGGCTTGATGTTGAGATTAGGAAGCTTAAGAATGGAGCTGCCAAGCTTGTTTTCGGCGACGGCGAGGGTGATCTTCTTCTCGTCCTTGAACTCGTTGAGTAGGCTCGCAAGTTTGGGAGTAATCTTGCCCTCAATGACACCAGAGATTTCCTCAAGCGCACCAGCGGCGCTGTCAAACTTTACAAACTCCTTGTACTTGATCCTAATGAGGTGTTGGTGAACGGCATCATGACATGATCGGGGTGCGCAAAACTTACTCCTTGATGATCTTGTCGACAGTCGACAAGCGATCTTGGAGGTTATCATCGTCGAGGAGCTTCTTGTCGGTGGCCTTGAACAAGCCATAACTGCAACTGGTCAGATCCTCTTCTGTGTGAATTGCAGAGTAGATCGCAGAGCGTTGCAGGCACAAGCAATTGGAGGGGAGGCACTTACCCGGCGCTCGTCTCTGTAAGAATGAAGAGAGGCATGGTGACGGCGTGCTCTCTCAATCGGGGAATGCACTTGCTGGTTTGTGGTGGAAGCAGTGTTTGGCTGTTTCCTCGTGGTTGCGATTCGCCGCGGGCCTCGAAGAAAAAAGTCGAGAGCGAAGAACAATTTTTTTTGCACCGTTCAGTTTGGAGCTTGCTTCGAAGTGGGGGCAGAGGTCCGAGCTTTCCTTCGGTACGTACCCGGCTTGAACTTTGACCGCCTTCGCGGTGCACGGCCCCCAACGAATTACGCAGCAGTCAACAGCCGCAGACGAGCCTGGATCGGCTGCTTCAAGCGCATACGCATCGAGCTCCGACAAAGACAGGGACATCCCCTCATCTCAACCGCTTCACGGCTAACGCAGTGCACAAGATGGAGGGCCTTTTCTTCAACGTCAACAATGGGTATGCCGACCCGGAAAGCCCAAGGAGGTCGTTTTGGTGCAATGCTGACTGCCCCTGACCAGCTACATTGAGGGTATTGTCCGTGGCTACCGGAATGGCCTCCTCACCGGCGCAAACTACACCAACATGACCCAGTGCGAGACGATCGACGGTCAGCCTCCCCTCTATACCCCTATGATATACTAGCAATACTGACTCTCTGCAAGACCTTAAACTTCAGCTTGGTCCCGCTTACGGTGACTTCCTTGCCTCCCTGCCTCCGAACCCGTCAACCTCCACCCTCGCGGCCAAGACAACCGACAAGCTGGTTGCCGAGTTTCGCTATGTCCGGGCCAATGCCGTCGGCTCTCTTGCAAAGTTCATGGACTATCTCACATACGGCTACATGATCGACAACGTCGCCCTACTCATCACAGGCACATTGCACGAGCGTGACACACGCGAGCTGCTGGATCGGTGCCATCCCCTGGGCTGGTTCGAGACGATGCCGGTACTGTGCGTGGCAACCAATATCGAGGAGCTGTACAACAGTGTGTTGATTGAGACTCCGCTCGCCCCCTATTTTAAAGGTAGTCTGAGCCACCAGGACCTAGATGAGCTCAATATCGAGATCGTTCGCAACACACTCTACAAGAACTACCTCGAGGACTTCTACCAGTTCGTCAACTCGCACCCGGACATGGCCGGTACGCCCACATCCGAGGTCATGTCAGAGATCCTCGAATTCGAAGCTGACCGACGTGCCATCAACATCACGCTGAACTCGTTTGGAACGGAGCTGTCCAAGGCGGACCGTAAGAAGCTATACCCGAGTTTTGGCTTGTTGTACCCGGAGGGAACCCTTATGCTGTCGCGCGCCGACGACTTTGAGGGCGTCAGGCTCGCGGTCGAGGGTGTGGGTGACTACAAGTCATTCTTTGAGGCGGCGGGCCTCAGCGCCGGTGCGGGTGGGCCTGGAAACATGGCGGGCGGTTCAGGGTCGGATGGCAAGACATTGGAAGACATGTTCTACCAAAAGGAGATGGAGATTTCGAAGGGCGCTTTCACAAGGCAATTCACATTCGCCATTGTCTATGCGTGGGTCAAGCTGAGGGAGCAGGTAAGTCAACATCCTATTTCATCCAGTATGTTGTCTCCGGTCGGCTGACTTTCGTCTAGGAAATTCGCAACATCACCTGGATCGCCGAGTGCATAGCACAGAACCAGAAGGAGCGGATTGGCAATTATATTAGCGTGTTCTGAAGCTGGCTTGCGTCCTTTGCGTTTTGCGTTGTGTAGATTAACCAGGTCGTCCCGAGTATAAGATTATTCAACATGGCAGGACAACGGCGTCCGGCCAAGAGCCGCAGAATGGCTCGGTGAACAGGAGACAGTTTGGGTTGAGGTAGGCCCTGTCTACTTGTTGGTATTGTACAATACATAGAGAAAGTTACAGCACATTGTTTTACATGGAGCGCGCCCTCGCGATTAATGTGCTAGATGGAGATCTGCTCTTTCCACGTGGCCGGCGACATACCCAGTGTCTCGAGCATATGATGCCACCTCCCGCTGCCCCTCTCCTTCGTCTCCATGTACCGCAGCAACCGCTGCCGCCTATGGCACAGCTGCCTCAGATTCCTCTTGTTGATCTTGTCTTTGTGGCCCTTGTGACCCTCCAGCGCCAGCGCCAGCGCCCTAATCTTAACCGTCAGGATGGCAATCTGCACCTCACTGCTTCCCGTATCAGGGCCGGCGCGGGCGGGTTTCGGTTGCTGCACAGCATATCGTGACGGCGGGGGCCTGGGGTTTTCCAAGGTAATGTCAGTCTTATGGCGACCAAACTCATCGATGCAGCGGCGAATGTTGGCGTGCTTGCGGTCCTTGGCACTGCCGTTGTTTAGGTCCGCAATGCGCTCTATCGCAATCAAGGCCTTCCTGTGCCTCTCTTCGTGTTCCTCCATTTCCGCCTTCTCTACCTCGGGATCGGCCTGTTTAGACTCGCTGGGAAGGGGTTGCGTAATGATTCTGGCTTGCTCGATGGCCTTCTCGACCTCCTTGTCGGTGAGCAGGTAGTTACGGAGGTGTGGCGACGTGGGGAGAGGGCGGGGCTCTTCTACTGGGTTTCCATTGTTGTCGACGGGCGGGGTTGTGAGTGGCACCTGGCCAGCCGAGTCGAAGGACTGGACGAAGGGGGTCGTGATGCCGTGGATGGGACTGCCCCATCCGGCGTCGCGCTCCTTTTCGAGCTCCCTCCTACGCGACACGTTGACAGCTTTGCGCTGCTGCGCCTGAGCCCAAGCATACGGGTCCTGCTTCATCTTCCGAATCTTCTCCTTGCGAGCAGAGATGTTGGCCTTCTGCACCAGGGGCTGGAATGCCGGAGTCGGTGCCGGACGGAGGCATACTGTCGTTTGGTTAGCCAGCCAAGCATTGCAGGAAGGCATAGCACATTGAGAGGGTGCTCCTACATGTGAGACCTCGTAGCCCCTGGGGGGCAGGTATCCGGGGCGGCATCGCGAGTCTCTGATCTGCGTCGTGACGTGTATCTCGCTCCAGGAACGCAGCTTTGAGCTTAGCATTCAAGGTCGCTGGCTGCAACTTTCTGCTTCGCCAAATTTTGGGTCTAATTGCGCTAGAGCTACTTTGGCATAGCCCATGTTGATTGCACGATACCCACACCCCTGCAGGTCGGTGATTCGGTAATTCAAAAGTCCGGGCAGCGGCAGGGGAAAACTCGGGTGAAGTACCTCTAAGTTCAAAACTTGCCAGGGCCGCCTCTTTCCCCACCTAAGCCCCGAGAAAGGTACATTTTCGGTACATACTACCATTTTTCGCCCGCAACCCTGGCGGGGCTCTCCACAAAATCATTTTGTGTGCCAAAATCGCAGAGCTCTGGCAGCGACTTTAAGAAAATATCTACTCCTCCAAACGACTGCCAGAATCTTGACAACCTCTTTCTCAGTCCTCACACTCAGGCGAGAAAGCACAGTCAAGATGGCTCCCGCTAACCTTCCCTCGATCTTCAATGCCACCAGTGGCGACATTGAGCAGCTTCTTGCTGCTCAATCCCACATCGGCTCCAAGAAGTTCGTGATGCCCCATTTGCGTCCCGATTGCCTCATGAACACAGACTGACCGTCTAAACAGCCTCCAGGTTCATATGCAGCGTAAATACCGACCGATATTTTGACATGGCAACGAAATTCTAACAGTTTGCTCACAGCTTACCTCTGGAAGACTCGCCAGGATGGTGTCAACATCATCAACATCGGCAAGACCTGGTACGTGGACCTCGACGCGCTCCTGCTGGTTCAAGTGCTAACCTGCTCTTCTGCAGGGAGAAGATCGTCTTGGCTGCTCGCATCATTGCCGCCATCGACAACCCGTCCGATGTCTGCGTGATCAGCGCTCGTCCCTACGGTCAGCGTGCCGTCCTCAAATTCGCCTCGCACACTGGTGCCCAGGCCATCGCCGGTCGCTTCACCCCCGGTTCGTTCACGAACTACATCACCCGTTCATTCAAGGAGCCCCGCCTCATTATCGTGACCGATCCCCGCACCGATGCCCAGGCCATCAAGGAGGCCAGCTACGTCAACATCCCGGTCATCGCCCTCTGCGACACTGACTCTCCCACTGAGTTCGTCGATGTTGCCATCCCTACCAACAACAAGGGTCGCAACGCCATCGGCTGCGTCTGGTGGATGCTGGCTCGTGAGGTTCTCCGTCTCCGTGGTACCATCTACAACCGCGAGACCGCTTGGGACGTCATGGTTGATCTGTACTTCTGTATGTGGCCACCCTAACCTAGAAGATATCGCGTATGTTTTGCTGACAAGAAGTTTCATTAGACCGCGACCCCGAGGCTGAGGCCGAGGAGAAGGTTGAGGAGGAGAAGGTCCCCGGTGTTGAGGAGGAGGGTGTTGCCGCCATTGAGTCTGGTTTCCCTACCACCGGTGAGTGGGAGGCTGCCCCCGCCGGGTTCCCCGCCACCACCGGTGGTGAGTGGAGCGAGGCCCCTGCCGCTGCTACCACCTGGGATGCCGCTGCTGCCCCTACCGCTGAGTGGGGTGCTGAGGCTCCTAAGGAGACCAGCTGGTAAGCTAGCAAACAACAGCATTGGGGTCAGGCGTAACGGTGGCGTGATGGCTGGATCTGGCTTGTATCTTCACCGATTTCCCTTGATTAGGTAGCTCATCTTCTCGACCAGGCTTTGGAGCGACATCCTTGACGGGGGTCAACTTGACCGCACTTATGAGGGAAAGATACTCGACTTGGCTTGGGGCCAAGTAGAGGGAATGCCCTGTGGGGTCAAAGGGGTGGACTTAATCGTTATCCCGCCTTCTCATTGTACTGCACTTGCATGGGCCTGGGTTTGACTGGCGGCTGGGCCTCTTTTCTGACATGGCAATGGACTATCTCTGACCCCAGTGTACTCGTGATGCTTGTCACTGCTCCGAGACCCATTCATCATTTTTGGGCTCTCGGGACATGGAGCATTCCAGTGTAATGTGGATATGTTCAGGGGCGCACTCCTGTCGCCAACATCAGCCCACGCGTGATACGTTTTTGCCAGTCAATATTGCTCAAGACATCCGTCTTCTTTGAAGCACCTAAGCCGACATGACATCCGCCCAAAATCAGACACGAAGAGGAAATTACTTTTTTGGTCAAGATACTCTCGGCCTTTAGTAAAAGATCACAAGTCACACTGAAAGACGAGAGGGTGTTTTGACGTCTTTCGATTTCTTAATGCCACAGCCATCCTAGCCAGCCCACAAAAGGCATATGTCTAGCCGACTCCTCATGAATGCACCTGACACCTAATCTTTAATCCTGTTGATGCCCGAGCAAATATGCCTCCCCGACCGCATGCCTCCCATCCACCTCATATCTCGAATCCGCTTCCGAGAGCCGGAAGCAACGACCTGCGCCCACCTAGGTTGTTTATCTGCATCCAAGAAAATTAACGCGCCATTCGACACAAGGGAAGAAGCCCAAGTTCGAATTGTTGGGGTATTGTAGTGAGAGAGACAGTAAAGATTAAATTGTATTGGCCACGAATTGTGATGTCTTCGTGTCCTTGTAGTAGTTTAGAGCGCGACCAATAGACGGGACAGACAGAAAAAAGCGGTGTCGAGTGCCCAGTCCTGCAGCAGAATTGTCGCGGTTGTTATACAGGCGGTGCGTGAGCAACGAAAAGAGTCGTCTATGTGTTATACCGTCTTGTTGAGCAGCCCGCTCCAAGTTACAAAGCCAAAAATGTGCATGTACAGGGGTATATCGATGTTAAAAGGCAACCAGAAGCGGGCGGGCTTGTTGTGGTATATATGGCCGGGAATGGTCGTAAGTTGAGGTCATGGCTCGTCAAGGTTTCCTCCACCCCGTCACCATCACTCAAGGCTTTCGCCAAGCCTACGGATCTCCTCATCCGTAAGCGCACCCATCCAAAGACATCGCTCCGTGATGCCTTCAATGGGCTGAAATGTGTACAAGGAGCTGTATTCGAGAAGCCTGAGAAGCGTCTTGACGATTGATGCCGAAGTTCGGCAACGCTCAAAGTTGACCAGCGGAGCGGTAGTTGGTGAGCTGGCAATTTCGATTGGCCGCTGAGCGTTGAATAGCAGGTCGTGGGTGTATATCCCCACGAATGGGATGCATCCCATCTCGGCAATGGCGGTGCCGACGGAGCCGCCGCCTTCCATCTCGGCTCGTAAGCTATAGAAATTCCTTGTCGGTGATATGAGTGCTTCAAGATCCGCCATGGTCTGTTGGTCGCTAGCTGGAACCATGGCCCACGTCTTGGTGAGGCGGCCGATCTCGTTGCTCGTCAGAGCAATTGTCAACTGGCTCATGGTCGCGAAGTTGCGGTACTTGCGGCAATGGACGGCGATGTGGATGAATTTGATCATACACCGCGCCCGTTCTTCAATGTCCTGAGTCAAGACTATCTCAGAAATGGCCCACTTGACCATGATGTTGAACCGAGCAATAACGACCTCCACCCCGCGTGCGTCTGTATCTCGGAGAAACGAGACCCAACTGCGGGCATTGATCCCGTTCTGCTTGGCATTCTTCCACCGCATATCAATCAGCTCTTTCCAGTCAACCTCATTGAGGGCGTCTTTCTCAATGAGCGTGAACTGCTGAGCTAGAATGTCGCTGTCGAAGGCGAGAATAAACGGCAAGTGAACCGCAAACCTGTTACGAAGCGGCTCTTCCTGTGGTAGCGGGTCTGGTATCTCCAGCCTCGGAGCGTTCCGAAGGGCTTGCTTGGTTCCCGTAGGATCGATAGGTGATGATAGTGGATACTGAGTATAGGGTGCCGCTGCCGTGGTTGGGGTCGTATCAGGGGTGGGCGGCAAAGGCTTCTCTTGCCAGACCTGGTGATCTTGTACCGTTGGCACACTAATCGTGTCTGGTGGGTTCATATGAAGCGCCTGGATCAAAGTAATAGGCGGCGATGGTGGGTCAGTGCTTGACTGGTGCTCACTTTGAAGGTACGGGCTTTCAGCCAAAGGATGCCCAGGCAGTGTTGAGACAGCAACCCCGATCCTCGTTGGAGATACCCCATCCCCTTGCACTCTCAGCTCAGCGGCTTCCAAGGATAGCTCGGAGGAGAGGTCACTGTCACCATCGCTCTCCACGTCCAAGAAGGATTGCTCGGCACTCATTCGAGTTGGTTCTTCTGACGGTAGCGTGTTCCCCAGCTCAATAACGCTGTCTGTCTTCTTGACGAGCTCGTATGAAGAGTGTTGCGAGTCTAGCGGGGTCTGGTTCCCAGACGAACCCATACCATCTTCGTCGGGTCCTTGCAAAATAGACCGATCGGTCCATTCACGAGTGACCGTCTTCTTACTGCGACCATCATCGGTGAGTCCACGCTCCAACAACGGAATCGAAGAATATGACGCCCTCGAGTCTTCCGACAGGAAAGATAGCACATCACCACCCCGTGCTATGTCGTCGCCCAAGAAATTCGTCTGAAGATTTGCGGCAGCAGTCATGGCAGATGGTAAATGAGGGCCATCAACGACGTGCACGTTGCGATGCTCTCTTTTCTCGTCCAAACTAATGACCGTGCCTTCATCCTCCGCTTCCTCGGTTTCGACAGGGCGGATGGTTTCCGGTGGCGCCCTGTGCAAGTCCATGGACAACCGAACGGGTATCCTCTTCTCATATTTTCCTTCAAGTTTTAGTAGCGCCGACTCGACACCGCCGTCGTCATCCATATCATCCGGGATCTGAGCCAGTTTCTGCGCTTCGGCTTCGAAAGAGGGGCGCATTATCGGTTTGGATGAATGTGTACTAAAGAGTGAGATGTCACGTTTCGGGTTCTGTTCGGCGATGGCGCCAAGAGAGAATACCTCCCCACGCCTAGGGGAAGAGAAATCACTCGAGACAACATCGACAAAACCGCTCGAGTCTTGGACAGGGCTGCGAATATACGAGCTTCGGAGAGAATCTGTGTACGTTGTCAATGACCCAACAGAGCGTGATCTACGCAACTCCGCCGGGTCGAGGTCGCCAGCATTTGCCACGGCGCGAAGATCCCCGCCTGGTCTTCGCCTGAGAACGCGAAGTGGCTGGGGGACAAGAACATGAGACGAGTCATCCAACGAGCCCTCTGAATACGTCGTAGCATCGAAGCTGCGGATTGTAGCTTGGGGAACGATGCCGCTGGTGAAGGATGCGTAGCGCCTCCGCCCCATGGACCGACTCGAACGGTATGACCGACTAGACCGTTGCCGAGAATGGTTGTAGATTCCACTAAGAGGCGGCCTAATTCGGTGTAGAGGCATGTCAAAAGATTGACGGGCTGAGTCCTCGGACGCACGCGCGTTAGGCCCCAGTGTGTCCATGTCCGGGACAAAGGGTGGCAACGGATCCACCGATAAAGAAGAACGGAGAATATGCTGGCTCAGTATATACGATGATCTTCTCGGTGTTCCCATCGGTCGATCAGGTGGCGTGTTTGGCGGGGTTGGGTCTGCAACGTTTTGCATGAAGATATCAGTGAATGCCTCTACCGACGAATTCATGGCCGGCAAGGCGCCCGTCATGGATGGGAATTCGTCCGGCAGCAGTGTGTCATCTACGATAACAATTGACTTGCTGCCGGTGGTGATTGCCATATCGCTCGTCGGCCTCGCGCCCATGGTATCTGACAGCGCGAAAGACGTGTCCATATGTGCGGCAGAATACTCCAACAACTCCCCAGGAACCCTGGATCCCACAGCAGGTGGCGGTGATAGGAAGCCGTTCTTCTCTGCTTCGATAGCAGCGTCCTCTCGGACGGCCCGCTTGAAGTCCTCTGCTACCTCGGCACCGAGAAGGTCTATTCGGACAGGTGGGCGTACGCCGTGTTGATGAGGGCGAGCCTGCGGCACTATCGCAGTCCCAGGGAGTCTGTTAACAGTCGCCCCTCTAGGTCCGATTGGCGAAATGTTGATAAAATTCCCATGTGTTGGTGACACACCCTGGCCTTTTGTGCTCAAAGCACGGCGAACACTACCCAGAAGCCTCCGCATCCCCTGACCCGACATCGCGGATGCTACCACCTTCTCCTTGGCTAGCTCGGTCGGTTGGGGCTGAAACAAAGTTGTATGTCGAGCCGGTCCTCCGGCGGCACTAGGCGGAAGGACTTCAACAAATGCTTGTCCAGGGGGAAACATGTTGCCACGAACGAGACTCCCCGCCAACGGGAGCGTCAGGAGAAATTCCGCATTCTTGAGAATAAGCTTCTCAGTGGTAGTCGGGTGCTCTCGTAAGGAGTCGCTCAGGCTTCCGGTCCGCTTATGCGACTGCTGGGGGCGAACGCGCTTGCCGACAAGAGCGCGAGGGGTCATCGCAATGGGATCAGTGCTGTTGTACATCGAACTGGGATCAGCAGGATGGGCAGCCAATGGATAGTGGGCGCCGGGTTGCGCGAACCGCATGTTCTTAGTTGGGAACGAGCACGAGACAACGTCTATGCTGGCGATACTGGTTGGTGAGGCTGGATTCCGAGCCAAGTCAAGCTCTGGCAGATTCTCGGGGGTGCCCGGCCTGTCGCCCACAACGATAGAATCGATATGCCCAGCCCTTGATACATCGGCGTAGAAGCTCGTCCGTGCGGGATGGGATGTCATGATAACGCCGTCAAGTTGCGGCGGTCCATCATCGGTCACCCAAAACGTCGGGTCCATGTTCGGGTCCCGGTGCCGGGCGATACCTCCAGGGACAATCGGAATGTCGGGAGCCAGGGATGTGTCGAAATCCGGTCCATCCCAGTACAGCCCGCAGACTCTGCGCCAGCACTTCTTCAGCTCCGCCAGAATCTTTAGCTGCACCTTTCTTGCCCTCAAATCCTGAGCCAACTCATCCACGAAATCGTTGAGAAGGTTGCAGAATGTGACGCGCAAGTTATAGTCGATCACAAAATCGTCCGTAAAATAGTTTAGAATCCAGTGTCGCAAGGCAACAAATGCCCGAACCCTCACCACCATGCCGGCCTCGTCGGTCCGTGCCAATGCCCATCGTAGCCGGGCGAATAGCATCCGCAGCAAGTCAGAGGTCTCGAGAAATGAACGAAATGTTAAAAAGAAGTCGGACAAGAGTTCGTAGTCCAGGAAGCTTGGAGAGGTGATCTCGGCCACCAGGCGGGGCGGCGTGGCAGCCGTTACGGAACCAACTGTCGAGTACCTTACGATGGATCGGTCATCGCAGGCTGGTTTAAACGTTAGTGCGTCGAACATCGCAGGCTCAATCACTAGGTGTGTCGACATGTATGTTGCGTGTAGTGGACGAGGAAGCACAGAGGCTGACATCCTCGGAGAATTCTCGGGATCCCCCTCGACGACGTGTATCGCGGGGAGCGTCTCTGGGCTTGGCCTCTTGGAGGTGTTCAGAGTATGAGTCTTTGGGCTTCGGGCGAAAAACGAGACGGTGCTGGAGCGTACGTCTTCGGTTGGCGCATACGATGAACCTCGGATGAAGGGTGTCCCCCGAATACTGAACCGCGGCGTCCCTATTCTCCACGACGGGATGGACACTTCCAACAAGGGCGGGGTACCCATTGTCATATCCTCGGTGGTTTTGGGCCTCTGCTCCTCGCCTGGCTGGGTTATGACTATCTTGAAGCCACCTGGTTCCGACTCCCGAGCTATGCTCGTGTCAGGAACGGTTGAGTCGGACATTGCGCGACGATGACGAGTTCGGTTTGCGGTCCTTTTATGGCTAGGCTGCTCATACGCCGACTGTGACGGAGAAGAGGTATCCCACTGGCTGTCCTCGTGGAATTCTGTCCTTCCTCCCGCCTCCTGGCCGTTGCCCCCCGGAGCCAAAGCATCCAATCCAGCCGTGCCAGGCGGGGTCATGGGAAACACAAAATGCGGTTGGGGGTAGCGCTGGTTCGCCGGACGAACGGTTGGTCTGGGGCCATTGTCAATCCCGTCCGAGATATCTGTCGTAGCAGGGGGCGCAGACACATGTCTTACCTCAAGTAAATTCGCCCGTTGTTCCCAACATTTGCCACGGCGAACTGCCTCCCTTCGCGACCCGCAGAGCCGCCATCTGGCGTGAGTTCCCACTTGTCGTCGTCCTGACTACCTTTCTTCGCCCGTCGCTGGGGAACGTTCTCTTCCTGGGATCTTCGTTCCGAAACCGGCAGCAGCGGTCTCTGCTGCGCGCCCGACACTGCTCTCGTCGGCGCTCTCCCCGCGCCGATTCCCAAAGGGCCGAATATTGGCGTTCCCTTCTCGCCGTCTCTCCCCAACTTGGGTGTTCGTCGTTGCTCCGTTGGCTCCCGAGAAGACGCCTGTCGCTGGGCCAAAATCTGCTGCCGGAAGCGCGTCGTGAGACCCGTCGCTCGAGGCGCCGGTGGCGGATCGGCATCCATTACGTCGGGACCAGCTACCTATTGTGCAGAGCGGCGGCAGCTGCTGCTGGTGCTGGCGAGGGTCTCTGTGATTGAAGACATGGGATGGTTAGCAGTGGCGACGCGATTGGCTCCTGGTGTGGACAGTGTAAAGCTGAGCAACCGATGGAGCGAGGAAGGAACAGGGGCGCGAAGACATCCTCGAGCGCAAAAGGTGAGAGAATACGTAGATGCGCACGCTGTCGTGGTTGCGTGAGGCGTGTTTACCCACCGGCTCAGGCAAACGAACGGGGACAGGAGCTGGAGGATGAGGTCCAAGGGCACATACGGGTGCACGACGCCATAAAGGTCGGATGGTAACACAACCCACCCCCCTAACACACTTTGATCGACAGAGATTCCGCGGACACCGAACAGCAAACAACGCGGCTGTTGGTCCTCGGACGACGTCACGGAACGCCAACAGGTGAGGTTGCAGTTCAATCAGTAGAGGATCTCTTGCAGTGAGCAGACTCGAGAGTCAGTCAGTTAGGGTGAGGAAGAGGCGACCCCAGTCACACCCAGCGAGCACGGGTTGATTCCTGTGAAAACTCGTCCAATGGCTTGGTCGGCCGCCCACCGCAAAGGTAAAGAAGCAAGCCTAGCAAACCCAGCTCCCTTGCTCTGACAGGGCAAACAGAACTTTGGCTTGGGGTGCAGGGGGGGTTCGCAAAACCGGGGGTAGGTGCTAATTTACTGTGGCTGGCCCGCCTTGTCATCGCGGTCCCCACATCTACCTACCACCACACGCGGCTGGTACTGCTTGGGGTGCAATCGCTTGTCGAGGTCGGTTCCGTCCTGCCTCTCCTCGACTCTGCCCCGCCCCTGCCTTCCAACCAAAACCCTCCGAGAAGCTGCACAGAATACCCCCAAAAGCACACGGGAAGAGGGTATAATTTAGGAGGCGCCATGTATGTGTGCAAGCAAAATCGGCCCCAGGCAACCAGGCCGACCGATAGCATTGGGGCGAGCGAGGGGTCCAAGTTGTGTTCGCCCACCTTCTAGGAGCAAGAGGGGAACGATAAGTCCCTCCCGCGCGCACGGTTCGGCCCAAGAGCCAAAGTGACGAAAGCAGGGTTCAATGATGCAAGGTCGCAAGAGTTCGGCAGCGCGCCGTGAGCTCGGGCTGCACGGTGCAGCAGTGCACTCTTGCACGAGAATCATTGCTGACTCTCGTCCAGCTGGGTTGTCCACCTATGTAAGGGGGTAACTTTGTGATTACCCTGTGCGATAGGTTGGCATCGTGGCGTTTGCAAGACAGCAAACTGACCAGTGGCGACAGCATTAGCGACTTCGCGATCCGTACGAGCCTCGCGAGCGAAGCATGGAGCACCAGAGGTCACCCACTGCAAATGCGACACAGGGCGCCGAGTGGCGTGTGTCCAGGTGGACGCAGTCTCGTACCTAGCTAGCCAGGCTGCCTCCAACCGCCCATGGGCCCAGATACGCACTGCTCGGTAGAAGGTAGTGCACTGGACATCCACCCACACAGCAAAGAAGTCCTTCCTGCTCCTAGCTTGAACCAGCCAGTGGCGGAAGCGAAGACACACCTGGATGATCAGCACCAACCAGAGGTTGGGGAGACCTCAGACCTCGATGTTGGTGTCGGAGGAATTGGCCGAGTACCTAGCAGATTGGCCCAATTGGCTCGCCAGGACATCCCGAGGAAGAGGAGGCACCAGCAAAGTGCCGCGGCCACACTGAAATGGGGCCATTCGCTGTGCCGTCCATTTTGTTCTCACGTTGCAAGTCTACTGCGTATAACATGGTAGTGTCAATGGCGCGAGACCAGCGGCGCCGCACACGACTCCCGCCGTCGACAGCGGCACAGGCAAACCGTTGGGTCTCCGCTGTAGTCAAGTCGCGGCAGTGCACAGGCGTCGAGATTCTACACGGCAGAGATTCCAGCCGTGCGATGCCGACTCCTCCAAGGCCGGGGCCACGCATGGCACGGCAAGTTCTAAGGCATATTCCGAGGGCATAAATCTTTCCGGGTTGGGTTCTCAAGAATCATCTAGAGCATTATGCGTGCCGGGTTGTCCAGGGTCACCGGATCGCACCATCGCCTGGTAGAAATTGCTCAAACAGACATCGAAAAAGGAAAGTTTTTGTCAGTTGAGAGCCAAAATGGAGCATAAGAAACCCTTGACAGGAGCCTACCTCGAAAGGCACTCGGCCAACACCTCACCCAGGCAGGCCACGACGTCCGATAGGGGGAATGAGATTTCCCTAGGCTCAGAGATCAAAGCTTTTCAGCTTGACATGCGTCATCATTCTCGCACACACCCGGATGACGTTCATGCAACATCTGAGGCGCCGAAAATACATTCCATGCCTCTGGAGATTGAGCTCAAGACCCGAAATTGGTTTTGAGGCTGTGGTCCCCCACCCCCAACCCAGCAAGCCAGCCAACACAACGTGGAAGCAGATCAACCCCCATTTTGTGGCGTCCAGATTCCAACGTCGTTAACCCTCCCTGAGATTGCCCCCTAGTGAAAAAGCTGCCGGATCGTTATCAATCCCGTCAATGTACCTATGCGTCGCGACGTGCAACACCAACCCAGCTCCACAAGTGGGGGAACCCAGCCAAGACAGGATAGAATGCAAATCAGATCAGGCGATATGAGCACAGACAGTCTGAGTCGTCCAGCAGAGAGGTCTCTGGAGATGATGAGTGATGCAAGACACACCAATCCATGGTCACACCCCTTACACGCGTCTGTCACACACGGGGCACAAGTCACACGCCTGAGCTCCCTCGCCTGTTCGTCACCCCTCCATGCCCAGCGCAAGCAAGGTACAACCATCCATCACATTTGCGACTGGAGTGATGAGGATTTTAATAAGTTAGTGCCGCCGGCGCGCTTAATACCCATAACAAGCGCTGGCGGTATCGGAACTATACTAACTGTAGAAAGGAGGGCTGCGTAACCACCCCTGGCTCTCGCTGATCCCATCACGCCAACAATCGAGATCAGATCAGCGGGACGATCTCCAATTGAACGGCGTGCTAACGGGAAGCGTCCGGACTAGTATATTCGTAAATTGAATGCACGCAGGACTGATCTTGTGATCTTCCCACAACTAACCGAATGGTTACCTGAGAATCTTAGTGTGAGATGAATTGAATGTGAATAAGCTGGGTCCATCACGGCAGCAACAGTAGTATAGAGCCCGATAGTCCCGTCACCCGAGTGCCAGTCCTCGTTGAAACCCACGTGTATCACAACCTCTTCTTCCAAATATTGGTTAGGTATCTTACTGGATGCCTTCTACGATCGGCCTAGCATGACGACCAGGTCCTAAGACAAGTTCGATACGCCTCTGATGACGGATAGTTACTTGGAAAATATCCGGCATTGTAGTCTGTCTTGTCGCATTCCCCTTGGCATCCGAACCTTATTTCTTTTGATGACAGATCCATCGCTCGTCTTTCATGCCCGAACCCTTGTAGATATTCGGTAGCTCCACTCACACCAACTGTCACCTCCTCTTGAACCCATGCCGAGCACTGCAGTCCCGTCTCTTGTACGTGCGGTGTAGATACAAGGAGTTTGGGGGCAGCAGCTGAGAGGTAAAGGGGGGTAATATCTATGTAAAATAGAGGCAAGTCTGAATATGATGTACTCCCATCTGTTTATTTTTTCAGGGGCGCCCCTTTTTCAGTTGGCATGATTAAGAGAGTTTGTTTATGAGAACATGTATTTCCACAACTGTCTGTCTCCCTCTGTCTATCTGTACCCTCAAACACACCACCATCCCGGCTAGAAAGAAGGATCTCTCCGTTCTGCGAGTTTGAAAATGAATGGGAAGAAAACAAACAGGGTTTGGGCCAGCAAGGCCTATTAGCTATTTAGCAGGCTTTACCCGCATCATGCGAGCCCTTGACTGCACCGTATGAGGCATTGGCTGCATTGGAATGGGCTTTTTGAGAATGCCGAAAGGCCTCTTAGGGCTCTATGATATCAAAATCTAGGCCTTGAGTGCAGTTGGGTTATGCGTGGGGTCACAGTACAAGTGAGACGGGGGCCATAGTGTAAGGAGACGATTTGCATTTAAAGATAGGTCAACAATGTCTTGTTATTGTGCATACCATAGAAACTCGGTTCTAGGCAGCTTTAAGTATAGGGCTATTTAACTCGAGGGGTTTATTGCGCAACTAAATCACCCTCTCATCTATTCCTACCTACATGGGATTGTTTTTAACAATCTGCGCCGCCAACTGCTGTGCAAACCACTGAACAGGCTCCCCGCTCAACTGCGCTTCTTCTGCCGTCGTCAATATGGTCTTTATACCAACCCCGACAGCCTCTGATCCAGAGGTATACTCCCTGACAGCATTTAGTGCCTCGTTGATATCCCGTGCATCAAACATGCCAGCCTTGCTGAGCACAGCGTGAAGCTCGCGGTAGTCTTGTACCGCAGGGATTGGGATCTCCTTGTCGAAGGCGTCCACCACGTCCAGCACATTTAACGTGGAGTGCTGCGATGTTGTGGCTAAAACGAGCAGGCGATGCCCCTTTGGCGGAGGCTTCCGCATCAGGGTTACTATTGTTTGGAGAATGGTGTTGGAGAAACGGGGTCCGACAGGGTTCCATTCGATCATGCGTTCCAGATCATCTAGTTTGGTGTCAATTAGACGAAGCACAAAAAGGAATATACTTCCTTCGCGGAGCAAGTAAACCATACCTAGAATGAGTAGACTCAATGGACTCTTGTAAGCGTCAGTGAAGACCTTGTGTAGATAGTCCTTCTTTGCGACGTCATCCCGAAATCCGACGAGCGAACCCGGTGTGATAAGCTTGATGAAGGGATATTCCGACCGCATAGCCTATATCGAACTGTCAGCGAAAGACATAAAGAGAGCGCAGCCAAGCAAATGTCTCACAATATGCGCAGCCATCGCTGTCTTCCCACTCGCCTTCGGCCCGTGGAGAAGCACAGACTGGTGTCTGGTCTTGTCCGACTTGCGGACACTCTCCACAAACAGCAGCCCATCATCAAGAATTGCTTTGATACGTTCCGAGAAGTGAATGATGTCGAATGTCATAGCCTGTTCAAGCTCCGATTCATCGGCACCAAACGCTGGTTTCACCTCATCGAGGGCACCGAGGAAGTCCTGCATGCCAACCTTCATGTTGGCCACATCATCACTCGCAGTTGCCGTGGTTCCCGCTTTGGTGTGCCTCGCAAACGCAAATGAGGTGGCGGACTTGACTAGGCCGCTCAGCTCAGCGCCAGAAAAGTTCTTGGTGAGCGCCGCCAACTCTGCAAGATCCACATCACTGTTCATCACGTTGTTGTTCTTCATCTTTGTGGTGTGGATCTTGAGAATTTGAGATCGCCCCTGTTCATCAGGGAGGGATATCTCAACCTGAACTTCAAGACGACCAGGACGCAACAGGGCATCGTCGATCATATCCTTACGATTGGTCATTCCGATGAGCAAAATGTTGTTGAGCTGGTCGACACCATCGAGCTTGGACAGGAGCTGATTCACCACGCTGTCTCCAACACCCGTACCGCCACCGGTGGAGCCTCTCTGCTTGCATACAGCATCGAGCTCGTCGAAGATAATGATGTGCAACCCGGACTCGTCGCCCTTTTCCTTGTACTCCGCTTCCGCGTCGGCAAATAGCTTCCGGATGTTTTCCTCGCTCTGGCCAACGTACTTGTTCAATACTTCAGGGCCATTGATCACCTTGGGTTCCCTGGCATTCAGCACCTTGCCGAGCTGTCTGGCAATAAGAGTTTTTCCAGTTCCCGGCGGTCCGTACAGCAGTATCCCCTTGACGTGCATGATTCCGAGCTTCTCAACGAGACCAGGGGGGAAAATGCGAGAGGCAAAGGCGCGACGGAAGATTACGCTGAACTCATCATCGAGGCCACCAACGCCCATATCTTCGAACTTGAAGTCTGATTTCAGAAGGGCGTTGGCAGCTGGCCGCGTGCTGGATGCTTTCAGCATTAAGGACGACTTGGCGTCCTTGAAGAAATTTATGCTGGCTTGGTTGGTAAGGATGCCACGCGCATTCGAATCGGAGAGCGTCGGGGCGTCGCCGCCCGGCTTTTCGGTCATGCTAAGGTCGACCAAAGTCACAGTGCGGACCAAAATAGACAACGGGATGTTCTTGACCTCCAACAGAAGTCTTTGCCCGGGGGCGAAAACCTGGTTCTGGAACAACTTGACGAAGAGATCTGCCAGCTCGTCTTGGTCATAGGGGGTGCTGACCGACTTCCTTGCCGACGCAAAGCCCACTTCAAGATCCATGGAACCAATATATGCCGCGGGCCCTCGGCTGAAGGGGTCGTACGGTTCGCCCACCAGCTGGTCCATCATTCCGATGCCGCACCATGTCCGCTGAGGATCCGACAGACTGATGCACCCGTCCGGAAAGCCGGCAAGAGGACGGCATGTCACCACATAGTCGCCCCGCAGCTGTTGCCCCATCAATCGCACGTATACATCGGCACCCTCGCGGCTCGGGGGAAAATCGTTAGGAGACACGGCGCAGCTGGAATACGAGGGTCGTCAGCGCTGCTTTGGAGGACCGGGTCATCAGACCTACACGTTGCTAAAGATATATTGGGTCTGGAGAGTCCCGCCCTCCACCTTTGCGAGTCGTAGGGGCACTTGTCGAACGCGCGACGGGGGCGCCTGCTGGTATGACGGGGCAGCTCGCTGGTACGATGCGTTGGGGTCCGATCCGTATGCGCCGCCGTATCCTCCTCCGGCACTTGCCTGCGGCCTGCCGGGCGACCGCTGCCCATAGCTATCAAGGCCGTTTTGTGGGGCCATTCCGTCGTTGCCAACCGGCCGCTGTGTCGGGCGACTTGGTAATCCGCTGCCGCCTCCACGAGGTCGACCGCCAAAGAGATTGTTGCGAAGATCCATGTTGATGTCTTGAGAGGGGGGAAGCAGGAATGGCTAGTTGGTTGTATTTGGGTGAAACAGGAATGCACGTTGACTGAGGACAGCTTGTACTCTGAGTAGTAGCCACGAAGCCGGAACTTCTAGTTCATAAAATTGGGAGGGTGGCAGGGTAGGTGTCAATGTTTGTCTATGCCGCGTGTCGTCTTCGCCATCTGATCAGGTTGCTGACGGGGGAGAGGGTGGAAAGGTGGAGGTGGCAGTCGAATGCACCGTTTCAGCTTGCCCCACGGCGGGCACGTATTGCCAAGCCTTGGGTTACAAGGAACACATCGGACGCACGTCCGCAGGTTCCTACGGGAAGGCTAAAAAGGGTCCCCTTAGGTACCTACCTAGCCAGTCCGAAATGGAAATGCCTTTCTACTATGAAGACCGTCCATGGCTTTCGTTATTACAGGCCATCTCCCATTCTGGAAAGTCCTATGGATACTGAAACGGCTTTCCTGCATTTAGACCTTTTTATATGTTCAAATGACCAGTGATGTGATAAGCCTAGGCCTTGCCCTTCCGGAACAGCATCGTGTGAACATGTGTTAGCGGACCTCCCATAGTCCTGAGCCGGAACATCAAGGCCATAGCTGCGGGCATCTACGAAGGTGTTAACTGCATCGTAAGAAGATATAGTGGAATAAAGGTAAGCTTGGTGGATAGCCTACACGTACCTAACAACAAAAACCATGGGCTGCGTTACCTAACAGAAGGCATCTTTCGCACTGGCTGAGGGGACCCATTCTTTTGACCGGAGTTGTACCCCCACCTGCGTCACACTCTCCGGTGACACAGCGGTCATTCATCACCCCTGTCCATGCTCTCTCACCAAGCATGGGGCAATTGATTCAATATCAAATTCACTTATCGGCAACATCAAAACCGTACTCCTGAGCTGCCCGGAAGGGCCCCACCTCGTTTCTCAATATGCCTCTGTAAGGCTCCGTTGTTGTTGTTTTTTTTTAGCTCGAAAACCTTGAGACTGACTCTATTTTCCCAGCCATCTCCTCGGGAAAAAGTCATGGAACGTCTACAACACCGACAACATCGCCCGCGTGCACCGAGATGAGGCCGCCGCGCGCGCGCGCGAGGAAGCCGATGAGCAGCGTATGCAGGAGATAGACGCCGCACGGCGCCTAGCTATCCTTCGAGGGGAAACCCCGCCGCCACTTGAGGATAAGCAGGAAACTGATGCAGAGCAGGCGGGCCAGAGGAGAAGAGAGCGGCATGCGCTAGAGCCGGCGCGCGATGGGAGCGCGCGCAAGCGCAAGCGCAACGGCGAAGATGACACCGACTTTGAGATGAGAGTGGCCAGAGAGCAGGCGGAGATGGGCGGCCGTGCTTCGCGCGAACTCCTCCGAGAGCCGCCAAATTCAGCATCAATCATCGACACGAAGGGGCATATCTCGCTGTTCAACGCAGAAGAAGCGCGGCGTGGAGAAAAGAAAGAGGATGCGGAACGCGAAGCCGCAAAAAAAAAGCCCATTGCTGAGGATCAATACCGAGTACGGTTGGCGGACGCAGCAGGGAAGGGAGCGACTGTCAAGGGGCCATGGTATGCTACCCCCGATGACGATGCATCAGCTGCACTAGTTCCCTCCAAAGACGTGTTTGGGAATGAGGACCCCTGGAGGAAGGTACGCGAGGTGGCGAGACTGGATGCTAGTGATCCTCTCGCGATGATGAAGAAAGGTGCCGCGAAGGTGCGTGAGATCGGTAAGGATCGTAGACGAGAGACTGAGGAGCGCGAGAAAGAGCTGAAGGCCTTGAGAAAGGAGCAGCGACGGAGGGAGAAGCACAAAAGGCGAAAAGAGGAAAATATTGATGGGTCGAGAAACGAGAGAAGGGTCATAGAGCCGACTCGAAGTGAACATGCCGATCATGGGCGCCGGATAGAGAGGCATGAGAGGTCGAAACAAAAAGACGAAGACCGACGCAGGTATAAGCGGCACCATCGCGATGGCGAAAATGCGCGCTGAACTTTGGACAGGATACATATACTAGATACCCCTTTGTAACTATAAGTCAAGAAGACTTGATTTTCAGCGTCACACCCGACGTTTGGATAATTCTTCCGAGGGCTTGATACGTGTCATGCCGACACGCCTTTCGGAGTCATACCGTCACGCGGGTGAAAAGAGAGGTTATCAGGTTTCCGAGACTCAATTCTGTTCAATAGAAGTCGGCAGTAGATACCCCTTTGGCTTGGTGGCCATAGAGCCTACCAGTCATCACCCGATATCCCACCTAAGTGTCCTTCCATGGTAGGCTTATTGCCACTGGTACCATTTCTTTAGCAACCAGCTCTGCTACGGGCCGCGCCTCGAGCCCCTTCAGAGCGGCAAGCACCTCCTCGGCCGTCTCTTTGGATGGCCCCTCTCGACGGTCGCTTAAGATGTCGAGCCCTTCCTTGGTGAAAGCCGTCGCCGCAAACCATGAGACCATCCAACGCTCCGTGGTCCCATCGGCAAGGGTCCGCTCCCCCCACCCCAGAAGCTCCCAGTGGCTGCTCAGAAGGGCCAGCCAGCGCTTGCCGCGCCACGTCCAGATGCTGCCGTCTCCCACCGTCTCCGCCGTGTCGATCCCGGAGACACTCTTCACGCCGCCCTTTCCGCCGATACTTTCGTATTCGACCTTGTCGTCAATCCGCTCCCTCGGCGAATCTCCCTTGAGAGGCTCGAGTGGCTTATACGTGATGCGCACATTTTGCGCCGAGTGCCACATTCGCAGCGTTGAATGCGAGACGCTCCAAGTTCGGCAGACCCACTCCAGTGGTGGTGGGCTGAATGCGGTGGTGGCTTTGGCGTCTGAGTATTTGGACGGGGAGCGGAGAGCGATGCTCTCGCACGATGGTGTGGCAGAGGCAGCCATCTAGATTATGGGTTGATATAATGTTTATGTTATATTATCAGATGAGTAGTGAGGATGCAAGGTTTCGATTCCAATCATTTGGCGTATGTCTTGGGGAGGTTCGACTTTATGGTGTTTCAAGCGCGCCCTCGATCAAAGCCGTGCGTCAAACTGGTCGTCTCAAGTTGTCCCCCCTGCTCCAGAAGCACTGCTCATGTAAGAAAGGTATTGCTCACCTAGCAAGTAACCAATTGACAGGATATAACGCTAGGTGTATTCTTAGCCGTTCTAAAGTGTTGTATCCCCAATCCTGACAAGGTACCTGGAAGTAATATACCAAGGTCATATTAATCACATGACATCAGCTTCCTTGAGGAGTAAACACGTGCGGAGATAATTCTTATGTTGCACCAACAGCAAGGAGGATCTCTATTTGATCAATGAGCAGTGACCAAGAGGGTGGTGTCAAATGGTTGAACAAATGTGAGAAGTGATGAGCCGTAAAACCTGGGGCTCGGCTCAGTGGCGGACAGGGAACACCTTCCTAGCGTTGCGGCTTAAGCGAGGGCTGGGGGAGGCTCAAACACCCTTGCCGAAGCCCAGGTCACCTTTCAACGTCCAACAAACTCCAGGCTTGGATTTGTGACCACACCGACTACTTGCAGTTCACACTCAGCAGGAGGCATATTTACCCTCAAAAGCAGCGTGGGAAATTACGAGCCTGTGCTCTACCTTCGACTTTTTAAGCAAGTTACGGACGGAAGTTGCGCGCCAAGAGAACCCCACTCAAAACCTCCAACCTCGACGACAGGCCGCGATCTCAGAGTCTTACTCTCATGTTTAAGATTGTACTTGCGATTTCAACAGCACGTCAAATTACTCATTCCCGGCGCATTTATAGTCATGGCTAGCCCTGATCCAGAGGGTCTAGCTGACGATGACATCGACGCTCAGGCCATGGCCGAGTTTCTCGGCTTCTCTTCTTTTGGAGCACAGGAGCAAAATCGCCCCTCCAAGAAGCGGCGCTTCAATTCGCATGCCGATGATGCCGTGATCGCCGGAATTGGAGGCTCTCTTCCTGCTAAACCGCCAAAACCTGCGTCTTCAGGCGCAAACAGCCTCCCGGTACACCCCCGAGTCGTGGCCGGAGCCAGCAGCAGCGGCACTTCAGGAGGATCGAAAGGGAAAGAACGACAAATAACTCCCGAAAATTCCAATGAAATCGGTCCCTCGGAACCCGTTAGCAATTCTAGCCCGGACAGAAAGCTGAAATTCCCCCATGGAACCAGCCTTGAAGTTGTCAAAGCCGCCATCGCCGCCAGGTCACCAGGCGGCGTACTTCCCGATGGCTGTGTTCCGAACCCAGAGGACGGTTCGTGGGAAATTGAGGGCGCAGTCGAGCCCGCTGTTGAGAACCCGCGGGGTAGAGTTCGAGGTTCTCCCGATCCTGTCCTCAGCCCGCCGCTGGCTCGGTCCCAGTGGTACGACGACTATTACGACCGGAACAGCAACGAAAACCCGTGGGAGCGCCTGGAAAATGCGCGTGGCCTTGGACCCATTGGACCGTGGCCTCCCAGTCAGAACAGCGGACCCATTACAGCGCATAAGTTGAGGACCGGTTGAAAAGAATCTGGGTTCTTCACCTTTATTCTGCATATGACGCAACGGAAAAAGCAATATTGCCCTGGTCGCGGTATTTATTGCATTCAACACATTGCTGCCATTGGTCTCATCGATGGCCGTCGCGACCCAATCCATCGTCGATTTGTTGGGGGCGGCTTGGGCTTGTTCCTGATATAGGGGTATCACGTGACCCGTTCAGGGGATGGATGCAGCCATGCTTTGCAACTGCAGATTGGGCATCACCACTTGTCACATGATTTTGGCAGGGCTCGAAGGGAGCACGGTGTCCAAAACTCGCCGGGGCGGTGCAGGGTGGCGGAAATAAGAGGGCATGACACTGGTCACGGGTGGAGTTCATCGTCACGGTGAAGAGGGAAAGCAAGTTTTGTGCCTCAATATACTAAGGAACAGACGTACGCCTAAGAGCACCCTACAGAGACGGCCCAATGACAACACGCCGGTACGCTTTACAAACAGTAGAGTAAGGACAAAGTCACAGACTATCACCACCCCTCCCATCTCCCCTCCGAGACCCGTGATTCCATAATCGAGCCCTCCTAACTACAAGAGGCAATATGCGCCCGGATCACCGAAACGGAGCAGCTCGATCTACTACACAGGACAAAAGACCGGCGTGACTTATTCCAGCCACCGCTTGTGGCCGCCCCCACATTCTCCTGAACCCAGTCCCACGGTACCGTTTCTTCCAAGCCCACAAAGCAAACGGAGGGGAGGAGGCTGGGCAGCCACCGCACCCCCCCCCAGCGAGCCACGCGAGAAAATGGAGCTAGCTCCCACCATGACCGCAGACTACTGCAGCCCTGGCACTTGCCCTGACGTCCTCGGCGCAACAGATGTGCAGAAAGAGAGTGTTGTACCGGTACCTGTACTTTTAGCAAACGCTGGCACTCCCAATCGTGCCGGCTCGTCCAATCATAAGTCATAACGTCGTGAAACAGCCGCCCCGCGCGTCGCAGAAAAAGTGAGGTGCCGATGTGTGGGAGGGGGTGTGAGATCGAAAAAAACGCCGCCCGCTGCAAGGACCAGATCCCCGTTAACTGGGATAAAATCCGCGGCTATTTTTTGCCGCGCCTCGTCTCGACGACACTCCATCCCCGAGGCTCTAATCTCAGCCGCTCCCCTCCCGTTCTTTTTGTTTTGCGCAGAACACCAGAGAAACAAACATGAAAACAATGGGTATGTACTGAACACGCAGCCGTTTGAAGATCCCGCCTGAAAAGCAAATTTCGCCACCAGGGATGTGGGCTGATAGCAAGCCGGAAGGTAGAGAAAGCAGCCGAGCGCTGAATCAGTACGAATCCGGAGATGGGTACCGCGCCCGCGCCTTGCTGTACTCCTTGCTGTGCTTCTTGGACGCTTTGGAGGTGAGAGATCTGCGATTCGCAAGGCTGTCAGCTTCCTGTTTCCTAGGACTCCAATATCTCACTCTCGCCGCTTTCATCCGTTCAGAGCCCACGAAATCGGGTGCTCGGCACTAGGATCGTCGAAGTTGCGAATTTGAGGAAACTCACGTCACTTTCTTCTGCGTCCACTCAAGATCGGTGCGCACTTCGCGAGCGTCTTCCAGCCCCTGCGTAAACCGCGCGCGGGACTTGGCGAGACGTGCTTGAGCCTTCGCCTGCAGCTCCAGCAGCTCGCGGTGCTTCGCGTTGAGGTGGCCAGATCTATATTCCGAGAACTCTCGGTCAGCAAAATGCTCAGCTCCAAATATGCATTTCTTTGGCTTCCAGTTCGCTGGCAATTGCTGGCAATTGCTGGCGAACCGTTTGCGGAGGTATTGGTCAAAAATCGACTTACGTTTGTGCCTGTTTGACCGTGCAACTGTCGAGCGGGATGGGGTCAAATGTGTCTGCAAATCGATCTTGCATGTACTCATTGAGATCGATGCCATTTGCAGAGCCGGTGCTGTCGTATTCACCCTGGCTGCTGCTGGCATAGCTGGCCGTGGCTACTGAGTAACTGGAATTGCCGTACGAAGCCAAACCGGAACCAGAGCTGACAGAAGCATCGAGGTCCTCAGGCGGCGACACCGAGTAAGTGCTGTCAGTGCTGGTGTAGTAGGAAGGGTACTGGTACTGGTACTGATACTGTCCCTTGCCAGCTGAAGGAATTGGCAGGGCGTCAGAGGCACCGTAGTACTGAGCTGAGTAGGAAGACATGGTGAAATGTGTAGAATGTGTGCAGAAGAAAAATCTGTGCTATGTGAGTGTGTGTGTATGCGTGTGTGTGAGTGTGTGTGTGTGTGTGTGTTGTGTGTGTGTGGGACTGAGTATGGGTTTGGGGTATAAGGCGGCGCTTGAACAAGTGACCAAGGCTGCTTGAGCTGTTGTGACTTGGGTATAAGAGCGTGTTTGTAGTCTGAAGAGCACAGAGAGTGATGAGAAAAAGAGAAGAAGAGATCAGAGAAATCCTGTCAAAGACCACCCTTTTTATACTTTTTCAGGACCTCCCAGGCCGACGACGTTCCGACATCAGGAGGTCGAGGAGGATAAGACAAGGTAGATCTATTCGTCAACGAGCTCACAACCCCGCTTGAGGCCGGGAAGAGATAGGGTGAAGATGGATATGACGGCGACAAGGACGCGGCTGCGTCCCAGAGAGGCAGACCTCTAACCCGCCCTCCGGCCGTGGGGATAGACCAACGAGAAAGACGCATGCCGCGGCCGATGGGGTGATCCCTGGAGCAATTGACCAAGCAAGCGAGGCTCGGATTGGTTTGCAAGCTAGTTTCGATTGATCAGAGAAAGGACTGAGAGAAAAGATGCATATGCCGAGAGGCAACTATCACCGTTGGTATTGGTTGACATGGACTAATGGAGGGGGACCAGGGGCAAGTAATCCGGCTAGAACATGGAACTCCCGTCAGTCGACGGCGGGGGCCGGATGTTCAGACACAAAGGAGGCGAAAAGCAAAGGATGTGGGCACCGATAGGGACCGGAGGCTCAACGGCAAGGTCCAGAATGGAAGGCCCGCGGAGGGGTGAGTGTAACAGACGGGTTGAGGAATGGAGGCCGAAAGGACGCCAGAGGCACGAGCAGGGGGCCGTGACTGGAGACCAGGTCAAGGGATGGCGGGATGGGGGACGGAAACGGCGTATGACAGGCTGGCGAACGGTGTAGGTGAGAAACCGGCACCCAAGACCCATCACAATTTCTGGCGGTCATCAGATGTGCAACGGGCTGGATGGCAGCAAGCGAAAACCGCTGGATCGCACGAAGGGGCGGGTCGGAACAAGACGACTGGACGACTGGGCGGAGTACCGGAACCTCTGGGTCGGTGACGACGAACAAGCGCGCATGCTGACGCTAATCAGATGGCAAAACAGCGTTGGATCTGCTTGCTCGAACGAGCGTTTTCGTTGGCTCGGAAAGAAAAGACGCGGAAGTCAAACAGGCGTTGCAAAAGCCGGGTTAGGCAGTGATGCATCTAGTCGGGCAATGTGTTGTTCAAAATGCCTGAGTTGGCCCAAATTTATTTTTTGGGGGTCCCTCATCCACACACACACGCATTTGGCCTGTGCGTCCCTAGCTGGTACAAGCAATCCCTTCGTTGTAAGACCGTTGCGAACTGGGACTGGATATTCCAGAATTCGCAATGTTTCATTGGCCACCGGAGGAGTCGACCTGTTCTTGGCCATCTCATTCGTCGGAAATGGATGCCTTACTAGCGTGGGAAGAGACGTCCTCCCGCCTGGGGATCATGGTTGCGCCTGGTCCAAGAGTGTACCAAGATTGTAGCCCGGAGGAGGGCTGCTGCCCTGCAAGGCTCTGCAGAAGGTGTACATCAGGGTGTGGGCTGAAGAGTCATGTCGGTCAAGAGAGTCCAGAGCCGGCTGCCGGCGGTTCACGCTCGGGGGGCGCTCGGGAGCTAGGATCTGCGAGATTAAGACTCTGCTGTGGAATTTCGCCTGCCTCTTCAGACAACCTGCAGCAGGAGGTCTCAGAATATTCGACATTGACAGTTGCCGGGAGAATCCCACAAAGAGTCGAAGTACCCGATGATACAAGCGATTAATCTAGGCAACCCGTGCAGGGCGACGGAACCGACGGGTGCCTTGGTCGCTTCGGTAAGCCGCGTTGAGAGAGGTGGCATGTACGGTAGTCTCAAGTCATGTATATCAAGGGAGACGGCGGAAAATTTCGAGGTCCATATCAGGTACTCCGTATGCCTATGCTCAGAGGTTGCCGGGTGGGCAATGAGTTGTCGGCAGAACCTACATCCTGACCAGCCGGCTGCTCCTCCCACTATTTCAATGATGAACCGTGCGGAAACCTTCCCTTGCGCTCGCGACAGCGGATACCGTAAAGACGTTGTGCGAACGCAGGTGAGAGCCAGAGAACATACTCCGTTGGGATAGGCCGTCCCACCAGGGGTGAATCTTCTGGCAGACCAACCTAAAACAGCAGCATTGGATGGCCCGCATACTGCAGTCCCGGAGGGAGACCAACCCGCCCCTCGCCTGGATGGCTGCACGGAGCAGACGACGGGGGAAGGCGGGGAAGGGGCATGACTTGCAAGGCATGCGAAGCAGTAGAGGCCGCCGATCTCGTTCGACCAACAAGGCGCGATAGCTCGAGGACGGGTTATCGTTCGACCAGTGATGGAGAGAGCCGACGAACTGGACCCAGTCAGTATCCGAACTAGCTTGGCTCCTCTCCTGTGCATGGCTGACAAGGACCAGCCGACCATCGACTGCTCTCCCCTAGCGGGCAGCCAAAGGCATTGCGTCAGAGCCGGCCGGCAGAAAAGCCCTCTCTACCCATTCACAACTAGGGCAATCGCGAAGACACCCAAACGGCTGAGCGGGGGAGACAGCGCATAGGGGCTAGGAAAGGCTGCGAGGTTGACGTCTCAATGAAGAACGAAGTGGCCCGTGGATGCGCAAACGGGCGCGATGCAGGCTCGGGCCAGCTCGAGGAGACAACGCATCAAAGCCCTTCTGCACGTCCAGAGCATTTGCTGCAGCGTTTCCCCCTCCATGATGGCGTTTCGAGAAGGAACGGGGCCGACAGGAATCATGTGTGGGTACGGCGAAATGTAACATCAGGGCTCAAGTGGAATTAGGAGATGCAGTCAAACCAGACTTGGCTGCCGACTGATGACTGGGCACGATTCTATAGGACGGCCGGGCCTTGAGCGCTCCTCTGAGAGGTCCATTGGGGGGAGGCGTACATGGACATACAGATTCCCACTCCGCCATAAGGGACATCCAAGAACCGAATGCGCTGTACCATGTTGGCCAGCTCAGGCTGGAGAACGAGACGGGGGAAATGTATAGAGACGTAGACGAGGGGGACTGATACCTACCTGTTACCCATCTGGCTTAACCAGTTGCGCCTCCCGCTTGCGCGGAGCGTTTCCAAAGACTGTTCGTTTCACGCTCACCCCATCTGGTGTGGCGGGCATTTGTAGTTTTTGGGGGATGCATGGCGTCTCTCCTTCCGTGGCCGCAGCTGGTCTTCGGGAGACACCAGAGGTGCTTTGCATGAGGCGGCCACAGGGAGCACGTCAAAGGGATGCGGCGAGAATTCTCGGTGAGCTGGGCCACGACTCGGTCACAGGCTGTGCTCCTCGTATGGATTGATTGAAGCTCGGAGAACAGAGGAGGGAAACAGAGTGGAATTTTTTAAGGGTTGTCGTCCTGGTAGAGTAATTGGAAAAGGCCGAGCTTTTCGAGCTTGGAGGAAAGCGCGGCTCAGCACCCTGGCCCTGGCCCTTGCCAGCTCTCCCTTTTCCTGAAGCCCCCCGTCCCTTCTCGAACATTTTGTTCTTTTTTCGACCCCAAGCCCCCAGGCCGCCGAATGCAAGACATCCTGCTCCAAACAAAACGTATCCCCTGTCACCATGCTTCAACCCGCCGGTGACAGATGCGGGTTGTCCAATCGACTCCCAAACGGACCCATTCGTTTCTTTCCGCGTTTGCCCTCTAAACTTGAAGAGTCGAGATGACGCGTTGTGATTTGCATAGGACCAGAGGCCACACAACCAACTCCATTTAGTGTGTGCAGGATGTACGCGCAGGTGGTGGCAGAAGGGCTGAGACCCGAGCAACAGCGATAGTTAGGCATTTGTTCTTGTAAGTTGGTATTCGGGGTCATTATCACGACAGAGAGCTCGTGTCTGCGGTGCGTGGGGCTATCACGTCACAGCTAGGAACGAAAGGACGGTTATAGGTATAAGGAGAGATGTGTCCCTTTTCAATAACTAAATGTTGGGAGTAAATGCTAGAACCCATATCAACCTCGGAACTCCGCATAATGCATCCTTGAAACACACAGCAATCCGCCCCAGCCCGCCCATATCGACTCGGTCGTGTTGAAGCCATCCATCACGTTCGTCCCCATCAGCCAAAGACTTTCAAGAAACCCCAAATTCCCAGCCCACTAAGAGCGGGAATCGTCAAGTTATCATCCCATCCAAAAAGGTCAATAACTTCACTGGTAGCAGCCACGAGCCCTGACCAGACGCTCATGATCCCAAGAGCGACGCTCCCTGAAACAGTAGCCTGAGCCGCGGTCAGTCCGACGGCCTCGGCCAGTATCTGGGGAAGGTGAAGGGAGCCGGTAAACATGAAGGCCTCGTCGCCAGGAAACGGCCCTTTCGTTGGGGCTAGCCAGCCCCAGAACCACGCTGCCGTCCCGACACCGATGAGGAATGCGGCCAGTGATCCAGCAAGGGACTTGCCGCGCCGGATGCGAGGCGTGTAGCGGCCATATAGTCTCCCGAAAGTACTCGCAGCGGTATCGCACCAGCTGAGAAGCAGCGTGCTCATGACTCCAACATCCTTGGGAAAGAAGAAGAGAGCGATCCAAGCACCCAAGAGATAATATATGACACCGTTGTAACCGTCGAACTCGCTCTCGCGCATTAGAGCGCCGAGGACTCTGACGTAAAACCGGTTGAACGGGGCGTAATGGTGGCGCAAAACATCCACTGCTGCAATAGGAACCAGCGCTCCCATCAGGTAAGGGCATACGGACAAGGTTTGCGTGCCCGAAAGGTAAAGCCACAAAACAAAGAAACCGATGGACACATGTAACGCCTTCCTCGGCACCTCGTGCTTATGGACAAATGTCCGCCAGTGTCGGTGAATGGGGATCAGACCCAGAGGACTCGGGCTGCGACTGAAATCTCTCCAGCTCCAACCTGTGTATGTACCCGGTGTTGGCGGGGAAAGATGACCGTTGACTGATTTCTCCGGGGCGGGGGCGGGGGCGGGGGCAATAGCCCCGTTCGTCAACGGCGCGGAGGCGACCGGTATGTGCCCGTTGGCAGATTTCGTCGGCTTTCTCGATGTCAGCCTCCCCAGCTTGCGCGTGTCCATCGGGCTCCGACTCCGGGTTCGGGCACGCCGCAGGTCGGGGCTTTCATCCTCGTCCGGCTCTTCCTCCACCGGCGCGGGGGTGGCAAGTCGCTTTCGCGCAGCCGATCTCGTCACCGGACCGAAGTACGATTCCCGGTCTTCGACTTCGGAAGGCGTCGGGCTTGGGGAGATGACGCGCGGTGTGGCTGGGATGGGGTTCCCTCGGACAGACATATTGTAAGGGAAGGGCGGTAATGCGGGCGCAGGCAAACAAATGACGCCCGTCAAGTATCGCGGGATGCCGCTGCGGAATCGAAGAAGCCAAAAGGATGAGTGGAGATGGGTGTCTTTTCTAGAGGCACGTATTGTTACCGTTGTTGCCTTTGACGCCGTGATGGCGTGCGGCGGCTGTTGGGGGCTCAGGAAGGCCGCTACCGTGATGGGGTCCAGCGTGAAGACAGTTGATGCAGCGGAGTGTGAGAACTCCACCGCATGGCTGAAGAAATCCGTCTACAAGTTGACGGGGGTGTCGAGGCCGAGTATGTCTCGGCTGGCCGACATCAGCTCCTCTCTAATTGGCGACACGCGGCAAAGGTGCGTTAATGCAGTCGAGGCTGGGAGGGCAGCCCGGTGTTGCTGAAGGAAGCAGAGGGCAGAATTTTCGGCTCGCGCGGGACCAGGGGATGATGGAATGATCGCCATCTGTACCTCTGCGGCAAGCATGTGACTGTTTGGCACGCCCTGCTACCCAACCCAGAAAATCCAGAAATATTGACCTCAGGCATCTTGACTCTTGCATTGAGCGCAAATATTAGTGGCTCCCCTGCCCTTGGTTTCTTCTAGATTATTGATTGGAGACAGCATATCTTGAATATCCAGAGCAAGTCCCCGTGGACAATTTCGTACCTTCGGTTCGTGCAGCATTGGTTGCGCCGAGCCCGATTGGTGACATCATATAAACGACAAAATGTCAAAGGCCAGGCAGGTTTTTCATCATAGGTTCATAGGTTGTGCAATATCAAAATCTGCCTTCTCGTATTGATATCGATTGCGCAAACCGTAAAACGCTTCGAAATCATGACCGTGGACCTCCGTTGCAGCGGTCGAGCTGCGCTGGGCAGTCAATCCGCAACATAGCTTCCGGCCATTCCGTAGCGGGGCTTGCGCTCCTGCCCCTTATCGATAGTTGATAAGATAAGAACTGCGGGCTGGACTTTTCTCATGGTTCACCGTCGCAATCCAGGGCGCTTGCTGTTGAGAGAGCTTCGACATTTCCCCCATCAACCTTCGACATGGCGCCAGATCAGCCACAGCCACGCCCTCGGAAGACACCGAGGTCATGGGAGGCTTTGACCCCGAGCCTCGCGCAATGGATCCTTGACTTCATGGCCTCAATGGGCTTTGCCCATCCGACACCAGTGCAGAAGTCGTGTCTCGAGATCTTTCGCGGAAACAAGGATGTGGTGGTGGAAGCCGTTACGGGTAGCGGGAAAACTCTCGCATTCCTTGTCCCTGTTGTTGAGGTGGGAATCACCACTGCGCCGTAGTACATCGAAGCTGGGCTTCTAACTGCGCAACCACAGAAACTCTTGCTCGGCAATGAGCCAACAAAACGGCACCATGTCCAGGGCATCATCGTGTCGCCAACGCGCGAATTGGCATCACAGATACACAGTGTGTTAGTCTCTCTGATAAAGTTCCACGGACCGTCTGCGGAACTTTTATCATACAGCAAGAGTGACGAGAAGCGCCCCGAAACGGCCGAGCCAGTCATTGTGCCGCAGCTCCTGGTTGGAGGCACGACAAAAGCTGCAGAAGACTTGAGCACGTTCCTGCGGCTGTCACCAAATCTCCTCGTGGCGACACCTGGTCGTCTCGCCGAGCTATTGTCGAGCCCCTACGTTAAAACCTCGACTTCCAGCTTCGAGGTCCTCATCATGGACGAGGCAGACCGCCTGTTGGACCTCGGATTCTCGCAGGAGCTCACCCGAATTCTCGGGTATCTCCCCAAGCAGCGCCGGACAGGTCTCTTCAGTGCCTCATTAAGTGAGGCAGTTGAGAGGCTGATTACCGTCGGCTTACTATACCCACACAAGATCACGGTGAGGGTAAAAAGCCTCAAGGACGGTGGCATTATTCAGGAGAGGAAAACACCTATGTCGTTACAGATGTCTTATCTCGTGGTACCCGCAAGCAAAAAGCTTCCCGCCTTGTGCCGGCTGTTGGAGACTTTCGAGCCCCGTCCCGCACGCTCTATCGTTTTCTTTTCGACTTGCTTCGCCGTCAAGTACTTCACACGCGTGTTGCAAGCCATCCTCCCCCCAGGCTTCAACGTTGTTTCCCTCCATGGGAAGCTGGAGCCGCAAGTCCGCGAGAAGAACTTTGAGCGGTTCGTCAACGCGACTTCGCCAACCGTTCTCCTGACGACAGACATCGCCGCCCGCGGTCTCGACATTCCCCAAGTCGATCTCGTCGTCCAGCACGACCCGCCAACCGATACTAAGGTCTTTATTCATCGCTGTGGGCGAGCAGGCCGTGCCGGACGACGTGGATTGGCTGTGGTCATGCTTCACCCTGGTCGCGAGGAGGGTTATATCCAACTCCTCGACATCCGGCAAACCCCCATTTCACCGCTTGTGAAACCTATGATCATTGTATCAGATGATGATGCTGAGCAGGCTTCGGCCAAGCTGCGTTCTCAGGCCCTGGCCGACCGAGAAATCTTCCAGCTTGCCCAGCGAGCATTCGTCAGCTGGGCGCGCAGTTATATCGAACATCAGGCGAGCTCCATCTTCCGTATCCCCGATCTTGACTGGGTAGACCTCGCTCGGGGTTGGGGTCTATTGGAGTTGCCCAAGATGCCCGAGCTCAAGAAGTTGGATATCGACCGGTCGCTCGGCCTCAATACCGACATTGAGGCTGTCTCATTCCGTGACAAAGCGCGCGAGAAGGCGCGGCTGGAGGAGCTACAGAAGTGGAAAGCGGTGAAGGCAAGCCAGGGCGCTGCTGCCACCGCTGGTGTGGAAGTAGAGGGGGCGGAGCATCTAAAGCGCAAGAAGAACGGGGCATGGAGCGCCAAGATAGAGCAAGAGGACGTCAAGGTTGCAAGGCGGGAGAAGAAGAGGCGGAAGCGCGAAGCTGAGCGAACAAACCTCATGACGGAGAAGGAGAAGGAGGAGCACAAGAAGCTGGAGGAAATGATCAAGCATGTGAGGAAGGAGAATGCGGCGAAAGCGGTGCAAGTAGGCAGCGATGATGAGTTCGAAGGCTTTGATTAGACCGTGTATGAGATATACCCCTGAGTTATGCAAATGACACAACCTTGCAAGATGTTTACTTGGGAAAATGCACAAAAATGCCAGCCATTGACTTCTGGTGACTAAGAAAGTGAGCAGGTATTCCCCAAAGCAACCAAGCACTGTGTATTGGTCCTTAGTTGGTTTCTGGATGTTGACGCAGATGCTAGCTAACGTACAAGAAACAAGCGAATGTGGTATCATGAGCGAACAGCAGAAAAGCAAAGATATCCCCAACAGAGCCTCCAGCCCCATAATCATATCCGAAACACTCCAAAGAAACTCGGGTATCCATCGATAACAGCGACCATATACTATTATGTTTTTGTTCTGTTTCTACCCCGTTGTGCTCGTTGTTCATTATGCGCTTTAGAAGTGCGCTCCGGCAAGGCGTTACTGTACAAGATGATTTTTTGTTGATTATCGCATTAATGCCACTAGCGGTAGAAGGGCGTTATTATTGCTGGTTATCGCAGAGTATGGGAAAACGGAAGCAGCTCAGATGTTCTCGATGACCCGGGCGTTCAGGGCTTGACTGAGGCCATCGTCGTGGCCTGCGCCTCCGAAGTCGCCAAAGTTGATGTCCCTGGCTGCCTTGCTGGCCTCACCGAGCTCGTGGCTCTTGTTAAGCGTGGCGTCAAATTGGGCCTGAGTAGGCATCGTTTGGTTGGCGGCAGGCAAGAAAATAACCTTGCTGTTGGCGCTCTTGGCCATGGCTTGCATCGCCTCAAGGTAGCGGATCTGCATTGCTGGCGCTGACGACAGAATATCGGCGGCCTGGCGCATCAGTTTGGCAGACTCGACCTGTTCAGGGTTAGTACAGATTATCATATTGATGGGAGAAGGAAAGATCACTAACCTCAGCCTTTGCGGCGATAATCTTGCTCTCTCCGATTCTCTTGGCACTCGCAGCCATCGACAACGATTCCTGCAGCTCAGTGCTGAAGATGATGTCTTTGATGAGCATCGACTCAACCTGCACACCCCACCCTGCAGCAACATCTTCGATGATCTCGCCAATGCTTTGGGCAATCTCCTCGCGACGCTCGATAACATCCTGCAAGACGCGGGCACCGACGACGTGGCGGAGGGTTGTCTGGGTGCGCTCGATGAGGGCCTGGCGCACGTTCGTGATACCGAAGGCGGCCTTGTGCGGCGACACGATATGGTAGTAGATGACCGAGGTGAGATTGACGGTGACGTTGTCTTTGGTCATGCAGACCTGCTTCGGGACCTCAACGATCTGAATCTTGACGTCTACCTGAATGAGATTCTCGCTAAGAGGGTTGATCTTGACAAGCCCGGGGTCGACAGCCTTGTAGAATTTGCCAAACTTGCTAACCAAGCCGACGTTGCCCTGGCTAACTCGCTTGTAGGGGTTTGGGCAACAAATACAGCACGGGAACGCGCCCATCGTGCCGATGACTGCGCCGATGCCGTTGACTAGTAACGTCTGTCAATATTATTTCTGACTGCGGCCAAGACAAGGGTGGACACATACTCATGCTTCCGTACCAACCCTTGGGGTTGGCATTATCATCAACAATGCTGGCATAGCTCTTCTGGAGATCCTCACGCTTGGGAGGCAGAACAGTCATGTTGACCTGGGGGCGGAAGCCCACATTATTGGCAGGGTCGGCAGTGGCCTTGCCCTTAGATGAACCTTGGTCGCTGCTCATGATGGCGGTGAATAAGAAGTATTGATTAGGAATTGGCAGTCCCTAGTTCTGGGCTGAGAAAACGGCGGCAGGCGTGGTGACGTCGATTGGGCTTTATGAAGATTTGAACACCAAATTGGGGATGGTCTGATGTCGGCGGCGCGTTTGTCCTTATAAGTTTCACATGCGGGCGAGGTGCTCTACTGTATTCCCGGCTACCACCCGTTGCGGGCAGTGATGGGGCGGATTGGAGATTGGTGTGTGGGTCACATTCGTTTGGCCCAAGCTCTGGGCGCTAGGAGCTGTTTGGGCGGGCACGGCGGGGAAGGAGAACTGTGCAGGGGGCACGGGGCAGGGGTGTCTCAGTGCGGAGGCTCGTTCTCAAGCCTCCCCAGTTTTCCGTCTGCAAGGCTGATTGGGCGTCCGACCTGCAGCAGAGCTCCTTCTCCAACTTGTCCTACCCATCAAAACCAGAAAAGTTCGTGACAAGAACACCAACATCAAACATGCGACACAACCTACTCTTTTGATATAACATCCTCCATACCTTTCAAGAATACAGCACAGCTCAATCGACATCCCATATCGGATCTGTAGGGTGGCACCTGTGCGTGAGGTCGTTGTTGGGATTCATTGCGGCAGACCTCGCCACGAAATCAGCCCTGGGGAGGATGTGGTTTAAGGCCGCCGCAAGGCTAACTGACAGCTCCGACCTCCCCAGATGAGAGATCCAGCCCGACAGCCGCCATTCTAACAATCAGCTTTTGATCACGTTACTCCACAGCAAACGCGCAGCCGGTGTTCGGGTATTCCACAATGAGACCACTTCGACGAGTCTAGTCACCGAAAGTATGCTATTGAGATGCGGCGAGATCACATGGCCAAGAATGGGCCAGTCCAGCAGATTGCCGATCGTGGCATGGTCCAGTGGATTGCGAACTTACTGAGAAGTTGTAAAATGGCGTGAAAGGGTCAGATTCAGGAACTTTGCAGGATGCCACGGGTGTCAAACGCCCCGGTTTATTGCCTCTCGGGAACTGGTGACCACAGCATAGCCACAATACCAAGCATCCCTTTGTCACCACGTCCAATAATTCCACTCGTTGTGGACAGAGACATAAATGATTCGCTATTCGGCTCAAATGGCAACTCTCGACTTTGGCCAAGAAGTCAAAAAGGCTCCTCGGCCGCTGTATTACCCATCATCTTCCGCTCTTACCTCGGAGCGGCATTCGGGAGCAGCGAGCGGCGAGCCTTCAATTGAGGAGTCGGCATAGAAACCTTCCAGAATCTTGCTCAACGATACAACACCTCGCTGCCTCACAGGGTAATGGCCGCATTATGGCTGGGAGTGTGAACCATACGCCAAAACCCATGGTAGAAGATGAACGTACACACGACCAGATCTTGCATCAGGTTGGTGTGCGCCTCATCGCTGTCCTTACCAGGCTCAGGTTTGCGAGGCCTGACAGCTTCGCGCTCGACCAAGACGGCCGACTGCTTGTAGTCTGGCTACAGATCACTGTCCCGGCTCATTTCCGCTTCAACCATCCAACAAGGTTACACGGCGAACACTGCCACCAGAAAGAGCGAATCCTTTCGGGTCTGGGGGCTCGGCGCGGCCAAAATGAACCGTTGACCCGCAGGTTGAATCCTCCTGTTGAATAACCAATAACCGCGGATTAAACCCTTAAAATTCAACACAACGGATTCCAGGGGTTTCCCGCTCAGCAGCTTTGAGTGTGGGATTGCGGCTGGCATGTTGGTCCAATTTATTGCTACATGTAGACCCGACGATACCATCCGGTGCACAATTGGTAAAGCTACACCACGCCAGCTTCAAGCCGGGACTAAAACTTAAATATCTGGTCTTGCGAACATTCCTCCGGTATTTACTTGGGGTGGCCCAAAGGGAACCGACCGTCTCGACGTCGGATGCCAGAAACAGACCGACGACAATGCCACCCAGGGGCCGCTCATACCCCTTATTCTGCTTCTTGTTAGGCTTTCTGTCAGGCTTTCCCCCAGCCCGCATTCCTAGTCCAAATCCTCAACAAGCAATGCACCTCATACATCAACGAGGCCACGGACAGCCCTCATCCTCTTAGCATGCCCTTGTTAGCCCCCGCGTATGAAGCACGTTGCATCTGCACACATCTGGGCAAGCAAGACCTATGCATCACGCCAGTTGAGCGGTGCGCTGAGTTTTGAATCTCAGCCGAGAATCCGCACCAAAGTTATACACAGCCGCCTGCAATGCTACTCCCTAATGCATCTTCGATATCACGGACCCTGGAACAATACTTTCTCTTCACCTATCAGGCCGCTTGAAGGGGTGAGCTTCGGTGTTGAAGACCCATTCATCCAGGTTAATCAAGTCTGGTGGCGAGAAAATCAGGTAAAAGTACTTGAGTGTCTCTGCTAGCCAAAAGCTCTGTTGCGGAGCAATAGGAATTGAGGTTAGATCAGGCGCCAGGAATGGGAAAACCGCCCTGAGGGCAGGGGGGGCTTACCTCCATCGAGTCCAGCTGAGTGACTTCTTTGGGTCCAACGGTGACATCCTTGATGGCCGTGTTCGCAGCCTTCGTCGCAGTTGAGGCCTGGATGGCTAGGAACATGCGCCACGCAATGTCCTGGTACTCGGGTTTGCCAGTAATACGGTACATGAGGAAGATGCTCTCGATCGCCTCGGGGCGAAGCAGATAGCGCGGATCGCGCGCATGCTTGAAGCCCTTGGGCAAACCAATGTTCCCCTCGCTCTCCCATCGGCCTTCGTCCCACTCGCACACGTCGCGGGATGGGCAAGGAAGAAGACCAAAGATCTCGGGCATAATACCAGTGGGGAAGGCCGAGTAAGCCCAGGCACAGCCGCGGGTCAGTTTTTCAGCAGTGGCAAGCTGCTCACGGATCCCAAACAGCTTGCCGCCGAGTCCAAACATACCCCCGGCAAAACATGTGAGGTGCTGGCTGTCGGACGAGAGTTGGACTCCTCCCTCATTCGGGCGCACGTGAACATCGCCGACAAAGAGAACGCTGTCCCCGCCAGGGAGCATAGGACGGAAGATGAGATTTTTCTCGGCTGTCTCCATCGCTGCCCGGTACATTTTCTCGTAAGACGAATCTCGGCCGCCCAGGAGGGCTGACATTTTGGGTAAGTACTCATAGAGCGAATCGGCCTGTGCGCCGAGAGTAAAGTCTGGGGACTTGTCTGCGGCCTCGTTCGAGAAATCGATGAACGTCGGCCACATGCCTGGAAGTCGGGTTGTGTTCTGACTACGCTCGAGGAAGTGCTTGATGCGGTCAATGGCGTCGTAGTACTTCGGATCACCGGTCAGCTGGGAGAGTCGTGTGAACTCAAGTGAGAGAGAGCAGGGCGAGGCAGACGGGTCCGATCTCCCTGCATGTTGTCTACCATGGCGCGCGTCGGAGAAGTCAAGCCACTTGAAAAGGGGTCAGTCTTAAGTGCTAGGAGCTTTAAATGTCGCCTATGAGAATAGCAGGGGCACGTTGTACTCACGAATGGGGGCATATGATTAGGGGTATCGAAGGCGACGTAGAGCAACTCGCCGAGCTCAACGGCCTTGAGCAAGATGACTTTCTCCCCCGAGAGGTCATAGGCAGAGAGTAACCCGCCGAGGTAACGGATTGTTGTCTCGAATACGTTGATCGAAGTCAAGGTTGTCTCCGCCCAATCGAGCGCACCGATAGCGGGCAACGCCGCCACAAACTCTTCCTTCATTCCCATTATATACAGCGTATCGAGGGCGTCAACGAGAGTTGCGGACCAGCCGCCAAACGTATCCTTGCCCTCGAGGCTCACGGGCAGCAGCTCATCGTGCGGGAAGCCATGATCCATGTAGCTATCCCAGCAACGCCTGAAGGCAGCCTTGACGGCCTCACGCTGAGCGTGCTGCTTCACGTCCAGAGAGTAGGCGATGCGGGGGAAGTTGAACTGGACGCGATTTAGGTGTTTCGGGGGCCCTTGAGGAGGCCGGCTCATCTCGGATTCGACGATTGGGTATTGGCGGCGGAGCTTGCTCCAGTCATAGCCACTCTTCACAAAGTATTTAGCGCTATCGGCCCCGACGTCGATGCTGCTGCCTGGCGTTTCCGAACTCGCGGGCGTCGTTTGCTGGCTCCCCCTTTCCACCTCGGGCCTTTCGTCCTCGGACCCTGGCGAAAACGGGCTCGGTCCCGTGTATATGATCGATCGGCAGTAGACAAAGAGGAGGAGGATGACGGCTGCCCAAAACAATAAGCTCAGACGGCGCGACGTCCGGCCCCGCTTCCAGATCATGGCTGCTGCTGATGCTGCTGCCGTTTTTGCTACCTGGCGATATTCATTCCCGCAAAATCGAAATCAAAGATGGGCAACCAAAAACCTCCAGCCAGGGATGGGGGAGACGTGAGAAGACGCAAAGGGGAAAAGAGACAAACATAACGAAAAGGGAAAATTCGGTCGAGTGTCATCATGCCTGAGCTCCCTTCAAGTGCTTGGCCTGCAGGCCCCATCCTTCGCCCCATTTTTCTCCATTCTCCATTCCAGGGAGATCTGATCCTCGTCTGCAGTGGTGGAAACACGAGATCCACCCATGCGAAGGTCCGCTGAGGTCCCCTGTTTCGCGGCGCTGTACCTTGCCGGCTGGGGCGGACTTATTCCGGAAATTCCCCTTTTCAGCTGGTGGCTGGATCCCGGCGAACAGACCATTGGCTACCGTGTGGTCGGACTGACATGCTACAGGGGTGTTGTGTCTGCGGCGGTGGCGCCTGCGCTAGCCCGCGCCGCTAAAGCGCGGGATCTCATTTTCAAGGGGGCACCTAGTGTAAAGTAGAAATTTATTCCTCGAGGGCGGACGTGAAAGAAACTCTGCGCCCTCTCCCAGAGCGCGATGCCTTCAATGGATTTTACTGTGTAGACTGAAGAGCTAGCGATTCAATACTACCTTCACCCAATCCGTATGGGTAGGTAGGTAGGCATCAGGATGCGACACCGGAGAGATTGCCTTTGCCATACCCGAGTCGGATGGATAAACAGAGCTGCAAGGGGGGACCCTCTTGCGTTCAGACTCGTCCAAGCTGTAACGGTGACACACCGTGACATATCATCAACAACAACAACAATAAAGCACATGGTACTCGTTTTTATTTGGCCTTGATTGTTTCCCATGGGCCTTCAATAATGACGATAGTTTTGAAATTAACAATGAGTTGTTTTAGCCCCATGATCCCATCGTCCCCTGTATCCAGCATCAGGGCCAATGATCAACCGGGTATCAAATAATTCATCCCAAATGTCTATCGTCTGTCTCATCTACTACTTTGATGACGCTACCCAATTTCCCAACAGCTGTAACTTAGCATCTGTCCAGGATAATTTGACCAACCTTGAACTTTCCTGTCAGATTCCGATGGCATGCACTTAAGCAAAATACATCCCTCCCAGGAAGACCATCGGCACGAAGGCACCAGTGACATATAGCGGAAGTGGGAGCGGGAGCGGGCACCTCTATGGATCGGTTCATGTGCTGATGTTATTCTCCACTGAAGTCGCAGATCTCATGCAAACCACCGGTATCCATGAACATCTCCGCCCGTCGGATTCATGGGGATGTCGACTTATACGGATCCGTAGAGGTAAGCATAGCAACGCCTTACCAACATGGCGTACCACTCTTCATGGCGATATCTGTAAAATCCCAACTTGGCTTTTCAGTCACTGCACTGAGAGTATACTTGTGAAGTTGCAAGATTTCTAATATTCTTTTGGCTTACATCCAATTCCTGTCTATTCATAAAATTCTCCTGCATTGTACAGTCGTGATTATCCAATGGATATACCGCAAAATAACACCCCAACCCCAACTCTGTATACCGAGATTGAAACTAGGAAGAAAATTCGTACATACATAACTGTCCCTCGCAGTCTAGTGTACCATACTCTTTCCAATCTCACTCTCCCAATCCTTGGCGCGTTCGAACCCATTGCTATGTGTCTGGTAGTCCGAAAACGCCTGATACACCTGCTCCTGCGAATTGAGCACGAACGGGCCGTACTGAACCACCTTCTGGTCGAGCGGCGTGCCAGCAATCAGCACAAACCTCGCCGACTTCTCGGCTCCCGCGTCAACCTCGGCATGAACCACCTCGCCCTTGGGCTCAAACACCACATTGTGATACTGGTCCACAACCGTCTGATTCCCGCGCTCGCCGAACAACGCCGATCCCTCGAGCATGTAGCCGAATGCATTCCAGCCCTCCGGCAGGGGTTGTGAGACCCGGCCGCCGGGCTTGATCTCCACGTCGAGAATCCATACTGGGGTGTAGGCGAGGTCCTTGACGCTGTCGATGCCGTGCGACTGTCCGCTGATGACCTTGATGTGCACCTTTCCGTCATCGACAGTCACCTCGGGGATTTCGCTCGCGCGGAGGTCGCGGTAGCGCGGCTCGCACATCTTCAGCGCGGCGGGCAAGTCGACCCACAGCTGGAGGCCCACGTTGGCCGAGCCGTCGGCGTTCTGCCGCGGCATCTCGGCGTGCACGATGCCCCGCCCGGCGGTCATGAATTGGAGGTCGCCCGAGTTGATGGTCCCCCTGTTGCCGGCGAAATCCTCGTGGTCAACGGCGCCGCTGAGGAGGTAGGTGATTGTCTCCTGGCCGCGGTGCGGGTGGTCGGGGAAGCCGGCGCCGGGCTTAATGGAGAAGTGGTCGAGCATGAGGAAGGGCGAGAAGTTCCGCAGCGAGGGCGTGCCGACGCTGCGGCGGACGCGGGCTCCTGCGCCCTCGGCCTGCTCGATGGCCAGGAAGACTTTCCGAATCGCGCGGCTGACCGACATGGCGGTTGCGTGCAGGTGGGTTCCGGGGGGGAGGTCTAGTTTGTGAGAGACCAAGAGGTCTGGGTTTGTGTCGTCGGTGGTTCGGGGTGCTGGTGCGCTGCTGGTAGCCGTGTAGTTGGTGAGGTGGAACAGTTGCGAAACGGAGTGGGTTACGAGCTGGAAGATGTTCTCTCGGAAGACCACGACTGAGTAGAGGCCGATGATGATCGATGCCAAAAAGAATAGCGATCTCATGGAGGGTGGTGGGTCGGTCGATACTTATAGACAGGAGCTTCGACCGGCAGGTTCATGCTACAGAACAGAAAGAAACAAAGAGCGCGCGATGGTGGGTATTTTAGAAAGCTCGTGAAGATTCCCTTCTGGTCCGAATCAGCGAAAGCGCCCCTCATCGCCCTGAACGAGACAGCCAAGTGCTGGAAAAGTCTGCGGATAGAGGGGAGCTCAGCTCCCGATGTGGTTAGCACTATCTGCTTACGTCAAGTTGGGTAATCCATCACTGATGCATGAAGAAGCGAAAGGTGGGGCTTGTCGCTTACTGTGTATGCATTGGTTTTTGAGCCGTTGTAATCTCTCGGCATTTCTTTGTAACAGCGGGACTGACTAATAAGGTAACTCCAACTTCTCGCTCCGCTGTCAACGTGCCTTGAGTCTTGCTCAGTAGCCCCCGCAGCTTGCGTTATCCCTGGCCTTGGGCCCCGTAAAGTGGTTTGATTTCAAAATGTAAGCGTTATGGATAGATGTTTTAAACGTTCAAGCGAGCTAGCAGGCAAGTGGCAACAATTGCCAGCTCAAGTCGACAACCAAGAGTGGATCCAGTCTTCAGGTAGTGTCAATGAATATAACATCCCTTGAATTCGCAACGTCCGCGCATCATCGATGAAGCAGCGCTAGTCTATAACGTAACCCTGTTCCTTCTTTTCCGATGACGGAGCAAATAAGACAATATCATTTGCGTGTGTTTGAGGCATCCGTAGTCCTCTTCCCGTGGTATCATAGCCCGTATACTAGGAAAAACAATCCGTATTTTACCTCCCCAGGCGCCGGAAAGCCAAAATGCCGCCCTTGAACAGTGGATACCTATCGTATCTCATGTCTTATCCTATTCAGGAAAGTCTCTTGCTCATAGGGCCTAAGCCGAGACGTAAAACAGTACACAACACAACCTGCACTCGCCCCTCGTGCACAGTTTTCGGGAAAACTAATCAGTTCACCAATGCCTCCGCTGCAACGCCGGGAAGGTGATTTTCAGGAGGATCCGCAACAGCAGCAGAGAGAGCCTCAAATAGCTTGGCGTCTTGCGCGTGGGCCTCTTGCACTTGATCCGGCGTGGAATGGTGATTGGGAGGGATAGGAGGAAGCCCGTAGTTGTTTACTGTACTCGCATGTGCTTGCAGGTATGATTGTGCTCGTGGTGGTGATGCTGCCGGCATCAACTGGTGTTGATGGCTTGGGGTCTGGTGAGCTCTGTGTGATGATTGCGGTTGGGGTTTGAGGGGAGCTTGCATCGGTGCCATCGGGGCTGGAGCCGCTACCGAGGCCGGAGCTGGTGCCGGCTGTATTGGTGGGAGTTTGCTGAGTTGGTGATGTTCTTGCGCTTCCGATTTCACTAACGGTGAGATCGGTATTGGAGGCGCCGACGTGCCGTTAGTTTGCCCCGAGTTCGAGTTGACAGCTGTGTTAGCCATCCCGAGCGCCGAGTTCATGGGGCTCCCTCGAGCGGATGGCGAATTTGCCAAAGAGCTGTTGCCCATATGGTGTGGGCTATTCTGCAGACCGGTCAAAGTCATGATACCCTGGATCCTGGCTTGTTCCTCTTCCAGGTTCTGGCGTGCCTTCTCTTCTGCTTCTTTCCGGGCTGCTTGACTGGGAGCTCGTGTTTTCAGCTCGCCAGTGACGCTCTGTAAGTAATACGGCATCTCCGAATTTGTTTTAAGGAAGAAGAGCTTCAGGTTTCGGGCTTTATCCTTGAGCTGAACCTGTGTCCTATCCTTGAGTATATCGGAAATTGACCCGTTAGCGCCGAAGAGCGATAATATCTGGCTCCAATGGGGACCTTTGACCATGTCGAGGCCAGCCATCAATGCCTTTTCCTCCTCTGGCGTCCATGGCCGTCTAGTTGAATGCAACCCTTCCCGTCGGGCGGTGTTGGACGATTTGGCGACTGCCGCTTGCCGGGCCCTCTCATACAAAACTGATGTTGGTGACGTTTGGTTAGGTGGCAAGTGCTCTCCGTTGGCCCCCGTTGTGTGTGTAGGGGCGGCAGGTGGAGCGTATTGTTGGTAAGTCGATGAAGCTAACTGGTTCATCTGTGCCAAAAATTGGGGATGGGCCGCTGCTGGAGATGAGTACTCAAACGTCATTCCCTGACCGAGAGACTCACCATGGGACGGATCGGGATCGCTGTTTGTATAATGTGGCTGAAGACCTGGTAGCCCATCCGGAAGTTTGTCCACACTGCCAGCTAGCTTCTCTGTTATCAACGACACCAAGTCTCTCGTGATGGAAGGGCCTGGCGCATCGTTGGCGGTTTCATGCCCCAGTTGCTCATCATGAGTCCCCAGTTGCTCATCATCATGAGTCTCCGTCTTCTCGATAGAGAGAGACTGTTGGATCAGTTCCCGGAGATCCAACCCTGCACCCATCCCAGGGTCGAAGGAACCCGACATGTCTGCCAGGAAGTTCGCTCCGTCCCCCTCCTTTGACGTCACGAGTTTCTCAAGGTTGTACTGAATCATAGAAGCAATGTCAGGCTGATCATGCTCGTGGCTCCGCTCGTGGGCCTGTGTTGTGACCGGCTCCTCCTGGCTGAGTGGAATGTTTACACCGTATTTGTCCGCATATTCCACTACCATAGAAAGATGGCCTCGTAAAAACGTGCTGAAGTCTTCCGCAAACTGGTCTAACGGGTACTGAGCTATCACTTGACCTAGACAGGTTAGTTTGAGTGCTCGTCAATGAGAGGGCGTCCACCCACTTCTAATGTGCTCATCATTCACCGACTTGAGTAAAGCCTCTCTCCTCTCCCCAACTCGAGCCACCAGAAGTTCTTCCTCTGTGTTAAGAGCAACGTCGCCGTTGCGCTGCTTCAGCAATTCCCCGAAATCGGCCGGGAATAAATAGTCGAGCAGGAACGTTACGTGTTGCGACTCCTCGAGCTCGTTCAAGTCATCCGCGAAGACTCGAGTCTTGAGATTGACAAACAAATCTGTCAACGAACTCTTGTATCCACTGTCTTCGGGAACAAAGATCGAGAAAAATGACTTGTGCACATCGACAAGGGTTACATCGTTGGCACCGAAAGTACTCGCTGCTGTCGTCGCTAGGTTGGACATCCGAATCGTCTCGCAGTCATCGGAATCGCTGATATCCAGTTCTTCGGGGAAGAAAAGCGGCGAGTTTGAGAAGACCTTCCTCGCTGGCAAAAACATGCTTATTAGACTCTGGTAATCTCTTCGAAATTCGGAGTCCTGGTCAGCCAGAAGAACTTCAGTCTCGTGCCGCGACTGCTGTGAGAGTCTGAGAAGTATCTGAACCGCCACGCTGCCCAGAACGGGGAGGCTCATCGACCGAATCATATAAGCTGAGTTCCGTGACGCCTTCATGATCCTATCTTCCACGTTCTCTCGCCCAGGGCTGGCCGTGCGTGATCGAGCTAGGGCGGGCTCGGGCGCAGCGGGCACAGCGCTACCGTCTGCAGCATCGGGCGCCGGGTTGATGACATCGTAAGAGGCCAATGCATTCTGGAGCATCGCCTCCAGGTCCGTTTCTCCATGTTCTGGTTCTGCCTTGAGAGCCGCCAGGAACTCCCGCTCGGTCCTTTGGCGCTTCGCTTCATGCTCCTCGCCAAACAGCTCCGTTTCGCGACGACGTTTTAGGTCGGGGAGGTCGGAGAATTGCTGGGCGTCGGCTTCGGTCATGCTCGCAAAGGCGGGGAGATCGGGGTGGTGTATCGGCGCAGACACGGGCGTCAGATACGAGTGCGTCGCAGAGGACGTTTGGGGGAACGAAAGGAGCTCATGTGACGAGTGTAACGGGTCGACTCCGGCGATTAGCGGCTTTTGCGTTTCAGCTGCAGAGTTCAAGGCAGCATAAAGCTGTGCCTCGAGGTTATGGTCGTCGTCGGCGGTCATCATGAACGAGGGTGCGCTCTGCAGCCCATTGAGCGAGCGCAACGCGGCGGCACCACTGTCGGCGAAGCCCGCGCGGAGTTTAGCGACCGGTGTCTTCTCAAGTCTATCCTTAACTATGGGCGGCGTCTTCCACTTCGCGATGGCGACCCAATTAGAGGTCCTTATGGGGGTGGGACGTGTTGCGATGGCTGTTGTCAAGATTTTTTCTGACGTCTGATCTCCAAAAAGTTGCCCTTATTTTCTGCCCCAGCACCCTGATACACAACCTCGGCAATTTTTTTATATTCGGGACTTTGAGTTAAAAATTCCACCTACAAAGCCAAAATACAATTAACAAAGTGCATGAGCTTACTACATCTAAGGAAAGAACTGACACTTGATCGCATCGTCTTGTTATCTTGTCATTAAAGTAAATACCGCCTTTCGACAACAACTCAATCATTCGCACTGTCCTTGGCAGTGAAGGGTTAGGGTTGCAGCTTTTGTTACAGGTCTTGGCATTTTTTGTTGAAGCGTGGAGGGGTGTTTTACAGGATTCCGTCTCGGCTCGAACGGCAATGACATCGTGAACCACTTGGTCCGGAGACAGTGATCGGCGACGAGTTTGCTTTGCGGAGCTACAAGTGGAGCAGGAACCGCCGAGACGGGGCGAGCTGTTCATGGCCTCCGTCCCGGACCCGGAGTCTCTAATCTTAATAACCCACACCACCACATGCCCGACCTCTTCACGTGGAGGTATGGACTTGAAATACCCACATTTCTAGGCATTTCTGCCTTTCAGAAAAATCGGCATCTGTTCCGTTAGAAAGTGCGAAATTCGGAATTCCCGGGACTTCATTCGCGATCCGCCATCCCTCCACCCCAATCTGCCGCTCGCTCGCAATTATCCCGAGTCCGCAGCATCCGATGGCAAGCTCACACGGCCTGACACAGCTATCGTTCGTATTTTCCGCCAAGTGTGAAGAAATTATGTCTCCCCAATTGGTTTCAATGACAGTGAGGAACGCCGTTCTCATCGTTATCGCCGAGTTTCAACACTGCGGGGTAACAAAGACCCCATGACATCCACACAATTGTGGCACCTAGGAAAATGCCTTCCTGAATTCTCCGACAGCTTGTCCCAATGGAATCAAGGCCTTTCACGATGCCGCTAAGGCCTGTAATGTAACAGGGTAGGGGGGGTTTCCACACGCCTTTTGAGCACGGAGAACAGGGAACATTTTTTTTCTAGCCGGAGCCTTCGTACTCCGATCCGTACGTACTTCAACATCACACATCAAAGCCAGGCTGTCCCATTCGTCCGACCTTCGCGACACAGGCGCGCTTCCACGCGGCTTAGAATCGGTTTCACCACCTCCGACTCACTACTTCGCGGACCCTTTCCCGATGGAGAATGCGGGGAAACTGCGGATCGGGGTCGATGACGATATCAGTCTAGCTTTTGGTTGTTACCGCAGCGCTGTGGAAATACCAATCTCCTCCGAGGAATAGATGTATCAAAGCAGCCGATGAAGCATGGAGACATGCGAGCGAGGTCTAGTGGCCATACCGGGCAGCGGTGATCATATACTATGTATGTGGCAGCTACATATTCCTGGTGCCGAAAAGCCTCGTCGAGGTTGTCCTGAGACAGAGCGGCAGGTCCCTATAGTAGGGGACTACTTGGACCGGCGACTTTCGCTCCCGCCCCATCGTGACACCAACGTGATCAACCCCGCTTCTGGTTGCATCTTCAACCAGCTTGCACTGGAACGACGATCCACATATGTTTTGCCAAGCGTAAACGGCTTGGAGGGGGTTGTTCGTCCTGCGGCCCCCCTCTGCCCCTCTACCCCTTTCGCCACCCTTTGTCCCTTCCTCGGCATCCCGCTACCTGCCGACCTGGCTGCTATAAACCAATTGCCCGCCAGCTCCTCTCGGCAGTCCCCTCCTGTCCTACCAGACCGAACCTCAAGCAGATCTCTCGCATCACCGTAATCATGTCAAACGTCTTCACCGAGCTCAAGACCCCGATTGCTGGGGCTTATCAGCAGCCGACTGGCCTGTGAGTGTTTTCCCGTGTGGCCACCGAGCTACCCCGTACCCCCCGCCCCAAGCTTCCTCGGGGCTTTACTGACAGGAGCTGCACCGCACAGGTTCATCAACAATGAGTTCGTAGAGGGCGTCGACAAGAAGACCTTCGAGGTCATCAACCCGTCGACCGAGGAGGTCATTTGCTCGGTGCACGAGGCCACTGAGAAGGATGTGGATATTGCTGTCGCCGCTGCGCGCAAGGCCTTCGAGGGTCCGTGGAAGCAGGTTACTCCTCAGCAGCGTGGCGTCTTGATGTTCAAGCTGGCCGATCTCATCGAGAAGAACGTCGACCTCCTCGCCGCCGTCGAGTCACTTGACAATGGCAAGTCCATCACATTGTCCCGGGGAGACGTCGGCGGTGCCGCTGCTTGCCTAAGGTACTACGGCGGATGGGCCGACAAAATCGAGGGCTCGACCGTTGATATTGCCCCCGACATGTTCCACTACGTCAGGAAGGAAGCGGTATGTCAAAAGGGGTCCCAAACGACTGACCATGGTCCCCGATGCTAACTCACACGGCGCAATACAGATTGGTGTCTGCGGCCAGATCATCCCATGGTATTTATGAATCATCTTTTCAGCAGTATAATAGGATTTGTGCTAACTTGTACATAGGAACTTCCCGCTTCTGATGCTGGCATGGAAGATTGGCCCTGCCCTCGCCACCGGAAACGTTGTTGTTATGAAGACCGCAGAGCAGACGCCCCTTTCCGCCCTCGTACTTGCGCAGTTCGTCAAAGAGGCCGGTTTCCCCCCTGGCGTTTTGAACATCATCTCAGGCTTTGGCAAGGTTGCCGGCGCTGCTCTCTCGTCGCACATGGATGTTGACAAGATTGCCTTCACCGGTTCCACCGTCGTCGGCCGCACCATCATGAAGGCCGCTGCATCATCCAACCTGAAGAAGGTCACACTGGAGCTGGGTGGCAAGTCACCCAACATTGTCTTCAACGATGCCGACATTGAGCAGGCCATCAGCTGGGTCAACTTCGGCATTTACTACAACCACGGCCAGTGCTGCTGCGCTGGTACGCGTATTTACGTGCAAGACGGCATCTACGACAAGTTTGTCGCTGCTTTCAAGAAGCGGGCAGAAGAGAACAAGGTCGGCGATCCTTTCCACCACGAAACATTCCAGGGCCCGCAGGTCAGTCAGTTGCAGTACGACCGTATTATGGGATACATCCAGGCTGGAAAGGACGACGGCGCAACGGTTGAGACCGGCGGTGAGCGGCACGGTGACAAGGGCTACTTCATCCAGCCCACCATCTTCTCCAACGTCACGTCCGACATGAAGATCATGCAGGAGGAGATCTTTGGTCCAGTTTGCGCCATCGCCAAGTTCTCCACCGAGGAGGAGGCCATCAAGGTCGGTAACGATACCATTTATGGCCTCGCTGCTGCTGTTCATACCAACGACCTCAACACTGCCATCAGGGTCAGCAATGCCCTGCGGGCTGGCACCGTCTGGGTCAACTGCTACAACATGCTGAGCCACCAGCTCCCCTTTGGTGGTTATAAGGCGTCGGGCATTGGCCGCGAGCTTGGACGTGAGGCACTCAACAACTATCTCGAGACCAAGAGCGTTGCCATAAGGCTTGGCGGAGCGCTTTTCTAAGAGGTTTCGTTCGGACATCTGGGCTAGGCTAGGGATGGGAAAATTCTGTGATATTCAATGGGCGACATAAGCAAGCGATGTAGTTTTTGATGCCGTGATATCTACGGATGAGGGCAGATTGCTAGTGTATATCTTAAAAGACTGAGCTTTCGTTTTGTGGTACTCTAACATGTATATTTGTTCCCACTCACTCGTATTAGCGGCTGGTTGGAGCTGACGTGGGTTAAACTCAACCCCTCGAGCGCAGGGTTGGGGTTGGGGTTCGGGCTCGGGGTTTCAAGCCAACCTGCACGCGCCTTACCCCTCGTTTTCAAGCCACCCCCCAACCGGGTCTGTCGCGTCTCCGGGTTGACTGAGTAACCCCTCACCTGGGCTGTCCATCAAGACACTGCACTCGCGATGGCTTCACAACAGCAGAAGTCGGCCTCAGCTGCGGGCTCGAGGGAAAAGCCCTATTTTGAGCAGCAGCGTGAGGAGCTGATGGCCGAAATTGCCATGGTATGTCATAGACCCAGCAACTGGTCGAAGTGCCTGGCGTATGTAACTTTGCTGATGCTGTCGCGAAGAGCTTCGAGCATGTGCTAGCAAACATCAACAAGCTGAACCGGTCGCTGGAGGCTGTTATTACGGTAGCTATATATCTTCTCCTTTTTTGTTTTATCATTTTTCTTGGCTTGGGGAGGGGTGAGATGAGATGTGAGGGGGGGGCTTTGACTGACTGACACAGGTGGGCAACGAATTCTCATCGGTCGAGGCGCTGTGGTCGCAGTTTGAGAACGTTATGGGCAAGGAACCCGAGGAGGTTGGCGATAAATCCGAGGCGGAGGGTGAGACGAGTGTGGGCGACCAGACAGAGGGTGCTTCAGAGGCATGATCTACTATGACGAGAATGATGCGATAGGGTCAGCTTTTCATTCACGATCCCCTACCTTCCTAGGAATTGGAGACTATACGCGAAAGGCAGAAATATACCCCAGAGAGCAAGGCAGACATAGGTATTCACATCTGAAATTTGTTTGTGACGATTGCTAATGAAGAATTTGCTTTCTTATGTGATGTGCCTGTTTCATTGTCCGCAGAAATTCATGTAACAAAAGAAAAGTCCGTATACTCGAGAAAAGCTGGATGATACAATGCGGCGCCAGATCAACAATCATGGCCTTGCCTTCTCTCCCGTCCCCGACTGCCTCGCGCTGTTCGGGATGAGCGCCGCCGGGCGGGATTCGAACCGGCCGCAGCGCATGTCTCTCCGGGGTATCACATCCCTTCTAAACCCTATATCAGTGTTCACGAAGAGAGTATACTCCAACAAATACAACCATCGTATCGTAACCAACCCGCAATCCTTCCAACAGAGAGCCTTACAAGTTTCCCATTTCGTCTGTATGCCCTCTCTTCGGGTCATGATGAGAAAAACAGGTCGTGTCAAATCGTGCAGTAGTCAAGTCATTACCTTCCCATCTCGCCGATTTCATGCTCGCTTCGCTGAAAACGCCACCGACAGATCGTGCGCCATTGGCTGCCCCTCCTGTCCTCCCTCCTACACCACGAAGCACTTTCTCTTCTTTTTCTTCGAAATGCCGACGCCGGGGAGAGGTGCGCCACCGCTCCCAAAGGCAATACCCCCCCCACTGCTGCCTTTTGTCGCCAGCTGTTCCAGGTTTTTTCGGTCATTTGCAACCACGGTGAGAATGGCGCGCTCAAAGATCTCCTCGACACCCGTCATTTCCCTGCTGCTGCACTCCATATACCCGGCACCCATCTTTTGGGAAACGGCGAGGCCTTGCTCAGTAGTTACTGGCGTAAGACCTTGGGTCTTAAGCATGTCGATACACGTCTTCTTATACCGCAGGTCGGACTTGAGGCCGACGAGAATGAGCGGGGTGTAGGGGCAGAAATGCAGGACTTCGGGGTACCACTATTCGAGTGTCAGTTAGGTGTCGGAGGAAGGCGAGCGGAATGGGAGGAATGGGTAGGTCCTGACCTTGTCCATGACATTTTCGAGGGAATTTGGGCAATCGATGGCAAAGCAGACGAAGATCAAGTCGGTTTCGGGATACGAAAGCGGGCGTAGGCGGTCGTATTCCTCTTGGCCGGCGGTATCCCACAGCGCCAATTCCACCGTCTTACCGGTTGGAGGATGGGTCGGATAAGTGATGTAGTTCTCGAAAACCGTCGGGACGTATTTCTGTGCATAATGTTAGCGGTCCGACGGTCCGCGACGGTTTGGCGGTGGGGTTGGATTGGAATGAGGGACGGAGGGCGCGGCATGCGGCGGTTCCATACCTCTGGGAAGTATCCTTGGCTGTAGCTGATAAGAAGGCATGTCTTGCCGCAACCGCCGTCACCGACGACAACAATCTTCTTGGAGTAGGCCGGGCCTTCGGTCATGGCTGTTGCGGATGATTCTCTGCCGGTCGATGTGCTCATCATAGTGCTCACTGTTCCATCGCTCGACCTTGCGCCACGGGTGTCTCGTCGATCAGTGGTTGGCCGTCGCTGCACGCCGTTATCATGCTTCTCCTGCGTCGGTTGCGAAGAGTTGTAGTAGGAGTTGCGATACTGGTAGGAAGCCATGATTTTTGAGTTTGTTTAGTGGGGAAATAAAAGCCACTGCGGTCAAGGACGCGAGGTACGCGAAGCTGCGCCGCGAGTTTTAGTCCAGACGCGGCCGAATTGTGTGGATGAAAATGTCTGACCTCGAGCAAGATGTATGATGACAGACGGCATGCAGACAGCTTGAGAGATTCGAGGTTTTACGGCCCAACGGTGTCGAGGCTGCTTGTTCATGTGGGACTGGGCAGGTACACTCGGGAGCAATGTAAACAGTCGGCTGGGCAACCGTCCCTCGACGGCAAATGATACGAAGCGCCTAAAAAAAGAGTGGTGCCCCACCCGATCCCCAGGTGACGCACTGTGTCGCAACCCAGAATCTAAACGTTCAATTGGATAGAGTGCAGCCAGCCCAGGTTTCTCACTTCGAACACCATTCCTTTGACAGTAGAGCTTTCAGTTTCCATAAGATTGAAGGCTGGGATATTTTTACATGATTTCTTGTAACCTGCTCGTAGGAGGAGCTGCACTCTGTTGGAAACAAAGCACACTGTCCACCGAAAGAGCCCCATAAGGTGGCTCGTGCGCACCTGCCTTTGTTGGAGCTTAAAAAGGACGATTTTTCATCTGAACCTGCAACACTTTTCCAAATCGTGCAGGAGACCCTCTTTTGCAGAGGTGATTCAAAGCGAAACTATAAGAGCCTCGCTAGCCTGAGATGACTTGAAAATTCTCCTCCGGTCACAAACCGAGCAGGCTCTCCCCCAAAATACCAACTAATCCTGCCCACGGTTCAGTTTCCTCACCCCCCAAACCAACTCGTCTTTGCCGGCAAAGATGGCGGCCAACGGCAGTGACGTCTGCAACAGCAAGTACGTCACACTGGTATCCAGTGACGGCCTTGAGTTTGTGGTCTTGCGCGAAGCCACCGCCATCAGCCCAACCATCAAGGGAATGCTACGCGGTCAATTTTCCGAGGCGAAGACAGGTCGATGCGTGTTTCCCGAGATATAGTACGTTGACCTCTCCTTTCGCACCTCACCCGTCTCTTTTCTTCAACGAACACGACCGGAATGATGATCGACGAGTTCTTTCGCTGTAAGGTTCCGACAGACCATGTTCCCATCATGGAGCAGAGGGCTGGCTGAGGGTCATCTACACTTGATCTGACTTGCACGTCATCTACTGTCAACCTTCCCGAGTCTCAGAGGTCGGTTCCTCTCGCTAACGGAGCTGTCCTGGGCTCAGTGGCTCCGTGATGGAGAAGATTGCCGAGTACTTTCATTATTGGTACCGGAATCAAGGCAAAACCTTGGTTCAGGACATGGAGATCCCCGTCGAGCTTTGCCTCGAGCTGCTCATCGCAGCTGACTACTTGGGGTTGGACAGTAAGCCATCGTCGCAGTCCCCCAAGCAGAATGGCTCCTAACCCGTTCCTACAGAACAAACCTGATGACTGGAGGTCTAGGTGTTGGGATTTTTATCATCCTAGCGTTGGCGTTTCGGGATGGTCAGCGCAGCCAATAACACACCCCTACACAATGGGTGCGATGTTATCAGGATGGCGACTTGATTGAGGGCTTCGAACTTTTGGCGTCTATTGGTATCTACTCCGGCGAGATGAATCCATTATACCCCCCAACATGTGATCTCCCTCACATTCTCAGCACCCCCAATGAATTGTCCCATGGAAACCATCTTAGCATATACGTTCAGCCCTTTTCCGTGGGTAAAACGTCTAAAATAGGTGGAAGACAAAACTCCCCAACGATCTGCGTGCCTTACTACATTCGTGGAGGTTTCGCTTTATATGACGGGAAACATCTTGTATTACTCAGTATGTACTTGCATACAAACGATATAATATCTATACACATCTATTGGGTGTCTTTAGTCCACAATCTCGGAGCAAGTGAAATCGGTACAACAGCGGATGAAAACCTCACGCCTCTGCCTTGTACCAGCAATGTCGTTCATCAGATGAGAGTTTGCTCATGAGGGGCTTGTTCATACGCCCGAGTAGTATATGCGAGAACCACCAAATCGCCACGTCCCCTCAACCCGTTGGCTCCGGAGACATGGGCCAAAAAACCGTATATCGCCAAAACGAACTGTAGAGCATAACGCATCTTACTAGCCTCTTCCACGACCTCTCCCTCCTCTTCCCCTTCCGCCACCGCCACCGCCACCGCCCCGCCCACCTCTACTCCTTCCTCTCCCACCACCACCTCTGCCGCCTCGCCCTCGCCCCCCAAAGTCAGGGAAGTCAGCTGGTGGCGGCCCTCTCTCCTTCCGCTCCTGCCTCTCCTCCTCACTCGCGGCCCATAGATTCGGTACATCAACCAGCACACAAAATGCTTCCGTTTGGGGGTTAGTGTACTCGTCCGGGTCCGCAGAGGGCTCTTCAACCATTGACGGAACAAACTTCGGCGCTGTGATTGCGAAATTCTCCGGTACGTCAAGCTTACCCGCCTTCACAACGTTCTCGGCCACCCAAGCCTCTTCGGCCTCGATGAGCGGGCGGTAGTGCGCCTCGCCGAGATCGGGTGGGGTCTGAGCGGTGCGATCGCCGATGGTGAGGGACGAGGCGAACACTCGCGTGATGGCGAGCCACTCGGGGTCGTATTGGAGCTTGTAAGGTGGGGAGGGGGAGGAGGCTGTGGAAGTAGCGGTGTTGACTGGGGGTATTTCGCAGAGCTGGAGGAATTTCCTTCCGGGGAGGCACTTGTCCAGCGCGAGGAAGCGGACGGTTGTGTTGGTTACTCCGGGCGGTACGGGCTGACCTGGGATGGTCTTGGGTTGCTGCTGAGGACGGGCAAACGTGGCAGGGAGTTGGGCGCGAAGGGCCTCAGTGGCGTCCTCGTCGGCAGGCGCTGCTTTAGAGGTTGACTTGTTGGAGACTGGTTGTGGGACCGATGGTGCCGGATTGCTGTCGTCTTCGTCCATGTCTAGGTCAATCTCGTCTGGGTTAGACTCTATTGCTGGAGTAGGCTTGGTTGGGGCAGATTCATCCATGTCCAGATCGATCTCGTCTGGGTTTGGAGCCGCCGCAGCCGGGGTAGGCTCAACCGGTACGAATGGTGCTGCTTGGGGCTGGAGCTGGGCACTCGGCTCTTCTTCGGATGCTGCGACGGGTTGTTCGTATGTCTTGATCGCTGCGAATTTGCAATGTAGATGAGCCGAGAACCAGTACGGCGGACGCAGCCGGTCCATGACATACTCGGCTGCCACATTTCCAAGGGTGCCATCGTGAGACTCGCGCTCGAAGTCAGGCTTCATGTTGAACAGATGGCGCTGGTTCCCGTGCTTCTCGATAGCACGGGGCCAGTCGTGGCTGACGCCAACGTCGACTTGAGTGCGCAACTGGAGCAGCTTGCGAACGTCGATCTCGCGCACGTGGTAGAAGCTCTTGACATCCGACTGGTTGAAGGGGAGGCGTTCGTGGTGCGGCTTGCGGTAGTCGAAGCCCTTCCAGATGCCGCTCATGCCGGCGATACGGAGCGGGCCGAGGCGGAGGACGTTGGCTGCGCCCATGTAGTAGATGTTGGGGGCTACCCAGCCACCGTAGTAGAGCTCCCAGAGGTGGGATGATGCCTCATGGTTGCCGGCCACGAACAAGGTCAAGTAAGGTGCCGTGCGAGTGCCGCTGTAGTACTCGTGGAAGTCGCCCATCTCACGATACTTGGCCGGTACTGACATGACATTGAGGTCTGCCCTGTTCCGGACGGCCTGCAGGTGGGTTAGCCGCTTGCACCATGGGTCAAAATGAGGGTGAGGCTTGAAGCAAACCTGGAAATCACCACCAATGATGAGAATATCGACACCATCCCATCCTCTCTCCTTGCAAGACCTGTCGACGGCGGCATAGATGGCATTGAGAGTTCCGTGTCCCTTTGCGGCTCAGTCAGCTTGTGTTGATTTTGCATCACAGGGACATTGAGAAATTCTCACACAGCCCTCAACGGCAACACGGACGCCCCGTGAGGCAGTGGCCTCGCTCATTTCTGTGCTGTTCCGTGACGTCAATTTAAATGACAAAAGTATTGCTGTTTCTGGCAGCCCGGTGTTTAGTGACCGGGGCTGTGTGTTGTCGCTTTGCGGGTGTTCACGGGAGGTGAGCGAGATGCGTGGACAGGGCCTGAAAGGCCTGCACTGAGAACACCAAAAATCGCCGTGCCCAGTGCGCAATAGTTGCACTCACTACATCCATTGACACTGCGACCCAAGGCAGGAGCTACCCCTATATCCCTTCAATCTCAAAAATGATTTTATGACCTCCATAACCTCATTTTCTAAGAACTAGACACCGGAAATTCACACCATTTGCAAACCAAGACCCTGTCGCGAAGAGTCTCAGCCAGCGACACGGAATCTGACGATTCAAAGTCGGAACGCATTGCAAGCCACACGCGGCAAGCTGCGCAACCGTTGCGAATTCGCTTCCTAAAACTCCCGTTTCCGCTCATTTGACCACCAAACCCACGACAGGGAGCCTTCATCAGGTATCTAGATATATATCGCGTGTACCCAGACCTCTTTTGACACACCTACCATCCAACTGCCTCTCATTTAGACATATATGCCTAGGTGTCAAGTGAGGCATCACATCATACTCATCAACCTCGTCTAAAATCTTGCAAAACCAAAAATCAAATTTTCATAACTTACCCAACCTCACTCAAGCCATGTTCCAATCCACTTTCACCTACAAATGGCTTTCCTGGCGCCGTCCCACCCGACCTCCGCATCCCCTCCCCTCCGGTATCGAGCGCTTCTTCGTAGACACTCCCTCGGGCAAGATCGAAGTCCTCCACGCCGCTGCCAGGACCACATCCACCACTCCCTCCCTCTCTCCCAGGCCCCCCCTATTTTTCATCCACGGAGGCATGGGCGGCGCTTGGGTTTGGCTCGAATACCTCCAGTACTTCTCCGCGCGCGGCATCCCCTGTTATGCCGTTTCGATGCGCGGCCACGGCGACTCGTGGTGCCCTTCGTTTGTTGGACTGACGTACTGCACGACCAAGAGGATGTTGGCGGACGATGTGCTCGCTGGGCTGCGGTGGGCGCAGAGCCGAGAGGGGGGAAGCGAGGTGGTAATGGTTGCGCACTCGAGCGGAGGGGGGTTGTCGCAGTTTATTTTGTCGGAGAGGGAGGTGAGGGTCAAGGGATATGCGCTCGTAGCGGCTGTCCCGGGGTATGGGTCGTGAGTTTCATCCTAGGTGAGGTGAGGTAAACGTGAGATGGTGCTGACTTGAGACATCTACCTGCCTAGGCTGGGTGTCTACATCAACTGGTTCAAGCTGGATCCGTGGTTTACCTTCAGGATGATCTTCCACCTGTGGCACCCCAACTCGCCGCTGTCCCACCCAGTGTTGACGCGGAGGGTCTTCTTCAGCGAGGCGCTGTCGGACGACTACGTCCAGAAGTTCCACGAGAAGGCGAGCCCCTACGAGAGCTTCCTGTGGATTATGGGCATGCGCAAGACGTTTGTCGACCCGCAGACGGTGCTCAGCCAGATCAGCAGCTGGGGACGCGCCGCCCAAAGTATGTTGATTCTCCGCGGCGAGGTGGACAAGATAATGCCCAAGCCTGAGATGGACAAGTTGGCTGGCTTTTACCGGAAGGCTTTCAGTGGTCTTGTCGCCCAGAAGAAGCTGGATGCTGAGGACATCGACGTCCAGGCTATTTCAGGGGAGGGCGGCCAGGATAATGCTGGGCATGGAGTGAGGGTTGGTATGGTTCCTGGAGCAGGACATCATCTTCAAAAGTACGTCAAATCCGTTTCCAGACCTTTTTCTGGGCATTCATGATGTTCCAGGGGAAGCACTTATGCCTGAAAAGGGTGAAAGGGGATAATCAACTAATACTTCTCGCCAGCGATATCACCTGGGAGATAGGCGCCGAGAAACTACTTGCCTTCTACAACCAGCTCGAATGATCTATGGCGAACCGGATATCTGAATTGCGGAGTCAAGGGGTCTGTTTGGAAAAAGAAACTCAACTATTTGTGCATTGCATGTAAGATACCATTGCTATTCTAATTTTTACTCTACCTCATGCGCCATATAAAAGGGGCTTTATATTGTTATTGTCTGGTACTGTCCCTTGACAGTTGTGGCCGACGGTTCCGAATAGGGGGCGTTGGCAGAGAATTGGGCGTATAAACAAACCCTCGAAACCCGGATATCGACACGGCCCCAGCCGTCCCACGATACCGTCCCGATGCACCCGCGAGCCATCTTTGGAAGAGTTTAGATGCTGACGGCGGCGGGTAGTTTAGATTCTGACAGAGCCCGTGTCCACAGACATAGTTCTCGCATTTGTAGGTATCGCGTCCGCATCACGACTCCCAAAGTCCCGAGCCAGCGAACCGGGTTTGCTACGGAATGCCTCCGATCCGTCCGTATTAACATGCAGCAGATAATACCCCGATCTGCAGTCTGCATATTTTTCATTTCCCCGCCGCAGCCATCTGCGCGTTTCGTTTTGTTTGGGGGCGCCTGGATGTTGGGGAACCCCCCTATATAACGCCGTATATACGCCGTGTTTCTCCTTTGGGAGCCATGATCCCCGAGCTACTCCATGTTCGCCGATACAACCGACGAGCTTGACTTGGATCTCGGCTTTCTTTTTGCACCATCTCGGTCTCACGTCGCCTCTTTCGGTAATCTTCGTGTGATGGGCTATGCCTCCCCTGCGCCCAGCTCCAAATCACAACTCCTGTTTCGGCAACAAGCTCCAGTGGCGACGTGATGGGTGGGCGTCTGACGGCTCCTGAATGCTGCCCCGTGGCGTAGCAGCGGTTGAGGGAAAGCAAAAAAAAAAACGAAATCCCACGCCAGCCAGCATCACATATTGCGTTGGTCGTGGCTGGATCCTACGATGCCGAGACCGCCGCTGCGGAGTTGAGCCTCCGCTCCGAGTGTGACGCTAACAGGATCACGGTGTTGGGATAGGTAAGAGGGATGCTCTGGTCCCCTATTTCCATAACTGCTTGTTGGAATGGATGACGGACCAGGGCGGCTCAACCCGGTGGGATGGGTTTGCTTGCACGGTTTTGCCTACATGGTTGTTGGAACTACACGGTACAGTTGCTGTTGTATCTATCGCCTCTTGATGTCGCCGCAGTGTCCCTGTGTGTAAGGGGTTTTTGACTGAAGCTGATGACTGTTGATAGTACCTACAGATGGGTTGGAGGAACTGACCTGGTCTATGATCTTTGTCCCAGCTCCGAGTTTCGAAGGAAAACGCCATGGATATGGGTCTTGGTTCCCTTCGTCACATGGAGGATGCGCCGGTGAAAAGGGCACCTGGTACTCTCCAAGTATCACTGCCCCTTTCCATCGTTGACTGGTCTTCAAGGACTGCCTGGCTAGTGTGCTGCCTGCCTCTCGAGACAATGGCCATTGGGTTTGGCAGCACAGAGAGATATGAGGCAATGTGATCCGCTGCTTTGCCTGGGCACCAGCTTAGGGCTCGAGTTGAGCCTCCTGGTAGTTACGCAGGGACATCTGTCTTCACTGATGAAGTTAGAACTCGGCAAGGCAGAATCACTATCGTCTCGCAAGTTCTTCATGTTTGTTTACGGACTACTAGCCTCAACACAACCTTTTGTGTTGCCTGTCTCTATCTACCACCGAGTTCACATGGGGAGGCCCTCATAAGTTCAAATTGAAGAAGGTCTCGGGGAGTATCTGCTGCTTCGTATGACCGGCTCCAGAGCAAAGCAACGCCTGGTAGTCGATATCAACGGGGTCAAGGACAGATAGAAACAACCACTGCTCTTGACGGGAGACCGTGGTTCGCAACCTGTCAGTTGAAAGCCGGCCACAACTGAAGGGCAGTGAATCATTCAACAGCATTCCGTTGTGGAACCACTCGACTGAATCTCAATCATGACCGACTTACACCATCTATCTAGCCTCAATTTTCTAACGAAACAAATACTTAATGATATCCCCTAACTCAGCTCAACAACCCCTATTCTAATAAGCTGAGTCTATATCAAACCCTTCTTCTCCTGTAGTTCCTCTCTCCTCGATCCCCACTGACAAAGACAACTCAGGGGTCTCGCTCATCAACTCGCCCCCGTCCCCAGCCACGATATCAACGCGCCCAGCCTTGATCCCGACTCACCTAACCTCACCGACTCCCACGAACACTACTGTGGTATGATGGGTAAAAAGAATGTCTCAGTCCGGTACAGCAGGGGTTTGGGCCAGGGCCGCACAGGACATGAAGACGCCCGTGAGGCCGGAAATACCTCTGGTGGGCCAGTTTGAAGATACCTGGCAAGGGTATTTTCTTTTTGCACGCAGCCCACAGGAACTTTCTTCAACCTAGCTCCGTGGCGCGCGCGCGCAATGCCGGACTTCCACGATTCCTTCTCGCTCCCATCGCAGAAGGGTGTGCATCCGTGCACCCTCGCGCGCGCGCAGGTCACATTTGTCCGAGCGTGCGTCTGCCTCCCTGCCCTGGCCGCCCTCTCTGCCTCTCACAAAGTTACAACAGCTCGGAGGCATGGTGCGGAGTATCGCTCGCCAGCAGCCCACTTAACCGACCAGACGCTAGGAGTCTCGCCGCCGCCGCTAGAGTCTCGCCGCCGCCGCTCGATGTCACGGCGCGAGTGTTCCTGATTGCAGATCCACACTCCACGTGTCGGCGTCGTTTCTAGAAAAGCGCTCGAATGTCTTGGTCTGAGATTATCGCTGCCGCCACGCACCACGCACAAGATTTCCCGCTTGGCAGAAAAAGCGGTAAGCAAATCGCAGAAACCCAGAAAGACCAGGGCCGTGACGCATGCGAGACAACCCATCTCCAAGTAGCTACCCAACCCTCGGTTGTCGACCTGCGTGCCTGGGTGCCTGCTTCGCTCGCTCCCCCTAGTCGCCGATGGCGAGCGGGTTCCTGACTAACCGAACTAGCTGGGGCGGACACGCAGCCCAGTTAAAATAGTCATAGTCGACGATAGCTTCAACGGGGGCTGCTGGGTGCCGACGACACCTACTGCGTGGGTCCGCCGGTCGTATTCGTAGTATAGATTCCTGTTGACGTAACTTGCAAATTTACACACACCCCCTTCAAGCTTCTTCCCACATTCCCAGTTCTTCTCAACGCGATGAAGGCGGGGTCATCTACACTAACACCGCACACACACATAGCACTTGCATTCCTGGTGAAACACCAGCTTACGATAGCAGTGCCTTGAGACTCCTCCGGAACCCCTCACCCCTCGCCACACACACACACACACACCCTGCTGCATCCCATCGCATCGCTGCGGAGGTCTTTCAGTCTCAACAAGAGGAGAAATCAAAAGAGAGGATCGACGCCTCCGCCGCTCGGACTCGGCCCTCCTCACTGTCCCAGATGTGCTGCGGTAGGTAGCGTATAGCCCTACGGAGTCGAGTCGCATCCAATGCTCCCCCCATAATGAAATGATATGCAGAAGATGCGAAGAAAAAACCAATGAAGAACGCTTCGAGACAGACGCCACTGACTCGCCAGCTTCTCCAGCCATTGATCATCACATTATTGGATGTCGGGAAGACCAGCGCTATCATGACTCGTCCTGGTCTCAGCGGCTTGAGAAGCGCCGTTTTCCCACCTGTGTGGATTAGGCAGTGCGAAGCATGTCATAGTGTCCTTGAAGTACTGGAGATGCAACTGTTCAGCTATTTTTGAGGCTGGTCAGGTCAGGTCAGGCCAGGCCGGGGGGAGGGAGGCCTGGTTAGCTAGCCCACACGTGGTTTGCACGCCTGGCCGGGGTCACCGCCGATCCAAACCGGGCCATGTGGGGACCCACGTCCGGTGTCATCTCGGCGCCGCCACCGCCAGAACTCCTTTCCTGTGTTACTTGATACCAGTGCTAGCGGAGCCAAGGAGATATCCGTAGGAGAATACCACGAATCCACGTTCGCACAAGGATGCGATACACTAGGCAATCCACGAACCCACGCTGGCGGGGAGGGAGAGATTGTCGTTACCGAGACAAAGTGCGTGGTGCTGATCTTGTCCTCCTTGGGGAGCCGCAATTGTCTTTGCGTCCAGGAGCGCAGAGGTGAGCTGGGGAGGGAAGGGGGGTGCGGCAGAGACAGCGCCCGTCAGCTGCCAAGCCAGCGAGGGATTCCTGGAATTTCCCCAGCTTTTCCCAATCCATGATGCCATCTCTCCCGGCAGGCAATCCGCCCGAAGAACGCCTGGAGGGTGAGCACTGAGCTCTGAGCACTCAGCATTTCCAGGTTGCCCCGGGCCCCGTTGCGGTTGTGTCGCTATCTCGTAAGAATTACCCATCCATCTTGGCATCAATCTCCGTGACCATCGCATGGTGGGCTGATTTTATATTTAGAACTTGTTTCCCGGGCTGTTGGTAGAGCACTATCGCGAGACCCGGATTATCAGCAGTACGTAGTGTAATGAAAGGGTGTGCTAGTTTCACCCGGGAGAGGCTATCGACGGGCAACCTCGCCGCGTCATTTCCACTGACCAAGACAGCAATGCGTCCGGCTTCTCATGCATTGTTTCTCGCCATGGTTTGGCTGCCGGGCGCTGCACATCCTTGCCCGGACTCGGCCATGAACAAGACGAAGCGGATGCCGAATGTTGAGTGTGGCGTCCATCACGAAATGCACTAGTGCCTTGTCAAGAACGAATCTTTGACGATTCAGCACAGTGGTAGGTGACGCGATCGAGGTCTGTGTGCTGGAGTCTCGCGATAGAGTTGGGCTTTGTGGCGTCGCATCCCCCATGACCGAAAAGAAATAGAAGGGTGGAGGAACAGTCCGTTGGTGAGGCAAAAGATTAGCGTGCAGAATCCCTGGAGCAGGATTTGATCGGTGAGCCCAGCGCTGGCCAGTCCGGAGCGCGGAGGAGGGGGCGACAGGGGCGGCCGGCCCGGACAGGGAGTCCCCCTGGCCCGCCGGCCGTGGTGGGGACAGAAAGAAAGCACAGCGGAGGGAGGAAGGAGCTTCAAGGGGAGGTCGGGCTGAGCCTCCTGGCGTCCCGGAATCGCTTCCGGACACGTGTAGATGATGTGGGGTCGACGAACATGGCTGACCGGTCTGGCAGGAAGGCGCTAACCTCGGCCGCCATCTCTCTTGCGGGCTGTCAAGTGTGTGATGTGGCTGGCAGAGAGCGGCCGTGGCGCGGCTGCGTCGACCCTATCCCGTCAGTCCTCTATTCGAGTAGGCTTGATGCTGCTGCGAGGCGGCACGTCTGCTGGGCCTGGGTACTGTCCCTGTCCTCCACCCATAGGTAGCTCCGCATGATGAGGTGGAGGCCATTGTGAAGCTAACGCCTCACCGGTCTCTGACAGCTCCGCTAGGTGCGTGCTAGTGTGGCCATCCGACGCCAGGCAAGAAGAGATCAGACCGCCCCTGGCGGCGAATCAAAATATGGCGTGACACGGGACATAGCTGCTCTCTTCAGCAGTAGTGCGTAGCTCAGACGATATGCATGTCTTACTTTGGAAAGATGAAAACCCACTTCCTTTTCCCAAAGTATCCAGGACGAAGACCCGCTAGTATGGATGCGATAGACAGTTTCATGGTTCAGTCATCTCGACCTGACTGGGAGGGACAACAACTGACGTCCTGGGTATGCAAGTTCCGGCGTTCGTGGGAGATGAGACACTCATGCGGTTTCTCGGGTACTGACGAGAGTAGGAACAAGCTTCGCTCTACCATCTTGGCGGCCTATCATCGCTTACCTCTTTCGCCGACCACCACCAGACCTCGCCAGCTGCTGCCCAAGGCCGAACAATGCCAGAAAGGAACCACGTGTGGCCGGGGAGGTTCACGGCAGACACCCCAAGTCTCGCACCGCTGGCGGCAGGGCGAACATGGCGCATCGACAGAGCGACAGTGTTTGGAACATGTGGCGGTTTCCTCAGTCCTTGAAGCGTCATCTTAACGATGTTCTTTACTAACAGCTTCCAGGGTGTGAGAGTCAACCATAGCCTCGACGCCGTCTGGGTTCTCAAACCGTTGGATAATGAGCTGCGGTGCTGTTCACCAACGTCCGTGTGTGCTCATCATCGGGGCTAGCTAGCGCATCTCCACGATGCGTGCCTGGCGTGGAGATGCTTGAGTTAGGCTCCACAGGCCGCCTGATGAACCACAACACCCGTGGGGACCCGAGGACACATGGCCGCCGCCCCTGGCACTAGCAACCCTTAGCTGCTTGTCAAGACCGGTCTGGCCATGAGCGATCGATGATCTTGATCCCTGATGCCTATTGTTGGCGGAGAAGTCTCGTATCTCAGGCTGTGTGCCGTTCAGGTCCATCCTAGACTCCGCTGGATGCTCTTGGCTGCCGCTCCATGCTCCTGGAAGGGAACTTGAATGTCAGAACTTCCTCGTCTCGGTAGTGATAGACTCACACTCGATCTTGGAACAAGACATGAATATTGCCGCAGGATGGGAAGTGTATGTTCAGCAGTTACTGCCCTTGAACGAATTCAAGATCGTCGGCACTCCCGCAAGATCCCCCAGTCTGAGTGTTTCGGGAGTCCTGGGGCGCAGCCTTCCTCTTCTCACTCCTGTCTGGAGAAGAAAGGCTTTTTTCAGATCCGGAGATCCACGGTCTGAGCGTGCAGCTGGAGATGCATCTACCATTCAAGGCGCAACTTGACGCTCAGTGGCGAATCCCCATCTACGCAGCCGTGAAGGCCAGGTCGGGATGTGGCAAGATAGCTTCAGTCAGGCACGACTGAAGTGTACTCGATGATACTTTGGCTCTGCCCCTCGTAGTTGGATCACGGCCTCCTCTCACGATGCTGAGCATCATCCAATTGTGGTCCCTACTTCCCTTCTGCATGTGAGGTCTTCCTCCCTGCAGGATCTGATCAGAAACAAAGTCTACTTGCCTGAGGCTCTGCTTTCATGGAGCTGGATATCTGGATATGCACAGTTATAGAGATTGAGAGATATTCGCGACAGAGTAGTAACAAGCTTCAGTGGTAGTATCGGATGCTGTCTGATATCCGCAAGTTGCATAATGTGTAACTAGGGATATAGGAGGTTCTTTTCAGCGGACAGGAAGCACAACATCGTCATTTGAGGCGCGTACGCAGCATGCCACTGCAGCCAAGGTCCAGATCCTCGGAAACCTCTTTGTAACCTCTGTTTCTCAAAGCCTCCCATAGAAGGGAATGTGTTCGAGGCTGGCCAAGGCCCGTATTAGCCCTGGACTGTGTGTCGGGTCCCAAGGTCCCAATATCAAGCAACCTCGCGCTACCCAGCTGCAGAGCCCCTCGAGATGCTACTTGGCGGCGATCGACACTGCCCTTTGGACAGCATCAAAGGGGTGTCTCGTGTCGCACGTAGGTAGCAGAGAGTAAAATTGTACCCCTGGAACTGGCGTCGGTGAGATGCCGTGCGTGAGGTGAGGGAGGTGCGTGGATCTCTCAATCAGCATCAGTCAGCCGCGGGAAGACAGCTGATGTGGTAGCATCAAAGGAAAAGAAGATGCAGCCCACTATTACTCAAACGCCTCTCGCCCGTCTTCGTTGTTAGAATCGCGGTGCTCTCTGGGAAGTGGGCGTCACCTCCAGACCAAGAAAGCCCAGTCCGTTCGCGGCGAACTGCTGCAGGGGACATGTAAATGTCCTCAGTTCTGTCCAGCACGATGCCCCCTTCTTCACCCGCTTTCTGCAGCGCACAGCTCTATCGAGAGTCAGCTGCGACCAAGCTATTCTCCGATAGGCTTGGTGTCGATAAAGGCGGGTTTGATGATGCCCACCTGTAGCTATCATCCGTCACACAAAAAGGAGCGGCGATTCCGTCTCCTACCAATCCCCGGATGGATTGCAAAGGCGGGAGTCTCGGGCAGCGTAAGCAACTGAATTTCCCCAATTCGGAAAGAGATGCAAACGAAGGAGGATGTTCAAGGGCGCGAGGTCGCGGAGTTTCTAATTTGCAACCCCGAGGTGATTGGAGAATGGGGCTTGCGTCTGCTGCGACGCCCGCATCCTTGCCGAAGCAACCCTCGGGGAACGGATCCGGAGGAATCCTGGCGCACTCTTGCCTGCCCGCTGGAGAGCGGCGCGGATGCTGTCATGGTGTGCTGTGTGCTGTGTGCTGTGCAGCGTTCGTTTCAATCCTGTTCTCCACTGCTGGTCGGATCTGCGTTTGATTTCCGGAGCGAGAGGAAGGGTTTTCTCGCGTCGCCTGTCAGCTAGACCGCCATATCGTCATGGAGGGGTTGCGATGTGCGATAAGCCCCTCGCTCCTGGCGTCGTGCAACGCAACATTGGACCCAACCCAAGACAAGACGAGAGGGGGGTAGAAGGACGCAAGCAGAGTTGGTACTGGTGGGGAGTTCTGATATCGAAACGGCAAGCGGACCACCAGTGCGCCATCGTGATGATCATGCCCTCTGATCCAAGGTTGCCGGCACGAATCCTCGCCCAAAAGCTTTGAAGTACCGAAGCGAGTGTATTTTGGGGGGGAGGCGGACTCTTCCACTGTCCCTACTCGAGGTTTCTCGGTTGCCGGAACCAGTTCATGCGTCGCGATGTGAGAAACCAGGTTTGTGCTTCCAGTTTGGGTTTCTTGTTTCGAGCTGCTGGTCGATCAGTATGCCTCTTGTCGACGGCCTGTTGTAACAATGGCATTGCGTACAGGAACACCAGTCGATAATTGAGCCAAGATGCGATGTTTCACACCCTTCGCGGTCCTAGGTCCGTCGGGAGATCATGGCCCGATGAGGCAGGGGACGGCTTGTCCAAAGAGGGTGCCAAGATTGCTGCCGTTGTGAGCTTTCGCAGCGACACGCTGGGTTATTTCCTGCTTTGTTGCCATTGGGCAAGGATCTACGCAGCGCAACCTGGCCATCCTTCTCTGAGAAGGCTGTCGACGCCACGCGCACACGTTGACGAGGAAGTGATCTATGGAGCTCGGAGAATTGAAGTGGTGGATAGGGGAAGAGGTGCCGTCGTTGTGCCTTCCGTTACCCTGTTGCTCCTTTGCTTTTTTCTGCAGGTACGAATCCGGGATTCATGGCACGGTGCGAGGCAGCTAGCCTGAACCTTTCGGACTCTGCGTCTATCAAGGTCTTGGGAACACCAAACGTCGGAAAAGACAGTGCGCCAGCACATTGTTCCGGCAAACGTATTTTCATTGGCAGTGTTGCGCCGGCGTGAGAGGCACAAGGATTTCTCTCGAGTTTTGACGCCGCGGCGGCGGCAACGGCGGCAAACGATAACCAATACGTCCCGCCGCCGCAATCCGTATTATTTGTGAAACCCGGCACAGGGCTCAGGGCTAACCTCGCGTCATCGTCCGATGCGGAAGAAGACCCCGACCTGCGGGCCGCTAATATTCCCAGGGGACATAGCCGATTGGATCCGTATCCCTTCTGACCGTTTGCTCAGAACGTCCCGATCACGGCCTGGATGCTGTTTCCATCATCATCAAGGGCGGACGCACAGCAGACGAAAAGGTAGCCCCGCAGCAACATATTGGAAGGGACTTGAACCTGCAAAGCTCCATATTGCGACTCGCTCCCGTGTTGCTAGAGCTCCTCTTCTGCACGAATGCGATGTGATAGAGCGCCTCCTATCTGCATCCACTTATGGCAATACGACACTCTAGTATGGGCAAGGGAGCGGCCACCTCGAACCAGGAACATCTGGCAAGTGCCGACCCACTCGTGAAGGAACTCAACAAATCAGGGGCAACGTCGAAATGGCCTTGGGCTTCCATCGCAGAGTAGTTATGAAGAGGAGAATCAGTCTCGCCCGCTGCCAGAAATTACCTCCAGGTCCTGAAAATGCACGACGTGCAGCGAAATGCGCCGCATTGACCGCAACCACAAGGAGGAAGGAGCTTCGGATGGCGGCCGCTGTCTCCTGGACTGCCGGCAGCAAGGCATCGGAGAGAAGTTTCTCGTGCCGATACGGAGTTTTCCCGCCATGAGTTGGGCAAAAGCTCCTGCGTACATCGTACATACGTGCCTACCACGCCTACGTACAGATGTGCCCGATCCCGGGGCCATAGTTGAGAGCTCCTAGTTTGGTGTGGAGGGCAATTTCGACAAGCGAGCGCCATTGACGATTAGCCTGGAAGTACCGTTGTCGCCAGAGTCGATGCAATCGAGCTGGTCAGCGGCTTTGGTGGGAAGGCTCGCAATGCGCTCGCCCTGTGATTGGCCAGCTCTGGTGCAGTTCAGGCGGGGGCGCGATGGGTAGATGGTGTACCTTGCAGACCCTGTATCTCCAGGCTACTCGGCGCAACAACGGCGCATCAGCTTGCCGACCGCCTGAATTGTGTTGTGTATAGTAGGACGGCATAAGCTCGCGAATCAAGTCATTCGCGGGAGAAGATATGAAGAGTCGATTCCTAGGTATTCACCGGGTCAGCAACTTCCAATGCTCTGTCGAGGCCAAGAAAGGACCGCGGGCGTCCCACTCAGCGGGGTCACAGATCAGGGGAATCCGCTTGACGGTATGTTGTGTGGTGTCATGGTATACCTACCTAGTCGTGTAAAGTCCACCGAGGTACTGCCTAGATGGACTCCAAGGTGTTGGGCCGATACCCCATGTTCAGGATTGTATCCAGTCGTCCTGGGCATGGACCTGGATCCAATTCCCGTGTTCGCAGATTGCACCGCCGTGGTTTCCCCCGCTGTTGAGTGATCACGAGAGGGAGGATCGGGTCCTTGATGCAGACACTCTTACCTCAAGGATCTGTCTGTGGGTGATACGGCTCTATCGAATGCGAACGCTTGGTCTGTGTGCTTGCCCCTATGCCCTGAGACGGCGCAGTCTGGGACCCGCTGCTGTTACACGGATCGCGCTGTTTCCTCAAGATGATCCGTTTTTGTTCATCACCAACAGCAGTCAAATGTATCGGTGCCACCGCTTTGTCATTGCCTCGACGCTAGAAGGGTTCCTGGAGGGTTCCATCGGGTGTTTAGCTCCGAGGCTGGCACTGGCCTGAAACAACGAACAAGGCCTTGCCGAGCTACTCCGTTCAATTATGTGATGAATTCTTTTGGGGCTCCCTGTGCTTGGACTAGAATGCATACTCTCAGACAGTGTTGTGTAAATCACTTGCATGGTTGTGGCCCACCTGGACGGTGACGTGGGGGAGAAGAGGGGAAATGTTTCGACTCAGTTTCAGATCAAGTGATCGAAATGTCCCTCACGATTGGCCCTGTCAATGGCGAAGGCGGCCCACGCCGAGTGCTCCGAAAACGTGGTTGAACAGCCAAGAATAACCTCCACGTGCAGCCACGTTTTATCCCTGCAGGATCATCGCCAGCATTGGAGTGTTTCTCATCCCACAACCACTGACTGGAACGGCGATTGACTCGCCATCTTGGTGCTAAATAGAGAGAGACACCATGAAGGGTCGTAGAATTATGTCAGCCATGATCCCGGAGGCACAGAGCAGCGGAATGAGATGGGATGACTCCTTAGCCCCGGCCCGAGGGTTAGATTGACCAATGAACGACGCCAACGCTCAAGTGATGGGAGTGCCCAATGAGAGGTAGGCTGATGCTGGATGGGACTGTGTATCCGTGCAGGTTGGCCATTTTCGCCTCGTTCTAAAGATGAGTTGCAGGTATCGTGTGGAGGGATTCTGTTGATCGGAGCGAGCGGAGGTTTCCCCACACTGCTATGATTGACGACACGGCTGGTAGTTCTGTGGGTGTCGCTTGTCAGGTCGCACACAGCTTAGTGGCGAGCCGGTATCAGCATTACATCTTGAAAGACAGCACGGCGGCCAATGACAACAGTTCTTGCGGCAAAATTCGATGTCGCTCTGACTGAATCTTGATGCAGAACACTCTCGCAGCTGTGGGTGATTGAGTGACGGCCACAATGATGAGCGTCCGCACCTGCAGCCAGAATGTGGATCGGTTGCCAGCTTCGGGCGTGTGACCGGTTAGTGCGGAGATGCGATTCATGGAAAAGAGCCTGCCAATGCTTGCAGCAAGTGTCGTACTCTACTTCGAACTTCCTGAAGTAGGTAGATTGCTCACGAAGCCATGAACGCGCGGGGCTGCCAAGGCCCAATTCGGCACCGCTTGTACGATGGGCCAGTGTTGGAACTGCCCTGGAGATGCCCCTGTCTGTAACCTATCAGCGAGATCGTCTGAAGGACCTTGGGCACAACCTCACGGACTGTAAGCACTTCGGCCAGTCCAATGTCAATGCTTTGCAGGTGGCCCGCTGGCGAATACTGTGCGGCCGAAGGAACTGCTGGCTTGGGTGTGATGAACTGACAGTAAAAGATTGCAGCAAGATGCGGGTCGCCTGCCAAGGGCCTGCCCTCCAACGAGCGAAAAGACCATCTCGTGCGTCTGGAACGTGCACCCTTTGAAAAGACCTCCTGTTCGGACGTTGCAACGGTGGCTGGATCTGGAGGGTTGGGGGTTCTGATGCCTGTCCTTGGAGTTCCCAGGCGGTCTGGACGGGCGAGACGGCTGGGGATTCGTAAAAATGTCGCGAAATAGTAACATAGCGTTGCGTTGGAGGTTCACGAGTACCAAACTTTGGTAACTGAAGGCTCGCCGTTACGCTGCCTCCATCCCCACAGCCGAGCCACTCAGTGACTTGTCAAGAATGTGGGGGAGGGGCACCACCACTGGGCGGCTTTGCGCACGAACCTAATGGCTTGTTGACGACAGCCTCTCTGATTGAAAACCCCCGGCGGATACTTCCGTAATACGCAGATGGGGTAGGGGATAGATGTGCGCGAGCGAGTCTCAGGGGCTCCCGAAATGCACGTTTCTCCTCCTGCTGGGAAACATTTCGGCAGCAAAGGCTCGGAGAATTGCATCTAAATGGCAAGAGCAGCCAGGGCCTGGAGCGGTTTGCTTTTTTTCGTCAGCCAGGCCACGGCAACGGACGCACGGACCTCAAAGGACCCTTCGCCGAGTTTGCGGGGAACAAACCCAGCAAAAAAACGTTGCGGAACCATTGCTTTTTCTCACTAAAAGCCTGTCAATCGACTTGGCTCCGGCAATCTCCCGTCATCTGCGATCACTCTAGCACAGGCGTTGTCAGCAGACACTTAACTCCATTTCCAACGTCCTACCGCGATGCTCACCCCTTGTTGTCCCTCTTGATGTCTTTGAATACTCTATCCGCTTAGGTGGCAAGGCTTAAACCATTGAGTTGGTACCGAAGCCCTCTATCTTGCTGGCACGTCAGCCTAGTTGGCCTAGGGGTGTGAAGACCTTCAAGCGACAAAGTGCCTCATATCTGCAGCCGGGCATCACACCGGGCAGGCGGTGACGGTGTTGTGTCGGTGGAAGTGCCCATGTCGTCACGGGGAGATAGTACTCCGATAAGATCGGTAGGAAGGTGATAGCCAGTGGCATGCATAGAGGATGGACGTTTCCATGCTGTGTAGGGTCTTTGAAATCGCGTGATCGCCGGGGGAGGGGATTGGTCGGTCGTGCAGAACCGGGCAGTTGGGAGTTTACCCCACCCGAGACGTCGACCTAATCAACTCTTCGCCAGGAGCATGAGGGGCAGGATGGACACCACAAGTCTGGAGCATGTGCGCTGTGTCGCCTTCCAGCAGCCCACGACGTTAACCAGCACCGGAAGCGGTACTGGTCTTCCTAATTGGGGCCTGGAGGTTGCGCGGACTATGCAGTGGTTGACAGACCTGAAGCACGACACTGACCCCTGCATTCGATGCCGCCGCATTTGCTGGCTATTTTCCGGACTCGCTCCGAAGCGGAGCGGCATCTGACTTCCTGCAGCGCCCCGGACCCTTCCTCGAGTTAGATGGCGCTCTCGAACGAAGCCAGCGGGACAACCTCGTGGTGGGCTTCACAATGCATCAATCGATGGAGTCGCAGAATGGACACTCCCCCGCCCATCCTGGGCTGGGCATGATCGGCCAGGGTCTATCAATGACGAGTTGGCCCTCTTCCACAGAGCGGCAAGCGCACGAGCTTCCGCAGGGCGGTCAACCGCAACTCTTCCATCGCCGGGCATCCCAGTCTTCCAGCCCCCTGCTCGCGGCAGGGCAGGTTGCGGGGAGACCTCCTTGGTTGGACACCCGCACCGCCCAGCCAATCAGCTCACAAGGCGACACCACAATCTCTCACGCACAGACACTTGTCATCAGGATCTCGTCCATGCTTAATATTCATCTCTGCGGCGGGATGGCTCCTGCCCCATACCCTCAAGATCGTTGGTCTTGGAAGCTCAGAGGCGGCGTCCGCACAGAGATTTTTAGCCCCCAGTCGGACCCTAGGTTTAAGCCCGCAACGCTGGCGGCAAAGCCACGTTTATTCACTCCAACAAGCGCCGCCAGCCGCGACATCGCCATCGCTGACCTGGCCTTCGCCGCCTGCTGCACTCAAACTTGGGCAGCTGGGCGAATACAACCAGCACGCCGTTGCGCCCTGATACTAGGAAACGGGTGGCCGCTTTGACGAATCTTCTGGCCAACAATGGCGGCCGGCTTGCAGAGCGGCGAGCACCGCACTCCACTTTGCTGGCAGTTGCAGCTGAGGAGGCTGCGAAACCACGAAAGGATTTGATGGCTGGCCACGCTACGAGCCGTGTCTGCATGGTGTCGTTCCCCACATCCAAACCTGCTCCAGGCCAGGATCATGGATAGCAACAGATCCGTGGAGAAGTGCTCAAAGCAACCAGCCCCAATCCCTTCTTGTCGAGAGCAGCGGCAGCATCTTGCCCAGTACTGACTGACTGACTGACTGACTGGGAGGACTGCTGGCACGGCCGACGGGAGGATGTGGTGTCAGTACACTACCGCATCCGCCTATGCGCCGGCTTGGTTGACAGGACTTCGTTCCCACACATACCCCACATTATGGTTCTGCAACTGGAAATTGCCACACCCCTCCCCTCAATGCACCCTCTTGCATCACTGCCTCGAACTATTTGGTACTGACTGCACTGGTTTGGCAGGTAGGGAGTCTCAACGTACTACCGACAGTCTAGACGTCCCATTCCCTGCCGCCTTAGTATCATGTGCGCCTCCGCAGCCAATACGTCTGGACGCCGCCGCCGGCCCACGATTGTCTCCATGCCCGCCGATGGGGCACTCAAGATACAATCGAGCGACAAGCGATGCTACCACGGGGACGGTGGTCGCCAACGGTCCAGTCCAGTCCACACCCATCCGGCGGTGAGTGCGAAGCCCGGCCGCTGCGGGTCTCCTCCCGTGTGTGATCTCGGGATGTGGAGCGCCGGATGCCCTTCACCATCCCCCTTCTCAGCGCTTGAGCCAAGATGTTGTTGTGCTCCCGCAGCTGGTTCTCGTCGCCCTCCAGGATCAGGCCGGCAGTCGAGCCGTCCCGCGTCCGCTTTTACTCTCTTTCACTTCGCAATGCTTGAGTATGCGGCGCAGTGGCCGTCTCATGGCTCCTGCTTCTACACACCTCCAAACCACTACACTTCCCTCTTTGGGCCAGCCGTCGATGTGCTCCTCTTCCCCGCAAAGTCCATGCAAGTTTGGATTTGAGGTGTGAGGCCGCGCGGGACGACAGTCAGAGACGCCACCCTAGGATTGGGAGAACCGGCTGTTTGGTGTTTTTGGGAGTACACCACATCCCAAATCTGTCAAATCATTCCTCGTTGATGGCGCGGGAAGATCTGTCGCGCAGTCCCTTTTCGACCTGCGACGGCTCCTGGCGAGACCTTCTGCCGTGTCTCGCGCAGTGGACGACCCGCCCCCTTCGGTTGTGGTCCGGCCTTCTTAATTTGTTGAGGTTATTGTCTACCGTGCGAAGCACGTTTGATTCGGCATATGGCCCCGTCAGTGCGAAAAATCCTGGGGCGCTCAAAATCTGGGGAAACTGGGGTTGAATCGGATCGCCAGCGGATGCGACGGTGGCCCTCGTTCGTAATTTGGTGGCTGAAGCCATCACCGAACGGCCTGGCCCTTGTTGCTGCTAAAAGCAGATTGTGCTACTCCGCCATTATTGCCAACCAGATGAAACACTACTGGTCATAATGGTTTCTTCTATCGATAGCAGTAATTTCGGCTTTGAACTCAGCCCTGGGGACGGATGGCTCTATCGTATTGAAATGAGGTGCGGCTATTCGGAGTCTACGAGGGCGAGGCCATCGACCTTGGCCTCCGTCGTTGATGGACAACAAAGGCATAGTACAGCCTGCAATCTTGATGCCCAGGAGAGCCTCGTGGCGACAAAGCGGAGAGAGGTGAGATCTGACTGGAAGGGCGGCTGGTGGGTTCACTAGTGTTTTAGCGTTCTACACCTAGGTCAGAACCAAAACTTTGAGGCGCTGGTCGTGACGGTGAGCCAGAGCTGTAGGTCGTCATCCACTGATTCTGTTTATCTTCCGCATGGGTCACACGGAAAAACAGTGACGGCGACGGCGTCGTGCAGTATGCGTGAATTGACAGCTCACTATGTCGGCAGGCTACGGTGCAAAGCAGGCGGCCGCAGAGAGCACCGGAGACAGCTTTGACAGGAAGGACATCGACTGTGAGCCTCGAAATCTTCAAACTTGGTACACTAATTCGTGAACCTTCATGCGAGTGCCATGTCAGCCGCTGCTACGCAATCTCTCCTCGCAGCGAACCCTCTCCACAATTGAGAGTTCTTGTCTGTCACGCCGCCCAATTGCATAGGACGGCCGCAGGCTGATGCAGCACGCGATTGGCCAGCCCGATGATCCTCGATCCATGAACGGGTGGGAGACTGGGAGTGTTGTTCGGGGTCATTTCAGGGGGTTGACGCACTGCGCGCGCTGCTGCTGAGCACCCACTGATAATGCTGCGTCGGACCCTCATCAGTCAGCGGGGTCGTGAACCCGCTGATTGACGCTGTGTTGACACGGACGACATCCTGAGGGCCTCCAGGTGACCTGGCTCTACAGGGGGGCTCCCCCCCCCGAGGATCTCATGCCCCCCGCTGTTTACTTGCCATTGACAATCATGACGGCAGGCAATTAATCCGATGTGCAAAGATTTATCCTTGCACATCCGGTCTTCTTCCGACAAAGACGGCGACTTGTCACTGGAAGAGGGGTGGGAGGGCGGTGATGAGGATGAAGAGGAGGAGCAGAATGTGGAGGAGAACAGCCCACCTCAAGGTACGTTGAACTGGGCTCAGGGGGAAGGTTGATGTCAATAAGACGAAAACCTTAGAGATTCAGCCTTTATCGCTCGCCGTCGGTGCCTTATCGGTCATAATATCAGAGGCTAATATGGCCCCCTTCCGCCCTACTGCGTTTGTTGTCGGGGTCGTCGGGCAACGACCGTGGACGGGTACGATACGGGGAGAGCAAGACAGGGTAGGTGGATACTGCAACGTTATGGCGATGGATACTCGCTATTGATCTTCCTCTCAAAACAAAACGACTTGGCTTTAGCCCCGAATAGAGACCGCACGGGAGAGAAGAGGCAATATACGCTCACCCTCTCTTGTTAACCGGGACAAGTGTGGGCATCGAGAACGGGATTCGGATCACCGCCCGTCTGCCATGGATTTGCGACCCCTTGCTTTATGGAATGGCGTTTCGATTTCCCTTTTTATCCCTCCCGTCCTCGCCCGACAAGGCGGTTTGCCCGGTTGAACAGTTAAACAAGACGGCAAGCGGTGCTTGATCGCCCCGATCTGGTTTTGGAGCTTTGAATTCGCCGTTTATCATGCTAGACATCCAAAGAAGCAATGCTCTGGACGGGGACGCGCCGAGATGGTAGGGGGAAAAGAAAGCAAAGAAAACACGGGAAAATTTAAAATAAACTAGTGGTGCGCCTCACGGCACGAGCAAGACATTCTCGGCTTTTCTGGTGTGTAGTGGCTTTCTGGTGCGACTTAGGACGAGAAACCGCAGCCAAGCCGATGTCTCCGATATGCCCATTTCGACCACGGCCGGCCGCCATGGGTCGCGGTCGGTCAGGGTCTGGCGCGCCTGTCACCCACCCACCGCCGCAGCAGGAGAAGCACTGGGGCAGCCTCGTGAAACAAACTCCGGGCCCCGCTGCCAGGGTGGGATGAGGTGCGGTGTGCGCGCGCTGAGGTGCTGGCTGCGAGGATGGAGGTGAGAGAATTTAAGGCAGGGTTCGACTAGCTCAGCGGCGGCGGAGGTAAGTTTGGCGTCAAGCCCCCCGCCACTGTTTCTCGTACCTACTTCGTGCAGGTCGGTAGGCGCAACGGTACCTCGTGCTGCGCTTGGTGTGACCCGAGGAAGCCTCCGGTAGGGGTTCGTTACATTCAACCCACTGTGAAGAAACAGTACCAAGCACTGGATAGAAAGGGGGGGATGATATCGCTATCTCCCTATCTGCCTGCTGTGTTAATAAATGGTTACATTCTGCAGTCCCGTCGCATATCGGCGGCCGACTGCCTACTTGCACTACGTACCCTTGAATGAATTGTTAAAAATCAAGGGCAATAGGGGGAGGCTGGTGTGACGGGAGAGAGGTTCGTCGGCAGTAGAAACAGATGCCGCGCCGGCTGCCATCAATCTGTTTCTCTTGATTGCCAGCCGGTTGGCGAGAAAGGTGAAGAAGTGGATAGCCACGGTAGGCACCTATCATTCTGAGCTGGGATACCGGATTTGGAACATTGGCCGGCCCGCCGTTCAAACTCCAATCCACCCCGTCACACATTGGGGAGCATCTCCGATCTTCGTTGTTAATTGCCCCGAGCAATGTAGGTACCTCGACCTCAGCGTCAAAATTTTCTTTCACGGCTGCTGTCAAACGGGCTGCCGGGCTTCTTTCTGTCTTGCTCTTGCTTCCTGGCGTGGCGTTGTCTCGCTCCTGTAGGCTGCGGTCTGCGGTGTGGCTCCAGTCCGTCCTGTCTGGCTGCTGGCCGCTGCATGTCTCGCTCTTCCCTCTCCCTCACTCAGGTGTCTTGGCAGACCAGGGGCATTGCGCTCGCGTGTAAACCGTCCACCAGATGTATTCGTACCTCGCTTCCACTCCTTCGCGGGGAACGTACAACCCTGCAGCTGCAGCATGCAGGCCCAGGTCGAGCTCGCAGCTCCACTGCTGCTCAGGTGCGTACCGCGAGGTTCCCTCGGAGCCGGGCAAGGTCCTCTGTTCTGTATGGCCTGATTCCTCCTCAGAGTTTTCTGCCGTCCCCCAGCATGCCCCATGGCTGTCTTCCCCCCAAGCTGCCGCGTCGCCCTGCAACACGCTGCAGGTCAGGGGAGCTACTCTCGCAGGCTGGCCTGCTACCTGCGGTACAAACGGGTGGACCGCTGCTCCCAGTGCCAGAAATGTCCGTGCCCCCGGCCGGCCAGCGAACATGATTGGCGAGCCAGATTCTGAAGGACTCCACCCGACTGGCCGCGAGAGAATTGGAGAAAGGTCCTCTGTGCAGTGTGCAGCGTCCAGTTCAGTCTCTTCCCGCCTTCTCCACGCCAGGAGACACACACAGCCAGCCAGCTTCCAGCCCCAGGCCCCTCAGGTTTTTCATGGCAGGAGGGAAGGGGGAGGGGGAGGGGCTATCACCTACCTCTCGGTGCCCTCAATTCTGGCGATCCTGCTTCTTCTCCAGGAATTTGGCCGTGCTCCCCCGCCAGCCCGTCTCCCGTCTCCCGTCGTCTCCCGTGCCGTTTCTGCTTCCTGATTCATCCATTTGCATCTTGAGCTGCCTCTCTACCAGCGCCCTCCTTTGCTCCGTCTCAAAGACACGCATGTGGAGAGAAGGGGCAGAGCGTGGCAGTGGGCACGCCGACGTCAAGAACCACCTTCTCTACGGGATATCTACGCAGCATGGGCGAACTTGGCAACATCAAGCTGGAGGCGAGAGACGCTGTAGCCTCGCAGGCCCCGCGCTGGCGGTGGTGCTGCAGGACCCCATCAACGACCACCAGTTCCAATCCCCAGGAGGTGGTGCCTGCCGTCAAGCTGTCTAGGGATGGACGCTCTTTTCCCCTTCCACTTGGCGTGCTTCTCCTTTGGTTCCCTGCAGCGCCGGTCACTTGCCTAATTAGGGCAAGCTTATATCCAAAAAAAAGATGTCGTCTTGGATGGGACTAGGATCCGGGGGGATGCCATCGATCAGCCGGGGTTGGGGTGAGGGGGGAGGGATTTGACGAGCGAGTGCTGCTTTCAACCCGTTCAACCCCTACCCTGGGACTAGTGTCTGGGTTACCATGTCGACACCACTTCCGCGCTCTCGTCATCGGGGCCTGGAGCCGTGGCTTCTCGGTCTGTCTGCCTGAGAAGCGGATTAGCGCGTATAGATGTACCCTCGTTGCTGAACAGTTTCTTTCCATTCTCTCAAACATACATATCCAGGCATTGCTTATCTCCAGAGGTCGCGGAGCTTCCCATCTGCCCTTTTCCTTGCTTGTTGTCCCCGATTGACCATCTCAGCACCCCCCAAACCGCCTTTTTGGACACCTGACTCCTTGTGTTGACACACGGGCACAGTCTTCGCGTCAAGGTCTAGGCGAACCGCCTGCAGGTTGGATCACAAGTTGCGTCGTGGGGCTTGCTTTCTTCCTGCTGCTGCTGCTGCTGCTGCTGCTGCTCCATATCGGACGCAACACGACAGAACAAGGGGCGAGATCGAACCTGAACCTGCGCGTCTGCTGTTGCTTCTGCGCTGCCGGCCGCTGGGAGGACGCCGCCTTTCCACTCTCGGCTGCACGGCTTACTTTTATGACTGCACCCCCGGAACGAAGAGCTATTCCCTTTCCATGAGTCCAGTGTCCAGCCTCAGCCAAGGTGATCGCCACATCCCAGAGTGGCCCAGCGTGCCCTCCTTGATCTAATCAGCAATTTCTTGTCGCAGCATCGGGGCCTGGCAGAAAGTGCTCGAGCGTCACCTCCACCAAACGCACCCCAACCCAAGCACCGTCGAGGTTGCAGTGCTGGCTGTTTCTGGTATACCTGCCCGCAGTGTCGACCGAGTCCAGACACTTCTCGCCAGCCGGCTGCCGTTCAAACCCATCACCACCACGACCCTCACCACCCGTCTCTATCGCACATTCCGTTTTCCCCTCCTCTCCGCATCCGCCAGGTTACTGGCAGCAGACGAGGTACATACCGACGTTGAGGTATATCGCGTCTGGTACTATAGGCCCTCGCTGAACGATACAGGACTTTTCTGTGCGTCGGCGATAAACTCAGACCTGTTGGGATCCACCTTGTTCACCGCCGCAGAACAGTGTTGTTGGACATCTCCAGATCTTTGCGCGTGTACATAACCCACGAGGCACCCTCCACCCGATCTAGGACAGATTCCGCACTAAGTCGGGATCCAAGTTTGTTTTGAAGACGCACAGCATACCACTCGGCGGTGTCGTGCTTCTTATACATATCAACCCTGCTCTTCTCTTTTCCCTCCAGCTTCTCCACGCCAAATACAAGGCAGACGTCACTTGTCGCGCCTCTTGTTGTTTCGGTGGATCTCGGAGCGGAAGTTTTACTTATTAGACGCCCGAAAAGAAGCAAAGAGGAGAAGTTCCGTCAGAATAAGCAAGCAACCAGCCAGGGCACGCAGGGTTGTGAGATCTCTGGGGCCTAGCGCATCTCTGCTTTCTTTTTCCACCACAATCGACGTTGCGGGACACGGTTTCTGACAAGTCGTCTCCCTCCCATCGCGTCAGTTGGCTTTCCGCTTTCCCTGATCGCAGCCGTCGTGTGGAGAAGTTGCGCTTGCTCTGCCGAGCCAGATCCGTCGAACAGGCCAGGCCAGGCCAGGACGACAGCCGAGGGTACTACACACAACACGGCAGAAACAGACGGCGACAGCAGAAAAGCAGAGCATAACTCGCCCAGGCAGTTCCACTTGATCCCTCAGTCCTTTAAGCACCCCCTGCCCTGTGTATTCGGCAGTCGGCCGCAAAAGCCTTAGGTAAAAGGACCAACGAGCTTGCGTCTGCAACGAACCTGCATCCCAGGCACCACACCGGCAGGCCAGAAGCCTTTCGACGATCCGCATAGCGTGGTTCCTGAGTGTGGCCCACCCCCGGTCGCCTTCACGACACCCCCCCCCCCATTCAGGCCGCCACAGCTTTCCTACCCACCATTATTGTGCTGCTAGTTTCGGAAACTTAACACACGCCTGCCCTCGACATTTGGACTTTCGAAACGAACTCGAACGGCCAGCCTCTAGCTTCGCCCTACTGCCAGCGCCCCAAGGACCCACCACAAGGTACGAGAGTACTTCTCTTCCCTGCACTGCGGGCACTCCTCTTCGTCCCAGACCTCCAACGTCGTTCCCTAGCCCCCCCTAGCTCATCGAGTCTGCTCTTCTCCTCATTTCAACAACGTGGGCGGAGATTTTAGTGCCTGTGCACCAAGGTTTCTGCAGCGCTGGTCTGTTGAGCGATCGAACTTAAGAGCAGCCCTCCTCCCCGTCGTGATTTTTTTTTGGCTTCGGCCGTCGTCATATCCAGCACACATTATTTCGTCTAGTCTTATTATTGTGTTGTTGCTGTCATTCTTGTTGTTGTTGTTGGCCCTTGTCCCTGTTATCGTTGCTGACAGCGCTCAAGCTTGTCCATATCCTCGTCGTCAAGGACCACCACCTGAACCAACATCTCGCCCCAGCTCCCACCTCATCTTCGAGGTCGTGCACCCTTCTTCTCTCCCTCGCCCAACTCTGCAATTCCAACAATTCTTCGCCTGTGCTGCTCGCCATCTCGCAGCACTGCGCTGGACACCCGCCTAACCTTTTCTCTGGGCCCTTGTCTTGAAGGTGTCGCGGAAATCTGCATAGCCCGGTCGCATTGAGGAGATCACGCTTTGGGTGCCATTCCCTGGTTAGGTACCAGCCCCCGGCTCGAATCACCTACCCCGGCCCCTTGTCCTTCAGCACTCGCCACGAGTCACCGGTGGCCTGTCTTTCCGGTCTTCAGTACCCCCGGCGCCGCCCAGGGCTCCTTGTCCCAGCTCTCCACACCACCACCCCCAAGGGTCACAGAGGCAACTTCTTATAAGTAAGAAGCAACGTGCACGTCCGACCCGCCCGTCCCGACCCGCACCGACTCTCAAGCAAGGAACACCAAGACAACATCATCAAGTAAAGAAATACCCCACGGGAGAAATGGAACTTATGGAACTTGTTGAGAATGAGCCCACCACTCGCCCCTTTCAGTGCGACTGGGCATCATGTGGCAAGGTGCGTTCCACCCGCCATCCTCATCGGCGACCATCCAGACAGCCCGTTGCGGTGGTCGGGCTTCTACCCATTGCTGGAATCATGAGTCGCTAACATTGGGAACAGAGCTTCAACCGCAAGTCAGACTTGCAAAGACATTACCGGATACACACCAATGAGCGCCCCTACGCGTGCAACACGCCCGGGTGCGGAAAGAGTTTTATCCAGCGGAGTGCTCTCACGGTGCACATCCGGACACACACAGGAGAGAAACCGCACCAATGCCAACATATGGGATGCGGAAAGCGATTTTCGGACGTTAGTACCCGCCGTCATCTGTTACCCGCAGACGTAGCTAACTTTAGCACAGTCGTCAAGCTTGGCCAGACATCGCCGGATTCACACTGGAAAGCGCCCGTACAAATGCGCCCATGATGGCTGCTTGAAGAGGTAAGTGCTCATCGCATTGTCGCCGGTGATCCAGCACTAACTGAGATCTCCTCGCCCAGCTTTTGCCGGAAAACCACCATGGTCAAGCACCAGCGACGCTCTCATCAACGCGGAATCCATTCATCCGAGATCGATGACTCCATGTCCGAGACGGGCAGCGATGAGTCTCCCTCCACTCCCAGAAGCAACCCCATGCAGTGGCCGCCACAGGGCGTCCCCATGATGGGCCACCATGGTCACCACCTCCATCGCGCTGCGTCCTTTGCCGATTTTGGCCAGCACATGAACGGCTTCAACATGCAGCAACAGCAGCAGCAGCAGTACGGGCATAGGCACAGCCTGTCATCTGGCGGTGCGCACGAGTATCACGGCCATCCGCAACAGCACCAGGTCCCGTCGCACGAGCAGCCACCACAACAGTCCCAGCAACACCCCGGTGTCCACATGCTTCAGAGAACGGCGAGCCTTCCCCAGCACAGCTACTTCGTCACGGAGCAGAATAACCCGGGCGTCGCAACCATGAACACCAACCCCCATCCCGCGGCTGCCCCGATCCATCCCCAATACCAGCAAATCCCTCGCCAGGGTGTTGAGCGGCTCCCACTTGAGATTCCCTACTCAGCACCGGGCCTAGCTGGCAGCATCCAGAGCAGCCCCAGCAGCTTCTCCGCGGCCTCTGGGAGAAGTCCGTCCACCCAAGACGGCTTCTACACGCACGCGCCAACAGCTCAAGCAGCAACGTATGCGCTTCATACCGCCAGCCCCGTGGAGCAGCAACAGCCCCAGATGGTGAGCTTTCAAAGCCAGATGGCCTCGCAAGCACAGGTCATGGGCCAGGCACCACAGAGCCAAGGAGTACAGCCACAGCCGCAACAGCAACAGCAAGCCGCCCCCGAGCAGTACCAACAACAACACGGCCAAGCTGAGGAGCAGCAATGGTACAACGGCGTGGCATACCAGCCACCTGTCGAAGTTGCCACCATCGGTCAACTGCCCGCGTACGGCTCATCCGTCTATGACCCTTGGGGACCCAAGATCGAATTCGAGGACCCTTCGATGCAGCTTCCCAGCGCCCGTATCGAGAACATGTAAAAAGGAACAGGAGTCGTTTCCCCCATCTATTTATCGTTTATCGGTCGGCGTTGGTGGCTTATCGTCTCGGAGGCTTTGCTCTTTCCCATCGGCGTTTCTTGCATCGTACCATTAATTGTCGTTGTGATCTCATCAATACCCCCAACCTTCAGGCGCTCGACGGCAGAGCGACCTGTGTACCAACATCATTTTTTTTATCTTTTTCATCTTGTTCGCTATCCCCATCTTTATATCATTATCGCCATCGTCGTCGGAGAAACGCAACACAAAATCGGCAAAACTTCAATGCCTTCGGGTTCTACAGGACTGAAGCGTGCTCGTCCCTCGACTGGTTTTGGCGGTGGCTTTGTTGTTTTACCCTGTCCTGTTGAGGAAGGATTTGGCTTCCAAAGTTTTCCTCTCGCACATGCCGACATGTCGAAAATTTCTTTTTTTACCTGTGGTGATGGTGATTCGCTTCTTTTCGCGGGTTGCCCGTCTCACAGGTTTCTCATAATAATATCGTCACAAAAGGAAGGGAAGGGAAGAAACGTCAAACTGATGACCATGAACGAGGAAAGATAACTATCATATCCGCATTGGGAGACGGACAGGACGGGGCGGATTAGGAAATTCACGTGTGCGGGAAAGCATATACCAACTGGCGCAGGGGGGCAGAAGGCATGTGTTGGGTGTTGTTCGAGGATACACCTGCGGGTGGCGCGGATTGTCAAACTCTTGAGTGAAGGGGAGACCAACCAAAAAGGGAGAGAGGGCGAAAACCAAAACAACGATGTGTCTTTCTGGACGACGGGTTCCAAGCGTGTGATCCGAGTTTTGATTATGATGTTCTGATTTGAACGGCCGTCTGTTTATGAAACCTCTTTTGCGTTCTGTTGATGCGGGATGGGAATGCTTGTTTTCCGGATTGAAGTATACCGCCGTCATGGCAACTTGCCAACGCGAATGAGGGAAGGGAGCGAGGGTGAAAACGAGGGAGACCCGATGAAAGGGAATCAACGGACGGACCTTGCCGGTTCGTTATCGTTGCCAGTTGTACTAGTATGAAAGGGGCGCGATGGCAAGGTTGGTTTGCCTGTATTCTCAGTATACCAGGGAAGGGAAGGGCGGTTGTCGTTGTTTTTTTTCGTTTTTGCTTCCTGTCTATACCTTTGTACTTATAGTCGTCAAGTAGTTCAAAATTCCGTTTCCAATTCATGGGATGTCTGGTGTGTGAGTGAGAAGTGTGTCGTGTCAGCATCGAGGAGTGAGTGTGTGAGCGGTGTCAGCCCAATATATGCGGTGGAAGCCTGGTGAGAGTTTGGCGCCTTCATGTGTCGTGCCACTCTTTCTCCGCCCCTTTTGGGGTCTATTATGCGCTTGATCGCTTGCTTGCTCGCTTTCCGCCCCACACCTCCGAAGCCAGCATGAGTTGATGTTTGATGAGTCGTCGCATGTATGTGCAAGTCGAATCGGCAGGTGGGTTGGGCGACTGGCCGGGCTGCCAACTCAAATTAATAGGGCCTTGGTGCTCGCAGTGGTTGTTCTTTGGCGCCATCCAATGGGTGAGGGTTGCTTGTCTGAGTGTTTGGGTGTGTGCGCTTATCCAGGCTTGGTTTAGCCGGCGACAAATCCGAAATGCGATGCGACATGAGTTTGGTCGCCAGGAGGGCGGTAGGTTTTATAAGACGGGTGTTAAGAGCAGGAGAGCGTGGCGAAGAGAAGCGTGAACAAAGGGTTATGAGTTCTCTTCTCCTCTAGGCTGAGGTTGGGGAAGATCGGGGGGTGCGCAGAAATGATAAAGAGGCTAGTGTAGTTGTCGCGCAAAAAACCCCAAAACGGCAGGTGAGCTAATGTAAGGGAAGTTTTTGGGCCACGAAATATGAGATATATGACATGTGTGCTTCCTACCGCTCTGCTTCGCACTCGCCGCCGAGGCTAGTTGCGTCTGTGTGTTTGCACCCTTGCAAACTCGACCAGCGGGTGCCAGCAGGTGAGCAAAGAGAATGAGCGAGAGGAATAGATAGGTGGGACGAACAAAGATTGAGGATGGGGGTTCCGCAGCATGATATTTCCCGTCGAGATCGATCTCGGCTCAAGTGGTGTTGGGCTGAAGAGTTTCCCGAGAATCATTCCCTTCCTTCTGGAACATTTTTGGTTCCAATCTGCAAGCAATCTTGGATAATGGTTTGTGTGTGTGCGCACATCCGACATGGCTCCCGTCTTGGGGTTGACACGGCTCTCGGACTGAGATGGGGGTCATTCCAGTGTGCTGGCACACGTTTGTGGGGTACATCGAGGCATTTGTTCCATTATTGCGGACAGTGGCTTGCGAATTCATGCGTCTGTGCTGAGAAGGCGGGATTGGAGATGGGAATGCCCGTCGGGTTGAAAATGGGAAGAGAAGAACGCGATAGAAGAGAAGGCCAAAGATCCGAAACCTTTTAGAGAATAGGAAGTGCAGCTGAATGACAGCCAGATAATAGAGACAACAATGTAACCCTCTGTCTCAACGGCAGTCTTAGGGAGGGGATCAAGGCAATTCGATTCGCAGATTCCCAAGGCTTAAGCCCAGCCCCGGCGTTCGCCCGAGAGGCGAGAAGAGTTGACGCATGAGACGCAGTTCGGGTGATGAACTGGCATTGTGATTGGTGGGTAAAAAGATGGCAGATTACGCAGATCTGAAGCCACCAGCGCTGACGACGTCTGCGTCGGAGGTCAGACGCGGAGAATTGATGCTTGATGAGTCTCTCGCACTGTCTCGGGTTCATCCGTGGAGGGGCAGGCGGACGGGGGAGGGGCACCTCAGTCGTAAGTGCCGCAGCTGTCAAAATGCTGCCGGATGCAGAGAAAATGGAGTCAGGCTCCCAGCGCTCTGGGACTTGTCGGGCTAGTTAACTATAAATGCCACAGTGTCGACCCACCTCACTGAGGACCTTAGACCTGTCTGGAGACAAGTATGGAAGTCCGGAGGGAGTCGGCAGCGAGAGCCGTAGGGCGAGTCTCTTCGCGATCTTGGTTGTGGAGGGGAATACAACCTGGCTCCTGCTGAAGAATCAGGTCCCTGGCTGGATCCCCAAATTACGTCGATGGCAGTCTTGGCGCCGCGGCAACCACGCGCGGATCCAGTGGCCCGACTCCAAATTGCGCGCTTGCAACAATCGATGCGACTGTGGAACTAGGCACTGCCGACGCGCACGAAGACTTCATCCGGATCCTACGAATGACAGATTGACACTTCGATATCCTTCAATTTTCCTCCTTTTCCCGTCCGACGTCGAAACGCCGAGCCGCGCAACTGCGTCAGCATCGTTTGCGCCTCCGTTACCCCTCCAACAATGCGGCCGTCTGGCCTCGTGCTAGCTGGCTTGGGTCTCGCAGCTCAAGCCCAGGCGCATGGCGGCGACCATGGCGGGTCGCAAAAACCAATTGTCGGCGAGAATGCCAGTTGGATGGAAAAGCACATGGCCGGCACGTAGCCCATCCTCACCTCTCTCTCCTCTTGCGCCCAGCTAACCCGCGCCCCCTCGTCACCCCTGCCACAGAGGAGCACCACGCCGGCGAATTTGATTCCACATCATTCTTTTCCCTGCACGACTTTGATGGCGACGGCACCTGGGAGCCGCAAGAAATTCTACGGACGTACGGGCTGATGGACGACTCGAACAAGCACGTCACTCAACAACGGAAGGACGAGATCGTACGGGAGATCCTTGGCCTGATCGACAGCAACCACAACGGGGTTATCGAGCGAGACGAATTCGTGGGTTTCATCGACGAGAAGCACCAGACGCTACCCGATGTCGGCACCGGCCCAGGGCACCATGGTGACGACGAGTACGAGTACGAGATTCATCACTGGGAAAAGTAAGCATTCCACTCCGTGGAGAACAGATCCAGGCGCTGACTCAGCTGCCATAACGAAGATACCATGACGAGAACACAAAGCTCGAGGATCTCACGCATCCCGAGGACATTGAGCATTTTAAGAAGCATGAGGAGATGGAGGCAGAACAGGAGAAGATGGACCAGCTGAGCAAACAGCAGATTGTGGAGGAAAACATTCCAGCAAAGTTCCGACGAGGAGGTTAAAGAGCGGAGCTTCCCGGATTCAGGGAGGAGAACTCCCGAGACATCGGGATACTGAAATTGGACATACCAAACGACATTGTGTACATACATATAATGATAATGTGACAAACGCTCTGTTGATGACTGGTGGGTATTAGACAGGTTTGGTAATATACACGTCAATTACGCAGTGCCACACATCCGGGGCGAACGTCTTCACCAGCTCGACATGTTCCACCGAACCTTTCTCACCACCAGCAGCGCCCCACTTATCAAGCATCAGCTGGATATCTTTCCGACGCTGCTCAATATCGGCAACTGCCACATTCTCATGTAAATGGAGCCATCCACTCGCCGCTCCGGGCTGAAACCCACCGGTCTGAATCTCCCACGCCGGCCGCCACGTCGGCTCACTGGTTGGCAAAAATCCACAGTTGACGTGAACGACATCCATCACCATCTCGCCCGCACGAAGCTCCCCGATTCTCCGCTGAGCCTGGGCGTTGCCCTCAAGAAACACCACAATCTGCTCCCCACCTTTCACCACATCCGCCACAGGCAGCGCCAACTCCTCACCCTGAACAACTCTAACGGACCACCGGTTCGCCTCGGCGCCGCGTCGTAGTCCCTCGACGCTCCACGCGTTCAGCTCCCAGCACAGAACACGCAGTCCCAGCCTCGCATACGAAAAGACAAAGTAGCCGATGCCCCCGTAGAGGTCCACTGCCCACTTTCCGCGAAGGCAGTCGCCAATACTACGCCCTTCGGCGGCCGAGTGAAAGGAGAGCAGGCGGGCCTTTTCCTTGACATTGCCACGACTAAACATGGTCCATCGTGGGGCCCAGGTCTGAGTGACGCCGTTCTGCTTAGTAGAGACCCAGAAGGCGGAGAGGAAGTCGGCTTGTGAGGGTGTGGTGCTGGGAGATGTGGGGCCGAAATCGCCGTGCAGGGGGTGGAGGCCGCTTGGACTTCGGAGGAGGTTCTCCTGCTGGTTTTGGTCCGGGTCCGGGCCCGGGTCCTGGTCAATGCGCAGTGGGATTCCCTCGTTGATAGCGAGGTGCGTGAGCGGGTTTTTGGGCGACGGGGAGATTCCGCGCAGGATGGCGGCCCAGAGGAGAGCTGTACTCTCAGCAGGGACGAATTGGAGGAGGGCAGGCCACGGGTCGGACGTGAAGCTGCCGCTGGGGAGGAGCACCATGGGCTCGTAGACCACCCATCGTTTGGGCGCTTTGAGGACCAGCTGCGCGCGGATGTCGCATGCTGGCCCAAGCAGCTCCAGAAGAGTGGCTGGTAGAGTCTCCAACCATGATGAAACCGCACTGGATATTGGGTTTGCCCTCCCTTTTTTGGGCGGCCTTTTTTGAGCGTCCATTTTGGTTGTCTCGATGAGGTGTTGAAATTGAGCGAATCAAAGACAGGCAGCATTGAGATTAGCTATGGAGTTTACGGTAAAACCCTAACCCTTGACAGTAACAGATGGATGGAACACAAGCATCTCAATCAACCACCAGTCAGAGAAACTCGACGTAAAAGGAAGACACAGCCAGTTTATTTTGAAAGCCGAGGAACAGCCAAAGTAATATACGGGTGAGTCTGAGTGGCCAACTCTATCCTCAAGAAACATGCCCTTCTCCCTTCTCCCTTCTCATCCCCAGACCAGCTTCGACCATCAACCAGCGAAGAAACATCAGCCCCTCTTCGCCTCCTTTCTCAACTTCCCCACCACTCTATCAAACCTCCAAAAGGCGCCGACCCCCTCAAGGAAGACGCTCCCCATCCATAACAACCACACCCCAGAGCCGCGCTTCACCCCAAACTTACTGCTCCTCGTGCGATCAAACCACCACATCTCCACAAAATGAATCCCCAAAACCAACAACATGATCGCCTCCACCAACCACTTAAACCCCCCCGCCCCGCCGGGAAATCCCCACTCCAACAGATCCCACACCTTCGAGCCCTCCTCGACCAGCCCAGCTTTCGTCGCCCCATACGAAGCATAGTACGAACAAACACCCACAAACGCAATCCAGTCCTTCCCGACCGGCCTTTGGTACTCCTTCACCACCACAGCTCCGCCATGACCACCGTGATCACCATCCCCCTCAGTCACAACTCCAAGCGCCTCCCTCGCAGCCATGGTCATCTCGATCAACCTGGTCCTCCGCTCATCCCAATTTGCGAGCGGGGGTTTGAACTCCACGACGTGCGCGTCCTTCCCAACAGTAACGGTGATAGACTGCAGGTCGATATTGACCATCAGCGGCGGGTCGGCGACCTGGGCGTAAGACAGTTTGTTGTAGTGCTGCAGGATGTGAGCGAGATCGGTGCGGTGGTCTTTGTTCATGTGTGAGATTGTCCGCGCTTTGGCGGTCGGCGGTATTTCTGATGCCATGGTGTCTGAGGGTGGTGGACTTTTCGCGGGTTTGTGTGTCACGACCGGGAATGTTTTACGAAAAGAGGCGGTTTGCGAGTTGGAGTTGACGAAGTGACGTTGGAGTTCGTGTGGAGCATGTGTCCACACACCCTGACACCCCACGGATCCCCCGCACAGCGCCGAGACCGCAGGTTCCACAGCGGTGCCGGCCCGTAGCTTGGCAAGTTGCGCCGTGCGCTGCTCAAATGAACTCGGTCCAATTCTGCCCCTTGCCTGACAGGCATGAGGTTGACAGCCATTCCAGGTAGGTAAATGCAAGAAATATTTCTTATATCCATCAATCTGCCTCAATATGTCAAGTTTATATTACTATTATTTGTTCAATCTGATTCGCAGCTCCCCAGCCGGGTATCAGTCGCATCCTGAATCGTCACGCCTAGTGTGCAAGACCTAGAAAAGGCTAATGACTATGCTCCTCAATCATATCCACTTCAATAAGCCAGGGTCAAATCCGCAACCGCGCCTATACGACCTCAAGGTCTGCTTCCCACAGGGGAATCACTTCCAATCACAGTACTCCCAGCCGACGTCACTGTCGCAGTCCGTCTCGGTATCTGCGGCTCGAGCTGACGGCCACGCCCCCTCTCGGTACCGCTCTCTGTCGAAAGTACACCAGCAATATTTGGCATGAGCCCTGTAGCGTTTATCGGCGAGCCTGCGCTCTCACGTGGGAGATCAGGGGGGCAAGAGTGGCGTTCGGCCCCAGCGCCCGTGAGCTTGTCGTCGAGCTCGATATGGCTCTCTTCCTTCCCAAAGACGTAATCGTCTCGACCCAGTCCCTCGACAAAGATTGAAGAGATCCGGCTAATGGCCGAGAGTCTTTTGAGCGCCGGCGGTGCGCTGTGCCATGATGCAACGTAGGTGTCGTTGCCAAACGAGCTCGTGGAGGTGTATCCCCGGCGGCGACTTGTAGGGGGGGACCCGAAAGTGCCGGGAAAGCAGTGGCTCAGAAGAACTCGGATGGCTGGAAGACTGGTGACGATGATGCTGACTGCCACCTCGAGGCCCGTCCAGATCAGGACGTTGGTGTAGTCCCACGTTGGATTGACCGAATCCCCGAAGGAGAGGATGGTCCACAGTCGAACAGAGCTTGTAATGGTGACAAAGATGCCCAGTGAAAACATGAACACGATGCCGAGCTTGGATCGTAGCGATACGTCAAGCTTGGCGAGAAGCGGCAATGGTAGGATTATGATGACAACATCCTGGGCGATACTGAAGGTGGCCGTCGTGAAGGCGAGCGCGTTGACGTCGAGACAGTGGTACGATCCGAAGCTACCCTTCTTCCATCCTTCCCAGATGAATTGGACCGGCACACACTGGAAGAGCTGCAGGAAGACAAATATCACGCCGGATACGACTACCCAAGCCATGGTAACAAACGAGCACACGCGGAACGTCCGATTTGCGAAGATGCGGAGGTAGAAGCAGAGTATCGAGATTTTGGTGAGGGTGAGGATGATGAGATATAATGTTTCGCCGGCATAAAAGAACTGTGCTTGTGTTAACCAAGCACGAACCCAGGTATCCAACCAACACCGATCCCTACCTTAATCGAGAGAGACAGATCTGCGGAATCGACCGTCCAGATGTCAACACCAAATGCGAGTTGGGCAGCTACCATAAGAGTCAGTTATCACAACTCGGGCCCTGGGATCCAGATTGGAGGCTCTTCTTCATACCTATTGACCCTAAGACTTCAAACGCAAGATAAAGCACCTTTGCACAGTGGTTAGCTAGGCTAGATACGTCAAGACAAGCCGTCAGGGTCAACACGGCAAAACATACCGCGACTCCCATCATGATGTAGTCATCCACTTCGAAGCGGGATAGCGTCCACCATCGCGAAAACAGCCGCAGAAGCACACAGATCAAGGCGGGCCCTTCGACCGCTAGCGACCCAAGCATATCGTGTTTTCGGGAGCGCTTCGGTTTACCACACTCCTGCCATGCTCCCCGCGCCGTCTCTGTTCCCGTCTTGTCAGTCAAGCGAGAAGACGGTAGAGGCTCCAAACCATCCTTACCTATTGACTCCTCTATTGTGCAGCGCCCCTGCACACATTTGAGAATATTGATATAGTTGCTGATATTATTCTCGCATAGACATGTTGTCGTTGGGTCAGAGATGCAGGACGAGTTGATCCCGGGGGTGAGCCGCAGGACGCACTCTAGTCCACATTCCGGGATCGAGGTCACAGCATCCAGGTATGGCTCTTGGTCCGAATTGGCAAGACATTTTGATGATAGGAATGAAAACAGTAAAGGGAGAGAAAGAAGGATAGATTTGCAACGCCTCATCTTGGGCAATGCTGCATGTCAGCAGCTTTATGATAGACACTCTATTCTGGTGACTTCTGCGCACTAGGCGACATTGAGCCTGGTAGCCTTCGGTAAGATGGGAACCGCGACATAGCACGGTGAGGAGAGCCCGGGAGTTGGAAGCAAGATGGAGGACATCGGTAGAATAAGGTAGCTTGGGTATGTCCAGTCTCATATTACCGATCAGCGTCGACGAGGCCACTTCTGCAACTTCTGGCGCCGTGGGTTGGTCGAGTAAGGGGTCTCATCTTGCATCTTGTTTAGTTAGTTAGCGTCGGGCTAGTTCACCTGGTTCCCTCGACTGGCTCAGGGGCCAGAAATCAACATGCTGGCATTTTCCCCTCGCTGGGCACACCGGTGTCCAAAGCGAAGTGTTGTAGAAGGGTGTCTCCTCACGGACCCAAGAGTGAGCACGCACCCTCACACTTCTCTGGGCAAAACTCTTCGTTTGGAACCAGATATGGGAGGTATTTGAAGTAACATGCCGACGCTTTGTTTCTGGGTTCTGACAGGAACTCTGTGTAGTCTGCGATTCTGGGGCGCTAAGTCCCAACTGATGGGCGAAGGGGAACCGGCGACCAACGGTGTGCTGACGGGGCGTTTTCGATGTCATCACTTCCTCGCCGATCTTTTGCTGCTGATAGCCGGCCAATCCAAACTTCACTTGGGCAAGGCTGGTGCTGACAGAACTCTCTGTACAGCTCACAACAAGAAGCTGGTCGTATTCTTTAGGCGCCTGTTTGGGATTTAAGGCTTCCGATCGCAGCATTTCCAATAGAAGCTGCTTCGAACGAGTCCTCCCGGATCTCTGGGGCCCAGAAAAGAACGAGGGAGCGGCATGATGGGCCTTTGTGGGTTGCGGCCACCTAGGCTGTGAATACCTCCAAGGGAGAAAAAAACTAGAGACGACGCTAACTTGGGGTTTTCGTAAAACAAGCCCCCCGAGACCCACGGCATGCAGTCGATAGAAAAAGGATTGGGGGTCCGACAGAGGGAACTGGTCCGGATACTCGAAGGTTGAGTACCCCATCAGAAGGTATCCAAGCTCAGATCATCTCCATCTGGTAATAAGGGGGGGGTCAGAATTGGGGAGTAGGTTTGAGGGACCTGGTACATGTAGTGCAGGGACTAGGAAAGGGTAGCATCGCTGTCTGACGAGACCTCCAACGCTTGATTGTGTGATTGGTTCTTTCAGGCGAAGGGATGTATCATACCCCCGAGGTGAAATACCTCATGAGACGGGCAGATGATGCAGAGAAGGAAGGTTAGACCTTGGTCCCATCTGATTGTGGTGTGGCGTTGACAGTGCAAGAGACGAAGAGAGATCTTTTGGCGAACAGCGGTAGGAGGGTTAGGGTGTGGGGACCGCCGATGAGGGCCGTTGGGAGCCGGCCGATGCCATCCAACAGCTACCCCACCCATTGTTCCCCTCTCGCCGATAAGCTCGCACCTTCCTTGAGCTCTCAACCCACGCCGCCACGGGTATGCCGTCTTGATTTGCCCATCTTATGGCAGGGCTTGCAGGAATTAGGCGCTAGTGGAGCGAGGGAATTTTAGACAAATCACCAAGTCGAGTGAGATTATCGGCACCCGGCGAAAGAGGAGGAAGCTTAGACAGGTCCGTGAAGCTGTTGTTGCCACCGAGGTCGTTGTCGAGGGACCCACTCATCCGGTACTTAGCAAGAGGGCGGGCCGCGGCTTCTGTCCGTCGATAGCTCCTATCCCCTTCCTTTCCTGTCTTTTCTGCCGTGCTCCTCTCTTGCAGTCCGTGCCTTCCCGGAGCTGAGGAACCTCCATAGATGATCCGCTGAGCAAAGCGACCATCAAGGTTTCCCCAATACCCGAAGCTTAAGACCGAGGAACCAGGAACGCGGGACAAGGCAACCTGGAAGAGACGAACCACTCTCCACCATGTCGCCCATCGCCGTCTCTCCCGGAAGCGACTCCCTGTCGCAGACATCCCTCACTACCACCTTTGATGCCACCCTCCGCTTCTATCTCAACGGTACCCGCGTTGTGCTAGACGAGATCGATCCTGAAATCACCTTGCTTGAATACCTACGTGGTATTGGATTGACGGGCACCAAGCTGTAAGTCGAGCTTCTCTGTTCGCGTACCGCACCAACTGACACGCTCCAGCGGATGTGGCGAAGGCGGATGTGGTGCCTGCACAGTCGTGGTGTCTCAGTACAACCCGACCACCAAGCAGGTATACCATGCCAGTGTTAACGCATGCCTCGCCCCACTGGTGTCGGTCGACGGCAAGCATGTCATCACCGTTGAGGGCATTGGCAACGTTAAGAAGCCCCATCCCGCCCAGGAGCGTGTGGCGAAGAGCCACGGTTCTCAGTGTGGCTTCTGCACCCCTGGTATCGTCATGAGCCTTTATGCCCTTCTCCGCAACAACCAGAACCCAACCGAGCATGACGTCGAGGAGGCGTTCGACGGGAATTTGTGCCGGTGCACTGGTTACCGCCCCATTCTTGATGCCGCTCAGACCTTCAGCACCAAGGCAGCAGCTTGCGGTAACAGCAAGGCTAATGGAGGTGGTGGATGCTGCATGGAGGGCGGGAGTGGTGGATGCGGTAAGGATAGCAAGGGGGATGCAGCCCAGTCGATCAAGAGGTTCACACCGCCGGGCTTTATTGAGTACAACCCCGATACCGAGCTCATCTTCCCTCCGGCGCTGAAGAAGCAGGACTTCAAGCCCCTGGCGTTTGGAAATAAGCGGAAGACCTGGTATCGTCCTACCACATTGGAGCAGCTGTTGGAGATCAAGAGTGTGTTCCCGAACGCCAAAGTCATCGGTGGCAGCACTGAGACCCAGATTGAGATCAAGTTCAAAGCCCTTCAGTACCCGGTCTCGGTCTTTGTGGGCGATATTGCAGAGCTGAGGCAGTACTCGCTCAACGATGACCATCTGGAGATCGGCGGCAACATTACTCTTACGGACCTTGAGAATGTCTGCAAGGAAGCAATCAAGCACTACGGGGTCTCCCGGGGGCAGGTTTTTGAAGCGATGCACAAGCAGATCCAATACTTTGCAGGGAGGCAAATCCGAAACGTTGGCACTCCAGCGGGAAACCTGGTCACCGCCTCCCCTATCTCGGATCTGAATCCAGTCCTTATGGCTGCCGACGCTGTTCTGGTAGCCAAGTCACTCGGGAATGAGATCGAGATCCCAATGTCCAACTTCTTCACTGGATATAGGAAGACCGCGCTGTCGTCTGATGCTGTTCTGGCATCCATCCGCGTCCCGGTCACTCAGGAGAAGAACGAGTTTTTCCGGGCTTACAAACAAGCCAAGAGAAAGGATGACGACATTGCCATTGTTACGGCAGCGCTGAAGGTTCGACTCAGCGGGGACGGCGTTGTGGAAGCGTCAAACCTGGTCTACGGCGGCATGGCGCCGTTCACGGTTGCTGCAAAGAAGGCGAACGAGTTCCTCGTCGGCAAGAAGTTTGCGGAACTGGAGACACTTGAGGGGGCCATGAATGCTCTGGAGCAAGATTTCAACCTGCAATTTGGAGTCCCCGGAGGCATGGCTTCATACAGGAAGTCGCTGGCTTTGAGCTTCTTCTATCGTTTCTACCACGAAGTCATGCTAGCCATCGGAGACGGACCAGAGAAAGTTGATACCGAGGCGGTGAAAGAGCTTGAGAGAAAAGTCTCCACTGGGAAGGAAGACAGAGAAGCAGCCGCTGCGTACATGCAGGAGACTCTCGGGAAGTCGAATCCGCATGTGGCAGCACTGAAGCAGGTCACCGGAGAGGCTCAATACACGGACGACATCCCGCCACTCAAGAACGAGCTGTTCGGCTGCTTTGTGCTTTCTACCAAGGCCCACGCAAAGCTCAAGTCGGTAGACTATTCGCTTGCATTGGATATCCCAGGTGTAGTGGACTACGTTGACAAGAATGACATGCCCAACCCCAATGCGAACCGCTGGGGGGCACCCCACTTCCAGGAGATGTTCTTTGCCGAGGACGAGATCTTCACTACGGGGCAGCCCATTGGGTTGATTCTTGCCACATCCGCAAACCGAGCTGCCGAGGGTGCCCGAGCCGTGAAGGTAGAATACGAGGAGCTGCCTGCAATCTACTCAATCGAGGAAGCTATTGAGCAAGAGAGCTTCTTCGACTATTTCAAGGAGATCAAGAAGGGTAACCCCGAGGAGGCGTTCAAAACTTCAGACTACACCTTCACAGGCGTGGCAAGAATGGGTGGACAGGAACATTTCTACCTCGAGACACAGGCAGCTCTCGCGATCCCAAAGCACGAGGATGATGAGATGGAGATCTTTTCCAGCACCCAAAATCCCAACGAAGCGTGAGTTTCCCCAATGTCTCTTTTGAATGCTGTATCTCTAACAGTTTGGTAGCCAAGTGTATGCTGCCCAAGTCCTTGGCGTCCAGGCAAACAAGGTTGTCGTTCGAGTCAAGCGCATGGGTGGAGGCTTTGGCGGCAAAGAGACGAGATCGGTTCAGCTCAGCAGTATTCTTGCGTTGGCAGCTCAAAAGACACGCCGGCCGGTCAGATATATGTTGACACGTGAGGAGGACATGATCATGTCCGGCCAGCGGCACCCGTTCCTCGGACGATGGAAAATCGGCGTCAACAAAGACGGCAAGATCCAGGCGCTGGATGTGGACATCTTCAACAACGGCGGCTGGAGTTGGGATCTCAGTGCTGCTGTCTGCGAGCGTGCCATGTCACATTCGGACGGCTGCTACCTCATCCCCAATGTCCATGTCCGTGGTCGCATCTGCAAGACCAACACCATGTCCAACACAGCTTTCCGCGGCTTCGGTGGCCCACAGGGGCTGTTCATCGCTGAGTGTTACATGACCGAAGTGGCCGACCGTCTTGGCATACCCGTCGAGAAGTTCCGCGAGATCAACTTCTACAAGCCCGAGGAGCTCACTCATTTCAACCAATCCCTGACTGACTGGCACGTACCACTCATGTATAAGCAAGTGCAAGAGGAGTCGGAGTACCAGAAGAGACAGGAGGCTATTGTCGCTTTCAACGCGGAGCATAAGTGGCGCAAGCGTGGACTCGCGCTCATTCCTACCAAGTTCGGCATCTCGTTTACGGCCCTTTGGTTCAACCAAGCCGGAGCACTAGTACACATCTACCACGATGGCTCCATCTTGGTTGCGCACGGTGGTACCGAAATGGGACAGGGCCTACACACCAAGATGTGCATGATCGCGGCGCAGGCCCTACAGGTTCCGATGGAGGAAGTCTTCATCTCCGAGACGGCAACCAACACAGTCGCCAACGCGTCAGCAACGGCTGCTTCTGCCTCATCAGACCTTAATGGATACGCCATCCATAACGCCTGCATGCAACTCAATGAGCGTTTAGCACCATATCGTGAGAAGTTGGGTCCTGACGCCACGATGAAGCAGCTTGCACATGCGGCGTACTTTGACCGCGTCAACCTGTCGGCACAGGGTTTCTACAAGACGCCAGAAATCGGGTACACATGGGGCGCTAACACGGGCAAAATGTTCTTTTACTTCACGCAGGGTGTTGCGGCAGCCGAGGTCGAGATCGACACGCTCACGGGAACGTGGTCATGCACGCGGGCCGATATCAAAATGGACGTCGGCCGCTCCATCAACCCAGCTATTGATTACGGGCAGATCCAGGGTGCGTTTGTGCAGGGCCTTGGCTTATTCACCATGGAAGAGTCGCTATGGCTTCGTAACGGACCCATGGCCGGAAACTTGTTTACCAGAGGCCCCGGCGCATACAAGATCCCCGGCTTCCGCGATATTCCCCAGGTGTTCAACGTCAGTCTACTCAAGGATGTTGAGTGGAAGGACCTGCGTACTATTCAACGCAGCCGTGGCGTGGGCGAGCCGCCGCTCTTTATGGGCAGCGCCGTGTTCTTTGCAATCCGAGATGCGCTCAAGGCCGCAAGGGCGCAGTACGGCGTCGAGGCCACTGTCGGAGTCGATGAGGCGGGTGATGGGCTGTTGAGACTGGATAGCCCGGCAACTCCAGAGCGTATTAGATTGTCGTGCGTGGACCCAATCATGGAGAGGTCGAGAGTTGTGCCCAAGGAGGGAGAGAAGAGTTTCTTTATCTCGATCTAACAACCGGAAATTGGGGTTGGTCTGTGAGTGCATGGCGTATATCACATCACACACGATGAGCATTGTATGAAATGAGAAATGACTTGGTATTTGGGACAAAGATTCATTATTCTTAGGTTGATAGTTATTGATGAGCCATGAACGGGTTGTGAACAAGCCAGAAGGAACGCCGAAGCCACGCACCTCACAGCGCGAAGTCACACTTCCATCATCAAATCATATCCGGTCCGCTGGCTCAATGGCAGAGCGTCTGACTACGATTAAGAAGTTATCAGGAGGTTCCAGGTTCGACCCCTGGGTGGATCGAATGTTATTTACTTTTTCTTTGGCCTTACCTTGCAACAATGTTGAATGTGGAATTTTCTCCGCTTGCACGCTCAGGGGCTTCTTTCTATAATAACCCTAACCCTATATCATACCCCTTTTCCCCCAACGCCACCTCCGCCACATTCTCAACATTGGGCTTGGCGGTTTTTGAGGCCCTGTAAGTTACCGCCAAGTGGGGTGCGACCTTTCCCTAGACCCTTGTGCTTCGATCCTCGACTTTCCCCGATCCCTAACGACTCACACGATACCTACGATGATGATTTGATGGCCGCTTTGACACGACTGTTTCTATATTACTCTCTCCTAAACGATGGATGACCTGTCGTCACTACAATGGACCGCGCCAAACCCTTCGAAACCGGCGGCTGCAACAAGCTCCTTCCCTGCCTTGCGCCCGACGCACTCTCCACTCGGCTCTGGTCGCAACACGCCGCTGTCGGCACAAGGATCTACGCCGGGAGGGAGTAGCGCATTCAAACCGCCAGCGACCTCAAAGGCGGCGCAGGAAAGCAGCTTCAGCAACCTCGTCAACTTCGGAACCGCCAAGTCTGCCGCGAACTTGACGCTGCGGGAGCGCCAGGACCTGCTCGAAGCCGAGCGCCGGAAGAAGGAGGAGGAGAGGCGCAAGCAAACACAAGCGCACTACGGGGATGCCAACTTCTTGGACTCGCTCGGTAGCCAGTCAGGTACACCTCGGACCTCCTCACCCGCGATAGCCCCGCCGTCCGGGCCGAGCGCAGCGCCGACAAGGAGCGGGAAGCCGGCCGAGTCCGATGACGATCTGTTCGCGGCTTTCAGCGCCAGCACCAAGGTCGATAATTCGAGTCACTTCCCGCCTCCAGCAGCGTCCAACAGATCTTCGCCCGCAAATGCAGCCCCGTTAAACCTTGGTAATCCGCAGGCCTGGAATAAGCCGATAATAGCATCCGGGGGCGGAGGACTCATTGACGATGACGATGACCCATTTGGCTTGAACCAGCTCAAGATGAAAGCTACAGCTCCGCCGCCACCTGCGCCCCCTATAGCCGAGGACGACGATTTCTTGGGGGATTTGGGAAGGCCGGTGGAGGAGGTCAGGCGGAAGCAGCCCCAGCCCCAGCCCCAGCGGCAGCCGCCGTCATTCTCTCGGGCGCCCGAGCCCGGGAAGGCAATAGAAGACGAGTCTTCTGACTCGGAGCCTGAATCGAACCGGCCGTCAAACGACCCATTTGATAAGGCCGTGGCTCAGCTGGTGGATTACGGGTTCACGCCCGAGAATGCAAGGAGGGGTCTGACAGAGAGCGGCGGTGGGCTGAACGTCCAAGCTGCCGTTAACTGGCTGCTGGATGATGCACATAGGCAGGCGAAAGAGAAAGCAAAAGGAGGCCAAGGTTCGGGCTTGAGGGAACCGGTCGGCAATGCCCCGGGGCGTGCTTCCAGCCAGTCGAGGAATGGGGCGCCATCCTGGACGAGGGAAGCTGAAGGTGCTAGGAGTAGTGACAACCGGTCTCCTGCATCCTCGGATGCGGATTTCACAAAAACTGCTGCCGCAGTGGGCACGAGTTTGCTCAAGACGGCCAACAGCTTTTGGAAGCAAGGCCAGAAGAAGGTCCAAAAAGCAGTTCAAGAGTTCCAACAAGAAGGTGGTGATCCGAGTCAGCCTAAGTGGATGCGGTCCACGCAACAAGATCTTGAAGCCGCGGGAGAGAAAAGACGCCCCGATGTCACCGACGAAGCTATGATGCTAGACTCGGGCATACGCCCAGGACGGCGGCCCGGGATGACAGGGCCGGATAGCCGACCGTCCAGCAATACGACTTCTAGAGACCAGTCGCCAGCATTCCCAGGAGCGAGGCCTGTACAAGGCAGCTCAGTTCCAAAGTGGCAGCAGGGTAGTCAATCAGCTGGGCTCGACCCTCGCTCTAGACTCAGCAAGCAGGCAGTGGAGGAACAAAGCTCCCAGGCATATGTCAGTCCGGCAAGGAGGAAGAAGACAACCCCACAACCGCCACCTGAGGCAGAACCCGACTTGTTGTTCGGCTCCGCTGAGCCTCCGAGGTCACAGCCTCAGGTTACGCTTCCCTCCCGGCCCGCACAGCCGTCACCCGCGCCGAGGCTAACGCCCCGGCAGTCCCCGGCACCTCGCCCGGCGCCAGCGCCCCGTCCACAACGCGTGATCCCTAATGTCTCAGCAATTGCCTTACAGAGTTCCACCAAGCATCGTCTAGATGGCACTGCGCATTTCAAACGAGGCGATTATGCCGCAGCGCATGCCTCGTACACCTCGTCTCTCACGTCCATCCCGCCTACCCACCCCCTTACTATTCTCCTGCTCTGCAACCGCGCTCTTACGGCACTTAAAACTGGCGAGCCCCGCCAAGCCGTAGAGGATGCCGACAACGCCATCAAGCTCATTGGGCCGACTAAGGGAGAGGGTGAGAAGGTAGAGTTGCATGGTGGGGACACCGAGAAGCGCGATATGCGTGAGCTCTATGGAAAAGCCTTGACCCGTAAGGCCGAAGCCCTCGAGCAGATGGAGAAGTGGTCTGACGCGATGTCGGTTTGGCAGCTGTGCATCGAGTCTGGCCACGGAGGAGCTACGGCTACGGCTGGCCGCCAGCGTTGCCAGAAGGCACTAGCTCCTAAGCCTGCTGCCCGACCTGTGCCCGCGCGTGCCGCGCCTCCCGCGGCACGGCGCCCTACACCAGCCGCAACCCAGAAGAGCTCAGAAGCTGTAGCGAGGCTGCGCGCCGCGAATAAGGCCGCCGAGAAGGAAGGCGACGAGAAGCTGGCGCTGATCGATCAAGTGGATGCTCGTATTGCCGCATGGAGAGACGGCAAGGGAGACAATCTGCGAGCTCTGCTGGGCAGCATGGAGAATGTACTGTGGGAAAGCAGCGGGTGGAAGAAGGTCGGTTTGCACGAGCTTGTCATGACCAACAAGGTCAAGATTATTTACATGAAGGCCATCGGCAAGACACATCCTGATAAGGTAAGTTCACACTCTCCTTTCGTTGGCTTGGGAGCGTTGGGTCACTGACATTCTTGTTTCTTGCTAGCTCCCACAGGACGCCTCTACCGAGGTTCGGATGATTGCCGGCACGGTCTTCAGCACTTTAAATGAAGCATGGGACAAGTTCAAAACTGAGAATGGCCTCTGACGCTCAGAAGGACGGGGGGCTCCGGTCAGGTAGATCAAAAAGCAGTGGTTGTGCTAGAACATGTCTAGATTCTAAATGCGCTCTACCTGTGAGGGCGTGAATTTCATCGCTGTCCGTAAAACGCCTTTGCCATGCAATGAAGACAAAACCATGTATACAACATTAGTTGTTCCCCTCCCTTCTTCTAAAATTGGGAGTATCAATCACAGCCCAAGCATCCTTCGCACACCGTCGCGCACTTTCTGCTCATACTCGCCTCTCCGATCCCGCCACATCTTGGCGGCCTCGACGTTGGCGGGGCTCTCGTCATTGGGTTCGGCAAGCATGCTCATGACGCTGATGAGAATCTTCTCCACCGACTGAATTGGTGACCATCGCTCTGACGCATGCTCGTAGTGGTTCGGGTCGTCACCGGGCGGGTGCAGGATCGAGATGCAGACAAGTCCGTTAGGGTACACTACCACCACCCCATGTTAGCCATCTTCCCCTACAGTAAGTATCCGGAGGATCGGGGCACAACGAACCATTGGGGTGGAACACCTCTCCGAGAAACTTCATAGTTGGTGGCGCAAGGGGGTAGTCGCGCGGGAACCGTAGCTCCGCGGGGAATACGCCACCCTCGAAGGGCGTCCCTTCTGGTCCTTGGATCAGCGCTTCCCAGTGCAGGAGGTCGTCTTCTGTGACGGGCCCGGCAGTGATGCCCTCGGGTGGGTTGTTGGTCAGCGCGCGGTACTCCTGGAGGAGGCGGCGATGCGCGGTGGATTGGGCCATGACTTTGGCGGGGGGTCTTGAGTTTTTGTGGTTGGCTCTGGTATCGGTGTATGCCCTGGATGTGGTAAATTGGGCTGCGAGGTGGTGGGCTTATATACGGGTGACGTCTGCTGGAGATAGATGGCAGCTTTCGAGGTTGGGGTTCTTTGTCTGAGTGAGAGTTGGGTGGCTCGGTGGAGGGGTTGCCGCGGGACGGTTACAAGGAGTGTTCCCTTGGCGCCTCCGTGCGTTGTGGGGGGCGGCCCGAGAAATTGCCGGGAACTGCTTCCCGGCAAAAAAGGTCTCGGAACAGGGAAACTTCCAAGCCTTCCTTCGATGGAACAGCTGTGATTTTTCCGACGACTGGGACACCGGCTCCCCCTATCATATTTACCTCCAGCCATGCCGCCCATATCGGGGCTGAGGCAGGCTTTCGGCCGCAGCGGCGCGCTCCGCCAAAGCAGGTCGGCTGTATGTCTCTTCTGCTCACTCGCCAAACGCGCCGGGCCATCGCCGCTGGGATCGCGAAGGAAACCCCTCGGCACCAGTGTGCGTCGGGAATCGACCGATGCAGCTGCGGCGACTCCAGCTTCGGATCCCCGTCGAGACCTCCAGGACGCACTTTTGGACCTACAAACGCACGCCCCAAACTATATCAATCTTGCGCGTGTGCAGCTTGCGCTGCGGAACCTGTCGCAACCACCGGGACACGAGTCGATACGGGTTGCATTCCTGGGCCTGAAAAACGGGACGGACTCGGGGCCTACAGCAAAGACCTTATTGAAGTTGGCGCTGGCTGACCCGCTGAAACCCCCAGAGAGTTGGGAAGCACAGCTGGAGGAGCATGATCTGTCGCAGCCGCTCATAGTTCGTGTCGGTGCAATTGGAGGTCGGGGGGAACAGGAGGAGGAGAAATTGGCGGTGGCTAAGGGCCACTCGATTCCCGAAATCAAGGTCTCCTCTCCTCCTCTGAATGGGGGCAACCTCGAGATGCTCATCATGGAGGCCGGCGCGCTTGCTGCGGCCGAACATACGGGCGATGCGCTGGCAGTCGACGATGCGATTCTCGCACCGGCAGTGGAGATGTCCGTCCCACCAAGGGAAACACTAACGGCCATTGCTACACCAGTTCACATGGCATTGTTAGTTGGGGATGGGGTTCTAGGGGCCGCATCTATTCTTGCCTTACCTATTCTTGAAGGGAGCGAAACGATCGCATCGGCGGTAAACTTCAAGGGGCTTAACGTGGAAGACTTGGCAGGCTGCCCTATCGTCAAGGTCAATGTTGAGGCTGGTGAGGAGGGACTAGAGTTGTTCCGAGGCGATGTCGGCAACGCGATGAGATACCGGGACCTCTGGTCGGAATCGAATGTTGGACGTATCGGCGATTGGCTCAAGGGCAATATTTTGCCAAACGAAACAGCTGCTACAAAGGCCCCTGTACGCAACTTAATACGGAGTTTGCTACTCAACACGAGCGCCAAGATTCAAGCAGAGGAAACTCGCGTCATGTTTAAGGCCGTCACGGGAGATATTCCGCCTGACGCCATCGCTCGTCTCAACCAAGGGCTGTCGGAATGGGCACAGAACGCGCACGAGGAACTACAAGAGAGGCTGGAGGTTGCTTTCGCCAGCCGATCATGGCGGAAACTCGGTTGGTGGAAGCTATTTTGGCGCGCGGACGACGTGGGCATGCTCTCGTCCGAGATGCTTGCTCTTCGCTTTCTTCCAGGCTCGGAAAAATCCATCATCTACTTGGCTGGCCGCGTGCAGGAGGCAGGCATCGCAGAAGGACACACAGACCGCCCATTATATTCGAGCCCAATATCAACAACCACCAGCACGGCCGTGGTCCCTCGGCCGGAGATCATGTGGCCGACACACATCTCATTCACCAGGAACTATCTCCAGCAGAAGACGGTTCCTGCTCTCCAGGCTCTGGCACAGAAGTTAGTGTTGCAATCGGCAGGCGGTGCGGCCCTGACGACTGCACTGGGTGGTCTCACTTATCTGTCAGCGGTTGGTGCATATGAGTCCGGCGCAATCGCCGCATTGGGTCTGGTGTGGAGTCTGAGACGTCTCCAACATAAATGGGAGGCGGCTAGAGATTTTTGGGAGGGAGAAGTGCGCGAGGAAGGCCGCAAGGCTATTCGGGCCAGTGAAGCCAGCATCGCCGAGGTACTCGATCAGGCAACCAAGTCGAAGCCCAGCCAGGGCGAAACGCTGAGCTCGCTCAGAAGTGCCAGAAAGCTTATACAGAGGGCAGAAGACGCGCTTGCACGGCTACCGTAAGTCCAGGCTTGCGCCTTGTATATCATTGTACGATACCTAGTTGGGGACCGGGTGTGTCCCGACTCAACCCGAAGTTTTGGGGCTTCTTGCAAGAAAGCCAAAGGCTCGCTCATGTCAGCGCCTGTAGACCTCTAGATACCACATAAACATTAGATACGTACCCTGTAAATACCAGGGTGTAATCTTTTTTCTGTCCTTCGGTCTCCTGCGCCCATTCCGCTGCTCCATCCTCGGCGTGGGGCGGCCTGTGGCCTGTCGGAATATGGTATCGAAGCCCATCCAAAATACCCAATGAAGAATCGCTTTCCCTTTTCACTTTTTTCTTCGTCGTCCGCCCTTGAACTCGGACCAGCCCCGAACGCCAAGTTGCACCGAACCAAGAGACTAGCACGCAAAATGTAATGCTCTTCCCTTCCCTAAGGCCTGCTCCCCCTTCCACCCGCCCGCGCCCTGCTGACTGTCGCCCTTCCTCTTGCGAGACCAACACCTCTTCCGCGAACGTTGCGACTCCGGAACATGGGCGCATTTCTATGTCATTCACCGTCAGTTATATGCCCACATTTGACGAGAACCAGAGGGATACCTACCGAAGCATGTCAGGCACGATGAAGAAGCGCACGTGGCTGCCGCGGATGTAGACTTGTTCGAGATGGCTCACGCGGCCGTCGCGCGCGGTCACGGTGATGTCCTTCAGTTGTACGTTCATATTGTCTTCGGCCTCGATGAGCTTGCCGCGGTAGGTTTGGCCGGACGTGATCTCGAGGGTGACGATATGGCCCTGGGCCTCGTTGAGCAGCTTAATCGGGATACCGATGGTGGATGTCATCGTCGCGGCTGGTGGTTATGGTAAGTGCGTGATGGGATGTGTGTGGTTTGGTACGTGGGCGCTTTGAATTGCGCTGCTGCTGGCTTGGAGATGCTGGTGGAGAGAGATTCGCGACCGCAGGAACTGCCGTAGTTTTTCCGGCGGGTAGGTCTTGGCGGTCTCTGCGTTTCTACGGGGGTTCAGACAGAAGCTGCCTTCAAGACCCACCAGACCGTGCTGAACTGTCAATCAGCCTCAGTTGATACCTGTTGGGTAATTGGTCTAGGGGTATGATTTTCGCTTCGCATTTCCATCTGAAGATGCGCCTTGTGAAAGGTCACCGGTTCGAATCCGGTATTATCCACACTTCTTTTTTTGCCCCTTTCTCCTATTTGTTCGTTCTTGCCTTCTCTCCTGCATTCCCACCGCTTGTTCCCCTGGCTTCTCCAACAGCGGTGCAAAACAATATCTGACCCCCATTTCCTTTTTATTGAGTCATGATCTGCTTGACTCATTTTTTTTGCCTCAGAGAGTCGGCTCTCGTCAGCCGGGTCCGAGTCTGCCGTGACGGACCTCTCAGGTTGCATGAAGGGCCAAGGCAAACAAACAGCCGGACGGTCTGCGCCCCTCTCCCGCCGACATTCGACGGAGCCGCGCCGACCGCAACCGCCCGACCGTCTTCCGGAAGCCCGGATAGTGGCGCAGGAGTGGCCATCCCCCTCTTTCGCCAGCTCTGGTCATGTGTGCCGAGTGGCAGCGCAGACGACGACGGCGGTCTTGTGGTTTTGTCGCGGTCGGCCGCTGCGTTGTTCGTCGCTCGTTGGGCAGCAACGTCCAAGACCCGCCCGGCAAGGCTCCTATGAACGGCTGCACGCTGCAACCCTGGCGATAGGGTCACTTGCTTGTGCAATTCTGAAGTCCTGCAAGCTGCACTCCGACCGCGGCCTGATTGGGGTCCGGATAGATGCCTCCAGAGTCTGAGGCGGGCGTGATTGGCGTCGGCAGCACGCGAAGTGACCTATCTTCTCGCGGATGAGGCTGCTAGTTTGACTGAGTCTTCGCCATCTTTTACATATAGATCGGCACCGCCACCTTCGTACTACTGCAGCGTTCTGTTTTTTTATCTACGACGGTAAATTCGGGTGTCACCCGATTCCTAGGCGGCGTTAGCTTTGTCTTCCTGTTGCTTGTTTGTTGTACTCAGACCCCTATTCCGTCAGTGGTTGAGGTAAACATTCATTTGTCTTACAGCATATCAACCAAGACAAAAAGACAGAGCAAGCCGCCTACCAGCTTCCGCAGCGTCTTCCCTTTCTCTCATTCTCGCCTACCCCAAAACCCACGCTCGCAACGCACTCAAGCTCGCTCTAAGATGCCTCCCAAGCCCCGTGATTTCTACACCACTGAGTTTTCTGGCCGAGATTTTGGCTGGTTCTTGCCCGGCGGCTCCTCCGCGACGCAGCCCCAGTCTGTCCGTGAGGATACTAGGATACCCAAGTCCAACACCACCAACACACGAACCTCCAGACATAGGACGAGCTCGAAGTCGAGATCATCCTCGATACCGAGATCAGTAACCCACAAAGCGCCTTCAGTCCGGAAATCGCCCTCTATGTTCGGCGTCTCCAAGCGTCCTCGCCGGACGAAGATGGCGGCCATCGTCGAAGAATCAACCGACGTCTACATGACCCCGGCCATCATCCCGACAGCGGCAGCAGAGCCCGAGTCCAAGAAGCCCGGCCCCTGGTCGGACTGGTACGAGACCCGCGACCAGCAACGATTCTGGCGGGCGAGGAAGCTACCAGACGATACATGGGGGTACGAGTTCTCGGACACCAACCCATCTGCCAACCCCAAGGTAGGAAGACCAAAAGCCGCGGCGCCCACCAGCAACCGCAGCCTGGCCTCCTTTTTCTTCGGGATACCCGCCGCGCAACCTGCCGCTCCGTTTCAAAACACACCCTCCCACCTCCGCCCGGCTTCCGTCTTCCCCCCACCGCCGCGGGATACCGACCCCGACCCCGAATCGGCCTCAACATCCAACTCGAGCAGCACCGGCACAGCAAGCAGGGAGCGCCCCAACATCCCCCTGGCGCGCAGCTCCGGCACCACCTTCCCGTCCTCTGTATCCACCGGCAAAGGCAAAGGCTCCTCGCTCAGCATGCTCTCCTCCGAGCGAGTCTCAACCCTCTCCCGGCACGAAGAGGACAGCAGTCTCGGCCGCTTACACACAAAAGCCCGAGACTCCAAAACCGCTTCCAGCAGCAAAGCCAGCCCCAAGTCCAAGCCCAACAACAACACATCCCTAGCCACCGCCAATAACAATAACAACGACGCCGGAAAGCCCCCCAAGAACATCAACGGCAGCAAGTCCCGCGCCGCAGCAACGACAATCATCTCGCTGTCGCTGTCCAAGCCGCGAGGGAAAGGCATGCCCGTCGCGTCGCTACCTCCTCCGGCGCCGGCCCCTGGCATCAACAGCAAGAAGCTGCACAACAAGGTCAAGAACGAAAAGGAACTGCGTATCGACACCAAAAAGCGCGTCAAAGGGTGGCTTAAGGATGTGGTGCCCGAGGCTGCGCCAAGCGATTGGGACGATCAGGGGTTGCTTATCTACAAGTGAGGGTGACACGGGATCGCTTAAAAGGGTTACTTGTATTTGTATTATTATTTTCCGTTTGTTTATCAAGTGTACTGGGATGTATGATATGTATCTCTTCTTTCATCATCTTCTTTACGTACGTTCTTGGGTGGCGAGACAACCCCATTTATGGCGATTCAGTTCTGGTCCAGTCGTGATCCAATACACACGCGTATTATGCGTGAAACGATATATTTAGTTGGACTTCCCATTCTTTTAAGAGAATTCCTATCAGTTACTGTCTTACCGCTGTATTGCTCTAACTTAACCTTCTTCTCAACGGCATGGGTGCTTTGACTTCAATACAACACCCTCTCTCAAACAAAAGATGTCCTCTCTCACCATATAATGCATCAGAATCTGTGAAACTCCCAGCCCCCGATTCCTATCCATATCTATACCGCCTGTAGGTGTCCACCCCGAATACTTAGCACAATCCGGTTCGTTCTCCCACGCTCTTGACCCTCTCAAGAACCTTTTTCTCTTCTTCTGGTGTTGGGCGGGACGGTTCCATCTCGCCCTCCATCTCCCGCTCACCTTCCTCGGCTCGCCTCTCTTCACTCTGGTTCCGAGTGCCAGATATTCGGTCAAGCTCACTCGGCCCCGCACTAGCTCCCAAGCCCACAACTGAAATCCTTCCCCATGCCTCTATAGCTCCGTCTGGGGCCAAGATGGCCTTGTCGTCATCGACCCCTTCCTTTAGCACCCTAGGACCTGTCCGCTCACCCTGGCAGGCATCTCCGTCTGTGAGATCACACGCCGAGGTAGACGCTACTGCGTATCCGTTGATCCGCAGGAATTGCAGTTGGGCACGCATGTTTAAACGAAGACACCGTTCTGGCTGCTCCGCACCGAAAACACGCTTCGTCAACCAGGGGAATAGAATGCCAAAGTCGCTCTGATTCAAATGTGCACTGTGCTTGACGTAGAAAAAGGATGGCTCCGGAAACCTGTCACGCGAGCCAGACCGCTCAAAGGCCGAAGACGAGACAATACGGGCTGATGGCTCAGGCGAGAGGATACGGGCCTTCAAGTGAAGGTTTTCTTTCCACTTGAAGAAATGGTCTGACTCGATAGCTAAAAGCGCGCTGCCGCCAGGTGCAGATGGTGTGTCGGCGTAGATGGGGAGAGGGAGGTTAAACAATGGATCGGCTACAGCAGATAGCAGGGGCATACACCACATATCAAGTAGGATTGCCGGGCTGCGCTCCGTGATCTGCCTGCGGATGCTGGAGCCCTTAGCCGGGGTAAAGAAGGGATCCGACATGGCCTTGAGTTCGGGGCGGTCAGCGTAATAGGTGCTCTTGAGGAGCTGTACGATACTTGCGGCACCGAAAGAGTGTCCTGCAAAGATGGTCCGACCGGCCTCCTGAACGTCGAGAAGGCCGGAGAGTTGGGACAGGGCGGGCTCCGGGGTGGTTTTGTTCATATTGGAGCGAACTAGACGCTTGTCGCCGTTATCGATCCCAGAGATAGCTTCAAAGGCGAGACCCAACTCCCACAGACGAATGCGGACCTGCCTATCCCGCGCTTCCCATACCTGTTTATCTGGTGTATGGGGCAGGTACTGATAGCTCACTTCCCGGCGCGTGTTCCGAGTAAAGAAGCGGTCTTGGTTGTGGGGGTCTCGGATGAGCGAGACTGCGGCGCTGCCGTCTCTGTGTTCGGGACAGACAACAACCACCCCATGAGACGCGAGGGATCCGGCGAGGTGGCTGTATGTGTTGCGGTTCCCGCCTAATCCATGGGAGAAGATGACTGTTGGCCATCTGGCTGAGGGCTCAGGGCCTGGGCGAATCACGGTTGCATTCTTGTGAACTGGGATTGAGGAATAGTGCAGGTGCCGAGGTAGGAAGCTGGAGCCTGTCATTAGTCCAAGTCATCCTGGGGGCACTTCAGTGAGCCAAGTGGAACGTACGATAGGGCAGACGCGAGCATGGAGCCGGCTCCGAGGAATTGCGCATAGGCGGCGACATGAAGACGCTGGGGGGAAGGCAGCCATGTGATGGGCTTGCCGGAACACTCGGGCACGGCAGGATAAAAAATACGGAACTGAACAGTGTAGATCTCCGAGGCACCCTCCGGCACAGGACTCGGTGAGGCGAGCTCCGAGACGGGGATTTCCACATCAACAGTTCCCACTTTGTGCGGCCCCGTGTACGCCGGAAATGTCGGTATAGGGTTTATGCGGGAGAGGAATGAACTTTCTGATGGAGTCGCCATCACGACAATAGAGATCAAGTGTCTAGTTAGGGTAGGAAACTAATCCGCTTTGTAAATGCGTCGCGACAACGTCCGAAAGACGAATATGATAGCGTGGAGCTCAAATCAACCGCAACGGTCGAGATATCTCAAATGCCGCACAGTTGCCACCGTATGCAATCGTTTGTAGAGTCCCGGTCAAAAAGATCTAGACACGTTTAAACAGGGGAATCGAAAGAAGGCGTGGTGATCATGATGCTTCGATTTTTTTTTTTTGGATGTCAACCAATGAAATGGTCCGGTGGTCTCGGGAGCACTTGCCACCTTTGTTTGATCCATCCTGTCCCCCCTAAATTGAACCCACTCAGATCAAAACCGTAAGAATGCATCCGAGCGAAACCAACGGCTTGGTTAGAATTCAGGATGGTAACGAAGCACGCCATCGGCCGGTAACGATAAGGATGCAGCGATCGGCTTGCAGTTTAAAAAATGCATGTGACTATCGGCATAGGAAGTCTTTGTGTCTCTGATCGGCCATTGTGAGGTTCGCCAATAATCGCCATTTGGGTACTGTGCTACAGTAACTGGCTGCGACGGACCTTCTCAGCACTACATCGGAGCTGTTGATGCTGCAAACCTGGTGTATCTGACGCCTTTTACCAGAACTTGGCTTGGCATGAAGCTCAGTTCGAGAATGCCTCCCGCAAAACCTTTAGAATATTCGCGTAGTTTGAGGGGACGAAAGTTGACAAAAGTCTCGAATAACTACCTACCTAGGTTGGCCACTTCTCAGGGAGAGGGTATCCAATCGGAGGATAACCTAGGTACGGAATAGGCAGGCTCCAAGCAATTACATCATCACGGCGCAGTGGAAGGGGACGCTGGATTCTGTTCGTCGTACCTGCATTAGGGGCCGATAAGAAGCGATTCCCGCGCTCAACAGCTCAGTAGTAAGGCAATGCCGTATTTGTTATGCTCTTGCATAATAGTAGAACTAAAATACAGTAGACGTATAATGCCGGTATTTGATTCTGTCAGGACACTTTTGACTCTTGACACAGGGTTGTATGAGTGAAGTGCCGACAAGAGGTCGCTCCAGCAACACCCTTATCGTGAGCTAGGCGACAACCCGGATCCCTGCAGTCGATCAGTCCCGGTGCTACCCTGAAGGTCACCTGGACAGAGCACCACCGCCATCGCTGACTCCCATTCCACCTCCCCCGCCACCTCTCAACATCTCACACTGAATTGCATGAACCTGAGCACCGACAAGCTGAAGACAGCAGCTATCATGACCCGACACACACCCGATTTTCTCAGGGCGAGGAGTTCACAGCTGTCTATTCGGTCACTTGCCCTGGAGCAGTCAATGGCTTCGCGATCGCCATCGGTCGCCGATGCGCCTGACATCAAGGTCGATGCAAAAGACATGAAGCCAGAGACTTTCACCAAGCCTTACACCGACTTCATGACTGAGAATCCTACGGTGTTCCATGCCGTTGGATACTTCAAGGAGAAGCTGGCCAAGGCTGGCTATACCGAGGTATGTCATCTTCAGTTCTCGTGCTCAAGCATGCCATTGTAGCCGATTACTGACCCCTTTTCCGCGTGTAGCTTCCCAGCAGAGATAGCTGGATAGGAAAACTCGAGCCCGGCGGCAAATACTTTGTCACACGAAATGGCAGCTCCATCATCTCCTTTGCGGTTGGCAAGGCATTCAAGCCCGGTAACGGCGTTGCGATGATCGCCGGGCACATTGATGCGCTCACAGCGAGGATCAAGCCTGTGAGCACCAAGCCGAACACCAATGGGTATCTCCAGCTAGGTGTTGCCCAGTACGCTGGAGCACTAAACGAAACATGGTGGGATCGCGATCTGAGCATTGTAATACCTCCTCTCCTCCTTTGGCAGTTTGGACCACGCGCAAGACCTGACAACAATATTAGGGCGGTAGAGTGGTTGTCAGGGACCCAGAGACCGGCAAAACGACCATTCAGCTCGCCAAGATTGACTGGCCAAGTACGTCGTCCACTGACTGCCCACCCATGTTTCGCTTCTAACATACATAGTTGCCCGTATCCCTACCCTTGCCCCTCATTTTGGCATTGGTATGATGGGCTCGAACAATCACGAGACACAAGCCGTGCCTATCATCGGGCTGGACAACAGCGACCTGTACCCCTCATCAGATGCCGCGGCAACCCCCGAGAAGCCCCTCGGCGGCGCCGGCTCCTTCGCGTCCACCCAGCCCCCTAAGCTGGTGAAGTTGATCGCGGGCGAACTTGGCATCAAGGACTACAGCACGATTCTCAACTGGGAGCTGGAACTATACGACTCGCAGCCTGCTACTGTTGGTGGTATGGAAAAGGAGTTCATCTTTGCCGGCCGCATCGACGATAAGCTCTGCTCTTGGGCAGCCTTTATGGCTCTGCTGCACGCGAAACAAGAAGAAGACGAAGGTGTTATCAAGCTAGTAGCGCTCTTCGATGATGAAGAGATTGGCTCTCTGTTGCGCCAGGGTGCCCGCGGAAATTTCTTGCCCATCACTCTTGAACGTGCGGTTGAGGCACTCAACGATGCCGACGAGGGATCGACCCAGATTTTTGGTCCAGGTTTGATGGGTCAAACATTCGCCAAATCTTTCCTGGTCTCCTCGGATGTCACACACGCCGCGCATCCCAACTTTCCGCAAACTAACTTGGCTGACCATTCGCCACGACTGAATGTCGGTGTCGCGCTATGCGTGGACGCCTCGGCGCACATGACGACGGACACCGTATCAATGGCTATTCTGGACCGCGTGGCTGCGCTATCTGGATGTATCAATCAGCGCCATATGATCCGTAACGATAGCCGCTCTGGAGGCACGGTCGGACCGATGCTGAGCAGCGCCATGGGTGTAAAGGCAGCTGATGTCGGCATTCCACAACTATCGATGCACAGCATCCGAGCCACAACGGGCAGCCTGGACCCGGGACTTGGCCTCAAGTTTTACAAGGGCTTCCTGGATAACTGGGAGAAGGTTGATAAAGAGTGGCACTGAAGAGTGGCATTTGTGAAAAGGGGGTGGAGGATAAGGAATTTACCTGGCTGGCAGACACAGAACGACAGACAGATGTATAAACTCTCAGATGCAAACATAAGGATATCTTTTGGTCACATGAAGTAGAGCGTTGGCTTTCTATCATGAATCAAATGTCGGTACAATTTGTCGCCTGGCGTGACAAATCTTGTGATCAGGGCTGTGTGGTATTCCAACCCTGCAACATGGATGAATCTATTGAAGAAGCATCACCCGCTCGCGATTTTAGTCGGAGCTTGGTCTGTAACAATTGACTATGACCACCGCCTTTGCAATAATAAAAACCAAGTCTATAGGTACTTCCTAATTTTCCTGGCAACCGCATGCTCCTACTACCCATGCCAACCATGCTCCTTTCCGCAGGTCCATGCAACCAAACCTGACAACCCATGCAACACGATCTTATGCTCCTTTGTCTATCCCAACTATGCTTTAAAAACAACAGAACGCCGGAACAATGCTAGTGATCTCTCAATGTCCTCCTCCGTCGTGGACATCCTTCATAAGAGACTCCACCTCACGAAGTTGTCTCCGCTCCTCGCTTGCACTTCCAGTGTCGTCATCGTCGTCCTCCTCACTGCGCTCATCATCCTCGTCCAACCGTTCAGTAGTTGAATCCTCCGCTGGCTTCTTCTTCTCAAAATCTTCCTTGTGCGCTTCGGCCATGACCTGCAAGATGGATCGCTTCCCAAGAGTGTCGGAGCGGCGTCTCCTAAATGACATCCCTGCCTCTTCTGGTTGCGGCCCCTCGGCGAAGCTGGGCCGTCGGTCCGTGCCAGTCGATATCCGTACAGAGCCTTGAGTTCGAGTCCTGGTGATGCCCATGCTGATTGCGGCCGAGGATGGGGAAACATTGGATGCCTCCCTCGGTTCGGGCGATTCATCATCACCAGTTTGCTCAGGCGAGGTATCAATATGGTACGGGAGCGGCGTGTCCCGAGAGGCCTTGTACTGAGCCACGTTGGCACAGTGCTCATTTTCGACACGCAGCAGCGTCCACATGCCTCTCCTCACAACCTCGGCGAAGGCGACAAAGAATGAGATGATTGTGCTGTGCTGGGTATTGTGTGTGAAAATGGCGTAGAATATCCAGGAGAACCTCAAAATCGGGTCAACTACCCCGATGACGTAGTACACCCAGGTCCGCTTAAGAGCCGTGATATCACGGAGAAACGGTTTGGACGCGTGGGCTTGGAGAAGCGAGAAGTCCATAAACAGATCCCAGATGGCTGCGCACTGTTAGTAATATCCAGGAGCCTGGGAATGGGGGCTTGCTTACAGCAATACACCGCATTGATCGCTGCAAAAGTGATGAAGAGGCTGAGGTTTGTCTGCGTGCCGTCGATTCTGTACAGGCTGAGGCAAACAGCTGCCAGAATAGACATTGCATACTTTCCGCAGTTGAGCAAATGTGGAAACACATTCTTCGTGTCATGATAACGGCGTATGCATTGCAGAGCACGCCAGATGGGCGGAAGAGCCCCGAAGAAGCCCATCAGCCTCGAGTGGTTCGAATTGCACTGCGTCGGGTCGTTCCAATCGTGGGCATACAGGCAAAAGAACAGCTCGACGTTCTTCGTGATGTCAGTACGTTGGAGCGAGGTTGTACGTAAGGAAAGTACTTACGCAAGTCGCATATGTCAGAGAGCACCAAATATCACCCAGGAAAAAGTCTCGGAACTCCACAGGGTAGAAGCCAGCGAAAAACAGACGGTACTAAACAGCGACCAGGTCAGTAAACAGCTTTGGTGTTCAGCATGTAGTAGACCTACGTGGGAGTACAAGAACCATCTCCTCGCCTTGTGGTGTAGAATAGGGGCCGGGAAGAACAGAATGATGAGCGAGAGGCATATCAAGATAACCGGATAATAGAGGTACATCGTCTCCCAGTCGCCCAGCCTCGAAAAGTTCAGCCAGATGAAAATGCCAAAGAGGCCGAAGAAGAAGCTCGGGAATTCGGCAAGTTGCTTCCAGTCCAAGTTGTTTCTGGTGTCAAACTCAAAGATGAAGGGGTAGTTGATCCTGTTCTTTGACCAGATCCGACAGTCAAGCGTGAACAAGGTAAACAGGAGGAGGATAAGGAAGTATCCAGCGTAGAGCTGCATCAGAAAACTTGACTTCTGAACCAGGTCCGAATCTTCGTCAAACAGAAGCTCCGAGCCGTAGACTAGGCCTTGAATGCCGAAGACAGCACCGCATCCAATGAACAGGCCGCTACGGAATGTGCTATCCGAAGAATCGCCGGTTCTACGGTTCAGGTTTCGTAGTTTCCCTGCTGCAACCTTCTTGTTCCCGCGCTCGAAGTACCTAGCATAGAGATCTTCCACGGTGCGAATGTGGCCATCAAGTATGTCACTGTTGACAAACCAGGACTTATTCACCTTTTCGGTCATGTATCGGTACGGCGGGCGGGCATTAACCGCCTTGTCGTATTTCTTGTTGAGTTTGCGAAATGCTGTCCGGTTCAACAAGGCGTATGCTTTCAGCAACTCAAGAGCTCTGTAGAACTCCTGCAGAGCGAGCTTGAGCTTCCGCTTGGCGCTGCGATAGGGAACATCATCGCTTGGGGGTCTTCGTACGTAGTCGCGCCTCTCGTCAGGGTTCTGCGGGTACAGTACAGGCGTTTGGTTCATTCGTTGCAGAGCCTTCGAATTCGGTCCTGGTTTGAGAAACCTTGCCTTAATAGGATCGATCCAGTCTTGGCCAGTAGCTCTACCGTTTCCAGCGTCGTCATCGCTATTTTTGCCCTGCTCCTGTTCCCTTTTTTTCTTTGACTCGGCAATCTCTGCGGTGCGTCTATTGCGCATCTCATGAAGCTGCTCTCGCAGAATAATGAGGCGTTCCGATGCATGGTCTTCCTTTTGCTTGTAAAAAGCCTCGATCTTCTCCAGCTCGGAATCGAGAAACTGGAAGAATTCCCGTTCCGACTGACGAACCTGGTCGAAACTCTGCAGTCCGATGTCCCCCCTACTGGATGGATGCCGAGCGAGTACAGACCCGGTTGAGAAAATTCGACCTAAACCTCGGCGGGGCGTTGCCGGGGAGCCACCACCAGGCGGTAAATTTATGGTGGAAGGTGTTCCGAATCCAGCAGACACAGAGGGGGCCATAGAAATGCTGCGATGTGGTGGAGTCGGCCTGTTCGACACGCTAGATTCGCTGGTCCGAGACGGAACTCTGATAGCCGGGGCTGGAAGTGCGAAATCATACCTATCACTCGCGGGCTTTGGAGGGTCTACGATACTGCCGTACTTTGCGCCGCTCCCGGGCGAGTGGGTCAGACCCGAACGCTCACCATCCTGAAGAAGCTCGATTGCCGGCTTCCTCGTCTGGCCAATGATGCCGGGACTCGACTGCAATGACCCGGTCTCGTCGACTGCAGCTGACGGGGAGCCATTGGACGCCCTGCTGGCACCGAAGAAGCCGGCATACGGGGGAACCTCGCCCCGTCTACTCAAGGTCGGGGTCCCACTCGCGCGATGGATTGCCCGTGTGACGGCCTTGACGTGTTTTTTCCCGGCCTTGTAGTTGAGGTATTTGACGCGCCATTCTGTGATGCCCAGCCAGCGTTAGCCCTGGCCCTGTCTTGGATTTCACCGCGCAGATCCAAACGTTAACGGCCCGATACGCTATGCGGCAGTCCACGCTTGCTTGCGACTGGTAGAATGCAAAGCAAAAAAGGCACTGGAAGATCTTCCCCGCAGCGCAGCGGGAGGAGATCTGGGGAAGAACAGCCGTTCCGTACCTGGCACTGCGTCCTGGTCGAGCTCCTTTGCGAATCTTGGCGCGTGTCAGTAAAATCGTCACAAATCGCGTTTTGGCTATGGGCCGAAACTAGCTTACTTCATGACGTCAGGCCTGTCACCAGCGACCACGAGAACTCAGTTGAATGGGCCGATAGTGAAAGCTCAGACAAGGGCGACACGACATTCAGGTTCCAGCAGCCTGTCTGTGCGTGTGCCGTTGGCTAGAAGTAGTCTCCGTTTGTCGTGGATGTCTTCATCTCTTGGGACGGTCGCGCGCGTTGCAAGATCCAGGATTTTTGCTCGCGGCTGCCAAGTCGTGCAATTACCACCCTGCTCTTTCTTTGAACTCTAGCGGTGTGCTTCCGCCCCCAACAGCTGCGCCCGGGTCCGACTCGGGACTTCGGCAGGCCACCCTTGCTGGCCGCCCCGCAGCACACTTCCAACTTGACTTGCTGGTTACCAAGTTACAGTGAATGACTATTCTGTTATTCGCTTCAAGAAACGTCTTATGTCACCACCATCTTCGATAGCCAGTCGGATTGTTTAGGCGGACTGAACGGATGATACAACATGGACTTCTCAACCCAGAAATTGGCCACCACAGATGCGAACTCGGCCGGCCTCGACGAGGAATGTCTCAACCGGGGCATCAGAAGATTTTTCGTTCGGACGTCAGGGGAGCCATGGGTTGACTGGGTAAGGGGAAATTTCTCCTTACTTAGATAACCCCACGAGACGGGAGCTTCTCTCACCGAGAGACTCTCGATGAGCGCCGGATCGAATGACGGGTATCATAATCGATTGCACGGAATGCCCAGGATCGTCGCTCCGGCTTAGAGGACGGTCATTCCTGCACTCATGCGGCCGCCCCCGCCTTTGGGCTGCCCCGCACCGCCATAGCGGCCGTACATCCTATACGAAGGCTCCGGCCAAAAGAAAGGGTCCCCTCAGTCGGTGCGGAAGATGCCTTCCTACTGTACAGACCACCCATAACTTTCGTTATTCCAGGCCATCTCCCATTCCGAAAACACCTACATTAATACTGAAAAGGCCTTTCTGCATTCTAAAGAGGCCTTCCTACATTCCAAAAAGGCCTTCCTGCATGTTTAAAAGGCCTGTGGTGTGTAAGCTAAGGCCTTACCGTCCTAAAACAAGACTGTGCGAGAATTCTAAGACCGCATTTTCACACGGAGATAAGAGACCCTTTTTTTTGGCCCAAGCCTTCGTACCTCACCTTGTGCACAGTATGCGAAGACATCTGGTTGGGCTGACTTGTTACCTGACGCCAGTTACCTGCTAACGTAATACTAAATATCTCAGGTAGTCCACATCACTCGTGGCTCGACTTCCCCGAAAAGCTGAGGTGGTGGCTTGCGGGGCTTGTGACCGTGCGACTTATAGGTTTGACCTATTTACTATAACGTGAGGAAAGCTGCTTTGCGCTGGAGATTGCGCATGATGAATGAAATACGTTGTTTCCCAGTGGTGGTATAATAAATACACCGATCCTTTCATTTTCATGGCATTCGCATGGGAGATGCCTCACGAGATAGGTAGACAGCTCGCCGCTACAGCAACATGTGTTGATGCCTGGATTAGAAAGGAATCGCTTTGTCTCATAACCAACGAACTGGCGCGGTGGCAGCTATCCACCTGCGTCATAAGGAACTGATCAATGTATGGGGTATTTATCTCAAGCGCATTGAATGGTGGAGCTGGCTGCTTCTCTTCGAGGTGGGCTGGATCCGGGGAGAGGCCCCGGAAAAGCTTAAGGGAGCGCGGATGGAGGCACGTATTGGGTGGCTGTCCAATCGAAAGAGTCTCCTGGTTGTGCGAGACAGGCCAATGTTGCTTCACGGAGCGAAGGGCGGAGAGAGTGTCGTATCCGTGCCTGGCCGGGTGTTTCGAATAGCGCCAACAGTGCCAGGGAAAGTTAGGCAGGGTGTCCCTGGCCTCATCATCCACGGACATGGACGGGAGGTTGGACGGCTGTTCGTCAGGTGAGATACCATTGTTGCAACGCTGACGTCCAAGCCGAGGGACAGAATCCGGTATGTTGGACGGACCACGATCCTGTTCTCACACCTCGCTTGAAAGCAAGGCAGTTGTAGCCAGCGCTTATAAGGGAACCGAGCGCGCAGAGCCTCTTTCCATGCGAACAGCCCATAATCAAAATTGCCCTTCATCATTCTTGGAGGCTTGGTTCGCGAGGTGGATCTTCGCGCGCTTTCAAACCAGCGAAAAGTTTAACACGTTCGCAGCCGACTGGGCCCGCTTCGGGTGCTTTGTTCGTGTCCCTCTCCCTCTTTGCGGAGCCAGACCACGAGGTTCCAGATTGCTGCATGACGGAGAAATCTATCTCCCGTCTTCTCTCCCCGTGGAGGTCGATGAGCATCGAACGCGGACATTAGTGAGAAGACAAAACTCTCTCAAACTTGGAAGGTGCGCGAAAACAGGAAATCGACATTCAGTCAATCGGCAACTGGCGTCTCCCTGGTGGCGGTGGATTGAGACGGCTCGGTGGACGGTCGGGCTCAACCCAGGGGTGCTTCCCTGCTGCGGTCCCCACCCATAACATCATCGAGCCAGGACGCAACGTGGGGATACGCCAAGCCTGAGCGAATCTCAGCTCCCGGCTGTCCTTTTGAGTCGTGCATCCGCCGTTCTCAGTTCAGGGACCTGCTCTACCTTTCACTCATCCCACCATCCCAAAAAGCAGTCAGGGCACTTGTCGCAACGCGCAACGTTGACTTCCATTCACATTCCGCACCTGCATTTTTCGACCGGAACTGTGAGCGCTGAGAACACGAGTGGGGCCCCCGCCCGCCACTGTCAATCTCTTGACTGCGGCAATCGCCCAATCATAATCCCGCACTTCGGAGTCTCCGTCACATCAGCTCCCCGCTCCTGCGACTCCCCCCAACGGCCAGGGCAGCTTCGTTCGCTGTTGCCCGTAAGACACATATCCTTCTGGCTGGCTCTCGTACTCCGTATCCGACAATCAGCACAGATACGGTACCTAAGACGGAGAGACGCCTGCTGAGGCCCGCGACCGCCCCAAATTCAACCCCGCGCGCGGTCGTGAAAGATGATAGATTCGCAATTCTCCCGCCGGCGACCGCCTGTCGATCAAGCCCTCAACCCGCCGTATTCGCATTCGCGAACGAGAACAACATCGTCGAATATTTTCCCCGCCGCCCCTTATGAGCAGCAGCAGCCGCCCTCGAACCCATATCCATACCATCAGCAGCACCCACAAATGCACCTAGCTCAGCCTCACGCGTTCCACCAGCGCAGATCGCCCAGTGTCAACACGTTCAGCACAATATCCAGCGGTGGGATGATGCCCCCCGCGGCTTACAAGACCTCACCCACAACCGACATTAGGAGATCTACTTCGAGCCGCTCAGGTGGTGGGGCGCCCGGGTCTCCCCAGGGCTCCAGCTATGTCGCTCTCCTGAGGAAACAAAAGGCAACAGTGTGGTCTGATCGCGCGCAATACGAGGATCCTAGGCTGGCAGCGCAGCAGCGCGCCGCCAGGATGAGAGCACAGCTCGAAGTTGTGGGGTCGAATAATGGCTTGAGCGTAGGGTCGCTCACTGCTGCTGGGCGCACATCTACTGGGCTTAGCTCTGCTGGTGGAAAGGTCGCCGCCAAGATCAGACATCACGGTAAGCCTGGGGTGATCGGCTATGCTCCGGACAGCAACCTCGCCGGCGTCGGCGGCGTACCGCTCCGCCTGAGTGCGACAGAAGTTGAGGGGGGGGACAGTGATGATGACGAGTTAGGACAAAAACCACACCATCGCAGGACGGGCAGCTCTAGTCGGAGCAGCACTGCCAGTGGTAAAAGAGGACTTGGCTATCGCGGCTCTGTGGTGCTCGGCCCGTCAAACTCGCTCAGTGGTAGCAGGAGATGGAGTCCGGGCGACACCCCCGAGCGTTCGGGCTCTTTGGTTGTGGAGGAAAACGAGGGCGACACGAACTACGCCGCCGACGATGCAGCGAGCGCGACGGCAAGAAGCTTCGGGAGTGGGAGTAGCGGCGAGCGTCTCGACAACGTTCCCGACCTTAGCACCCACGGGCAGCGCCTAGCGGCCAACAGCCAGATGCACGCCACAGTAACGCGAGAAAAGAGCGTCAAGTCCGCCGACGATCTCAGGAGGCGAGGCAGCGTCGACGAGCGAACCGTATCGCTCAACACCACCGGCCGGCTATTTATTGCAAACCCCGATTAAAGACAGCTGGTCCCGTCGTTTTTGTTCCGTATGCAGTGCCAGAAAGAATGTCCTGGCTCTGCTCACGCTGTATCATATTTTGCAAATTATTTTATCTTCCGACCTGATGTCAGGCAACACCTGCCAATATCTCGTGTTAAGCGAAAGTCCCTTGACCCCGAAGTGTTGTGAATTGTCTCTCTAATTGCTCCATGTCTATATTTCAAGGCCTAATGCGCAATGTCACTCGACAAATCGGTGGACACCCCTTTTTGTATTTAAAAAGAAACTGCTTCTTTGGCAACAAAACTCAAGATACTATCCCCCAAAAGGGAATTGGAGACGGTTTCCAGGATTCCTCAGGACGGGGGCTGATGCTACGGAACCCTGTTTCGGCTCCGCCTGTCCCAAGTTCTACAAATGACGGGTTAAGGCTCCCATTATACCCCCCTCATTGGTAGAATGACGCAGGCTCAACTAACCATGGCTAGGATTCCCGCCTCCAGCTCGGGTTACACAGTAATCAACAACCCACCTTCCCGCTGAATAGTAAGTACCGTACAGTCTGGTTGTCTCAGTCGCTCTGACCACCCGCGCGACCCAAAGTGCTATCTCATACTTCAGGTATCTTCCTGGCCAATTCGCGCGCTGAGAACTTTCATGGCTATGGAGGTTGAAATTCGAGGTCAGAACCTTGACTGCTCCTGAGTGGTGATTGGCTCGTGTTGAGGGCAACGCAAACATGGTGAAGGCATGTGCATAGGGTTAGGGTTATAGAGTCCATCACACGTCTCGAGGACTCGATATGTTGATCACAATGAGGCTGGAAGGAGCAAGCCAATTCTAATACGTTCTTTCTATTGTTGTTCCCAGTGAATAGCCCTACTTTCTTTGCTTTTATTCACACAAATCAACCTACCTACTATTGCGCAACCTTCAATTCAATAATGTGGGGCACTCAAGTAGGTGACGCGAAAACGCGCCAAACGACGCGAACGCGTTCATTCATTTACCCCAGGCCAATCCTGGCCTCAATTCTACCTAGGCTAGTGTACTAATCGTTTCCTCCACAACCACTCACTCCACAACCTGCACCTTCAACCCACTTCTGAATTTCACCTCAATCCACTAAATTTACCATTGCTGTCTCGGCTCTGTCTTACGGGCATGATAATGCCCTGCGAGCACTAATTACCTCTTGTCACCTTTCTTTCTTGGGTCGCAACTCTCACCAACCACGCGCACTGAGTGCGCAATCCCGCCACACAACATGCCTCTCGCTGAGATCACGAACAGTCAGCTGAACAGCCAAGAGCTGGATTCGGCGCCGAGGAAGCGAACTATCGCTGAGTTCTTCGTCGAGCGGAAGAGCGATGATGCCGTCTGCAACAACTCCGCGCGCGGCGCAGGCTCACCAACGAAGAGTAGTCCTGGGCTGACTGCCTCTGGCAGCAGTCCTCTAGAGAGAAACTCGCCGTCGCCGAACGTCACTCCAAAACGTCTAGCGAGCCAGGAGCTTCTCAAAGACGCGCAGAAGTTGCCGGCTAGCGAGCCCCCGGCGAAGCGGAAGAAGACCACGAAGAAGGCCACTCCCGAGGAGATTGCAGCCAAAGCAGCAGCTGAGGAAGCAAAGAAGAAGGAGAAGGAAGCCAAGGATGCCGCCAGATTGGCAGTCGAGGAGGCGAAGAAGAAAGAGAAGGAAGAGAAGGAAGCCGCCAAGGAAGCAGCCAAAGCAGAGAAGGAGGCTATCAAAATCAAAAAGGCTGAGGAGGCCAAGAAGGCCGCCGAGGAGCGCGAGAGAAAGCGCCTAGAGAAGGAGGCCAAGAAGTTAGGCTTGCTGCCGAATCAAAAGAAGCTCACCGACATGTTTGGGATGGGCCCGTCGACGCCCAAAAAGTCACAGCCTGTTGTCAAGGCTGAGATCGCGGAGGATGTCGCCATGACTGGAACGCCCGGGAGCCCGGCAATGGAGAATGTCTCTTATCGTAAGCGGTTCCAGCCGTTTTTCGTCAAGGAACATGTAACACTAGCAAGTTACCCTTACGAGATGGACGAGGAGACGCGGGAAGCCAAGTCGAGAATCCTGTGCGAATACGTCGACGGCGAGCGACAAATCAAGGCGGCATCCTTGAGTGAGAACGTTTTGGATCTTTTACAGATTCCATCCCGTCATCGTCGGGGCCGCGTGTACCCCAGCGTCAGAAGTATCATGACCAAATACCATGGCAACACATCTTCCAACGCTATCGATCTCACGAGCGAGTCGCAGAAAACCAAACAGATCACCCACACCCTCGAGGCCTTGAAGGCAGTTCCGGTCAAGTCTCTCAAATTTAGAGAAGATGTGAGACCGCCGTACATCGGAACAATCAGTGGTTTGCCACCCGGCGTGAAGAGTCTCAAGGTGATTGCTCGGCACCCGACTGCCAGAGTCACTGCACTCAACTACGATTATGATTCGGAGGGCGAGTGGCAGGAGGATGACGGCGAGGATGTGGAAGATTTGGATGATGACGAGGAGGATGCCGACGCTGACGAGGAGATGGAAGACTTCTTGGACGACTCTGAGGATGTTGGACCTGCGCGCCTGGTATTCTCTGGAGGCATGGAACCCGAGAACACCGGTCTGTGTTGGGAGAGCCGCAAGCGGCTCAACAGCCCCGCTAGGTTGTACAAGTTCCGGATGGAGTTCATCCTCGGTAAGCCTCTGCTGAAACGTTCCTTGATGCAGAATGAGAACATGAGCACTAACCTGTCTGGCAGAATCACTTCCACATCACCACAGCGTCGACCCATTTTCAGATTCGTATTGGAAGCCTGCCGTCAGCGAAACAACCACGGTTCATGCATCTGAGATTGTTAAGCCTCTGCTGGCTTCCGCTAAATCTACGTCGCCCCGTACGAAGCCAATGCCAGCACCAAAAGATGCCCTTCAGGCGCTCACACAGACAGCAGCGGCAGCCAACAAGAAGCTGCCAAAGCCGCTTTCCGCAGACTTGCATGATAAGCTCAAGCAATACCTGCGAGATAATCCGACCATCAGCAAGGTCGGTCTCATCGAGTTCTTCTCCGGACAACATGATGGCTGTGCGAAAGCTTCTGTCAAGGCATCTTTCGAGCTCTTGACGGTCATGGGAGGGCGTGCTGGACGCGGCAAGAAACAGATGTGGCAGCTCAGAGACGACGTCTGACAGCCTCTGAACTTGAGTGGAAACGGCTTTACGACCACACCAACCGGATATCGCATCGCATCGCAGGGCGAGGTTGGTACGACAATTGGCTTTCTGGAGCGAATTTGCAATTTGGGGGTCTCGCATCATGGGTCGACTGGGTCTCGTGGCACGAGAACGGGACTGGGGCAAACGTCTCCGCTAGTATGGAGATAAAAATGATCTTGACCGGGAGGTAGTCTTTCTCTGAGAGAACACTCTCCGTTTGTATGTATTGGCAAGATCAGATATGGGTAGGACGCAAGGGGTGCATTAGGCTTCGTTGTGCTAATATGGCGCTGGGGTAACGGAGCTACGGGGCGTTTTCGGTAGATATCTACCTCAGGTAGAGCGGGATGCCATCGCCGGTTGTTACATGTATTCAAGGAATTCAATGTCTTTGGTCAAAGACAACCAGACAATCATCCGGTACAGAACCTACCCCCGAATCGCTTTATAACCAAATTAGAAACCGTAACCAACCAGCATTCCTCTCAGTGAATTTAACGAGCTCGTCAACATGACGGCCGACGATCTCGAGGCCTGGCTCGAGGTACGAAACTCGTCCGACTTGAACTGAACAGTGCGGTTGAGCGCTGAGGTACCACCCAACACCCCACAGACTGAAGCCTCGACAGGTTCGGGATGTCGCAAAGACGACGGCTCAGGTGAGAGCGTGGGGCACGAGAGCGGGCGGCAGATTGTTGAGATCCTGAGGAAGAATCCGGACAGGAAAGCAGGTGAGTAGTGGGCGTGTGACATTGCATTGTGGTGCCAAAGAAGACGGTAGCGGCTGTGGCGTGGGGTTTGTTTGAGCCTTGACTGACGATGGGGGGAAATGGGTATGATGAGGACGATATGCCTCATATGAGGAAGGTTAGATGTTCTTTAGAATTATTCGGACTACGGGCCGAGTGGTTGACGTTTCCTAGGTTGTTAGTTATTGCAAACGGCACCTCCCACAGGAATCGAGCGCAAAGCAAGACACCGACAGCAAGAGTTACAAGAGTTTGAAGAACTGGGGGCACGACGCTTTGAAAGAGTAGATGTTGATGTGGCAGATTTTCGGAACCAAGCTGTATAAAATGAAAGTCTCGTTTCTCGGTCATTATTTTCGGTTCTTCCCAGTTCAGTAGATCGTGGGTATCATTCAAATTCACAAATGCTAGCCGTCCCCAAACGCCCAAGCCACCGAGTACGTTCAAGCCCAAGACGCAACTAGTTGCCGAGTCTCCGCCTAAAACTTGCTGGGGGTAGGAATGAAGTTCCCTGAGTCCGTTCGTTGCTGAGCGAGATCCTGAGGAAAGGCCGCAATGCCTGCCAAAATGCCTCCCACCATGAACAGCAGGGAGATGATTGACCAGATGACACCCCAGCACTGGGACGAGCCTCCATACCGCTGGGCAAAGACACTCGCATCGGAGCTGTTTACCTTTCGCAGGATCAGGTCGTCGCACTACCACACCCGGTTAGCAATCACATATGAAACCATTTTCAGGAAGGCTGCTCACAATATCCCAGACGCTGTAAAGTGAGGACATAACACCGATAAAGAGCTAGCGAGAGAGTTAGCAAACAACCCACCGGCCACAAAATTAGACAAGAGACTTACAATCACATAACGCAAGGCCTCAGCCTGCGCGATGAACCAGCACCCAACGACCAGCCCTACGGCGAGCAAGACGGTCATAATCGTCAACCAATCTCTCCGGCCCCACCATAGAGTCAGTAGGAAGCACACGCCCACCACAATGCTAGCAACCTTGCTGGCCACAATGTTGAAACCGCAAAAGATGAGCAGGGCACCGATCAGCGAGGAGCCCAAGTAACCTGCCGGCAGAGTGACCGCGTTTTTCCCGCCCTGCATGTGTGTCACGCCGCCCTCGCGGGGGTCTAGGGAGATGGACTTGACATGGCCTCCGGTCAGGACACAGGTAATCGCGTGCCCGAATTCGTGAAATGCGATGACAAGCATCTATCAAGGTGTGGTGTTAGTGATGTTGACGGTATGTCGTTGGGATTAGGGTTACGTACCTTGAAGGGCCAAAGTATCCATTTAATGTATGGGATATTCCAGAGCAGCGCGATAGCGACCGTATAACCAGCGATGACGCCCAGCGTCACCTTCTGCGTATCGTTGACCGTCAGGGCCCGCCGGGTGAGCACGGCTGTCGTGGAGTAGCGGACGATGTGGGGAGCGGCGGCGACCAAAAGGTCCCGCGTCTCTTGCAGCGGCGCCATCGTCGTCGTCTTCAGTGTCGCTGCTGGTGTCGAACGATATCGCGATTTAGGCGCTGGTAATGGTAATGGGTACGCTTCCCTCGATGTCGCAACAAGTTCAATGCGAAACAGAAAACAGAAATGATGACAGCGGGATGGCTATGGTTTTGAGAAAACCAGCCCCCTTGTCGTCCGTCGCCGAGTGTGGCGCGGATCTTTGTCGCAGCCCGAATTGCGCGTCCTGGCGCTGGGGTCGCTGCAAGGCTGGGCTTGCTGCACCCTCTGGTTGGTCCCCTGATTCCCGCGGGGCGGAGGCTGTGACGGGCGCTATTTTTGGTTGGATGCAGGCCACCAGTGCCGGCGATCAGGGGACCATGCTCCACACTGCGCAGCGCGTTCCCCTTGTCGGGCAAGCTCGACAGATCCCTGCGGCTCAAGCTGGGTACGTGAGGCAACGTCCGTCACCTCAACAGACCCTGGACCCTGATGAGCTGCATTTCGCCAACGTCACCTCCACCATTTCCCCTGTAAGGATTCAGTCTGTATCGGACGATAGATCTCACCATGGCACTCGCATCAGCACACCTTCGTATTGCGCGCTCAACGAACAATCTCGAGGCGCTGCTACCGTTTTACCGTGATGGGCTGGGCTTCGAGGTTGTGGGCCGATTCGCCGATCACGAGGGCTTTGACGGCATCATGTTGAGGCTCAAGTCGGTAGGATATCATCTAGAGTTCACACAAACTGTCCACCATGACGCCGGGAGGGCTCCTACGCAGGACAACCTGCTTGTGTTTTATCTTCCGGATGCCAGCGCTTTTGCCAAGGCTGTGAAGCAGATGGAGCAGGCCGGATTCCCAGCCGTTGCCTCGTTCAATCCATATTGGGACCATTGCGGGAAGACATTTGAGGACCCCGACGGATACAGGGTCGTGCTGGCCCATATGGCATCGCCCGTGTAACGAAGGGAGGAGAAATTCAGTGGTCTACGGCTAGAGGCAGCCCGCGCGCGGGGTACATATGGGTAACAAGCACATCCACCGGCATCTCGAAGCTGCGGATAAAGTAGAATCTGGGCAGATCGGCAATAATCAGATGGGATATGCAAGGCACGGAGAGGGGAATTGGTGTCGTACACGGCAAACAGGATCTGCAATGTGATGTAGATCTACGATCTCATCCCTCCAGACGATCTATCTAAAATGGGACCTGCCCCCCCGCTCACGCCGGCCTCCCTGAATATCTACGGCAACCTCACTTCGTGACGACGCTTGAGCAGCGATGAAGCAGTCTAGACTTTGGTTAGCGGCGGCGTCGGCGGTAGCTGTCAATAGCCAAGAGCAGACTGGGAACCACGTCGACTGGCCTCGCTGGTGTGGAAAGGTATACGAGGCGGGGTGAGCATACATTGTGAGTCGCTTGAAGTGCGACAGCCATTGACCATGGATATGTTTAGATACCCAAATTTTGACCCTGGAGGCCAAATCGAAATTCCAACAGCGGTTACTGGCCCACCACTGGTACATGTACAGTTTTCGCCCCGGTTCAGTCTTTACCTGGACAGTGAGGATAAAGGCGAGTTTATCGTGAATGCTGCTTTCTCACAGTACCATGGCAAGGCCTGGCCCAGTGCAAACACTTCGCGTGCCGACAAGTTCATCTTCTCTATCAATGAAGTTGGGAGCGGGGATCCCTTGGTCCAAAACCTCGTGACCATCAACAGTACGGAGAACATCTTCAGCTTCGATTTGTCTCTCTTGAAGGCAAGCCTGGAGCCCATCCAGCTTGTACTCTATGGTGCCCCTGAGGGAGGAGATCCCACCTGGACCGCCACGAGTTCGGTCTTTTATCTTCCTGAGAAGCAAAACGGAAGTGTGACGAGGATCGACAACCTGAACGGGGGACTCTGGTTCCGTAACAGCGCCTCCAAGCAAAAGTTCGAGCCGCTGCTTGCCTACGGCTTCTACTCGTCGTATGATGGTTTCCTGCGCAATAAGAACAACAGTGAGATACAACACTACGCCGATCTGGGGCTTAACGCTATTACCCCTCTTACTATCTACAACGACTCGGCCGCCGAATTCGCTTATATGGACAGAATCAACCTCAAGTTCATGTACAATCTTCGGGAGCGCTACAAAAACTTGACCGAAGTTCATGACAACGTCATGGCTGCCCGCGATGCAGAAGCCATTTTCGCGTATTGGAGTGCAGACGAGTAACAAGCCCCATCTTCCTCATCTCTCTCGAAATTTGGCTAACTCATTTCAGGCCCGACGGATGGCAGGACCCCTTCTCGGCTCCGACCCTCGCGTACGATCTCATCCGCTCCCTTGACCCCTATGTGAGCGACATCTCCTTCGGGCCCCCTTCAGAGGCACGTTCTCGAATCGTTGCTGATAACATACCTTAGCATCCCGTGGCTGTGGTCCTCAACTGTCAGAACTACTACTTTGCCGAATACAGTGCAGCAGCCGACATCCTCATGGCCGATGTCTACCCCATAGGCATAAACGCTACCTTCTGTATGTTTAATTTCCGCCCTTGCTTCCATCATCAATCACCCAGAACCGGCTCATGTGCTTCATATCATACACAACACCGCTGCCTACCAATACACAACCCAACTAACACCCGCAGCAAAATGGGGTACCGCTTGCAACATCACCCATGGTGACTGCGGCTGCGACAACTGCGAAGGAACTGTCTTCGATGTCCCCTCCCGCCTCGACGACCTCGCCCGCTACGAATCCTGGCTAGGCCGCTGGCCCAAGTCAAAAGTCTTCTCCCCCCAAGCTTTCCACGGCCAAGATTATTGGATCCGCGACCCCTCCCCCGAAGAAGAATACGTCATGGCCGTCCTGGCACTCAACCACGGCGCGCAGTCCATCATCTCCTGGGTATATCCCACCTCCGACCTTCTTGCCCGCGCGCACGGCGCCCTCGCAAAAGTCATCTCCCGCTCACCGGTGGTGAACTTTCTCGTGGGCGGCGCAAGGCCCCAGCGCGTGGAAGTGCGTGCCCCGGGTACGGACGTCGTGGATGCTGCGTACTGGGTTGTGGGGAGCAAGATGTTGGTGTGTGTTGTCAACGGGGGCTATGCGAATGTAAACCGAGCGGTAGAGGTCGAGGTGCCGAATGCAACGGGCATCGCGAGCACCCATTGGGGGAGCGTTCCGTGGCGTTTGGATGATCAGAGGCTCAAGGTGTCTGGGTTGCGGGCGCTGGAGGTGAGCATTGTGATTTTGGATCTCAAGACCTGAGATTTTTGTGCCAATACGGTACGGCCTATGATATCCAAATATATGCATGGTCTTGGGCGCGGTTGGTTTTATATGTGAGATGAAAGCGGGGTGGAAGAAGGCTTTCGCGCAAGGAGACATTCTCGACAGTTCTGTGCGGTTTATATGAAGTATGAGTGAGTTCCATTTCTCTTCTCATGCAGGGAAACGTGACGACAATGAGTGCTATATGTTGTCATCCGCCTCCGTATCTAGCTATATATCTCTCTTCTTCCCTGCCAGATTATCCCTATGGTACCGGAGAAAAAGGGTATCTATGTTGGTACTTTAAGCTGTAGCCTCTGCGATCTTCGCGTCTCTCTCTTTCTGCCTCATCTTCTTGGTACCCACCTTGTTTTGTAGCTGCTCCCGCCTTTCCTCCTTCCTTGACTTTCTATCAATACCCCCGACAACTACTTTTTGCTCCGTGCCCAGAGGGTACCTCTGCAGGGCAGCGGCTTCGTCCTCGGGGGTCCACTCAATCGGGAGCGTGGCGAAAACGAGATATGAGGTGTGTGTCTTGATTTCGGGCTCGCCACGCGTAATGAGACGGCCGTCCTGCCACGGGAACTTGACCGAGGGCTGCGTTGGTGCTTCTCCTTTTCGTTTCCCGTTTGCGATGGTTCTAGGGACATCCCTTGCCTCTTTGGGGGCACCCTCCTCTCCCATCTCTGTATCTTCTGCTGTGGCTCTGGGCCGTGCGTTTTCTTTGAACCGCTCCTCAATGTCCGTCAGTCGCGCGATAGCCTCGTCGACGTCCCGCGGCGAGTTGTTCACGCCTCTGTCGATCTGCAGGTTCAAGCCTACGCGATCGCGGAGCGTATGCAGCTTTCTGTTCGCAATTTCCACCATCTCAATATCGATCCAGCCTAGGCGACGCATGGCTGACACCGTCTTGGTGACCTGCTCAATACACGGCGAAAAGGAGCAGATGTGTGCGCTCTTCTTAGGATGCAGTGGCGAAACCCACTCGGACCCTTCGCTTTGCTCTCCAACGTCCTTCTTCGGTTTCCTTCGTGATAGGTGATGCAGGGCTTCCCAGGGTGCCGGTAGATCAAGGAATACGGCATCGGCCTCGGGGCTCTTGCCGTCTACTAGGAAGCCGCCCTTGTAGACATCCCGGTGGGTTAAATGGACGAGACCTTTTAGGCCGTGCTCTGTAATCTCCTCCTGCATCTTGTGGTACCGATCTTCATTGTACTCGAAGCTGATGACTTTGCCTGTACGCTTACCATCGGCAGGGTAGCCATTGTAAACAGCCCGCACAGAGGCATGCGTAAAGCTGCCGCTTCCGGCACCTGCCTCAATTATCGTCGACCCAGGCTTGGCACGAAGTCGGTATAGAATATAGCTGTAGTCGGGGGTGTAGACGACCTGGGTGCGGTGGGGCAGACTTGTCGTCCATATCTCGGGGGTCGGCGGAAGAATATGGACGAAGCCGCTAGTGTCCGTCACAGCCTGTTTTGTCCCATTTGCGCTCTCGGAATTGGGATGGCTGTCTTTTTGGCTCTTGCCGGTCTCGTTGGCTTCTGAGCTGGCGCCCTCGGTCGCATCGTCGGCCCCCTGGTGCTTCCTCTTGCGACCCCGGGATCCCGTGTCGACTTTGGAAGCTCGAATCTGCGAACCCCAAGGGACGTCTATAAGAGTAGAGTGCGGGAAAGAGCCGAATCTGGTGTTGAGAACGGCGCCCTCGGCATAGCCATCGTGCTCGCCGTCGACATTTTTCAGGTACACGGGCACGAAATTGTCGCGAGAGAGTTGAACGACAGCGAGTGAGTTGGGCTTGGTCAGGGAGCCTGGTTCCAAGAATGGCGATACTTTCTGTCGTAATGTTGGCGCCATGGGAAATTGTCGGGGCTGAGTTGTCCCAGCTTCAAAATCCTAGATGTTGAAGGCCAGGGCGGGCAGTGGTGGTGAATGACAATACGCGACAAAAAAAATGAGCTGGTGCGCCACAAATGCGGGGAAATAATGGGTCGCTGTGGCTAAGGCATATATGTGGAGACAGCCCCCACAGACGCTTCCCCAATCCAAAGTTTGGAGCTTCGTTGGGGTTGCTGGTCATCACGGAGCGCTCCGAAATAAATGACTTTATCCCGCTGCCACCTTTCTAGCCTGATCACCCGAATTAGCCAACGACGACAGCTCGAGGGCGAGTCAATACAGCAGTGGCAACGTGATTGGTGCCCATCCTTCTGGAACATCTGCCGACCCCCAAGCTGGCGCCTCATGAGCTTCTCCGCCAAGTTTATTACATTTTATGGGGTCGACAAATTGGCGTGGCGGTTGGGTGGATTCCGAGAACTGCTCTGGCCTGGGAATTCTCTGCCAATTAGGCTCCTATATATACATGCCGAAAATTGGGAGTAAAGGCACCCGGGGATCCAGAATGCGCGGCCTCCCTACATATAGTGGCCTGCTCCTCGGGCTGGGCGACCTGGTGGTGATGCTGTACCGAGATACCCACCTAAAACTGCTGAACAAACGCACACTGTCAAGATGCTGTCGACCTCGATCCTTTTGGTCGCCCTCGCCGCGACGGGCTTTGCCCAGGTCACCCCGCCCGCAGGTTACCGCAAGGTCTACATGACATCCAACGTCAATGCCAAGTTCGTCGTTCAGCCAAAGACACCCATCAAGGCCGGCACGACGCTTGTTGTGCAGACGCTCACCAGCAAGCCCGAGCAACAGTGGTGGCTCCAAAACGGCAAGACCAAGATCCAGCTGGTTGATACCACCCTCTGCATGGATGCGGGCCCTACCAAAGCCACCTGGAAGGACATGGCCAGCATCGCGTTGAACAACTGCTCCGATACGGCTGACGGCCAGAAGTGGGAAGTTAAGGCCGATGGCCGAATTGCCGTTGACCTGTCCCCCTCACCGCGTGAGACTTGCCCCACCCCTGAGCGGCCCTCCAACCAGGCATGCTGACCCCTGAAACAGAGCAGTGCATCGACCTTCAATACATGCGCGCCACAGCGAACAACCCGGTCGGTCTCTATACCTGCGCGGGCCTCGGAAATACCGGCGCAGCAGATAAGGGCATCAACTGGCCTCTCGTCAACGTCACGGCTTGAAGCGTGGGGGAGCGGTGATTCGGGGTGTCCAAGATTCCGATCGATGTTGTGGGTCCGCCCGTCAGGGGTTAGCACTGCGATGAGAAAACAAGCATTTGCCAAGCAACAGGTGGCTTCCGCGCTATGCAGGCAGGGTTCTTCAGCGGTTGGCGATCATCCCACCCCCGGGCAGTAGGTCTCCCCTGGTCAGCATGGTGGACGCCGTCAACACCGTATACGTAACGGTTTTTTGTGGAACCGCGGAATGGAATTCAATGATGGCCACTCACGGCGAGCCCTTACTGGATCTGCCTCCTGCATGATTGTGATTCAACGCGGCCACAGCGGCTTTGCAGAGCGAGCCAACAGGGTCTTTCGCGCTTAATCAGCTTCGGTGAACAGGCCGACCGGCCTGGGGCGGGCGTAGGACGGGCGTAGATAATTGACGCGTTTGACGTCAAGCCAGAAACTTGTGCTGGTCCGGAAGCCATGGAGGCCTCGGACTATGTGGTTGACCTGCGGTATAAATGCTCCCCTTTGAATCCTTCCCGGTGCCTGCGATCTTAGCGTTCCTCATCGACATACCCAGCCAGACTTCCACGAACACCAGAGATCCTTTCCACCATCGTAAATTGTGTAAACTCCCAGAAGCATCATATGCAAGATGGGTTTTTTTGATTTCGGTACGCTCCCCTGCGATTATCTTTCCCCTATTCCGCTCCACTCCCATCAGCACCCCTTATTTCTCGCCCTTCCCTTATCCCCCCTTATCATAACAAGCCCCCCCAACCACCTTCCCACCCACCCCCATCCAACCAACTAATCCCTCTCCACAGACCAAGCCCGCGACGCGCGCGATCAAGTCTACCAGCCCACCGAATACAACGACGACCACCGTGCTAAATTCTCCCACGAGCTGGTTGGCGCCGCCGCCGCCTTCGAGGCCATGCACGTCTGGGAGAAGGAGCGGCGCGACGAAGGCAAGCCCATGAGCCACGGCTTCGCGCGCGAGGCACTAGCAGCCCTAGCGGGCGCCGAGGCCGATAAGCTGTTTGAGACTAAGGGGCTGGACTTTGTGGACCGCGAGGAGGCGAAGCGCCATGCGAAGAGACAGGCGGAGGATCTGTATGATCAGCAGTATGGGGGGAGGGACAATTATGATCCGTGAGTTTTACCTTTTTTCTTCGTCTTCTTGAGTGGGTTGTGTTGAGGGGGGAAGGGGTGCTGACTTTTGAGGATAGGAATGCGTATGAGTCGCATGAGTCGATGAGGAGGGAGAGGTATTAGGAGGGTGATGATGACTCCTTCTTGGAGATAGGTATGGGAGGTGCCTAGCAATTTGGTATGGATATAGATATCAAAAAGTTATTTATCTAAACTGTTTACGTCCCCCTACCTTACTACTTAGTGACTTCCAATCTGTTTACTTTTTGTGCTCACTTGCCATAAATTGCGAAATGTTGTCATGTCATCCTAGAATCAACTTTTGGTAGCATATGATTTGGATGCAATGGTAAGCCGGGTAAGCCGGGTAAACAGGTTCCTGTGGTTCATCTAGGTGAACTCGAAGTTGGTAGAGACAGATAATCTCAGACGCGCGTTATCCAAGCATAAATTTAATGGGCACAATAAATAAGAAACTCATTCTCATATTGCTTTTGACACCACTTTGTCTTGAACACTTATCAAGCAGTACAACATCATTCCTCGTTATCTCGTCAAACATCCAACATAATCCCATGGTACCTAATCAAACCGCATCACTCGTAGAATCCTTTTCCTTCGATCGCCCTAATCTCCTTAGTCGAGCCGAGCCAGTTCCACTTCCCATGCTGGATATCCTTTCCAAACGCTCATCTAAGGCACCATGGCTCTCTGAACGCTCCCCGGGGGATTGGCCGAAGGACGCCAGCCGCATCATCGCGCCATCCACTCGCCGATTTCGATAGATGTCCTGAAAATCCATGCCCACTTCCACCACCGTTGCCCTACTATTGTTTCTTCTTCTTCTAACAATCTCTGGGAATGCTTGCGGGGTCGGCGCCGCCGGCGCCGGTGACATTTCAGATGGAGAGTGATACGAGGGCGGCGGCTGGACCTGCGACTAGAACAAAGGCATATCGCGCATACCTCCAGGCTGCACGACGCGAGGACCTTCGATGCCCATCTCGTGCATCTGGTGCATTAGCTCAACAGCAAACCGATTGTGTCGACTGAGGCGAAGTAGCTCGTTCTGATAGTTACTCTTGTGGAAGAAGATGATGTTCATTGTGACGCTGTAGACCTCGTCGATGGTCTGTACTTCCGAGAGAATACGAGGTTCGTAATCACGCTTGTTTTGAAGACAGAAGGCCGACATACGGGCCTTGAGCTCCTCGATTTGCGTTTCCGTGGTGCCGAAGCGAAGCTTCAGGTTGATGGGATCTGCTAGACCCTCACTGCACCTCTGATTCAGAATAAAAAGGGTGTTCAAAAGCGAGTTAGGCGCCTGCACAACGTGTCCCTGCATCTTCTTGAATTCCGTGTAGAGGAGGGAGACTTCCAATACATAATAGTCATCACCCATCATCGATGAGCCCGTATTTCCATAGATGGTGACGCGGTCGCCGACATCGAAGGGGTGCTTGACGAAGACAAAGATGATCGACTAAGAGTATGGTGAGTAGCCACCCACCATCTGTTGAATGCTGATTTGGAGATAAATACCTGAAGAAACTCTTGCGCTGTTGCCTGAAGTAGCTAAGACAACCCCAAGACAACAGTGCCTGCAGAGGTGAGGGCAGCGGCTGCCGAGTTCGATATGATGCTAATAAAGACAATAATCACAATTATGACAATAACACACATGAAGACTTCGTCAAGCTTTCGTATAACAGAGTCAAGGTCCTTGAGTGAAGCAGCAATAGCTTCTTCTCCAGATGGATCTCGTTGCAAACCATCTCGAGTTCCTCCATCGATATGTCCCCATTGAGATCTTTGTCAAAGTGGCTGAAACACGCTTCAGCTTCCTCAGATGACTCGAATGCTGGGAGAAGATCGTCCAGGGAGAAGATCGTCCAGGGAGAAGATCGTCCAGGGAGAAGATCGTCCAGGGAGAAGATCGTCCAGGGAGAAGATCGTCCAGGGAGATTGTAGACATGTCGGGCTTGACAAAGGTGCGATAGAACACCCGAGCAAGAGTATAGCTCGACCGAGTGTTGCGGAGGAGCTCAAGGACGACCTTGCGTGGATGGTCACCCTTGAGAATTCTCCTTCCGGTGAAGTCACCAGCCATACGAGTGGCTGCACCCTCCACCTTACACCAAGCTTGCCGAGCGTTTTCCTTGATTGTCTTCGTTGGTGTCCGAGTGCCAGTAGAATGGGGGGCAGTGGTAAAACCAGCAGTTACAGAAGAGTCCCACACGGGGTCTTGAGCCTCGATCTGGGTCTTGGCGTATTCGAAGAGAGCGACCATGAAGTCGATCAGCATCTGATTTTCTCTAATGCGGTGAGAGTAGGTACGCAGATGGAACGAAGTGGCGATCCATTGTATCAGTATCTTCTCGGCCAGGTTCAAAGTAGCCAGCGTGAACGCGGTGATAACGATTTTGAAGACGATTTCAATCCATGGGATATCCGGAGCGGGACCCCCATCGTCGGGAGGCTCCTTGTGAATCTCTAGGACGGGATGATAAGAGACCGAGACACCTAGTAACCACAGAAAAATAGCGGCGGGAAGTTTGAGTGGCGTCCAATATCTCTCCACTTCTTATCATTGCTTGACCTGGTCGTGCTCGCGATGAAGCCAAATAAAAACGGCATGATCGAGGCAACTATGCGCCCGGCCCAGAGTGTAAGCCAGACTATCTCGAGCCATATGCCGAACCAGTGGAGCTCAACACCACCATCTCCACCGACCGGCTCTGTGCCTTGGTCGTAGGCGAATAAGTCCAAGAAGATTGGGATCAGAAGGACAACAGCGGCCGGCAGTGCGTAGAATATGTAACGTAATACCCGAGGAAACCTTTTGAGAGATGCCCAGAGCTTTGTGAGCCACGTCTTCTTCTTTTGCGGTGCCGATACCGTAGCGGCTGCGGGCGACTCGGTGTGGAAGGCGTCCTCTACACGGTCTTGGTGGCTCCTGTTCCTCGACCGAGAGTGTCGCGGGCCGTTCTCTTGGTGGGAGACCATGCGCTCGGCGCGGAGGAGCTCTAGATCGTCATTCAGTCGGTTGGCCGCTTCTCTCGATTCCGTCGGGCTGTTGAGAGTATCTGCGCCCAAGAAATGAGGGTCCTGCTTGACGGTAGCTTGGTCGGCCATGTTGTAGCCTTCGTGAGATGGCACTTGGGCATGAAGCTGGGGCCGCAAATTCGGCGATATTGGGGTGGTCGCCATCTTGCAACATCAGAACAGCACAAACAGATCTTTGCGGGTGGGTTGAAGATGGCCCGCGGGTGCCTACTACGCCCGAAATTCTGCACCATCCTCCCGACCTTCGACCTGTATATCGATCGGCGAGAACGGGGTGCAGGACCCGCAGCATGTGCAGGGCGTAAACTCCTGACTTGGGGCGATCGGCCTGACATCGCGTGTAGCGGCCTTGGGGTAGAGTAGTTAGAGCACTTAGCACAACTGACGGGAGTATACAGTGGCAGTTTGTTTTTATCCAGTCACTCTCTTGGGGGAAGCATGGACAAGAGGTTGAACGTGGACTTCGATTCTTTGGCAGCTTCCATTTGCCAGGGTAAACATGATGATCTTGAGATGAGCGACCAGTACCGACGACGGGGCTATCAAGATTCAAGCTGACAACTCAGGATCCCCTGGAAAGAGGGTCCTTCCGTTCTTGGTCAGTGAGACCGAAGCCACAGACCCAAGTGGGGCATGATATCACTGTGGAGTCCTCGGCCATGATGGAGGTCGTTCTTCAGCAACACGACGGCTCGGACAGCTCGGACGGCTTCTCTGCAGCTGGGATTTCTGAAACAGAGCTGGAGAGCTTCGAGAACGTTGGGGGGGGGGGGGGGTATTGGGGGCCAACAAATGTGG